>JAABUZ0100000588.1_pt1 | contig 87054 bp, 99 predicted proteins | sample 5562091 | NCBI WGS metagenome assembly JAABUZ01 (sample SAMN12813069, study PRJNA571459) | rock metagenome | isolation source: Antarctica rocks | place: Antarctica: Victoria Land, Linnaeus Terrace sud | collected 2015-12-21
GGCAAATACAACCCCCCCCCCCCCCCCCCTTCCCCCTCCCTCGTTACGTCTCCTACTACCTCCTTCCCTTCATTGATCCCACGTCCATGGTTCCCAGCTGTCAGCTTAGCTTAGACGCTTAGAGTTAGAGAGTAATGCAAAACCTTTTACCAGAGTTCCTTATCACATAACTTCAAGCCTCGTACCCCAAAAGCGATTCATGCACCACTGAACTTAGTATTTTCTCATGTTTCGTTGCTGCTTCCTGGATTGTAGAATCTGCTTGGCTCTCTCCGACAGCCTTGGCTCCTCGTATCTCGAGATACATCAAAGTCGAGGCAAACCCTGCCACCTGACTCCATGTTATACTGTAAACGCGAACATATAGCTATACCAGAGGCTCTAAAGGAAGCGATGCGAGGGGTGGAGGAGTCTATGCTGTTTTGCTGGCTGGGAGAGTAAGGCAGTCTCTGGGGGTAAAAATGGGCTTTGATGCGGGTGGCTGGTACTTTGTGTTGGGTGGGGAGTGCGATGGGTGGGAAGTATCGTGGGAAGTATTGCGAACTGGATGTGTATCATGCGGAGCTGTATGAGTCACAGGAGGAGTGAAAATGACCATTCATCCCTGGTGGATGAACTTGAAACCCATAAGTACCGTAAGGAGAGTCCATTGACCTACCTCAGGCCTTCTTACAGAGTACTAGGTTTCGTTCATCGACGTTGAGATACTCTTTACCAAGAGTGTATGGCAGCGACCGAAGAGCTGCGCTGAAGGTTTTCAAATGATGATTGTAATAGTACCCTAGCTTAAACGCCTCGCCATGGATCAGTGAACCACTCTAAGTCGTGACACGTATGTGATCATAACCTTTCCTACCAACCTCCACTCGTGCCACCTCACGGCCCACACACCCAGTGCCATAGAGAAAGGATGTCCAGCCTGGTCATTCCGCCTTAATGCGGTTTCCCTGAATACGAACCTCTGGCTGCTCAAAGAGTATGCCCCTTCCCAATTGTATCTAACCCACTAAGCACCTTCTGCGTCTCCCGCACCAGCTCCTTCCTCCTCGCTCTCAGACTCTCATCTCCCGCCGTCTCCACCGCATCCAGCTTGAGAATTATCTGCGCCAATATCGTCTCACTCAGCTTCTTGTACTCGAAATCTCTCGTCTTTCGATCGCTCGGCGGGTGCGATGTGAAAGACACACACTTGGGCACGAATTCGCTGTGGAACAGGCGCTCGAGCTGATCCAGCTGTGTAGCGGCTGCAGACTGCGGTCTTGATGCCTGCGCTGGTTGTGACGGCAAATTCTGAGTCGGGACTGGACGTGAAGGGGAGCGTGAACGAGCCCTCGGACCTGGATCTGCAGATGAAGGCGCCAGGAAGCCAGAGTCTCTCGGCTGGGGGGTGTTCGTGCCGCTGTCATCTCCCCTTCCCTTCCTCCTCCGCCCGCCTCGATGACCTTTCCGCTTTCGAGGCTCCTGTCGAATCGTCCCATCTACCTCAACGATGGGCCCGCCGTTCTCAACGCCTCGCTCGTCTGCTTCCGAAGCGGATTCACTGCTTTCCATTTCCGAGCGACTGCCGCTGATGACAGGGCCTTCGGACACGACGCACATAAGCTCGCTGTTTTGCTTCAAGCCTTCGTCTTTGCAGGCGCGGGTGTCGTCCTTCAAAACACGCCCTTTGTAGAGTAACTTGATTCGCCGAGGATCTTCGCATTTCGTCTCTTTGGCCGCTAAGCGTCTCAGCTCATGAACACTTAATTGACCTTCTGCGATCGCGAAGGCAGGAAAGTGCAGAGGATAGGTGTTGCCTCGGTGTTTCAGGATTAGGATGTCTGGGGCTAGAGGATCGGTGGAAGAGGGGTGGTGCGTGTGAGGAAATCCGTAGCTGTCGTTTCGGCGACCAGGCGGATCGACGATGTCATCAGGGCCGAGGTAGTGGTAGTCGTCATCTGTCACTGTGGGAGGGCCAGGGCCAGGATCTGCAAATGGGGAGTAACGGCCAGAAGGCCAGAAGCGGCGGCCCCAGCCGGACATGAAGAGGAGGAGGAGCAGAGGCGGAATTAGGACTGTGATGAGGGCTGTTGATTCTGCAGTGGAGATAAATCTGGCTATAGACTCAACGATCGGGCGGGGAAGAGTACTGTGTAGAAAGGTTGAAATGGATGTGAGATGGGGCTGAAGGTAGCTGATGGAGGCGTCTACAAGTGATTCGAGACTTGTGGCAGCGGAAGCAGTGTAGCGATCGATTATTAAGGAAGCCACCTTGGCGTGTCGAGTAAGAAGTGACGTTGTGTAGTTGTAACCTGACAGCAGCTCCTTATCACCGTGAATGTGGATGTGGGAAATGTTCTCGAAGGTGCCAAGCCAAGATGGCCATAGGGCTGAGTACATGTACGAAGTAGGTGTTGAGTGCACGACCCTTGGGAGATGACTACCTCTCGGTGTAGATACGACAGTCAACAACTTACGGGTCAATAGACAAACATGGAAGAAGCATCTATATCAATACAGTTAGTTCGTTCGCAATTCCATACTAGCCGGCCACATCAGATGTTCTCGGCTTCTTTATTCACGCTGTGACATTCATGCTTCTCGAACGTAACCCAGTATACTCCACTAAACATGCTATATACAAGTTGAGCGTCATGCAGAACCAATGAGGGATTATAACACCATTTCCAGAGTGAGCATCTTGAACAGGGGTATCAACAATGCTCGCCAAAGCGCAGAAATTGAGGAAGAGAAATGTGACCCAGAACCCATATGCCCGACGCTCCACGCGTATGCAAAGTCCAGCTTAGCTGCTAGTGTTACACAAGGACATACAGAGAGCACATCTAGCAGATCGTCAGCACGAATTAAGATAGGAATGATGTAGGGAAGACTCACGATCGAAATCCCGAGAATGAAGGAGATCCAGAACATAACATTGTTGAACAGCTTTTTTCCCTTGACGAACTTGCTCTTCTGAATGGCCACTATGGGCAACTGTGACATCTGAGCTAGGAAGCCGTATCCCCGTAGCTTCTTGGTAATGCAACCCATCACCAACTCATGTCCAAAAGCACTGATCAGGAAAGTGACCATCGTGGACATGTTTCTGGACATATAAGGTCTTGAAGCACCATAGATATGTCGACGCAGGAAGTGATGGACAGGTAGGTTCCACTCTCGTGAGAATTCGAGCCAGTCGCAAGAGTTCCACCAATCCGAGTAGAAGTGCCGATCTGCAAAACATGTAATTTCTGCGAATGCTCCCAGAACATATTCGAAAATCACTAGAAACACGAGCAGGATAGTGACCATGAAAGGAAACAGAAGCATGCTGATCGTCTCTGCAAGGATGAGACCCTGATCTGGCCACCGGTGAACGTTCGCGAGACGTTGGGCAGCATCGGCAAGGACTGGCACGATGAACTCCTCGCTGGTAATCGTCAGGAGAAAGATGCAGCCGAAGACTGCAAGGGTCTTGTAGAATAGCTCCATCCATTGCCGCTTTTCTGTTCTAGGGTACTCCAATTCATAGCAAAGGGTTGGGCAGAGGACATAGTCCAGGTAATTCCCACTTGTCAAATTCTGAGGGTATGTGACATGACCAAGATATGATGTGAGCTCGACAGCGAGATCCTCGCGCAATTTCGTTAGGGCCTCCTTCTCGTTCTCTTGCTTCTTCTCTTCAGCATCTGATCCCATGTCCGGAAGATTTGCGGTCGAGCTGGGATAGCGAACGGCCGCTGCGGTCGATGCATTCTTCGGATCGTCTAAAGCAGACAGCCGGTTCTCGGTCGCGCTAAGATGGCCGTTGTAGAAGGCATAAGAGTGCATCTTCATCAAGAAGACTAAGGTGTGAAGAGTAAAGAAGACTTGAGCCGTCCACGTCCAACGTAATAAGAAAGGCGAACTGTCTCTGTAAGCTTGACCCGCGCATGAAAAGATTTCCAACTACTGACTTGATCCAGAAAACAAGCCAAGCTGCTTGGAACATACTTTGTATGGCCATGCCGCCTTTCTCCCATCGCAACCAGCCCTTCCTGCTTCTGAAGGCCTTGTGTAACGGCAGACTCAGGGACGTGCTTGCCACCATTGCAAGATCGGCGAAGAAAAGCTGCTTGACATTCTCTGTCAAGAGCGACCATACGTGCACCCTGAGAGGGTAGCCCGTGTCTTTAATGTTCCTTAGCATAGTCGTAATGACCATGATGGCTAGTCCGACCCAGAACAGGACGAAGAATCCCCTGAAATCCTTGTACTCGCTCCTTGGGTCAAAGTGTGAGACCCTCGCACTGTAGTCTATTGTCGGGAACATCCTGTGCTTGTTCTGAGCGCGTATTTGTTTCCTTGCAGAGGATATGGACTTTTCGGAGGGAAGAGCATCCGGCGGAACAGGCGTTGAGCGACCACTAGTATATATATGAGCACGAATAGTGTGGGTAGGTGAACGGAGTATTCACACCTTGAAATGCCTGATGGTACCTGGGACTCCACATGACCGTTTGGCTTCAAACTAGAACCCCGTTCTTCACTCATGGCTCGTAGGATCATTGGATTGGAAGGCTTCATTGGGCGCGGCCGCAATATGTGATCTGTCTCATTACTTCCGTCATGAGGTGAGGGAGAATCCATCTTATACGACTCTAGAGCATAAAGAGAAAAAGCGGATGGTTATTCGCCGAGGCGCAAGGAATGATGGAGATGCTCGGACCGGATGCTTGATGTAGGATCCGAGGGATATGAGGCGGCAGGATTTACACGTCGGGGAGTAAGATTACCGTGCCCATATCGGTTTATATGTGCGAAACATGCTCAATGTAGCTGCGCATTTAGCAGCTGATGCCAGATAAACAAGGTCAGCAACGCCAGCACCGCCGGTTGGTTTGCGAGACATTTCTCTTAACCCCGGAGCTCCGATATCAGCCTTATCAGCCTTGGCATTGATCGCCTGTACCTGCGTACGAACAAGCCATCTAAACAAGGAATACAGTGCACCATCGCAAAGACTACCTTGTACAGCGAATCCTGTAAGTCCGTGTTAGGCACATCTCGCGGCGCGATCGTACTAATTGCCGGGAAAGTCTCCATCCGTTGTTGAAGCAGCAAATTCTCGGTCTTGGCCGTCTGGGGTCCTCGAGGCCGCCATGAGCTCTCGTGCGTACAAGCTCTTCGCTGACTTTGGCTTTGCATGGATTAATACATTCACAGTGAAGCAATTCATCAGGAGCGTGCGGGCTTCTAAGACTATTGCAGATGAGCGGGCCGTCGTACAGAAAGAGAGTGCGGCCATCAGGGCGAGCTTCAGGGAAGAGAGCGGAGATGCCAACATTAGGTGCGCCAAGAGGCTTTCACAAGCAGAGCGGATGGGGCTCATGATGTATTGCTAGGAGAAATAACGTCGCCAAACTACTATACCTCTTCACGCTCGGCGAGCGAACGCACTTCGGCCAGATAGAATGTCTCAAGTTATTGGCATCGCCGCGCTTTGCGGACAAGAGGCTAGGATATCTTGGCACGATGCTACTGCTGGACGAGAACCAAGAGGTCCTCACTCTAGTCACAAATTCCCTGAAGAAGTGCGTCCAAGCTACCCCTATGGAGTTGCGACTGACCGAGAGCCACGTGCAGCGACCTGAACCATTCCAATCAGTATGTTGTCGGACTCGCCCTTTGCACCCTCGGCAACATTGCCTCGATCGAGATGTCGAGAGACCTCTTTTCTGAAATCGAGAATCTGCTATCTACAGCGAACCCCTACATACGGCGAAAAGCTGCATTATGTGCAATGCGGATATGTCGCAAAGTACCGGACCTGCAAGAGCATTTCCTAGAGAAGACGAAGATCTTGTTATCAGACCGGAATCATGGCGTGTTGTTATGTGGACTTACGTTAGTCACAAGCATGTGTGAAGCTGAGGAGGTAGAGGGTGGAGAGGACTTTGCGGAACCGTTTCGACCTCTTGTCGGTGGGCTAGTGCGGACGCTGAAAGGGCTGGCAAGCTCAGGTTACGCGCCCGAGCATGATGTTACCGGCATCACAGATCCTTTCCTGCAAGTCAAGATCCTGCAATTGTTGCGAGTTCTGGGCCGAGGGGACGTCCGGACAAGCGAGCAGATCAACGATATCCTGGCACAAGTGGCAACCAATACAGATTCGTCGAAGAACGTTGGCAATTCTATCCTTTACGAATCAGTCTTGACGATTCTGGACATTGAAGCAGACTCGGGTTTGCGGGTTCTTGGTGTCAATATCCTGGGCAAGTTTCTAACAAATAAGGACAACAATATACGTTATGTGGCACTGAATACACTTATCAAAGTCGTCGCTGTGGAACCAAATGCCGTGCAAAGGCATCGAAATACCATCTTGGAGTGCCTACGAGATCCAGACATCAGTATACGGAGAAGAGCGCTAGACCTCAGCTTCACCCTGATCAACGAGGGTAACGTGAGAGTACTCATACGAGAGCTGCTTGCTTTCTTGGAGGTGGCCGACAATGAGTTCAAGCCCATCATGACCAGCCAGATCGGTGTCGCCGCAGACCGCTTTGCGCCGAGCAAGCGATGGCATGTAGACACTATGCTGCGAGTATTGAAACTGGCTGGCAATTATGTCAAGGAGCAAATCCTATCCTCTTTCGTCCGATTAATAGCAACGACCCCCGATCTCCAAACATACTCGGTTCAAAAGCTCTACGCGGGTTTGAAAGATGACATTACCCAGGAGGGACTCACATTAGCCGCAACCTGGGTAATCGGCGAGTACGGCGACTCGCTATTACGTGGGGGTCAGTACGAAGAGGAAGAGCTAGTCAAGCCAGTCCACGAAAGCGACATTGTCGACCTCTTCACCACCATCCTCAACAGCAGCTACGCCACCCAGATCGCGATCGAGTACATCGTCACCGCAGCCATGAAGCTCACAACCCGGCTCAACGACGAAACCCAAATCAACCGCATACGACGCTTACTCTCCCAAAGAACCGCAGATCTCAACATCGAGATCCAGCAAAGAGCCGTCGAGTACGGCAACCTGTTCAGCTACGATGACATACGGCGAGGCGTTCTCGAGCGCATGCCACCACCTGAGATCAGAGAAGAGCAGCGTGTCCTAGGCGAAGCAACGCCGAAGCAGAAGAAAGCCGCTGCGAAGGCCAAAAAACCCTCGAAGCACACTGAGCAAGACATGCTGCTGGATCTGATGGGAGGCTCGGATCTCCCCACCGTCGACATGAGCGCCACTCTGAACGGCACCCAGAACAACGCCGACCTCCTAGCCGACATCCTAGGCAACGGCACCCCCGCCTCCACCGCCCCCGCCCAACCACCCCCCTCCAACACCACCGCCTCAATAATGGATCTTTTCTCCCCCAACCCCCAACCCTCTGCCTCCTCTTCCTCCATCCTCAGCTCCCCACCTCAACCCTCACCACAAGCCCACCCCGCCTACAGCCAAAACTCCCTCCTCCTCACCCTCTCCCTCCAGCGCACCGCCGGCCAAGCCCACATCCTCGCCCGCTTCCGCAACATCTCCACCTTCGAGCGCTTCACTGGCGTCGGGCTGCAGGCCGCGGTGCCCAAGAGCCAGAAACTGACGTTGCAGGGCATCAGCAAGGCGGAGCTTGAGGGGGGGGAGGAGGCGACGCAGGGGATGCGTGTCGTGGGAGTTTCGGGGGTGAGTTCTTTTTTTCTTTTTCTTTTTCTTTTTCTTTTTCTTTTTCTTTTTCTTTTTCTTTTCGGATTTGCGTGTACTGACGATGATGGGTAGGCGTTGCCGCCGAAGCTGCGGTTGAGGCTTAAGGTTAGCTATACGAAGGATGGGGGGGAGCCGGTTACGGATCAGGTGGATTGGGCGGAACCGACGTAGTCATATGTTGTTATGAGCGATGGATGGATCGTAGACGGGGTGCGTGGCTTGCGAATATGGCGCGAGTGCCGCCACGGCGAGGTAGATTACGTTACTGAGTGGAAGGCACGGTGGACTCCTTGTTCATCCCCTTGGGCCAGACCCTGTAGCCATGCCAGCAGAGCTCTGAAGCAGTCACGCGCATTATTCGTCCGCATTTCTCGGCTTGACATGGGCGTAAAAGCTGGGGTATGGAACAAAACGGGAGCCTCGAGGAGCGCAATCGATCTCTGATTGAAAACCATTGGCTCCTGATTCTTGCAGTTGAGCCAACATGCTGAGTTCTCACTTCAAACGTGATAAGCCCTAGATTAAAATAACATTGGTCGTGATCACCTCGCACTTTTTCACTCACCATAGGTTAGCGTGCTTCACGTTCGTATTACGTTGGACGGTTTTCCTGCCTCTAAGACTTTTGATTATGGTAGAAGACAGATCTCTAGCAAGCAGGCCCTCCTAACCATCATCTAGTCGTAGCAAGATCGACAAAGGAAAGGGGTGAGGCATCATGATCATACACCGGCATCTTGTGAAACCCTCCCACATATGCTGGGGGAATCGCTGAATACGCCAGAAAAGGAAAAAGTCGGGGTATGGCAAAAAGTGGGAAGAGAAGACCGAGCTCGAAGGACCATGATGCAAAAAGTCTGGTATCCGTATCCGCCCCCACACCTAGAAACCAGCCAGAAGAACCATCATCCACCAACCACATCTCGCCTGGCAACTTGATGTCTTAGGACTTCCACTATTTCTTTGCCCCGGCTTTCTGTGCCGCCTTGGTGACTTTGCCGGCGCCCTTGTCGGTCTTGGCAACGCTCTTGATGACACCGACAGCGACGGTTTGACGCATGTCACTGGATGTGGACATTAGTTTGGCTTGATGCACGGAGGGTAGGGGATCTTCTTACCGGACAGCGAAACGACCAAGGGGTGGGTAGTCAGTGAAGGCCTCAACACACATTGGCTTGGAGGGAACCATCTTGACAATGGCGGCGTCACCGGACTTGATGAACTTGGGAGCGTTCTCGATAGACTTGCCGGTACGACGGTCGATCTTCTCCAAGATCTCGGAGAACTTGCATGCAATGTGGGCGGTGTGGCAGTCGAGCACTGGGGCGTACCCAGCACCGACCTGGCCAGGGTGGTTGAGGACAATGACCTGGGCATTGAAGGAATCGGCACCCTTTGGAGGGTCGTTCTTGGAGTCACCGGCAACGTTGCCACGACGGATTTCCTTGACGGAAACGTTCTTGACGTTGAAGCCGACATTGTCGCCTGGTAGACCCTCGACGAGCTGCTCGTGGTGCATCTCGACGGACTTGACTTCGGTGGTGACACCTGTTCATCGTGTCAGTGGACTATCAAATCCTGGGGTCAATGGTTGGCCTACCAGCTGGGGCGAAGGTCACAACCATGCCAGCCTTGATAATACCAGTCTCAACACGTCCGACGGGAACCGTGCCAATACCACCGATCTTATACACATCCTGGAGAGGGAGACGGAGAGGCTTGTCAGTAGGACGAGCTGGAGGTTCGATGGCGTCAATTGCCTCAAGCAGGGTCTTGCCGCTGGTCTTTGTTTTGGTTTCCTTCTCCCACCCCTTGTACCAGGGGCAGTTGGGGGAGTTATCGATCATGTTATCACCATTGAAACCGGAGATGGGCACGAAGGGGACGGTCTTGGGGTTGTATCCAACCTTCTTGATGAAGTTGGAGGTTTCCTTGATGATCTCGTTGAAGCGATCCTCGGACCATTTGGTGGTGTCCATCTTGTTGATAGCGACGATCAACTGCTTGACACCCAGGGTGTAGGCGAGTAGAGCGTGCTCGCGGGTCTGGCCATCTTTGGAGATACCGGCTTCGAATTCACCGGTACCGGCAGCAATGATGAGGATAGCGCAGTCGGCCTGAGAGGTACCAGTGATCATGTTCTTGATGAAGTCACGATGACCAGGCGCATCTGTTGAACGAGATTAACAGTGCGCTTAACACCCCAGGTCTGGCAACTTACCAATGACGGTGACATAGTATCTAGGAGTCTCGAATTTCCAAAGGGCGATGTCGATGGTGATACCACGCTCACGCTCAGCCTTCAGCTTGTCGAGCACCCATGCGTACTTGAAGGAACCCTTGCCCAACTCGGCAGCTTCCTGCAGCGGACGTTAGCACGATACACTCAGGATGACGGTTGATGTGTTTGTTGTGAGTCAGTTTGCTGGGAGTCATCGCAAGAGTGGCGGAGCGATTAGCCGATAAGGATCGAGGGGCAATGCGGGGCTCTGGTCGCAAAGTCTTCTCCAGTACACAGAGACCGCCAGCACCGAGGGAGAAGGCTGTGAGGATAGTAAGGGCAGATCTTACCTTCTCGAACTTCTCAATAGTACGCTTGTCGATACCACCGCACTGTGGTTTTATGTCAGATCTACCAGCTTGCCTTTGTCGATGGATTTTGATAATTTACCTTGTAGATCAAATGGCCTGTTCAAAGTCAGCGAGGAGCTTTGCAACGAAGAAGGATGAGGATGAGACTTACCGGTGGTGGTAGATTTGCCGGAGTCGACCTATGTAGGTGTCAGCCTTGAGATATCCGCCTGCATCACCATGGCCGCTGCCAACGATGAGTGTTGTGTGGAACGTACATGGCCGATGACGACGACGTTGATATGAACCTTCTCCTTACTGCGTAGCTGTTAGTGGGATGCTGGGAATGATGGAGGAGCGTGGCACGAACCCCATAGCGAAGATTGACTGTCGAGTTCAAGAGGTGTGAGTTGTGGATTGGTTGATGATTTGGTAGAAAGGAAGCTGCATATCATCATCAGCATGGTACCATCAAGGTAGCGGCCATGGTGAGGCTAGGAACATACTGCTCAGATGATTGTGCGATGACAGTAGATGTCGTGACAATCGGTATGAAGCTGACAGAGAGCGAAAAGAAGTGAAAGGTGCGGAGCGCGAGGAATTCATTCGTGTGCGCCGAGGCGCGCTAGTCTCATTCGAGCTTTTTCTCGCCTCTCAACATTCAACTGAGTCACTTGGCTCATCCTGAAGGACAAAACTTCATCTGACTCATTACAAGGTGAATCAGAGTGCTGGATGAACAGGGTTAGGAACCAATGTATTACCTCTTTCACTCAATTCCAACATGTTGCATTCAGTCACTCTCTTGATTGACTCGAGGCTCAACTCTGAAAATACTACAAAGGTAGCCAGCACTCGCTTGGACCTGTCTTCTCTGCCAACCGCTCTATGTTCCAACATTCTCATTGGGGGTCTACTCGACTCGTGTCTCTCTCTTTTCTATGCCTATATTTCCGAAGCCATCCACTCCCTTCCATATATCCTGGTCTCCATAACCGTGAGCTTCTAAGGTATCACTCCTTCATGAAAATGGTATCAGTGGCTCACCAGAGCTAGCCGCAGCTCGTAGCAAGTTGAAGTTGCAAAAGGCTTGCTGTCGCTATCTAGGCTACAAGACTAGGCCATAAAGGCGGTCATTGTTGTGTTACCTACACTCCTAGAACCAGGACTCATCAGCTTGAGCTCATGGTACATTACTTGTAAGAATGCCGTCTCCACCCCGTCTCGGCCGTTTTGCCGCGAACGAAGGCAGATTCATCGATAGGTTTACCCACTCCAAGGCCTCCACAGTCTGCCCGAATGCCTCATACGTCGAGATAAATCCATACGTCGCTTACGCCTCAATTGGCTTGACAGACCCGGATAAAAATTGCAGCCCAATCGGCAGCGACACGTTGGCAGAGCCAGGCGAGAAAATGATCGACCGGAAGTCGACGTGGAAATGCTCATGTGGACCCGCATGAGTCCAGGCTGGGACTCGGGCAACGGCCCAGTCCGTTCCGAAGAGTTCGAACAGCCGTGTGCCGAATTGGGCTCCCAAAATTCGGAATGGACCTTATGGCGGGCGCCGATGGGAGCCCAGATGATCATGGCACGTTTCGGCGGATATGCAAGCGGTAGAAGGCGTGATTAGGGCGATAGTCGACGCGCGGGTTGAGGGGCGCGGGGCGAGACGAGACTGGAAGAGCGTAGGGTTGGGGGATTGCAAGGGGACGGAGGTGTAGTGAGTCGAGATGGTGAGGATAGAGGGAAAAGGAAGAAGTAGATAATTACACTTTCTGGTAGATAGGTCCGATTGAGTCATAATGAGGACAAAGGAGACATGGGCCCAGAATCCTCAGTTGGATAGCATCTAAAAATGCATCGATCTCTGGATTCTACGATGATTGCTGACATGGAGAGAAAGAAGCATGGGATCACTTAGATATAGTACGTACAGGCTACCTGAGCATGCACGAAGGGAAGACAATAATCCTCTGAGATCAATTGCACAACCGGGTCGCTAGTAACAGCCATGCCCTTACTTGTAGGCAATTTGAGAGACATCGAGATCGGAATTGTCCGTTGAAATTGGCAGCAGAGTCAAAGAGGAGGTACAGAATTTATCGCTGTGCGTCAATCTGTGACCTGCGCCTGTAGAGCGAGCTCGTCTCGGATGAGCTGAATAGAAAGAAGGAAAGCCCTTCGGCTCAACGTTACACCGCTGTGCCACTTTTTGGACCCTGGTTCGGGATTGCTAGGTGAGTCCTGTACGCCTGAATCGCGTAAGCAAATCGGAGCTTCGTAGAGAGACTGTCCTCCACAATGTTCATATACGAATTTCCCTTCTTTGTGAATTCTGGGCCTTGCGTGACATTCGTCTTCCGGCGTCAGGTTGTACTGACTTTCCATTACCTATTGCGCTCCCAACATCACCCGCCCACACCACCTGATCTGGATAACGAACATCTCGTCAGATGCACGCAGTACGGCAATCATGTCGGCCGAAACATCAAGTCTTGATTCTCAAGTGCTACCCAAGATACCAAAAGAATGTTCAAGATGTGAAGCCCAACTCCAGCGAGCTAAGCTACCTGCTATACTACGCGAGCACCCGCCGCAGCAAGCTGCAGAAAGTGGGAGCCTTCTTGGAGAAGCGCACGGCGAGTGATGTCGGCAAAGCAAGCAGGACTGGGTGCGCAAGATCCCATCTGTAGCTGCAGTCAACGAGACTTTCAATCGGGAGCACAAGCTGACAACAGCTAATGCGTTGCAGCAACATCCAGGTCACTCTCCAAATTCTAAAGGCTTTGATCGAGAAGCTTCCACGAGACCTTCCTCTTTATGCTTCCTTCGTCCTCCGTATCTTGTCCACCGTCCTAAGGTCCAACGAGATATCCACCATAGAAGAGACACTACCCACATTCGAGGCATTCTGCGACCACCATGAGGTTGCTACTCTCGCGGCCGATCAAGAATATATCAGCCAATATGAGGGAATCGTGCGGATCTATGCCAGCTTCGCATCTTTGTACTCTTCCGTGAAATCCAGAGGTGGTCTTAGCACACCACAAGCGATAAGATGGCGAAGTGTAGGCCTGCGAGCCATCCGCAGTATCACTGCCTCAGAGGCTATAGGCGCAGATGGAGGGAGACAATTGAACATCATAATGCCACTGCTCCTGCAGAATCTACATCCCGACGATGAGGACTATCTTGCCATTCTACACCGTCGCGCTGAGGCTACTGAGACTACGGACAGGGAGACCGCATTAAAGAGGAGAATGAGCGTTTCGACTGTCCGAACGACTCACACAGCCCCAGAAGCTGATCCTATGGCCATGTCAGCAACGGCTGATGATGCAGACCGCATGGCAGAAGAAGATGTGGCAATGCAGGCTCTGACAAGCTTGAAGCAAATATTTGTTGCCGATAACCGCCTGCAATTACGATTGGCGACTACTGCTCTGCTGAAATATGTTTTGAATCAAGTAACGGAGGAAACGCCTCGGACTGGTATGCGTCCACGGACTAGTAGCGCTGGCACGTGGACAACTACGTTGACCGAGATGATCACAAGATGGGCCCCAGTCCAGGATCGGTTCGTCATCCTCGTAACGGCTATGGAATCCCTTGTACGGACCCCAGTAGCTGAGGAAACCCTAGACAAGCAGCTTGTGCTTGTAAGCTTAGTTAGTTGGCAACTTCGCTCAGACATCAATTTGATCGGCCTTAGTGTTATGGACGTCCTGCTGGGCCTGATCCAGCACATTCTTCTGGTGCTTCAACTTGGCGGTAAGGGGTCTAATGTTCTGCCACACCACCAGCAAACGGATGCGATCGACCTCTTTGAAGAGACTAAAGATTTGATTGAGCAACCTTCTTCAACGGAGAGTATTCTGAAGCAGGGTCTACAAGTGGAAGCTTCCTCGCCATCCAGCAGTCGACAAGAGCTACTCAACAGATTACGGCGATGCATTGGAGACTTGGCTACCCATATATATTACTCCGACCAGATATCTGACATGATAATGGCGATCTTACAACGGCTCAAGCCATCTCCAATGTCTGGTTTTACAAGCGATGCGGCAGCCGTCGAGCATCCGCAGGCAGCTGCTCGCGCTATCTCGGCATCTGTGAAACTACAAGAGAACCCAAATACCGACGCCTTCTTTTCCTTCGGTACGGCTCGTGTGACAGCCTTAAAGGCCGTAAAGGAGGTCCTTGTGACCGCAAATATGAGAGGCTCCACGAATGGCGCAGCAGCGAGCGGTCGAAATCGAGTAGGTGTTCAGATTTGGGAGGGCACACAATGGCTAATCCGGGACGACGATCGTCGGGTACGAAGAGCATATCTTGACGCACTTCTGACCTGGCTGAGATTGGAGATGAGCCGCGGAGACCTTCGCGTTCTGGAAGACAAACGAACGCTTCTCAAAGGACCTGGTAAATCACACGCCGAAGGCAACGCCAGCGTAAATCTGACAAGGCGAGCCGTATCAAATGCTTCGCATAGAGAGAAGACATCTAAGCCCACCAAATCGACCTTCCTACCACTGCTACATCTCGCGGTCTATGACAATGCCATCGAAGCCCCCGAATCAGAGGCCGACCTGTTACTGATGCATCTGGTGCTTGCAAATCTGGTCGATAAATTGGGCGTCAATGCGGCCAAAAGTGGTTTACCCATGATGATGAGACTGCAGGAAGATATTAACATCGATAGCTTAATATCCACACCCACAGCGAAGATGAATGTGGGTAGCCTTGTCCACGGTTACTTATGGGCTCTGAGCGATCGATTCGAGCTTGATACAACAACGGTTGGTTATGAGATACACAGTGAAATCTCGCGACGCAAAAATCATGGGCTCTGGCTAGATTCTATATGTATACCCGCTCTCCCGCTCGACCAGATTATGTCAGCTTCAGCAATGCCTCTCAATGAAAAGCTGCCATTGCCGGCTTTTCAGCAAGAGTCTCTGAGACCTTTCGACTCCCGGACGTCTTTGGTCGGCCAAATAGCAATAGCGTACGCATCGGCCGTGACTTCTCCCCCAGGTAGCCCTCCAGCTTCACCAGGACGAGTCTTCAGTCTCCCTGTACTGTCACCATCAAGCCCTACTTCATCCTCAGAGAACGAGCTCCCCACCAAAATCAAGGAGGCAATGCTGGCGGAGTGGTCGAAGGACTCATGCATCGCCACGGTTGAAAAAGAGTCGGCTCGAACTATCTCAGTGAATGGATCGCGAACAGATACTCATCTCTCTGGGCGGCACTTCCTAGCTGTGGATGGTCAGCCACCGAGGAGCATCTCCCCAAATGGAGTCAATGGCTCCCGCCGCGTGTCTCCACAAAATCAGAAAAACTTCACACAAATCAACAACCTCCCATATCAACTCCAGCGAAGACCAAGCGCTCGGGAAGACGGGTCACCCACGCCTGCCAGCAGTTCTGACCAAAGCCCAACGCTCCGTGTCGAGGACCTCAAAAAAGTCCTTGCTGGAGGGAGTCTTACTGGCCGTATGTCCAGCTCCAGAGGCGCAAGTCCCTTACGCCATTCCTCCACTCGAGGTGATTTCCAACAGAAATCCACCGAGTACAGAAGCGTAAGCTCGGACAGTGACAGCGTCGTAAGTGCCGAAGGCTTTGAATCCGCCAGCGAGGGCGACTTGACGCGTCCGTTACCGCCAACCGCCCTCAATCCTCGTACAGAGACACCGCGTCCAAATCTGGACCATATACCCAAGACCCCTCCAGCGACCAACGAACGCCCACCGTTCATCCGCAAACGTTCCACACCGCGCACATCTGAAGACAGAGAGCAGCAGCGTCCACGTTCCGCACTCCGTCCACCGTCGTCATCGAGTTCAGCCGGCGAAGACCCTGTCTCCAACGCCAGGGCGCTGCGGGGGGAGGTTGTTGCTCCTCTTCCCACCGGCACAGGTGATCTAGCAGACGAGGATGTGCCGCCCGTGCCACCCTTGCCGGCGAGCGTCGCACTGCAGAAAAATATCAACGTCGCGCCTGGCCTCACGCAGGCTTCCTATATAGCTGAGCCTAGCGGAGGCAATAGTTCCCAGATACCAAAGCCGGGCTCCCAAGGAGGCAGCCTGAGGGTGAAGAAGAAGGTCAGGGGGGTGGATATCAATGCGTTGCTGGGGAGTATTGACGCAGTGGCTGTAGATAGGGTGGGTGTGTTGGGCAAGGGGAAGCCGCCCTACTGAACGCAAGCATGGATATATGGGCCAATACTCGCAATAAAGGTAGATAAAGGCGCTAGTCTATACCCCGGTATGTTTTCAGGTATTCCTTTGGCATCTGGCAATTTGATGGAAGGGCTTGGACTGGGATGAGGAGATGTCTGGTGGATACCAGGGTACAGGTGCATAGCTTGGCATCGAAAATACTAATGAACTATAGAGCTGTGAGCATCATGGTCCACGTTCATGGGGAGCTTGGACTCCCATTCTTATTTCAACCATACCATCCATGTGGGGAGTTGTCAGTTATGATGCCGCTGTATCCGAAGATGGATTTTATACACAGTCATGAGGCAGGAACCATGCCCGGTGTTCTCAGCCATGGCAAGAGCACACAACTACTTTTGCGACCTAGCTGATTGTTCCCATTCCTTCTCCTTCTCCAAAATCTCTTTACATCTTATCACACAGTACAGCACACCTACACCAAAGAGTGTTTTGCCCAAGAATCTCGACCTCTTTGACAATTTACCTATCTCACTACGCCATCCACGCTGCGTCCTTCCAAGAATGAGACGAATCATCTCGAAAGTCAAGTCCAAACTATCATCGGACGAGAATGGACGCTCTTCCGATACCGAGCCAGATCAGGAGCCGATTCGGCCTCCAGCAGACGATAGGCCGAAGATGCAGCCTCCCTCTGCTCTGGAGGTCCTCCGCTACCGTTACCAGTACGGGGTCAACCTGGGCGGGATCTTTGTCCTCGAGAAGTGGATCTCGCCTGGGATGTTTGAGTCTGGGACGCAGGGGGGTAGTGAGCTTGATGCGGTTACTGCGTGAGTACTGTCTATCCTTTGCAATCAGTGTTCGTATCATACGGATTTGCAAGTCGCATGGGCCTCCGTTCGTACAACTTCGGCGCTTTGAGGCTTTCAAAGTGGGCGAATCTTGGGTCAAAAGAACGCTGCTCGTCCAACGTTTTTTGCTAGATCATAGGTATCCATGTATGATACCTCGCCCCATGGGAAAGACCGAAATGGAGGCAATCACTTGCTTGCAAGAATGCGTAGCCACAAGATGATCTACTGGCCTGTCTCACTACCAAAGAGCCACACAGTAGGCTTGCCATAGCTCAGACCTCATACTTTGGCATAGAGCGTACCTGTCCTTGACTAAGATGAGAGAACAACCCTACTAACCGCTAGACATCCAGTTGTATCAAGGAACACAGCCTCGCCGACGCCCGCAACAGATGGAGATATTTCTACGCCTGCGCCCTCTCAGATACCATCCTCGACTACCTCATCGACGAAGCGCACATAACCGCCATTCGCCTTCCAATCGGCTACTTCTCTCTCGCCATCTTTGCCGACCATACCATCACAGATTCAACGCCCTTCGCAGCCCCAATAAACTCCGTCTACGATGCAGCCTGGCTTCTCATCGTCGACCTCTGTGCCAAACTCTTCGCTCACGGCATAGGCATATTGATTGATCTACACGCCTTACCCGGTGGAGCCAACGACCAAGACCACAGCGGCACATCTAGCCACAAAGCCGAGCTCTGGGAGAATCCGAAGTACCTTTGGACCGCCAAATTCTGCGCTACGTGGCTCGCGACGCAAGTCAAGAATGACGTCTTGAAAGGTTGTATCGGTATTCAGCTCTGTAACGAAGCAAGTGCTGGCGTGAAGGGGCTTTTTGAGTGGTATGGTGAGGTGATAGACGCCATTTCTGAGATCGATGTTAGCATCCCACTCTACATCAGTGATGCGTGGGATCTGCCGAGTGCTTTGAATTTTGCAGGGTTGTTCAATGCCCCTGAATCACCTGTAAATCCCATTATAGTTGCTACGTCGAGGTAGGTTATAGTTTTTGTGCAAATTTCAAACCCCTTATGAGCGATGCCTATCAAAAATTATGCCTTTTGACACAATCCATTGACAGAAAACGGGATGCTGACTCGAAAACATGTAGGTACTATATCTTTACCGAAGCCGACCGCGCTCGCTCTCCACAAGAGACTCTTGACCTTATCGACACGGAGCTCAGCGAGTGTGACAGGAAAGCACGCGATGTATGCAACGAAGGCGCGCGTCAGGTAGCTGTTACAGAATGGAGTTGTGCGTCACCCTTTCCACAGCCTCTGGAATGGATGCAGCAATTCGGGCAAAGGCAATGCCGCCAGTGGAGAGCGAGGAGCAGTGGCTCTTTCTTTTGGACATTGAGACGTGAAGATAGTGAGGTAAGTCATATCTTCCCAATCATCTTTTGACCCCTTTTTGAGCGTATCGAGAGGTCCAAGACATATTCAAGCGCTCCCAGCATCTGCTTCATAGCTAGATCGGTACCCCCAAACGGAATGCTGACTCCGAAGGACCTTAGAATGGTGATGGCTGGTCGTTCCTAGAGGTGAGCAAAGAAGGCTGCGTGGCCGCACCGACAGAGTACTCCCTGCCGTTCGAGGAAGTCCGAGCCCGGATGCTGGAAGCCGACAGCGAGCGCAAGGGCCTGAAGATGAGAGACGTGACGACGCACACGGCATATTGGTCTACGCGCGGAGAAGGCTGGGACTGGGGCTGGGACGATGCGCGTGCTTTCTGGACGATGAGAGCGTGCAGCGGCACCGAAGGCGCAACTGTGGGGGAGGTAAATATTGGAGGGATGACGCTGGGGGGTCAGACTGTCAAAAGTCAGAAGACGGGAGGGGATCTCATAGGGGCGATGGAGGTGTGGGTGTGGAAGAGGTTGAAGGGGTGGATGGCTGAGACGGGAAGGGGAGAGACGGAGAAGGTGCCGATGAGGGAGTGGGAGCGGGGGTTTAGGGAGGGGGTTGCGGCGTTTGAAGGGTTGATTCGGAGGCCGAGTAGGGGGAAGGGGAGGAGTTTGGGGGGGGATGGTGAGGAGGGTACTGAAGGAGAGGGAGGGGACGGTGAGATGGGTGGAGTCGTTGAGGCGGATGGTGGTGAGCAGGAGAATGGGGGTGAGCAAGCGAAGAATGGGGGTGGGACACCGTAGTGGAAAAACCGTCCGGGTGGTTTGCAATGGCATGTCTATTGCGCAACTGGTCAATAATTATTATGTGAGGCACTCACCCATGTGCTTCCTTCATCCCATGCGCTTGTACTTTAGTGTGCTCATTCCCTACGCTTTGCTATACCCAAGTTCTGGCTTAATAATGGCCGACTGAAGGACCAGTGACAACCTACTTTACTGTCTGAACTCAATGCACTGTAGCGTTAGTGTCTTCTCAATGGAAGAGAGATAGTCTCCAGGATAAATGTAATGCGGGGCGAGATAAAAGGGGTTCTCATGAAGATACTATTAGGGTCAGCTTCTAGGGCCAGATTGGACGTTCTAGCGTGGATCCTTTCGTTCGTTTATTCCATTTATTCGATCAGATCTTTGTCCGTCATAGTGTCATCGAAGACTGCGACGCCTGAATTGAGACATCTCACAACGTGCAAGGGTAGCGCAGCGCATAGCTGTCACTGATCCGTGTATCATTCCCTTTCTCCCGTTTGGCCCCTATCAAAAAACCCAATACATATCCTTGACGTATATGCTGCACAACGTCTCTTCTGTAAGGCCAGATAGTCTACGTCTGTAAACGCTAGCCTTCGGGTATGGCTCGCATGCTCACGAGCACTGTGGAGATTCCGAAGTCGCTAGATTCTTCTAGCGAAGACATATTCAATTCTGCAATCGATCTAATCTTCCCTGATGAGACCCGCAATTTCCACGGCAGTTCGGGCTCACATGTTATCTACAAGTCGAGACAGTTTGGCGATGTGAAGCTCGAGCTAGCAGCTCCTGAAAGCGAAGACGGACGGAAGCTTTTTGCACACTATCTATGGAACGCGGGCTTGCTACTTGCCGAATTTCTCGAGGCTCCAGTACAAGCGTCTGACACCGATGCGTCTACTTGGGACATACGTGGACATCGAGTGCTTGAATTAGGTGCTGGTCGGTGAGCACTCATGATATGGATCGAAATGATGGAGAGGCTCATCTGGGTAGGTACTGGACTGGCAGGGTTAATCGCTGTGAAAGCTGGAGCAAGCCAGGTCGTGATCTCGGACTATCCGAACACGGAACTCCAAGCCAGTCTAAACGCCAACGTTAAGAACAACATCCCGGAAGACTTGCGAGGGCGAGTAAGCGTCCAAGGTCATGAGTGGGGTCAAGTTGAGGATGCCTTCTCAGCAGCACACGCGAGCCACTTCACAAGGATCCTGTCCGCTGATTGTCTCTGGATGCCCGGCGAACACCTCAGTCTCGTTCAATCTATGTTGCACTTCCTTGCTTATAGAGAGCACGCCCAAGTTTGGGTTACAGCCGGTTTTCATACTGGAAGGCCGACTATCGCTCAATTCTTCACCGTGGCAGCCACTGCTGGCCTAGAGGTGCAGATAATCTGGGAGAGGGACGTGTATGGGAATGTCCGGCCATGGTCGGAAACACGAGAGGAAGACATCACAGCAAGGAAGAAATGGCTTGTTGTTGCCATTCTCCGGCGAAGAAATGATCCATCGGCACAGCACCTAATACATCGATGGTATTTCGATGAACAGTGACGGGCACAAGGCGCTATTGTCGCTTTCGGAGACAAACACTTGATATGGACTGCCCTGTTTGACCTCCAAACCGAAAGACCGGGTAATCAATCCTGCCGTGACACTCCAACGATCCACTTTCGAACCAGCTTCTCAGCTCCTTCTCCGTCCAGTTGCAGCTCGTTATCAAAACCAGTCCGGCCTTCCTTACCAGCAATTCGACCTTTCGTACGTACCTCTCCTCGACACCTTCCTGTCCGCTCAAACTTACGGCGTCAAAGGTACCTTTGTCGAGGACGACGTCAAATGCTGAAGGCCTTACTATGTCCTCTAGTACGTCCCACGCTTCGAACGTCAACTCTTTAGTCAAGCCTTTGGTCTCCGCAATACGTTTTGCAAGCTCAATACTACTTGCGCTGTAATCGACTCCGAGCATGGTTCCGTTAAAGCCTCCTTCTTCCTGTAAGAGAAAGAGCATCTCGCCATTGCCAGTACCCAAGTCGAGAAAGCTCGTCTCCGGAGGTAGCTCTTGCGACAAGATGTATGCAAGGATCCGCTCAGGGGCGGCGGAATCCGAGAACCAGACTGTACCTGTATCCGAGGGATCCGAAGCCTGGTTCTCAAGTTCCACATTGTACGTTTGATCCCAACTGAACAGCATGATTAGAGAGCTTTCCACATCCAGCAGGCAGCGACTGGAGCACGTACTACTCCTTTGTGCCTAGCTGGCTGGGGGTGAGGTGGACGGCCTTCGAATCGCGTCCGGTATCAGCCATTTCCGAGTCGTGACGGCGGGCAAGACGCATTCGACTGCGGTCATGGGATATTAAGGGTGACCAATCTCAATCCAAAGCCTTTATGTTGATTACTTTCCGTAGCCGTAGCACTTCCGGACGCTTAGAGCGGACGTCAATTCTACGGCCGCCAGTCCACCATTCTCTTCTGAAAGCTTCGCATTTTCGATTTGTATAAGCTAGAGGGAGTTCCTCAAAACCTGCGAACGATGGTTGATGGGAATGAGATGCAAATCGACGACGGCGGACAATTCATTTGGCGAGTCGGGCCGAGGAGATTAAGCTTAACCTAGCTTAGCGTGACTAGACAGGTATGACCGAACTGCGCTGCTCAAGCATCTCTTTGTAATCGACTATTCGAGTACGAAGCACGTAAGACCTTGTTGTCTTGTGCCTACGGCTTTCCTACCAAGATGCTGCTCAACAATTGCCTAGTCCCTTTCTCACAATCACGAACGGATCCATATCTAGAGCTACCTCATAATTAGCTATGCAATCCTGCACCGCCTCCAGCGATGTCTTCTTCGTCGTTCTTGCGCTCAACAATAGCCGTGCCGTTAGACAGCTGCCAAATTTCTCCTTTTCCATTATCTCATGTATTTCGAATTACGAGCACCGTGACGCTTCCTAAGGTAGCCCCAGCATGCAGACACGGCACATCGGGGTGGGCTAGTCGGACTGGATAAAGGACGCTGCACTTCTGCTGCTAAGGTCTTGGTCTGCTGAGTTGGAGAATTTGGAGAGGAGGAGATAGCCTTGTGGGGGAATTGCCACGGCATGTCGACATCAGAACGACAGAATATCCTCGCAGATCCTCCGTTCCAAGGCCTCTGGCTGCAAGCCCCCACAAGGTACATATCTGTGATGCCTTCCAGGCTTCAGCTCTGAGCCTCTAGGCATCATCTTCATAGTCTGCATACCCGCCAGCGGTTCAAGATGTGCTGGTATACTATCTTGCCTCCTCGTTCTTGGCGTCGTTACTTCCCGTTCTTTAATCGCTGAGTCGGAAACATAGGGACAAGAGGCCCGAAGATCGTCACGGATGTGTATGGAAGGCTACTTGATCGACCACCTGAGCCTGACGTAGAGCTGGAATCTTCGCCATAATCTATTCCCTCTTCAGCGAAGGCAAAGGCGACATTATGTGTATAGAGGCTGTGAGTCTCGCTCCCGAAGCTTTGGCGGCGAAAGGAAGAATCTTTGCATGTGAATATCAAGCCTAACACAGCCAGGGTTCATCGAGATGACGAGTGAAGTCTTCAACACTCTATCGCCGCCCTATTGCGCTTAACGCGCTTGACCGGACCATGTCAGTTAGTAAAACGTACAACGTCCACGATCTTCTTATCAGGAAACACCCTTGCTGCATCACAAAGAACAAGCCATCTTGACAACATCGCTATGCCAGTCCTTTCAGATCTCCCAAACGAGGTATTCGACCTCATCCTACAACAGACTCACCCGGGAGATCTAGAGGCGTTTTTACAGATTTCAAAGACCCTCCGGCAAAATCTCGAATGGCTGCTCCGAGAGCACTATAAATTGAAGCGAAATTATTCTACTTTCACATACCACAATAACACGCCTCGGGGAGCACCAGCAAGAATCCTCAAAACAATACTGAATCAACCCCGGATTGCCGAATATGTGCTGAAGATGGACGTTGAAGGCTGGGAGACTGAATTTGAGGAGTCAACCTCGCCCTTGGAGTACACAATCGAAAACTCTGAAATGTTCAGCAAGGCTGTGAAAGCGTCTAAATACGTCTTTCCATGGACGCTGGAGTGGTTGCTGTGCAAAATGCAGAACGGAGATGAGGAGCACATCCTCATACTGTTGCTAACTCTGCTTCCGAACCTTGAGCATGTCCGCCTTGTCAACGAATTTCACATCGATCTCGGCTTAACCATCGACCTGATGTCATGCGACGATCCGATCCAATGCCTCACCCGACTCGAAAGCATGCACCTAGAAGCCCACGAGGTTGAGTTGCCAGGCAATGTCGACTACCCTGTTATGCTGCCGCACTTCGGTAACCTGCCTTCGATGAAGACGCTCTCTGTGCACAACGCCTCAACTGGCAAATACGGCTATGATGAGCAGAAAAGGCGGAAATTCTACCCTCTCTGCCTTACGGTTGCTATTACCCACTTAACGCTCTCAAAGTGCTCTATCTACTCGACCGTTCTGTGCGGATTTCTGGCACGCTGCACAAGCCTCGAGTCATTCGAATACTGGCCCGATGTCTTCCTCCTAGACAGCGAGCTCGAAACATTCGATCCTGCCGGTATCGTTAAAGCGCTGCACAAGCAATGCACCAACACGCTCAGAAGCCTTACCATCCTGCCCAAAACCCAGGCGCCCGTGTGTATGGGAAGTCTCCAGCCCTTCCAAATGCTCGAAGAGCTCACCACAGACCTCAGCCTCCTAATCGGCGAGCCCATCATCATCGGGCAGACCGAACTCTCCACCACCTCCCCCCATTCCCTCACCGAACTTTCACGCAGCGCACACGAGCGGCTGCTATCCAACACGCTGCCTCCGCACCTAGTGCAGCTATCTCTCCACTTTGCTGAGGAACCGAGACATGGGGATCCAGAAACGAAGCGCCAGGAGCGACAGATTGGGCTGCTCTTGAGAACGAAAAAGGAAAACAACAGGTTCCCTGATCTTGAAAGGATCAATATTGAATGGGTGGATGGGTGCATGTCGTTGGATGTGGCAACGATGCAGGCTACTTCAAACAGCGTCCACGGATGGCCGTTTCTTATTCTCGGCCCGGGGGGTCAATGGCTCAATCCAGCCGTTGGCGACATCTAGCGGCTTGTGGCTATGGGGATGCGGCAATAGCGTACTAGCATAAGTTCAATAGGGGTTTCCAGAGGCTGCTCGAGCACAGATACGCATTCTTGCAGACCGCAGTGGGTAATTGAAGGTCTTGATCCCGGAAGAACTTTGTGTTCCATGCCAATCTTCTAGAACCTTGCAGCGACTAGTTCAACATGCGGAAACAGCCTCGGTGAAAACTATGGGAGGAAGCTCCTGCGTTGACACCCCTTTTCGTTATTTTAACACCCCATCTCTCTAAGGATATATTGTATCTTCGCCAAGGAAGAACTTCAATAATTATCTTCTTGTTGTACTTCGACAACGTTGATTACAATAAACGAGCTTGTCGATTCTCGACCTAGTTTACGAGTTGTTTCTTTGCCTTCCATTATTTTGTTGTCTCTCACGCAGCCGTCGAACTTTACGCACACAAGAGAGAGAGAGAGAAGCCTGGTACAAGATCACTATTGTTTCTCATCTCTCTCTCTCGTAATACAGCGTCGGAATCTGCAAAAAGGGCTCGAAACTGCTTCTTTGGAGTCTGTTAAGACCACTAGAAATGGGAGGAAGGGGGTGTCAAACTAGCGAAAGGGGGCGTCAACGCAGTAGCTCCTAAACTATATATGCTTTTATAGGACTATGACCTTATCTAGACACTAGCGTTGCTCTGGTATCCCATATGCGCTAGCAGGATGCTAATTTCCGACTTAAAGCACGTAACGGATTGCTTTTGCACTCTACCTTACCTGACAACGTGTTGGCGCAATGGCATTGGGCAGAACGACCACTGATAGGCCAATGTTAAAGCAGGAAAGCGTTGAATTGTCATGGACATGTGGTTGCCAAGCAGACCGAGCAGAGCACCCACCCGGTGTTAGGGCGTTGGGATGAGGAGTTAGGCGAGAAGGGGACAGTACTTTTGTGGGCAGTTTTTCACGTATGTGGTTGGGTTCACATACTGATTGAAGACTATGGTTATGAGAGATACAGATTCAATGCAGTATGAGCTATGTCTACATTTTGGGGCGAGTATGTGCTGACTACAAGCAGGTCAACTACGCCTTCCGTAGAAGCCGATCATTCCCGAACACATCGTGGCCCTGCCAATTCTTGTTGTTCCTATCCTTTCCCTCGAGAAGCCCCTCTCTTGCCGCCCTAGTTAACGCGCCCCTCTTAACCCCTATGCAGAACCCCCCGCGCCAGAACTTGCACTCTCCGCCGTCGTGCCCGCCAAGCTATTATGCCTCGCCTCCTCAAACGACGCCAGCTTGAAGTCATACTCCAGCTCAAATTCCGCTTTCGGATCCCCTTTCCTGGGCTGGAAATCAACGACCAGGCTATCTTTCACCGCGAATACCGCGTCGTCGGTGATATGCTTGTCCCTCCTATCGAAGATCTGCGTGATGATCGGTTTATACCCCGGCGCTGTGACAATGAAATGGATGTGCGCGGGGCGCATCGGGTGGCGATCGAGGAGGCTGAGGAGTTTCCCTGCTGGACCATCGTCGGGAATGGGGTATGAGGTGGGGCGCAGGCAGTAGAAGCCGTATTTCCCGTCTGCGCCCGTGGTGAAGCGCCCGCGGAGGTTGAACTCCACCTGCGCTTCGTCCTGTTGCTCGTACAGCCCGTTCGGGGCGGTGTGCCAGACGTCGAGCTCGGCGTTGGCGATGGGGGCGTTGGTGAGGTAGTCCTTGACGAGGCCGTGCATGTAGGTGTGGTCGCCGTTGGGGATGTCGTGCACGATGCTGGTGTCCATGTCGCGGCGCGGGGCGTCGGCGCGCCAGAAGGGCCCGAGGATCGCGGTGGAGGTGGGGAGGGAGGTGGAGGAGGTGGCGAGCTTGTAGGTGATTTCGTCGACGAGGGATTCGAGGCCGAGGACGTCGCAGAGGAGTTGGCCTTCGTTGCGCACGGGGGTGGACATCCGGCCGGCTTCGTTGATCTGGGAGGGAGAGATTAATGTTTTGGGATTTCCTTTGCGGGGTGAGACTGAACATACCATCTCAACCCCGGCCATCCATTCGTCGACTGTGAGATCAACCTCGCGCGCAAAGTCGTGGATGTGGCGGATGAGGGATGACATGACTGTTCGCATTCGAGGAGAAGTCTTGGGTCCTGTGGCATTGATGACATTCTGGGTGAAGTTGGGGTCGTAGCGATCGGTGTCTTTGGACTGGTCGACTTCTTTTGAGTCGTCATTGATGTTGGCTTTGCTTTTGTGTTCTTCCGGCGCGAGCTTGAGAGGCGAGGATATTCCCGCGCCCTGGAATGTTTTGGCTGATGGTGCACCATTGCTATCGTCTGGTGAAGGTTCCTGGCTCGAGCTGTCGACGCCGTGAGCGCCCCCGTCATCTTTGATGCGGATGGGCTGCTGCGTATCAGTCATGCTAGCTATATAGAGATGATGACAGTGAATTATATTGGAAAGACAAAAGAGATTAGAGAAAGCGGTCAATATTCCGAAGCTTGAACCATCGCAGAACACCGATCAATGCAGAACATGTGGGGTTCCGCAATTGCGTAGATCGATGCGGGGTTGCGCCGCGGATATGTCAACCGGTAAGTAGCGTCAAAGGCATGAGGTATCGAAGCCACGAGAATTGAAAGCAGAGCGAGCACAAGAGAATAGAGAGGTATCTTCAGCCTGCCTGAGGTACCCGCTCCTGAGATTCTGCTTTCCGGCAGAGCCGTTGAACAGAGGCTGTGCGTCGTGGGGCCACCGAAACCCCACGATGCTGCTGCATTGGAGGGTAAGTGGTCGTTGGACTGTAGATATGCTTTCGGCAAACAATCTGGTTTGGCACATTCACATCTCACTCATGCACAAAGATCTGCCAACGAGGCCCTGGATTTGAATGTCAAAAGGGAATGGATCAAGAGGCAAGCTCTGTCCCTTGAATAGCCGCGCTAGCCGCCGTGTAGCCGCCGTCTTAGGATCTTGGCCTTCGATTTTGCGCAACTGGCTTTCATATTTGGCCTGTCATAGTCTAAACAACCGGCGATAATGGCATCTGGATACGGGCTTGCCGGTGGTACGTTGTCTTAGATGAGCACTCCGAGCTTGAATTCCTCGATTCCTCCATGCTCGCTTCATACCTGGAGGGAGGATTGGGCTGACAGCACGTAGGCCCATCCCGCTGCTTTCCATTCTGGCAAGAGCTGCTAGCCTGCTACGTTGTAAATACCAATGTCGACGACGTCTCTGGCGCTAAGAAGTGCATACCCGCCTTAGATGACTACTACGAGTGTCTACACCACAGGAAGGAGGTGCGTTCCTATACCGCAGTGCGAAAGCATTGAAGGTCGCACAGTTCTGATATGATCTGCATTGATAGGCAGCAAAGATCGCAGCATTGCAAGCTGCGTACCGCAGAGCAGAGGCCGCGCATCCGAGAGAAAACGCACCAAAGGCTGGACAGATCAGGAGCTTGGGCTTATTGGGCAAGGATGAGGATACAAAAGCGGTGCTAGCGTCGAGATAAGACTCTATTCGAGGGGTGACGCTCGATAATTATGGCCTGGAGTTCAGGGTATTGGATCAAGGTGGGTCGGTTGCGAGATCGGCCTTGCTTCCGGCATCCACAGATCTGGTCTGGCTTCAGTTGGGAACATATTCCGGAAGCTTGAGGAGGAGAAGATCTTGTTGACTAGGAGGTGATGGGGTTCCCAAGCTGAAGTAGAGAAACTGCTCAAATGGTCTCATTCTAAAGTGCAAATCCCATCGAGCGTTATTCAGAGCTGGAATATGACAATTACAAGCTCGTGCTCTTCATGGCCAGATAGTGAATGAGAATAATAATGAGTTGTCAAAAGTGACGGACTCATGCGTATTAGAGGACTCCGCGTCTGATGCCAAGCCTTGAGTGAAGTGTTCGACAGATGTGGCTAGCGCTAAAATATTGATTTGACATGGACTCGCAACCGTTTCATTTTCTCCCCTTCAAAGATTTGCACATACCGTCACTGACACCGCCTTAATCTGACAGACAGCAAAGATGGCCTGGCGCAATCAAGGCATCACTGGCTCGAACAACATTCCCTTGGGAAATCGTCGTAGATTTGGAGGAGACTCAGGCTCTCCACCTGTGGAGGATGGAGGCTGCAACCCCTCTCAACCTCTCAACGGCGTGTCTGACGGTCAATACAAGCGTGGACGTAGCCCAGAGAGAGGTGAGCTGTGCATCTATCCAAAAGCTCTGGTAAATACTAACAGAACCGCAGCTGACCCGGTTGATGGCGGCGAGAAACGACGCAAGAAGCGGAACCGATGGGGAGACGCTGCAGAGAACAAAGCTGCTGGCTTGATGGGTTTACCTACTATGATCAAAGCCAATATGACAAATGAACAACTCGAAGCTTACACTTTGCATCTGCGCATTCAAGAAATCAGTGAGAAGCTGCGAATTAACGACGTTGTCCCAGCAGATGGCGATAGGTAAGTCACTCACCAAGGATTATAGAACATCAACAATAGCTAACACCACCCCGTCTTGCAGATCACCTTCGCCTCCACCGCAGTACGATAATTTCGGTCGCCGTGTCAATACCCGCGAGTACCGTTATCGTAAGCGTCTCGAAGATGAGCGCCACAAACAGATTGAGAAAGCCATGAAGATCATCCCCAACTACCACCCACCCTCTGACTACAGACGTCCAACCAAGACACAGGAGAAGGTCTATGTGCCGGTCAATGATTACCCGGAAATTAACTTCAGTATGATAACTAAACCTCTAACTCCTAACCTTTCCCTTTTGACCCTTTCCTTGACCTTGTCTCATTTCTATTCATGGTGATGCATATGGTTTCTTATTGAGGAATCACCTTATGTAGCCACTAACCCCTAACACCGCGCATACGTTCCCACTCTTGAGCTGCATAGACTAACACTTAGCTTGCGCGTTTACTAAAGTTGGACTACTCATTGGACCACGAGGCAATACATTGAAAAAGATGGAAACCGAGTCGATGGCCAAAATCGCCATCCGTGGAAAAGGCTCCGTGAAGGAGGGAAAAGGTCGTTCTGACGCAGCTCACACTAGCAACCAGGAAGAAGACTTACACTGCTTGATCATGGCCGATACGGAAGAGAAGGTCAACAAAGCAAAGAAGCTAATCCATAATGTCATTGAAACTGCAGGTCTCCCATGCACTCCTTGGTGTGGCTGTTATGCTAAAAGTTGTTAGGCCGCCTCGATTCCGGAAGGACAGAATGAACTCAAGCGCAACCAGCTACGCGAACTCGCAGCCCTTAACGGAACTCTCCGTGACGATGAGAACCAAGCATGCCAAAATTGTTAGTCGTTCATCGGACTTGTTGAGAGAAAATATGCTAAGAATCATGCAGGTGGTGAGATCGGACATCGCAAGTACGATTGCCCGGAGCAGCGCAACTTCACTGCGAGTATCATTTGCCGCGTCTGCGGGAACTCTGGACACATGGCGAGAGACTGTCCTGACCGTCAACGTGGGGCGAACTGGCGCAACGATGGCCCTGCGCCTGGCCGTCCAGCGATCGGTGGAGGTGATGCCGTGGATCGTGAATACGAAGTAAGCCCTACCTTCATTCTATCCGAATCGGATCTTACTAAGGTGATTTCTAGCAATTAATGAACGAACTGTCGGGTGGCGCACCTGGCGAGGCTGCTCCACAGCGCATCGAAGCTGGACCGGGGGCATACAACGGTGGCGGCGGTGATGACGGTGGACGAGACCTCAAGCCGTGGCAGCGTGGCCCTACTGGTGCAGCTGCTCCATGGGCACAAGGGGGCGATAATCGTCGTGACGACTACAACCGCGATGGAGGATCATCCCGTCCGTGGGCCGCTGGTGGCGGAGGAGGCGATAGCTACGGTGGCTACGGGCAAGGTGGATACGGTGCCCCTCCCGGAAGTGCCGCTCCATGGCAGCGACAGCAAGACGCTCCTCCACCACCCCCATCCGGTGAACAAGACTACGGCTACGGCGGCTATCCTGGAGGATATGGAGGCTCCAATGGCGGATACGGCGGTATGGGAGCTCCTCCTGGCCTGGGCGGCGGCGCTGGAGGGTTGGGTGCTCCACCGGGCCTTCCCTCGATGTACGGCGGCTATGGAGATTCCAATGGTGGCGCTCCTCCACCACCACCGCCTGGAAGTGCTCCTCCACCTCCAGTAAGTTCACTCATTCCTCCCTCCATTCATGAGTCCTAACACTGTCTAGCCTCCAAGTGACCAACCACCTCCGCCCCCACCGGGCTCGTAGGTTGCCGCCTTTGGGACTCGAAAATTAAGGACCGCAACGATTCAAAACACTTCGGCTGGGCCCGCCTGGGGACCACACAGCTGGTGGGGCACGGCTACGTGTTTGTCGCAGTGTCGGGCGATTTTGAGGCTGCTCGAGTTTTGCGTGCAATTTTTCGTTGCACATGCTACATTACAAAATGGGCGATTGCTGATCTTAGGGCGTGAACTGTATGCTACAAGGTTTTGCCCGGCACAAGATACTAAGTACTTATTAATAGAGAAACGTGCTGCTTATCTCCGTTGAGCGAAGCAAAGGACTGTGAGAAACCCTATGTTTACAGTAGTCTAAGGTAAGAACTAACAACTGTGTTTATTCTGGCTGACCGCACCACCGCTGGTACGTCCGATGGTGCTGATCTACGCCGGGGTTAGATATGCAGCGACGAGAAGCTTTAAGCTGGTGGTTGGAGTACCAGGATATGCTCTCCTCCGGGCACGTGTCGACCCTGTCCCAAGGGCCTGAAGCGATTCTACCCCCACCCGATGTCCAACATGGTGCGTGCATGCCAGTGGTTCGAGTCACACATTTGGATCCAGCAAAAGAGTGGAAGACGCGGAGACCTACCGAGGCGATCGTTCATAGGGGCGTCTAATTCAGGTACGACAGGGCCGCTTCGATGGCCCGTTAGCCGGCGCATGAAACACCCAAAAAGGGCACCAAGGGAAACTTAACCTAAAATAAAGTACCTTACTCCGTACTCGATGAGACCGTGAGACTGAGACTGCGAGACTATCTCGCTTGCCGGAGAGATCTTCGGCCAACAGCCCCAACCGCTCTGTATCACTTCACTTCACTTCACTTCTTACCTCGGCGTCTCCATCTTCCCTCCAGCCTGAGCTCAGTCAGCTGCCATTCTGGTCGTAAGCCCGTCTCTCATTTTGTGCACTTTCTCCGACGATCAAGCCTTAGAGGCATCCACGGCATGACTGCATTCCTCTAATGTATGTTATCTAAAGTCTACGGGCGGTGGAGATGAGAGAAACGGCAGCCGTCAATGTTTCATCCTCGCCCATTTATCCGCACTCAGACAAAAGAGCTCGGCGGCATCCTTGCTCATCTGACGCCAAGAGATTGGCTTCTCACGATGCTCCCCTATCGTTAACGGGCAAATCTCCCGGAGTATCATGTTTCGAGTCCCGCACGCTTCAAATGATGACCTCCCGCACATTCCTTTCTCCCACCTTCCTTAAGTACTCGTCATTCTTTTGGTTTAAGAATCAAGCATCAGTCTCACTCTTTTGACTTTTGCTTGCGCTTGTTGATTAGGTTGATCGTTCGGTGAACGCATCTCATTGTCAGTGCTGTTACATTTAGCCGCCCTTCGCTTTCCTTTTCATCGCTTGCATACACCCAAGCAAGTTCTTCCGTCTCAATTGCATCATGTATACCTCATTTTTGGCTGGGTCTATTGTTGCCCTCAGCGTAGGCCGGACCGTCGCTGCTGGTATGGCCTGGGCCGGTGTCAACATCGGAGGCTTCGACTTTGGCTGTGATACCACTGTACGTTCCGAATTCCTAGGCACTCGCTCAGGACGTCTATTGATCATGGCTGCAGGGAATTTGCGATCTCTCCAAGGTTGTCCCTCCGCTACATCAGTATAATGGCCAGGACGGTGCTGGTCAGATGAAGCACTTCGTCGACGACGACGGTTTGAACGTCTTCCGTTTGCCCGTTGGGTGGCAGTATCTCGTCAACAACCAAGTTGGTGGCACTCTCGACGCAACGAATTTCAAGAAATACGACGACCTGGTCAAGGCTTGCTTGGTCACTGGTGCTTACTGTATCATTGACATCCACAACTATGCCCGCTGGAATGGAGAGGTTATCGGTCAGGGTGGCCCTAAAGATGAACATTTCGCCAACTTGTGGAGTCAACTGGCCACGAAGTACGCTCAAGAAGAAAAAGTCGTAATGGGCCTCATGAATGAGCCTCATGAAAGTGAGTCAACCCAACCTCTCCTATAGAGCTGCAACTGATCATACTGTCAAGTTCCCGACATGACCACCTGGGCCGCCTCTTGTCAAGCTGCCGTAACTGCAATCCGCAAAGCCGGTGCAACAACTCAACACATCCTTCTACCTGGTACAGGCTATACTTCCGCCGAATCCTTCGTCTCGTCTGGTTCCGCCGCTGCTCTTGGCAAGGTCACGAATCTGGACGGCTCCAAAGACAACCTAATTTTTGACGTTCACAAATACCTCGACAGTGATAACTCCGGTACCCACGCTGCCTGCGTCAGCAACGCCATCAGCAATGCATTTCAGCCTCTTGCGACGTACCTCACCCAGAATAAGCGCGTTGCTTTACTGTCCGAGATCGGCGGTGGGAGCGACAACCCATCCTGTTTGACAGACCTGTGCCAGGTAGCCGACTTCTTGAACGAAAACGCGGGCGCTTACATTGGGATGATGGGCTGGGCAGCCGGCTCGTTCGATCCCAGCTCCTATGTCCTTTCCCTTACACCTACCAAGAGCGGCTCAACATGGACAGACCAGCCACTTTTGACGAAGTGCATCGCTGGCAAATTCTCAGGTAACACAAGCACGAACACCACGACCCCCGCCCCACCATCATCGGGCGGTTCATCCAGCGCACCACCTTCCAGCGGTTCATCCAGCGTACCACCTCCCAGCGGTTCCCCAACCTCCGTCCCCGCTGGCAGTAGCGCTCTAGCACCACTGCCAACTTCAACGTACACTCCTCCTACTCCTCCCTCAGCTGCCTCGACAGACAGCACCGGCGCTTCAGCACCACCGCCAACCTCAATGTACTTGCCTCCTACTCCTCCCTCTGCTGCCTCGACAGGCGGCCCGGGAGGCAACGCACCAATGTCATACGGTGGGTCCATGAGCTGGAGTCTCAACAGCACCGCTTCTGCGACTGGAACAGGCGGATTGATGGGTACTAGCGCACCGTACAATCAGCCCACCACCATGTCTACAGTGGTAGTGTCATCAAGTGCACAAGGCAATGGCGCCTCTTCGTCCTCGGAAGCTGCCTCGGGGCCGGCGTCCACGACTGTGTTGACAGGGCCGGGGAATAATGACGGTGCGAGCGTTTGGGGGACCAAGGGCCGTAAGCCTCAATCTTGGTCTCAACATAGTGCCCCGAAGCAGGCCGCGAGTGACGGCCAGGATTGTGAGGTTGAGTATGTATAATGAATGGTATCTGCATGGGCATCTGTGTCTTTACTCTTCAGAATTGCGGTGCAGTTCCTGTGCCCTAGCCGGTGGCTTGGAGCAAGGTGGTTTGGAGCCATTGTGGGCATGAAGTAATGTATATAGCCTCAATATAATCTGGAATTATGTAACATTGCCACCCCCGTCGCAGCCTCTCGCTTTCTGCAGCAATTGGGATGTTCAGAGGCACAAGCTTCTTTCGAAGAATGCCTCATCTACGTAGGGCATTACGGAGCTTTTGTTGTCTCACTAGAGCCCACGGCGAGGGCAAGGCCATCAGCTATATCTCCTTGCAATCGTGATCCCGTCGTAAGGTTCCTGCAAGAACCATTGATGAAAACGTGAAGACGTTTAAATCGCAGCCTTGAGCCGTCAAGTGTCTGACAGCCAATCACCGCTTTTTATATCAGCCCTACCACATGACCTCACCTTTCACCCGAGACCGAGAACATTTCCTTTTCGATTCTTCGCTTCGGCCAAGTCATTCCAACATCATGTCCTCCCTCTCCACCATCCAATTCGCCCTCGCCCTCGAAGCCAGCGCCAACATCCTCGGCGCAACCCTTATGCTCCTCTTCCCCCACCCCATCCTCACCTCCCTCACATCCAGCTCCACCCCCTCCCTCACCGCCTCCTCCCCCAACCCCTCGCCCGCATCCATCCAGCTCCTCCAATACCTCGCCGCCATAGTCTACGGTCTCACGCCCCAGCTCCTGCTCGCGCTCCCCAACCAGAAAGGCGCGAGGGACAAGCGGTGGACGGCGTATGTGACGCTGGGGGCGGGGGAGGGGGCGTTGATCGCGGTGCTGCTTTGGCAGGCGCTGAGGGGGGAGGATGTGGAGGGGGGGTTGACGAGGAGGGCGCTGGGGGGGTGTGTTGGGGGGTTGATGCCGTTTATGGGGTGGAGGGGGTGGGTTTTGGGGGTGAGGCCCGAGGTGTTGGGGGGGGAGGGGGGAAAGAGGGAGTAGGGGTTTTGGGGAGGGGGGAAGGGAGAAGGGGTGAGGGGTAGGAGGGGGGGGGGTGTTTTGGGTTTCTACGGTTCTCTGTTCAGATGCTCTCTCGAAGTATATTACTTGGCATCAAGGTTCTCACCAGCCGATGGGATGATGATAGAGGGTGCGCCAATCTCTAAAGAAAAGTCTGGGAGAGCGATCGATGGATTGATGATGGGCTGATTGACCGAGAGTGATCTATGGCGAATTCGAAGAACCCATTTCATGGGTGGTGCATCGAAAGACTCCGATGTCGAAGCGCCAAGCGCTTAAGTGGCTTGGCGATAATTTCTGCGAACTTCGTCATACATAACCTCAACAGCAACACAATGATTGGGTCAATACCTTTAATATTTATACCTGCTGGACATTCCGAGCCGAAGACTTCTGCTCCAGCTAGCTCAAGTGCGACGAAATTTCTTCATGAGCAATGGAATTAAGCCGTTTACAAAGTCAATACTTCGTACCACGGTCCGCTTCGGGAATCTGACGGAGTAGCAGACCGTTGAATTCAACTCATTCCAATCAAGGGCGGGTTATACCGTCTTCTTGTTCTTACTATACACCGTCCGAATCAATACGATCATTACTCCTGCCTGGCCATCTCTTCCTCTAGCCTTTACAACTCGAAAGTCACACAGGCCAGAATGTCGACGAGTCTTTCTTTCCCTCCCGAGATCCTGGATCTCATCTTGGAAAATTTTCGAGATTGTAAAAGTCAAGATGAGCTTACTCACCTCTGGACGACAGTGCGCTTCGTCTGTCGCCAATTTAAAGCTGCAATTGAGGATATGTTCGAGTCTGAGCACTTACCTAAAACTTCAATATACGTCGCATATGGTAAGGTCTCATAGTCTCAATCATCTGGCAGCGATCATCTGCCAACTCCATTGTGTAATAGCGTCTTTGTATCACTTGCTGCATTCATACTTGCATCGCTGCTTTTGCCAGGGAAGCCACTCAGAAACACACAATTTTCTGAGCTTAACCCATCATAAAAGGTCGAATTTCATGACTGACGTACTCTGATGCTATAGCCGTTTCAGATCGCGCGCCTCCCGTCACCTATGCTGATGGTCTTAAATTCGCTGGCTTCAATCCGGAATGTCCTGAGAGAGCTGAGTTCTCTACTACATGTGTTCAGCCAGACGCTGATACAAAACCGTGGGATCGGATCTTCGGATATGTCGGAGAAAGAGTGGGGACAGGGAGGCTCGGCAGAATTAACACTTCCGGGCCAAAAACTCGTTTGCGTATGTACGATAACACTCGTGGAATCTTTCTGACGCAGGTCCGCGGTGGTTTACGTGATTGCGCGATGCCGAGCTTGACCATTGAGCCCAAGAAGCACAAGATATCCGTTGATTGGAAAGACCTCTTCACACAATTCTTCGGTGAGAAGAACATGGCAAAGGAGATACTAAGCCAGCCGTCTGCAAAAGAAATTATGGGTCTACATCCGCCATTCTCGATTGATCCAATCTCTGAAAGCCATCTTGCAGGCGTGACGCCAAGCCTACAAGCACTTGCCCGTTCCGATATGGAAATATTGCAGCGAAACATCATGGAGGAGCAAGTTGACAGAAACCGGTATCATCGTCTATTAAGGCCAGCTCAATGGTGGAGTCTTGCCGTGGGCAGTACGAGCACAGGCGGCACCTCTAGAACTTTGGTTGATCATTGCCGGATTCGCCGGAAGGCCGACCAGCTGGTCAATCTTGATGAGGAGGGCGGTGTGATAGAGACGAATGTCACTTCAGCACGCGAAAGTGCTCAATCAGCCGCAACTGCCCGCAATAACGAGGTCCAGAGAAAAGCTAAGACATGCGATCAATGCCGCGAACTGAACATAGAGTGTGCACGACAGAACGGAGCAATTTCCTGCAACTCTTGCGTGGCGAGTAACCTGCAATGCCACGAGGAATTAGCAACGCTGCATCGAAACATATCATCTGCTAGACCGCGAGCGTATCATATACAGTTGATGCTTATGAGGCAGGTCGCCATGGAAAGACTTAATGATCAGACTTTAAGTATCTAGGGTCTTGTTGTTCCACCCGCTACTAAATCTGAACAAATCCTGGCCAGCAGGCACTCTTAACCTTGGGAAGATTTCGACCTTATACGAGAGAGTGATCGCCTCATAATAGCTCGTTACAAAAGAGGCAAACAATTGAAACGTATCTTATCCTTCGTAATGACACCAATTTTTCGATCCGAGGGAATGTAGGATTCATGCCACAAATGGTCATGATGACGAAAAGGGGTCTTACTAAGACAGTGCAGTCCTCCTTGCCACGCATCGAATTCATGTCAGAGCAACGGCTGGGTCGCTCCAGATCATTGAGATGCCGAAACGGTCACTCCTCGTTTTCAATCAGGAACCTTTGAAGTCTAGAAATCGAAGCGCACCGCCAATTTACCTCTGGAGCAGGCAATCAAACAGCTAGCTATCTCGCTGCCATTTCCCCTCATTGATAATGCTGTTGGCCAAATTATTATCATTTTCCGAGACAACGTTTCTCATGATCTAACGTTTTTTCCCCACGCATTTCGACTTGAGTGCATAGTGCCGACCTTAAATTCGAGCTCATATAAGGTGTCATCAGACATACTCACTCTTGGATCTGTACGCACATATGCTTATATATCGATAACGATGAGGCAAGTACGTTTATTCACGTTCAGTTGGCTCACAGGGCACTGATCATGATGGCCAGACTTGAAGAACACTTGGAGATTGTAAGGCACAAATCTAGAGGCACATCTTCGATTAATTGTTCAGTCCTCCTAGCGGACCCGCGATGTCCATGTCTATTCGTCGATACACATGTCCTCGGTCCTCGCTACTAATTCTTCCCACCCTGACTCCATGCGGTATGTGGTTAATGCCCTGTCGACATTGACCTGACCTGCTGGTTGTTCCTTTACATTGATAGGATATCCTGAGAGAAACACAGTGATCTTCTTATTCCATGTAATTCTCTTGCCCGAATATGGCCAAAGTCCTTGTCGGAGATACCATTCTTGCGCAACCTTCACCGCAGGTATTGAGAGTAGTGCGCACTCATAAATCCTCGTTCGATCCTCAGCGGTGGGTGTAACAGCTTCCCAATCAGCCCAGGAAACCTTTGCGGTACGGAATGATAGTGTCACAGTCTCGAGGTCCGCAAGTGGGATGCTGGCGGCATGAGCGAGGATTTCGCGTTTATCGATGGGTTCCCGAACTGTCCACAGCACTGGCATTTCTCGGGCTTCTTTCAGGTACTGAGCAACGTCGATCGACTGGCGGACACATATCGGCAGTGGCATTCTCTTCCTGTAGAGTTGTGGTTGTAAGTATGGCTTCGGGATAGATGATCGGTCGCGCGAGACGTTGAAAGGTTGCTGTTACTCTTGGGTTATTAGGTTTGAGGAAGGATAAAAATCCACCAAGACTTTTGAGTTCAATGTGGCTGATACTAACTAGAAGTCTGCGCGGGTTTCCGCTGTTCTCTGATTTAGCTCTATCTTGGCATCCCTGCAATGGCATTTCTGTCAAAACATTACACTGATAATTGGTCTCAAGTGTATGCAGAATTACCTTGCCTTGCGGTCAGGATGATTGCTATCTTTCCAGTCAATACAGGCATGGTTGCGTCTTGGTGCGATGAGGCCGAAGCCGTTGCATTTCTTCTGAACAACTACTGCTCACAGTATTGATTGTGGAGAATTCACTGACAGGACATCAACTCGATTAGTATCTGGTCGGATCTAAGATACACTAGGCGCGTGGCACTTAGCACAGTGTGAGATAAGGTTTGAGGCCATGAATGGTTCTACAATCCTCCACCCCCATATTTCTGTACTATATATCTGCTTACACACCCACCATACCTTATTAACTTACTCTAAACTACGACGGAGTATGTTTCAAAGCATTCAGGCTCCCCCGCTTCAATATTCATGCCAGATCTCTGTGAAGGAGGTCATTGTTCAAATCAAAACTCTCAATATTGATCCGAGTTCTAGGGACAGTACCGTACGGCTAGCTGTTCAAGGATGTCACATCTGCATTGCTGGTCTCACAAAACATTAGAGCCTATGATGACTAGCGTCGGTCTTTAGTGTTAGAAAATTTCTTCTTTAGCTCGTTCTCCAGCACATTGTTGAGTATCCTGGAGAAGAGGCTGTGCGACCAACGCGGAAAGGGGAAGCGCCGTCACAAGATCTTCGCTTCGTCCATCGAACGGTGGATTCGACGCCTTTGGTCGCTCAAGGGAATCTCATTAACCCTATCAAAACGACAATCATTGATTCAGTCCATTATACGACCACTCGTCTGCCAACGCATTTTCCCATCCAGAAGGCATAACTTCCCAGACAGCGTGCATGATGTATACTGTCGACTCTGGTTGTGTAAATTTCCAAATTGCGTACAATCATGGCAGACGACGATCTCTATGCTCAGCAGAAAAGATTGTCCCCAGTTTCTCGCCTTCAGATCATCTGCTAGCAAGCAATTGGTTGGAGCCGGCGTCTATACTACGAGTCGAACCGGGATTCCCAAGGCTTGCGACACGAGCTCAGAGACTTGTATATTGTTTCGACAGGCAATAATACGACAGGGAGCCAGCGGAACAGATACACAATGTGTCCCCGACCCCTTTTGGTCACAGCAAATCCGAGAGCCCGCGTTCTTTTAGTACTCACCTGCGTCGAAGTCTTGCCAGGCGACGAACCATGCATGAAAGGAATCCTTCGGCGCTTCCAGCAACAGCGAGATTTGCAAACATGTTCACTTCGTGGTGAGACTGTGACGCTGTGAATCAGCAGAGCGGTTCTATGAGACGAACTCACTGGGTCGACCCTCACTACGGCCGCTACTGATCTCTTTTTTCTTCTGCAGGTTTGATTTAATTTCGTGCTGGAAATGGCTCATGTTTTGCAATCCCGGACCACAATTCATAACGTTGGAATATTACTAAGCAAGCTGGCTTTCGAAGAAGAACAGCTCTTCGGCATATGAATGTTACAGCTGCAATCGAGTCTGCAATGTACAAACAGAAGTCGGAGTCCAATTCCAGATGCAACGGCTGTTACAACAGGCGTGGAACGTGCTGTAACTCAACGATATGAAAACGCTATCGCAGACGAAGTGGCTACATTCTTACGATCCTGAAGAAGATCCTCAGATACCGAAAGACTCAGCTATTGCTAATTTGTTTTCAATAGTTGACGCAAGAAATTGCCAGCTCTTACGTCGACCAAGACTGTATAAGTCGATCGTGTGTTGACTGAGTCCTGGAAAATAAAAAACTTGTCGGAGGGTACGTTGATCGTGACATGGTAAGCACTTCACTGCAATTGTTATTGGTTGTCTCCAACTCACATACTAGTCGCGTCTGACCAAACCTGAGCGACCTATGGTGATGACCCCAAATGATCTGCCGTACACTGTGGAAGAATCAATAGATGGAGAGATTATTACTTGGCTCTCGCCGCTTCCAGTACAATCTTCCCTTCCTCTAGTTCTTAGGATTCCCCTTCCCGAGTCCGCAACATTGAGCGAAGCCAGCTCGCTGTATCTAATTTCTCTATTGAAGAGCTCACGCAAAGCTCTGAAGAGTCCGGTCGCTTCTGTCATCTTCTAAAACATGATCTCGTAGGCAAGTCGTAAACCTTTTCACTTTGTTTGGTGTTTACAACATATCATCTGCTATGGTTATTCGTCCCTTGACCTTTTCGCAGGACGCTGAACGAGGCAGCAGTAACTCCGGAGCATCCTGATCTTCACTACGCAATTTCTAGGTTTGATTCTAGAAGTCTCCATATTCTATATATCTAGGGCAGAGACTCTATCGCGCCGAGGGTGCATATCACGCTTTGGTTGAGGCGACTCATGTCTTCAGAGAAAACGAGCAGATCTGGGTAATGGAGATTATCTGGCAATGGGGTGCCAAAGACATGGAGTGAATGATATGGCTGAGCTCAGTGAAAGCTACTTCCGGAAGTGCTGTGACCAAGGGTGATATCAGAAAAGAAACGAGGAGAAAAGAATATAAATGCATGGACACACGGAGGCATTCGGATATCAACCACACCTCGATGAAGCCTGCTTTTGTTGAAAAGGACTGATAAGGCCTCCAAAATCGCCACCAAGAAGCCGGCAGATGTCCGATTGAAGATCCAGCATTATGCGAAGCGCGATACTTTGGCCCATTCTCTGGCCTTCACCATTTGCTAGCCTTTTGTCCTTCGCGCCTCGGTGCTTCAGAGCTTTCATTGCGCCTGTCCTAGCGATAGCTCTTCACCAAACCAGCATATCCGGTACCATCACGCCCACTAACAGCTAGCCAGCGTCTCCTTTGGCCACTTTCGACCAGACATCAGCGCAGACCGTTTACCAGCATCTACGTTTCGGTGCTCCTGTTCTGTCTTCCACTTATCTAGCTATTGTTATGAAGGTGCTGGCTATGCTTATCGAAAGGGACACCACGATCACCAAGGTCTCTGGTTGAGAGCCTGTGATTCTACGCTATTACTGTATGTCGATGGTCTCGAGGGTGGCTTTGGGAATTGGCATGTTAGTAGAGACTGATGGCTGTGGGTAAAGGCTCGTATCTCTTACAACGACAGATACGATCATGCAACGAACTCGCAGTACTGAGCTGCCAAGGAGCGCTCACAACTCGATGTTTCTCCGCTGCAAGGATACCACGACCTTGCAAAAGTACTTTGCCAACAACTTCTCAAAGGAGAACTTCCTCGCTATTACCAATTTCATAGAAAAGTACTTGGACATAGTGGCTAGCTCCCCGCTGAGGAAATTCTATCTAAAGAGTGTGAGCTGGCTGTGAGATCTTTAATAGACCTTGGCCGACTGTAGCGTATACGCTTTGTGTTATGGAACGAGAGGTTTCTGACCGAAGACCCTCACTGGGAAGGGCTCTTCCCCATCTGAGTAAGAGTTGGTAGCCAAGAGGGATGCGATGAAGGTCTGGAATGAAATGAAAAACGCAGTGGATGAAACTATCAAAGACTTCATCAGTCACTTCCCTCGGAACCTACGCAGATTCCAGGTGAGGAAGGCAAGGAGCATAGTGATGCTCTGCCAGGCATCATAATCTACCTTAGGTATAGCGATATTGGAGAGGTCGGAAAGTACCAATGTTCTCATCCCTTCCTGGTGATATGGTTCAAGTGGGACTCGGTAGAGCCATCCAATATACCGGTGAAGGCTCTCTTCAAGACCCTTGCAACCAGTCGCTTGAACCTTAAGGAAAGGTTCGGAAGATCGCACATCGTCCTAACCTCACCAGATTGCTGACCAACACTTTCTATTGTCACTGTCGACGATCGTACAGTTTGAGGTCAGAAGAAAGCTGTTACCCTGGAGGATTCCGACTTTGATGAGACCGAATTCTATTACTACGACCATGTTCTCCGTACTGCACAGAGCACTGTGTTATTGACGCTCGCTAGGTACTTTGATTATGCTTGCCCTACAACACCAGAGCCGGTCCTATTCGTCGGATCTAGGTGTTCACAGTCAGCCGGGGGTGAAGCCCTAACTCACCACTAGAGCCATCCGCGATGGGAAAGAAATCGTACAAGAGGTGATCAAAGACAGAAAGATTCAAGTACATGACACGCCAGTGGGGAAGTATCTTCAATCTCTGGAAAAGTCTACCTATGACACAGTGTTGGGCGATGGGGACACAGAGGATATACAGCGGTGTGAGGGATGGCGAGCACTCAAAGACCCACCAGTCAAAGCCCGCACAGTACTGCAAGTCTCTGCTTTAAGCGAGGTCCGTTCCGAGCGCCTTATCAATAGTCAACCACTTGACTTCCATCCATTACGATTCACTCCCCGCAAATTCTGTACCCACGGTCCGGGGGTCCTTTCATATGTCACATACCCTCGAGGTATGGCAAAAACATCCGATTCTGGAGAAGACTACGAAGCGAGAGTCATTGCACTTCGCAATCTCCCAAAGAAGCACGATGGGTATCGTAAAGAAGTTATAGTGATTTGCGGAAGAGCATTCAATAGACTCGCCCTATGCGATGCGCGACTTCTGCCCAAGTAACGGACCTCACGGTCAACATCTTGAGTGTGCCAGGACATATGGAATGCAGGTCCACGTTTCCCAACCGTACCATCGACATCTGGCCTTCGCTCTATCTCATTCTCAAGGCTGACGGCGTTCGCGGAGGGATGCCCGTCTGCAGAGTGACGACGTGATTCGCTGCGAAGCCTGGCTGTTGAGTCAAGCGGTAAACATCAAGGTGTGACTGTCTGGCTGAAGGGTAGCAATCGATGGTTCTGGCGAGCATTGGTCCGGGCTTACAAAAAGCAAGGCTGCCGCTGTAGCACGTGTTAAAAATCCAAATTCCAATGCTAGATGGTCAGCATCGGTTGAAAGGTCTTCATTTAACCTTGAGAATGCATACTCACAAACGCGTAGAGGTGTCTGCGAGGAGACTGATGCTTATCAGAAATCAGTATGAAAGCATGGTGAGCGATATAGTGAGTCCCATTACGCTATTGCTCTCATTAGAGAGACATTATACCTCTCTAAACATTTTTACATATATTTACAATCTCCTGACTTTTGCTTCCTAGCCTCATTGTTCGCTGTATATCCACATATCAACTACATCACGAACAACGAGAAGGAAATTACCGTTGCTGTTCCTTGCGAATACAGCGCGACTTCAAGAAACGCTTTCGCCCGTGGACACCAATACCACTATGACCATTCTTTCGTAAGTCATGCTGTGGGAACGAAGGCCGTGCTTGTTCGGCGCCTCGAAAAGCCAGGATTGAACGCTTGAGAATGCTATACTATATTGTTCAACACAAAGCTCTCCACAAGATGGGAGTCAAAACCATTCAAAGCGTCGGGAAGTCCATGGATGTGTTCAATTTCTACAAGGAAGGGTGAGATAGTCCTTACGACACTATCAATTGATCGGGGAAAAAGCACTGTGAGAGTAGCCAAGTGGATGTTACCAGACATGAAGCAGCACTATGTGACACACTCAACCCAAAGATTGACCAGTGTATCTAAGGGCAATGAACAGGGTACACACAGGGACACGTCAGATAATGCTTTCTCTACCGCCTTGGTACAGGAGGGCGTTAAGTCTTGTCAACGAACTGTGTGGAGAAAGCGCATACATACGCTAGCACCTCGACGAAGAAATCCTTATCGAGGATGTGTTTTGGGACGCAATCGGCGTGAAGAGATCTTACCCAGACTGCAGCATTGGAGCGGTCTTAGCATACCCCTTCAGCTGTCTCGCTCGAATCTTGAAAGTTCTCTCGGTTCAATTCACGATGCACCAGCATCTCCGTCTTCTCCGATTCTGACACGATCGTACAGCTACCATTTCAAAATTGAGATCAGTGTACAAGATGCAAGATTACAAGCAAGTCTGACAGACACATTGATAACGCGAAAGGAAGATGACATGCATGGTATAGATTCAACGACCCTACGCTGAAGTAGAAGAGTTACAGCAGCCTGAGCAAAACTAGACAAGATGCAAAACTATGTCGACGACGAAACTTACCATGGGGTATCTCTGCAAAGAAATCAATGGCTGTCAGCTATGTGAGATTCCGATCAAACCCGTTTGATGGGACAAAGGAGTCCGGCAATCACCAGAGAATTAGGTTCGAAAAGCAGCATGACAGCTCACCGTCATTGTGAGATTTGGTCATAAGGCTTGTCCCTCGATAGAGAGGTCGTGGAGTCTCGGTCTGTCTGCAATTAATGGTTGCCTGAGGATAGTGGCATCTCTAAAGAAGGCTTTGGTGGTTTGCTTATGACGATGGACTTCGCCGCAATTTCATGGATGGTTTGTAGGAATTTGGTATCACAGGATGAGAATATCATATATTCGGAGCTAAGCAACACAGCTATGATTAAAGACACCTCTTCATCTTTGGCTATATCCTCGTGATACCCACATCTCCCACCAAACGACACTCTGGCGGGACAGCCTCTATTGACAACGTGCCAAAGCGATCCAGAATGACCAAAAGGCAACATCCATAATCTCAATTCAAAGTACCTCAATGAATGGCCAGTTTCCCTATATGCCGACAAGGCTCACGGCATCTACGGCTGGACCATATATGGGGCCGGGACCATCGTTCACAGAACTCGCCGCATTCGTACCGCTGCAGCAACAAGTGCGGAGTTTCCAATTAGCATCGCAACGGTGCCATTCAGTGCAAGCGTGCTCTTCTCTAGGTCCAGATCGAGAAGTACATCAATTACGGGAATGAAGGCACACATCGTGTGGCCTGGGTAAGAGCCAAGGAATAATCTATGGCTATGTTGATAGACTCGTCGGTGAGACGAGTTGTCGATTTATCGTTAACATCTCAATCTTTATGGAAGATAATCGCTCCTACTCAAGCTGCTTTATATGTGCGCATCAAAGATCGGTTTATATTCTATATTGGGAAGACAGATAGGGAGTTCTACAGACGTGAGTTCATCTTACAATCTAGCTCTTTGGCATGATGCGGTGGATTGTTCTGGTCTTTTTATAGCAGATGTATATCGATTGCCCTTGATTGTAAAGAACAGCGACTAGGCCCAAGACGACTTGTTCGGAGACTAAGAAGTCCCAACGACAAGAGAGAAGGAAGCCTCGACACGAACCACCCGTAGCAAAGGTCGAAGTCATCCGAGCGTCCTATGCAGAATCAGAGAATGAGTCGAACAAGATCATCCTAGGAGATGCGACGCCGTTGAGGAAGTCATACAGGTGCATGGTCACGAGAATCGTAGCTCGAATTGTAGATGCAAGATGCATCCAGAACAAGTTGCTCTACAAGAATCAGCATCAACTTTGGGCGTCAGCAGAGGATTGCGTACTCTGGGTATGGCCGCCCATGACTTCAAAGGCTACGGCAAAACTAGATTTTATAAGCCACTGCCCAAAAGTCAATCAACTCTGGGCTCGCAAGGATATCAAAGCCGCTTCAGGCCCATGGGTACAAAGATCGAGCTATGGCAGGATATGGCAATCTTACAAGTTGTCGCGCTTGAAGAAGCACGGTATAATTTGGTTCTCTTTTGATCTACCTACATCTCTTCTTTGCACCATTCTCGCATTCATATGCGAATCGCTCAGGAGTAGCGACCTTTCAGGAATTTGCAGCGTCTTAGGGGATGCTCTAATTAAAAACACATTCCAAAACGAAGCTGGATCTTGGCTCCCACCTCATTTACTCCGTATCGAGAGGGCCGAAAATGAACGGCCCCTACCAAGTCTCACATCACCATTGGCGAAGTAGCCGTTGCAACGCTTCAACACCGTATTGATCACCAACGTGGCTACGCTAACGAAGAGGTGCGTCGAAAGCTCTAGCCTCTGTTCAAGATACTATTATTAACCAAACCCACATCGAGAAGCGCTAGCCCATATGGAAGGCTCAGAATGGTGGCCGGTATGTTAGAAGCCATGCTCATGTCGCAGGAGAATGGGTATATGAATAGAAAGAGGTCTGAAAGCGTGTCACTATCCTCGTATCAACATACTTACTCCTAAGATGCTCATACCGAGAGAGACAATCCGCTGACGAGACCGAGGGTATCCAGAGCGAGCGCAACAAGCCTTACGCCAGGGACAGATCATGACCAATCTACAGTCTGCCCACTATATGAACTGCATCTGGGTGAGCACAAGATCGAAGAATCCATTGCCGCTTAGAGCTTTGGACTTGTGAATTGAATCGAAGCTCTTGTTCATCGAGAAAATGTCAAATGAAATAGCGATGTTTCTGGTGCTCCTAGAAATAGAGGGTCTGAGCGTTAAGCGTTAATGTAAAGAGGCTACGAGCATTCGTGCAGCAGTATCAGCAACTCGGCTTCACGTTGGTGATTGGGGAGTCAGAGGAACAATAAATCAACAGAGAGAGATTGTGGTCTCGACATGACAGGAGCGAATCGGTTCTTGGACGCTACTGGGCGGCGATGAATTCAAGGATCCTTTTGGCAAATGATGACTTTTGCAAACGGTACAGCAATCTGGCAGCGCAATAGATGTTGCGCCTAAAGAGGCGCGAAGATATTAGTATCGCCAATGCGTCGGAAGGTCGCCCTGGAGTGGTGGCAATGGAAGCATAAGCGTGAAGATTTAGACAACCGACAGCCCTCTTCTATTGAAAGCGGATGACACACGCATTGACACAGAACTCTATAAGCACTATAAGAATTGTTCAGACATACCTGGGTTTGGAAGTAAGGATCTTCCACGATTGAGATAATCTAAGTCTCGTACTGCAGAACACCCGAAAAGCTATGGACAACAGCTCACCTGAGCAAGGGTCGCAACCGTGCAAACCGTGCGTTTTAGGCCTTAAATCAAACTGAACTGCTTGTCGTCGCCTTAAATCGTGCGTTTTAGGCCTTAAATCAAATTGCACGATTTAAACTAATAGTGTACGCTAGTTTAGACCTTTAATAATGCAATTGAGACTTAATTTCGTGTATATATTTATCTCTTTGTCGCGCATCTAATGATCTTTCTTCGTTATCTTTGTAGTTATGACGACGATTAAATTTGCGTTCGTATATAGTCTTTGTCGCATTCAATGCTTGACGCATTTTAAAGTCTCTATTGTATAAGATTTTAATCGTACTCTTTCGTTATTAAAAATGTGCTTTATAGAAAAAAAGACGCGTTTCAATTCAAATAATATTGTCGAAATAAAAAATGTGTTTATAATTATTTATATAAGCATCGATAAACGTGATCTTTAATTCTTTTATTATTGAATAATATTAAAACTATTAATATAAATAAGAGACTTATTTAGATATTGTTTTAACTCGTCTATTATTGTTGTCGATCGCGTGACGTTTATTTATCGCAAAAACTTTAAAATCTTAATTGTTTTCGTAATTGTCTTAGACGAAAATCTTGTTAATGTAAAAGTATTATATATTTATTACAATTGCAATAATTGCTATCTTATATTTTTAACTTAATCAAATTGTTAATGTGTAATAAAGTAGAACATCTTTTTCGTAAAATTAAATGCGATGACAACAATGTAAATGAAAACTAAATTAACGTTTTTATTTTAGTATTTCTTGAGTTTTTTTTATTTAGCGTCGATTAATAACTTCATAAAGTTATTAACAATGTGCGAAAAAGCGTCGATTTCGTATTTATCAAAAAGAAAGTCTAATAATAAAAGAATTTTATCAATAGTAGCATGTCCTCTTTTAGTGTATTTAGTAATTTGAAAAAACGACTCTAAAAAGTTTTTTATACTAGTTAGTGTTCTTTAATCACTAACAATTAAAATATCATTAAATATATTAGAATTGTTACTAATAAAGAATTGTAAAAAGAGCTTAATTCTATTAATAAATTAATTAAGGATTATAAATTAGAAATTTTATTAAACGCAATAATCTTTTTTTGACATTAAATTCTTATTTAATCGTTTAAACTTTTAAATTCTTTACGAACTTCGCATAATATAGACAATAATGTTATATAATTTGTTTTGCGAATTAAACTTGCGATAGTTCTAAAGCTCTTTATTAGAAAAATTGTTGTTATCGTTGTTATTGCAAGCTTTGCGATCGTTTTCGATATTAGAATGTTTGTCGAATAAAAATGTCTAAATAAATAAATTAATAACGTAATTAATGTAGCGAAGACAATGCTTAATCGAATTATAATAAATGTTGTTCATTTTATAAAACTTCTTAGCGATAGCTTTTAACATAGTATTATTGTTGATAACATTATTTATAATGAAATATCTTAGTTTGTTTCGAATTGCATAGACGAATAAAACATTCAATATAATAATAATTATATTCGCATCGCTATACTTACTTTGAAGTTCTTTTAATGTTAATAATATAGTTCGCAAATTATTTGCTTCATTAATAAAATGTGCAACACTATTAAGAAAGACAAGATTATTAAAGAACGTTTAGACATTGTATATAATGTATATAAAGAATATCGCAAAATGCAAAAGATGTCGTAGACGCTTTTAACTCTTTTAAAATAATAAATAAACTCTAAATTTAATCGTATTAAACGAAAAAAAAAGTAGCTCATTTGCAAATTAATTAATGTAATTAGACTAATCGTTGGGCTAGATTTCGATATTAACATTCTAACTCGACCTAGATACTAGATATCAATCTCTTGACTTAACTCGAAATTGACCTCGAGTCAACGATTTCTTGACTCGACTCGATCGACTCGCCAAGCAATCGAAAATGACATCAAAATGCCAAGATTTTCTATTTTTAAAAAAATTCGCATTATTTGAATTACTAAGAATAGTTTAAAAATAATGACGCACAAATAACGTACAAATGCATTATCTAAATGCATTACTATATAATATTATAAACAAATTAATTAAATTAATCAACTTGATTAAGTTGATTAATGCACTTTTTTAAAAATTAATCTAAATTTTTCGAGTCTTGGCGAGTTGAGTCGAGTTATACGCTAAGTACTTCATATCTACCCTTTGACTCGACCCAAATACTTGGGCCAAGATTTCTAACCCAAATTGAGTCTTGGCGAGCTAGGAACCTGGCTCGAACTTGATGACTTAACTCGACGCGATTAGTCTAAATGTAATGTAGAAACATTTTAAAGTTCTTATTAGATATCTATAAAAACTTCACATTCGTTATGATAATTTACTTTATATAAAGATATTTTAGATGCTCTTTGTTAATCTTTTTAATTATGTCGATGTTTAATTGCTTATTCTTTCGTTTCTTTTTCTTCTTTAACAAAAAAAAAAAAAAGATTCAATGCTTTCGTCATAGATAGTCGTGACAACAATTTGTTAATTAACAAAATTAATTTAATGTTTTCTAACTAAATAATTTTTAAAAACACGAGTTTCGTCGATAAATTTGTAAATAATATAGCAATAATTGCACTTTATGCTATTGTTTTTTATTAATTCGTAGTGCTTTTAAATGTTTAAAATAAGTTTTCAATTTTATTTTAATGCGTTATTAATAAAAAATAATTCGAAAATCGTTTGCGATACTTCTTGAGAATCGACAAGCAAAGAGAGAGAGTTAATTAAATCGTCGTCGTCTACGTCGTCAAATAGCTCTTCTTTATTTTCGCTTTAAAATTGTTCAATGTTTTTAGTCTATATAGTCTTTAAATTTTTCTTCTTTGCGTTTGTTTTAGCTCGTTATTGTTTCGCTATTAATTTAACTATTTTTGAAACAATCGATTTTTTTATTTTGATGTTTCGCGTATTTCTAGTCGAATTTAAGATCGTTGCATTGCTTGCATTGCTTGCAACGAATCTAATATTAATAAATAAATTTCATAAATTTTTGTGCGAAGCAATTAAGATAGAGAAGACGATAAAAAGCTTTAAATTAAACATACTAAATAAAATTGTAAGATGCAAAGTAAGAGAAGAATTTCAAGATTTAAAATTTTGTCGTTTAATGAATTTTGAGTCGATCATCGAATCTACTAAATCGTCAAGTCGTTTGTCGATCAATTTAATAATAATAAAGTAAATAGTAATTTTTACTCGTTAATAAGATTTTTATGCGTATTTTATTTTAACTCATTATCAAAAATCTTTCTTTAGATGACGCTAAAAAAAAAAACACTTCGACGAAGTATTAAAATTTATTTTAGAGTTGCACCTAGAGCTAATCTAAACACCAAGATATTTATAAACTATTGGTGCAAATCGTGATGTAAATCTTCTAAATCGAATTGTACGATTTGTCAGATGCCTCAAACTAAACTGCACTAAACGATTTAAACTAATAGTGCACCAATAGTGTGAAACGGTTTGCAAACGCTTGCGAACCTTGCACCTGAGCAACAAGGTGTCTAGTCTCCTCGAGCAACTTAGACCAGCAACGTGAGATTATCAGGTCCTTGATAGCCCGAACAATGGTAAGCTCTCACCTCAAATTTTTTTGCCCGTTCGGCAACAGAAGTTGGTGATTCGTGTTGTAAGTACCCAAGATCAGGTTGGCAGCAGCTCTCTGCCCAGTGGCTAATCGTATTTCATAGTACGATTTCCAGAATTCAAGCTAACTGAGACGCCTCTTATATACCGACACGGCCCCATAAATATCGCCTGAAAGGAGCGACATAAGCTATGCGGGAGTCCCTTGCGAGCAATGCTGTGTGGAGTCTACCTCCAAGTGTTGATGATAAGAATAACAGAGAGATGACAAAGAGGCCAGTACGTCTGGCTGCCTTCGACTTCGATGAAGATGCAGCGCGTGTCAAGCGCACATATCGCAATACTACTGAGCCTTGGCGCAAATGGGAGAGTATCAGCGTTGTCCATGTGCCTCTGGTGGGCAGCAAGACAACAAACGAGCAAACGAGGTCGTAATGAACTAGGAGTCTTGCATCTTCCTCTTGGAAAACGTCTTCGCTTGAGCGATTAAAGGTTTGCAAGAGGCAACCGATTTGACGTTACAAATGCTGACAGAGTGCTAGTTTGGGATTTGAATACATCTGCCCCCTGAGATCAGATGGGGTTTGGCAAGACACTACTATTGATGTGGTCACTTAAAGACGGACCGGGCCTGTCCCTAATTGTAGCTCCGAAAGGAGTATGCCCTGTGGGCTCAGTCAGATTGAGGGAGCATAGGATGTAGTCAGTCCAACTCGGCAGTATGGACCTTAAGCATTGATGAAGATGCGCACAGGGACATGAGCTTCACGCGCTCAAAGAGCTAGACGATGAACCAGGTCAACCTAGAGGTTTGAATATTTGCTGTCGACCAGATAAGCCGAAGTAACGCATCCACCTCTTAGACTTAGCGACAGACGCATAGCCTTCAAACGGAACGGAGGAGAGGGAGTTTTCATCATTGATTCCAGGCTGAAGGTAACAAAGCTCACTGGCGGACTCTGATTGAGCCAAGAAGTCACCCAATGGACGAGAAGGAGATTAGAAAGTGTCGACTTGGATCGGTACAGGAGCTTCATTCTACAACAGATCCATCCTGGGGATCTCGAAGCGTTTTTGCACGTTTCGAAGACTCCCAGGCAAGTCTGGCCGCTGACTCGTGTTGTGAGTACAGATGACGAAATACCCATACCAGCCATATGCGGGATTACCAACAGGCAACACGTATATTCTGGCTCCAGGTATCCAAAGTATCAGAGCATTCGGTAAAGCATTCTAGAAACTCTTGTGGGCTGATTTATGTTATTGCAGGCAGCTGGGTCACCAAAGCCACCACCTGATGCACAGGATAAACCGACTAAGAAAATCAAGGAAACAGTTTCTTGGACGTGGGGTGGGATGTTTGATGTCACTTACAGAACGGCGCGAGTACCTTGCGAATGTTGACGGATTACTCGGCGGACAACGGATATCGAGCGGTAGAAAGATTTTGATGCTTGGAGCTGACCTCTTCAACCCATGGACGGTAGAGTATCTCTAACAGCCGAGTACTTGCCGGCTCTGCTTGAGTCCCGTCAGGCCGCGCAGACCATTTGGAAACACGTGAAGGACGCATCTCCAAATTGCTGGGTCTAAAATTTGGAGGCAACATGGTCGTTGATCGAACGAGAGTCGTCGTGACGTAGGTTCAGAGTATTCGCCATGGAGAATATTACAGATCTATTCTCCGTCAGCGAGTACTCACACAGCTCGGAGATACAAAGCATGGAGCGGTGCGATGCGGAATTCGCATCCTACGCGAGGAAGGCACTATTGCCTGTATCGCATTCTCTCTTCTGCAGCACTGCTTTTAGCACCTTGACATACAAACCCGGGCCTTTCGCCTCCTCCTTTCATGTATATAGAGGCCCGAGAACCGTTGCTGGAAGATATCAGGTAGTAAGAAAACGATGACTGGGAATAGCAGAACAGCAGAAGCATCAGAGACAATTATAATGACGCGCATAGAATACGTCAAGTCACCAATGACGAGACCTCAACAGCAGGAGATTCGTCGTAACCCAGCTTTCACCGCATGCATGAACTCTGTGATATTGCCAACCTCATCCAGCCGTAGCCTCGCGCATGACTGCGTAAGTAATACGCTTTAACGATTTACCTTTACGGCAGTAAGTCCCTGCCAACAGCCCTCTCAATTAGAGAGCAGGAAGATACAACAAGTGGAAGATTTGAAACACACTTCGGAGCTAGGAGAAAGGGGAATCATCATGAAGACATCTGTTAGCTAGTGGCTGCATCCATGCGCACCACGACATCAAGTGGAAAGCTGATAAAGTCGGAGCCGGTTTCATACTTGTTTGCCAAGATTCGTACGAGTGCTCACCAATTTGTGCGGAATCGATGTTGAAATCTCTAAGTCGACCGCGGAATTGCTCCGAATGTTGGGCACCCCTGTTTGCTGTATTGTCATCGGCTCAGACTCCTCCAGAGCGCATACCTCTTTCCGATGTTGTTAGGTGTGGCCTAGAAAGGGGCTGAGCCAACTGTGACTACAGCATTCCGTTTTGCAAGGACTTGCAATTATTTCCCCGCGTCCTCCTTCTGACCCTCCTTCTGACCTTTCTCTATCAACCCACTCACCTCCTTGGCAAACCGTTCTGTCGCCTCCTTATCCTTCAACAGCTCCTTCATCTTATGCGGCGTCGGGACATGCCTCCCCTTTTCCACGCCCGGCCTCTGCAGCATCCTCTCCTCCCACGCCTTCAGCACCGGAAACTCCTCGATATCGACACCCGCCCAGCCCGCGGCCGTGACCCAGCCCCAGTGCGCGATATCGGCGATGGTGCACTTGTCACCCACCAGGTAGCCAGACGTTGAGGCCGCAAGATGCGTGTCCAGTACGCGGTAAAGACGACGAGTCTCGTTCTGGTAGCGGTTTATGGCGTAGGGGATTTTCTCGGACGCGTAGCGGTAGAAAACATTCGCTTGGCCTTGCATGGGTCCGACGCCGGCGTTCAGGAAGAACAGCCAGTTGTTGACTTCGTAGCTCTCGCGCGTGCCGTGAGGATAGCTGATCAGGTGTTGGGTATCGTACTGTTCGACGAGATACTGCATTATACTCCCGGACTCGAATAATCGGATTGTCTTGCCGTCATCGAAGGTATCGGTCAGAGCGGGGATCCGCCCATTGGGGTTGATAGCGAGGAACCAGGGTTCTTTCTGGGTGTTTTTGGAGATGTCGATGGCATGCGTTTTGTAGGGGAGGCTGGTGGTTCTGTTAATGATCGTGGAGAGTCGATACTTGAGTAGAAAGCGACAAACCTAAGTTCTTCTAGGACAATGGAGACTTTGATTCCATTGGGCGTCTGGGTGGTGTAGAGGTTAATATCAGGAGACTTGGATTTGGACGTTGCGGCCATTGGGCATGTGATGTGTCCTGTAAGCTGAGAGATTCTTTGGAGCATGGAAATGAAAAGGGTTGGTGGGACCCAGGAAGCCAGGAGGACTTAAGATATTTAATATGAAAAGTCAAGTTGATTTCTAAGTTTAGCGCTTTCACAACGGTTGTCGCCCCTTGGCCTTATTTTCAGATCCCCGACCCCAACTTCTGGCAACATAATTTTGGTCAACTTTCGCATTTCGCTATTTAGATATATAAAATTAATCAAGTATTACTCTAGACACTATGCGCTTTCTAACACTGCTTTACTTATAAGTTTTGATTACGATTTGCTAGAGCTATAGAAACTGCAGAGTTCGTTGATATGTACTACTGAATAGTACTTTAAGAAGTTCAAGTCAATCTTTGATTTTGAGACACGCTTCGGAACACAAAATTTTTGCAACTAGATAACTTTCTCAATATTGATTTAGACTCTATCAAAGATGTGCTGTTGAAAGCGCAAAGTTCACTCTATCAAACGTGAGATTTTGATAGTAATAAATCAAGAAATGCGAAAGTTGATCAAAAGCATCTTGCCAGAAGTTGGGGTCGGGGATCTAAAAATAAGGCCAAGGGGCGACAACCGTTGTGAAAGCGCTAAGTGCAGCGGAACAGGAGACCTTGGGGATGATCTCATCCCGCATGCTAATTGCATCAAAGTATGAAAACAGTAGGACTTCAATGAAAACGACCTTAAATATCTTGACCTACTTAGAGCTTTAGTTTAAGGTCATGCGACCTTCGGTACAGCAAAATTAAATTGGTACTGCTGGATAGAAGTAGACCATTGTCATAGCAGAGTGCAAGACTGGGACCCAGGAGACCACGCGCTTTTCTTTGCGAGCTCTGCATCTTGCACCATTCAGTCTATTTAACGAGTCCACGATATGGTGATGGTGCTAATCCATACTCATGAATCTTGTGACTCGAGATGTAAGTGTGTTATCACGTAGGCGGGGTTTCGAATAAGAAAGCGACGACTGGTTCGGACCAATCTGACAACACCTGTAGATGAACGCTTTCAGAATAGGTCAAACGCTATGAAATACACTTGTGCAGATCCATGACCGATCTCAAAGACAGAACTTCTACATACCATGACTCTGCAATCACACCTCTAATTGTATGCCCCTGTTAATGCTGTTCGCTAGCCTTCCATCTTCCCAGACGCCCCACTCTTTGATGCAATAACTAACAACGATGGGTTTGTGTAGTGCGAAGCGCAGACAAAATCCTACAACAGCTGCAGCGTTTCATTCGCTGTCACTCGCGCTCCCAGTTGGGCCCTCGTTCTCTTCATCTTGGTTTACAACGTCATCTCCGGCAGTCATTGTAAATTCGGCATTCTGCAGCATGGCTCTCAGGCTGGTGTTCTTTGGATCAACAAGCTCTTTTGGGGTCAGCTTGGCTTTGTTTCGTATCCTGTAACCTGCTGTCAGCTCCTGTATATATATACAAGTTCTCGGAGATAGTTCGGCTCCCCGTTCTACCTTGGATCGGCGCCAGCATCTAGTAGCAAATCCGCTATTGATGCTGCACTCTCCCATTCTTCCTGCAACAACCCATTGATGAACCTGACAGCCTTATGCAGCGGGGTATCTGACTCCATCCGATCTATAGGATCGACTTCCAAGCCTTCTTGGTCTAGCAGCATGTCAAGGACCTCATCTACGCAGGCCAACCCAGTGTCAGCAGGACCGTCGATCACAGCGCATCCCAAAAGGCGAGAACCAAGCTATACAACATCAGACGTACAGCTTCCATAGCTGCCCGCAAGGTGCAGACAAGTGTTGCCTAGACCGTCCGTCGATTCATTTAAGAGCTGCGCTATTTTGCTCGGATGTGATTGGGACGTCAGAACTTCGGAGAGGAGAGAGGTATTGTTGCGGCGGGATGCTTCTAGTAAGAGCTCACGGGGTGAGGCGCCCTACAACCGGGTAAGCATAATTACAGAGGAAATGAAGCTGCTGAACCAAGGCTAATATAGGAGAACGACCTACCTCATCGCTCATAGCGTCTAGTTGGGAAAGCTGTCCAAATCACGGGAGCCAAAACCTGGCCCTTCCCTCGTCTTGACCTGTGGATAACGGCAAGTATGACAGCTAAATACCCCGTGCTTCTAGGATTGTTTCCAAAGGAAAAAAAAGAGAGCTCCAATAGGGAGATAGTAGGGGGAAAGTGCGATCTTGTTCCCAACCTGATTGTCCGCTTTCTTCACAGATGGAGCAGCCAGGCACGGCAGCACCCAGGCAACGTGGTACCCCTGCTCACGATGCTTGGCGGCCGGGCTTGGCCAGCCCCACATTTTCCTGGTGATCCTCGCGGTTACTTTCATCAATCATCGCTCCATCTGATGTCACGTCAAGACTGCGCCATCTTTTCGAAAGCAATCTGGGGGTCCGCAATGCTTGTTTCTATGAGGCAGTCTGATCAACCACATCATTGGGGTCTTTGACTCTCGGGACGAGACGCCTTGGATCGCCGTGATGTCGAACTTATCGGCATTGCTCAACCCAGCTTCGCCAGCACCACCAGCAGACTTCCAGTCGCCAGTTATCATCAATCCAGCAATCGGTGCCGGAGGCATCGCGAGCGATCATCAAGAAGTCTATCACAATATGCGACCAGCTAACATCTATACCGGAGGCTCTCCTCGCCGCCCTTCACTCACCTCCCCACTCGACGCCCTTGCAGAAGCCGCAACCAGCAGCGCTCCTTTGCCCTCGCCTTCACGAGCAGCCCATTCATCAATCAGCTACGACATGCATCACCCTAACCCTCCTACGTCTTCATCTCGGCCAACTTCAAGCCATACCTCACCCCCCAGATCCTTCGAGCTCCCGCGTCCACAACTGTCTATGGGGCAATTCTCACCAGGCTTGGAACAATATCATCATAGCTCTAGCAATGGAGTGAATGCGCGTCGAACCTCTGACATCAATACGTCATCCGAAGTCTTACCTCCATTGCGACGATCACTAGCTGATGAGAACATACCGCCGATGAAGGGCTTGCCTGCGGTAGAACCGCATACCGAGAACGACATTAACGGGAGTGGGTGTACTGTCGCGGCGCCTTTACCTGCCTCACCTCCCACTGAGCCCGCAAGGCCTTTACCAGAACCGCTCTCACCGGTCACAGCGCAGATCCGACAGCCTTCACCGAGCGTTATACGCCCATCGCACATTCCAGATATTCCAGAGAAACAGGCGAAACAAGTACAAGTGAAGACTGAGATGGCAGAGGTCCCACTCGAGCTCTGCGAAGTGAGCTCTCAACGGGATGCGACGACCGTTGATAGCTCGACGGATGCTCTCGAACCACCTAGCTTAGGAGGCGAAGCACCTATGACATCGAAGGCCGTGGCCGACCTCAAGAACGATGCAAGCTACAAACCGTCACCTACAACAACCATGACTGAACCTTCCACCCGAAGCCCATCGGCAAAGCCAAAGCAAGCTCCGTCCAAGAAGCGACCTGCGCCGAAAAAGGGAACAGCGAATGCAAAGAAGCCTCCAAGCAAGAAGCGCAAGATCGAGACTGACAGCATCGCCAGCTCTCCAGCCTGGCCCCGCACAGGCACACCAGCTTCAAGTCGCGCGAGCAAAACTCCTGCTCCCAAGGGAGGAAAGCAAGGCTCCATCACCCCCGCTCGAAGCTCGTCCGTGGCAAACGCAAAAGATGAAGACGAAGACGAAGAGATGGATGAGGGCGACTCATCGGAGCTTTTCTGCATATGTCGCAAACCCGATGACCATACCTGGATGATTGGATGCGATGGCCCATGCGAGGATTGGTTCCACGGCAGATGTGTGGATATGAGCGAGCGAGACGGTAAATTGATCGACAAGTATTTCTGTGCGCATATATCTCCCAGTCAATGTCCGTTCCTCTGCTAATTACCACACCCTTAGGCCCCAACTGCACCGAAGCAGGCGTAGGCCAAACCCTCTGGAAGCGCATGTGCCGTCTCGAAACCTGCCGCGAGCCTGCTCGAGCATCAGGCCCGAAACCCTCCAAATACTGTAGCGACGAGCACGGCATCGAGTTCATGCGCCAGCGTGCCCTGAATGGCGAGCCCGACGCCACCGAACCCAAGATACCGACCTCCCCCGCCACCGGCAGGCGCAGAAGCAGAAAAGACAACTACACCGACAACATCTGCCCCAGCAGCGACCACCTCATCTACGAACCCGAACCCGACGACGACGCCCACCTCCGCGGCGGCGTCCTCCGCGCCGCCGAAGTCAAAACCCTCGCCAGCACCGCCAAATCCATCACCGAGTTCCGCAGCCTGGGCGAAGGCGTCCTCAGCCCGCCCGACACCGCCAGCCCCGAAGAACCCACCTACACCCCCGCGGAAGCCGCGCAACTGGCCACGATCACGACCCGCACCGACGCCCTCAAGCAGCGCAAACAACTCCTCGACGACCGCGACACCTTCCTCTCCCTCGTCAAAGCCCGCGCCAAAGCCGCTCTCGACGACCTCAAGAAGAAGGGGGAGAAGACCGCCGGCGTCTGCGGCTTCGATGCGCGCCTCGCGTTCACGGACGAGGAGTTCGCAGCGTGGCGCTCCTCGTCTGAAGGCCTGGAAACGTTTCGCACGGGGCAGCTGGTGGCCAGCGCGGCGGCTTCGGCGGAGATGGATGCTAGTGTGGTTGTGGGGTCGGAGGGAGAGCCGACGCTGACGAATGGTGTTAGAGAGGAGGAGCAGAAGACCGAGGAGGGGGTATGCACGAAGAAGCGGTGCAAGCGGCATGAGGCGTGGCAGAAGCTGCAGATGCAGGAGGTGGCGTTCGAGAAGGATCTGGTGAGGCAGGAGATGCGGAGGTTGATTGCGGAGGAGAAGGGTATCAAGGAGAGGGCGGCTGTGAGGAGTTTGGAGGAATGATAGGCGTTAGGAGGTGCGGAGGTATGGTGGCTCTTTGATAGTTTTTTCTGGGGGGGGGGAGAACTGCGAGTGCTGCTTTTGGGCCAGAGGTGGATTAACTGCACACCCACACCTACTTACTGCTCGAAAGGCCTTACGATTCTGGTAGCGAGGCGTTCAAGGGATGGGGGATTATTAATAGGGGGCGCTTTGGGATGCTGGAATGGAAATACCCCGAAGCTGTTTTTTCTTGCACATAGCTAGTGCGCATTACATAACGGACGAAGCATTGGAGCATATCGAAATTGCAGATGATGCTCGCGCTCAGAGGTATGGAAGAATGATGGTGTTACTGTGGAAAATGCGGAGTTTGACTGCAAGAGCTGATTTATATATCTTCTTCTTTTGGACCCCCCCCCGTAAGTATTTTCGAGGGATAATTGTCGACAAGGTCTAGGGAAAGATTTAAAGGGTTCTGCGCTATGTTACCCTACGACATGATCTTGCGAGAGGACTGGTCGAGTGCCGGTTAGGTAATCCTATCGCAGGTCTCAGTGCCTTCCTGGACGCAACGGATGCGCCATGAATTGTACTCTGGTCTGCCTATGACTTCGATCAGGAAGGGGGAGTGTTCTCATCACGGACGTTAGATGACTGGTGCTTGGTGTCGGGTATCGATCGCTCAATGCTCTGTTGGGAGGAATTGACCGGATTGTGTGTCCAGTGAGCAATCTGACAGGCCTTGCTCTGAGTACTTAAGAGTATGCATTGCACAAATCGTCGACCTCAAGATCTGTGGTCTAGAGTGAGCACCTTATTCGTGACGCGCACACGGTGACGCACTGTCCCACACACCTACATGGGGAGTACTCCAGAGCCTGGTGGAGACTTTGTGTCTTGTCAGCCCCATGAGATGATTGTCCCCTTCGGAATATTCATTTCGGGTGTCCTGGCTTAGGAGTAATTTTCCTTGAGAGATTGACTTATTCCCTGAGAGCCTTGACTATCCGGTTGGTCTCATGGTGAGCCTCTCTGTTCGTTTTCGGGATGACTCCCGAGGAACGGGCCCATCGCTCCTTGCTGGTCCATGGAACAGTAATGCTGCTCGCTTTTGCGCCGTGCAGATGGATACAGAGGATTGATAGGCACTCTGAGCAGGCCTCCAACATGCTTGTTGCGATCATTTGAAGGTAGCTTCAGTTGTTCGACCCACTGCTCGACGGGCTCGACGTTATCCCGGAGACTCCCCTGGCGAGATCTGTAACGAATCTCAGTCTGACGGCAAGTTTGGCATCCGTGGTATCGTGAAGGTACACCGCGTGGTACATTGCCGTGAATCCCATATTCGTCATGGTCAACAAGTTGTTCGCGAAACTGTAGACGATATGCCATGGAATGCCCTCGCCGGACGGCTCATAGAATTCGAGCATCAGTAAACCTTGGGTAAGGGAGAAGCTGCTGCAAGGCTGTGTGTTACTGGCCACGGACAGGACATGGAGCATCACGTCGCCGTAGAATTTGGCGAAAAGGAGAGCCGTGACCGAAGAGGGCAGTAGGCTATCGAAGTATTCGTAGACCACTTCCCATCCACCCTCTAGGAGCTCCGAGGCAAAATCACGATTGATCAGGGTGGTCACATTAGCTTTCCTTGTGTCTAGGTGTTGCAATTGGCTTCTGTTGATATCGTCCGCAGCTAAGCTTTGGAGGATCTCCACTCGGTGGTCGGTGGTTGAAGTTGGAAATGCATTCGTAAGCACTTGATACAAAAGCAAGCCTAGGACTAGCGATTGGGGCAGCCTGAACGATCGAAAGACATGCGAGAGCATTTTGTCTTTGGTGTAGGGTCTCTGACTTTGGTCGCTGGTAGGTGTCAATGATTATACCTTAGCAGATTACGCTGCAACCTCAGGGACTTATATGTGGCATGCCGTGGGGCATACTGTGGGGGAAGCTGTGGGGGATCGCGGTGAGAAGTGGGCAATATCCGACATATCCTTGAGCTATTTTTCCTCCAAGCTGTGTGGTTCATACCGATGCGATGTCGCTTCTCCTAACCTAAGTGCGCTGGATTGCAACAAGCGATTGAAGACCCTGCATATCACCTCACCCTGACCGAACTTCTCCGTGAAATAAAGAGAGCATGATAACAATAACCGAAACAAATCCTGCCATCTCGCATCTGAAGCGCCATTCCAAGTCTAAATGAAGAACCTTGAGGAACGTAGAAGCGTTGTAGCATTGGACAATATATTGGAGATACAGAAGCAGAAATAGCACTCAGTACGATTTGCGAAAAAAACCCCTTTCTTGATGCCTTCAACCCGCCCTTGAAATTCGGGAGATTCATACCTTAATCATACTAATCAGAAGGTAAGCCGTCAATCACATGGCAGGCTTGTGTTTCTATAACCCGCAGTCTGCGAGTTCAAGCATGTTGCGCCTAGAGAGCATAGCCGACGCGTTGAAGGCACATAACACAGCGAATGATCTTCCAAGCTCATGTCAGATAAGAATGTCGGCGGATAAACTACTGCTTTGATAGTCTTGATTTGACGAGGGAGGAGGGGAACACAACGTGTAGATGTATAGGCACGTATAGATGAGATGAAGATATGAACTAGAAGACGGCAATATTTTGCCGCTGCGCCGAAAGCAATCAAGTGCAGCCTGGCTTAGCGAATTCGATAGAAGCTCCTTGCCTCAGGACCTCAGACCTAATGCTTATTCTGCAATACCACTATACCACATACACTAGTGCTAAATGCAATAAGGTGCCACTTTTGATACACTTTTGGTAAGATTTTTTTTTTGCATTAGGTCTGAGAGCAAAACTCCAAAAATTTGTCAAAACAAATAATATGTTTTCAACGTTATGTTTGCCATGCAATAGAATTTCAATCATTATATTTTATATCAATTAGACTACGTTCGTTGCTAGATTTTGATATACTTTATTGACTTGTAATCAAATTATATACTAACAGTGTGTTGTATATGTGTATTGATATCAAAGCAAAAAAGTCTTTCGTTACAATGTTGTTTTGACAGATTTTTGGGATTTCGTTCTCAAACTCTATAGAAAGATTATTGTAGGAGTGCGCTAGCTTTTAGCGCGTCATCGAATTCGTGTGTCGTCAGATTCTAAGATAACTCTCGCACTTCTACAATTACTTGTGTCGTCGCACTTCGCACTTCTACAACAATCTTTCCATAGGGTCTGAGTACTGAGGCAAAGAAGCTCCCTTCAGAAGCTCCACCGATACCAAGGCGATTAGGATGTAGCAAGCAAAGAGCGTAGAGCTTACATTGAACATCAGTCTTATCAGAACGACACGACAGAGGAAGCTCCTAGACATGCAACGAGACGATGACACAAGCTCAGTTACGCCCTCCTCCCCATCTACAACCTCATCCGAAAGCTGTACCAACATTGAGCGATTCTTCTACGGCTGCACGAGTCTTGGGAACAACTCCTCCTCGTCTTTCAAGGCCACCATCGCAAAGCCGCGAAGCTTCGCCAGCTCGCTCGCATGTATCGCAACCTGATGCATCAGACAAGGCTGTACGAGCCTTGATTAGACGCGTGCTCTGCCCTGACGCCCACGCCGGCGCCACAGAGCAATGCCCAATTGAGGAGCTTCTACCACCGCTGACAAGCAGCAACGACATCGATCTGCAGCTATATGCCATTATTGCAGTTATTGTTAAAGACTTGGTGTATAGCTGGTATGGAAAAATCACTCCAGACCAAGTGTTTGTGGAAGAGGTGGTGAGGATCATTGCACATTGTACGAGGGCAATTGAGGGGAGGCTTAGGCGTGTGGATTTTGAGAGCCTCATTTTTGATGAGATCCCAGAGCTGATAGAGGATCATGTACGTGGTGAGTGCTACAATCTGCTCAAGTGCTACGGCGGAGCTGATGGAGGATCCAGCGTATCGAATTAGCCATTCATTTGCACACGAGTCGGCCCTTTTAACCAATCCAAGAGTCATATACCACAGTCTATACCCACAACCAGCTCTATCGCCAGTGCCGGATGCTGCCACCCCGTTGACGGTCGCCGAGCAGTCTGAGCACGAGACCCAGTACAGGCAGTTGCTCGTACAAAGCGCACTAGCTGTTCTTCTACCGACAGAAGATCTAGAAAATGCCTGTCTCCGCACGCTTGTCGCAGATGTTCTTGCCGAGAGCATCCTGGGCAATGCTATTGGAGGGAAATCATCTGAGGGGTACTTCATCTGGGAGACCATAACCAAGATCGTCACGCTGATCAAAACGCGGATTCAGCCTAAAGTAACGGGGAAAGAGATCGAAGTTGACACTCGAAGCCGACTAGAAAAGTTCGGCCTGCTCTCAGAGAGAAGTGAGGCCACGGGATCGCAGAAAGACGGCAAAATTTCCGCCTTTTCGACCATTGTCTGGCTGGTCCTCCAATACGTCTACATGCTATTTGTTGCCATTCAATTCGTCATACATGGTCTCATTGCGGCGTCATCTGGGCCTGCGCGATCAGCATCGCCATCTAACAGAGCGGCAGCATCATCATTGTCAAAATCCGTCCAAGCGCACAGGTCAGCTCGTCCTCTGCTCAAGTTTAGATGCTTCTCGCTCATCTCCGCCATCCTTGATCTTCCCCTCCGTATGCCTTGGCTCTCGGGATCACTGTCTCTACTCCAATACCATCTCACCGGAGTTTTTAAGCTCGGCGCCACAGACGGAATACTCGACAAGTAAGTCCGCGTATCGTCTCTTCTGCGATACTGTTGGTTGCGCAGCCCCTGCAGATTCCTGCGCTGCCGTTATCCCTCGCATGAGCATTCAGTCAGATGACCTGGAAGTGTATGCTTGCGGCCGATGCAAAGACCCATGGCTGACTGACTACGGGCCGCTGAATGGCTTGTCGCACCCCTTTCCCCGTTATCGTCCCGCATTTGCAGACTAGCAGACATGCACGAGTCCACGTTGGACGTGCGCCACGCGCGAGACGGTCGGCCTGGACTGGTTGCCCTTCTCTTGTCTTCCACACCTCGTTTCGACCCAATTGTCTTTTATGAATTGAAACGATACACTTCTTTACACTAGGCGAAAAATCTCCCTGGGAAACTCAATCAAGAATCCCCCATTCTCCCACCCGATTTACTTTATCCCACGGCGACATATTGTCGAATTGCACCTCCCTTTGGCCCTCCCTAGCATATCTCATGCCTAAGCGCCGGTCGATCAGCTAATGTCACCGAATGATCGACTGGATCGGCCCTCCTTTACCCTTCCTTTTCCCCCCAAACTCAAAATCCTCCGAAATGCCTAGTGCGCTTTCGGCTAGGAAAAGATTACTTTTCACGTAATTGCTCCCAACCACCCGCAATCATTTTCCGCTTATTTTTCTTCTCCTCGCTTTTTAAGACAAGCCACCATTTGCTGCACCACATGAGAAAGTCCGATTGCGGCGTCAAAGCACCTTCGTCAAAACCTGCTAAAGCAAGTTTCGCGTGATGGGTCGTAGAGCTTCACTTCAGCCCTGGCGCATTGCGAAATGCATCCCCACTCTGGTGCTGCAAAGCTTACGCTTACCTGCTTGCACGCATGGTCACAAGATGATTATGCAATGCAATTTCCCCTCCAGACCTGCAGACGCGCAGACGCTTTAGATGATCTGCCTGCAACCGAGGGCCTCAAAGCCATCGTATGGATGTCTCCGGATGAAGCTTCACCGACAGGGCTCTGGCAATTGAATGCTTGCAACCGCATTTTTCTTGATACTTGCATCTCAAACCCTTGTACCGTCGTCTGGGTCAATTCCCAACAACTATGTTGATCTCACTTCGAGCTCCTCAGAGAAGGGTCCGACCTTATCTCTTCAAGCCAAATCATCACCGTTGCACCCAACCCACTTCTCACCTCCTCAGATGCGGCAAATAATGGCATAGAGGGTGCAAGCCGACCTGCATTGCAGCCTTATCTGATCAGGCCAACCCGAATTGCATCAAGCTCCCTCGACGATCTTCATTCCCTCTCTGCAGCACCAAACCCCTGTCGCCTCTCTATTTACTCACACCATCTTCCACACCGCTCATCGAACCCCATCACAGCAATACTAACCACCCTCCCTCCAGATTCCTCCACCACCTGCTGACCCCCCTCCTCACCCCCACCCACCTGCCCCCCCTCCTCACCGCCCTCCGCACCACCATCTTTCCGCACCTCACCCTCCCACCGCCCTCTTCCCCCGCCCCCTCGGCCTCCGAAACGCTCGCCAGAAAACGCACCTGCGCCATCGCGCTCCTCGATCTCCTCCCCCCATTTCTCCTCACGCATTGCTTCCCAGGCTTGGAGCCGGAGCAGCGGATCAGGGAGGTGGAAGGGGAGTTGGATGTTTGGGGGGATGCGTATCTGAATAAGCATCTTCTGTATGCGATCGTGGAGATGGTGGTTGTGAGGGTGTTGCCGGAGGTGGGGGAGAGGGGCGTGAGGGAGGGGATGGAGGGGAGGGGGGGTGGGTTTGATGTAGCTAGAGGTTCAGAATAGAAAGTCTGATAGAGAGAATGGATATTGATGTCAATGAATCCACGTCCGCTTTCACCTCCTTTGAACGTAGCTTTGAAATGGGATTTGAGTTCGTAAATACACACTGCGTCCTCCCACGCCAACCTGCCCTCTTCCTCCTCCCCCTTCCACCGGACATATCCACAAATAACACCCGAAAAATCATGCACCTCGAAATTCAAAAGGGTCAGAGCCGTGGGGCTGGGGTATGTCTTATAGATCGATGATGGAAAAAACCCAGAGAAAAGAAGAAATGCGACCAAAAAGACCTAGAATGCACGCCGCCGCCCATGTATATACGTGTGTATCCCCGTACCTGCCGGTTTACCTGATGCTGTTGTTGATGTGAGGAAAAGTGAGATGAAGGATAGTCGCCGAGGAAATGGAGTATGCATAGGAATCGTGAAAGAAAGGACCGTGAGAACGTGGGATTTCCTCTGCAAGGATGCCGTCCGATAGGTAGGTATAGGCTGAAAAGGGGGCTTCCTAGAAGCAGTGAAGGCTCCTAGGATGTGATTCCGGCTTTCGAAGCTTTGGTCAGAGGCTGTGGATGCTCCTCTTCCGACCGATCGGCAGCGTCCCGTCGCCACGCTCAAGCGAATGCATACCGCCGGGTAGGGAACCGCCCTGGAGCTTCAGCTTCTCCATGAGTTTCCCCATGAGGATGTACTCGTGAGGGTCCACTGCGTTGTTGGGCTGGTTCTCGAAGAAGGCCATGAGCGTCTCCATGGCGCGGCGGGCTTCAACCTGGGAAGGGGGGTTGGGAGATGAGTGGCTGCTAGGTGGCGGATGCGGAGGAGGACCCATTGACAAGGGGCTGGGCGAGAGGATGGGTGTGGTGTGGTGGGATTGTTGCGTTGAGTGATTGACTGCGGAGTCCAATCCTAAGGGTGATTCTTCCATCTCTTCGAGTGGAGATTCAAGGGTTGGGATCGCCATTGAGGAGTGCGAGTATTTCATTGGAGGTGGGTCGGAGACCGGAGGATCGGTTACAAACGCCCCGGCGCCGATGGCGGGGAAGGTCTGTCGGCGGGGGCGGGAGGCAGCGCTGGCGAGGGGTGGGAGACGGCTGTGTTGAGAGGGAATCAGCGGGCTTGGCCCACAGCTTGAGTCAGGGGAGAAGAAGGGTGATGTTGGACTCCGGATATCGGGAGAGAAGCAGGTGCTGACGGTCGTTTCAGAGTAGCAGCTGGCCAGCGATGTCGCGCTTTCGGAGTGTATATGCTGGTAGCTGGTAGGGAAGTCTGAATAGCCGTCCGGTTGCTCAATATGCTCAAGCTTAGGCGAGCGTGAATGATGTAGTGCATCAGGAGAGATGGGTGACATGCCGTTGGGCGTTTGGGAGCCAGACTTCGGCTCGTTGATGGGGATGCCGTCGACGGCGTCAAAGTCATCCGCATCACAGGATATCTTTCGCGCCTTTGCCCCGTTCCCATTCAGATAATTTCTCTGCTTGAATTTCTCTAGCCAGGCGCCACTGTTGACTTTGGCGTGACACTCAGAGCTGCCAACAGTGTGCGCGAAGAACGTTGCTTTGTCTCGTATCAGGTCGTCGTCCAGTGGCAGACCTAGTCGCAATTGATTCCTTGCCCAATTCGATAGCGCTCTTTCAATATCAGGAAATTTCCCTTTTGTTCGCTTCATGGGCGACTGATCGCCATTATCTGCTGACAGAAATTTATCTTTCTGTCGCAGAACTTTGGACACGGTACTACAATGATTTCAGTACTGATCAAGATCACGAGAGAGTATGCAATTTAAGTACCTTCGCTCCACGCCGAACATTGCTGAGCCACCTGTTAGTCTAGATTAGGAAGTGCATCAATGCGCATGCAACATACCTCCAATTTCGGTCTGCTTTATAGTTGGGTTTTCTTCATGGTATTCGCACATCCTCCGTCGATCACTGTCTGTGAGAGTCCTTCGAGCAGTCGACTGCGCCGGTTGAGGTGCTGGTATTGGTGCTGGTTTGACTGTTGGAGCCGTCACAGCCTGCACGGCAGCTATGCTGGTCGCCGGCGCAATCGGGCGCGCTACGGGCATCGGGGCGGGCGGAGGACCCTGAGAAGGGCTCGTCAACTGACTCGGCCATTGTGGTATATACAAGGTCGTAGGTGCCGAGTATGACGTTTCTTGCGCTCGATCATGTATCGAGTCGAACGGGATGTACGAGGGCGAAACAAAAGTATAGCCATTGTACTCGTGTAGAGGCGAATTATGCTCGTCCGTTACCTCCACCCAGCGATCCGACCCAGGATTCCCCACTTGCCCAAGCCCAGAATGATGTTCGGATTTCATAGCGATGAAGAATGTTCGTGGCGGCACACTTGAGCGTGGGAAAGCTCAGGAGGGCCGTTGGCGCTTTCTATTGCAGGCACCGTTGCTCAGGCACGCACCCGATGGTGGCCCAAGGAATCCGAGACGTTCCCCGCGGTAGCGATCCTGGTTCCTGCCTAGGACCCTGGTTACACAGGTGCTGGACGGCAATCTGCATTGGACATGTCTGTCTTCGGTCAGTACTGCAAGCCGAGGGTATAGTGTGGGAGCGGTATGGTGGGTATACCTGTCCCACTCGGCCGGGGGGATGACAGACTTTGCTGAGCAAGAATATGTATCAACACACTCAATTGGCATGCGAGCAACGCACACAGCTCAATGAGTGTGGAAAGGGTCCATGGCAGACGGGCTGCGGGTCGTCCTTAGGTGTCAACGCAGGAGCTGGGTGCGGAGAAGGTGGTAGGTACCATATGTACCGTAGAATCTTTGGCGGGTATATCGCTACGTGCAGATTGGTAAGGCGAGGACGGCCAGCTCGCTCGCTCGAGTGTGACCTAGTGACCTTCCATCGCTTCCCACCCATGCCCATTGCCCGTGGACGCTACGGCCTGCAGACCTTGGGTAACGGGCGGGAGCGGATTTAGTTTGTAAAGTCAAAAGTCAAAGGTCATTTACGGATCAACGGGCTTTGGCTTGGAAGAAAGCGAAAGTGAAATGCCCTAGCCCTCAGACCCTGCCCATCTTGCTCGCAATCGACTGGGCCTGACTTGCGGGCAGTGGTAGCCTCGCAGCAAATAGGATTTCCGAGGCGATCTAGTCGTTAGTGCTCACCAGGATTTCTGGCACAAAAGAAGCCTTTTCATTCGTTTCGCCTACGTATTCAATTCACTTATCGCCCTCGTATTTTTGCGTGATAAAAAGCGTGGGATGACACCAAGCTCGCGCTGATAGGCATCAGGCATGTTTAATGATTTCCACATTTTGCGCATTTTCGCCTTCGCGCCAATTGATATCTATCGAGATCGCCCGTGAGACCAGACTCGGAGCAGCTGGGAGAAAAATTACTGCCAATGAAGACCTCTGTGAGCTCCCTACTGGTTGGTTCCATTCGGCACCTGATCGGTGCTGATCAGTACCCTAGCCATTGGAGGACTGAAAGGAATCCTTTCGCGCTGAAAGACCTGCCTTGTGCGTGTACCAGATCCTACAAAATACTACCTCTCTCAAGCGGTGGATATGGAGTGAGTAGGCTGGCTGAGAATGGTCGATCCCCACACCCAATTGTCTGGGAAGCCATGCTTTTCGTCATGAGCTGCTGTCATATCTCTATTGTCTTTGAGAATTTGACTACGCCATCTCCTTCGACACTCTAGAATGGCCAGATGTCCTCGTAGCGCCGAAACAGAGCGACTCATTGAACGTCGAATAGCATGCTAGCATTGCTGATCTTGGACCTCACATCGTTATCCGCATTCGTAGCTGGGCCGAGAGTTAAATTGGTCTGCAATCGGCGTTGATTGAAGCGATCTTCTTGTTGTAGAGATATTAATACTCCCCCGAGGCTCTTACCAATTACACCTATCTTCCCTTTGGACTCCACGTAGGGAGGTCAATGCGTTTGACCTAGTCTTGTGCTACTGTGCCGTCTGCCGCTGTCAATTTCCAGTAAAGATCGAGGACACAAGACTTTCCATGTTTTGCACGGATGAGTTTGGAGCATCGCAAAATGTCCCGCATGACCTTCGATCGATGACAGTGGTGGAAGCCTTTCGACCGGATGTGCAGACCCTATATACCACATGACATTTGGTGTTGGTGGTGGAGAATACTTTGTGCCAATTCATCGTTTGATGATGGTTACTGCTGACAGTCAGTGAAGGCCTCGGTGTCCTCTCCGCCTGGGTGGATTCCTCACTGATATCCTCGTCTGCAAGCTCATGAGTGAGCCCAACTCTTTGTGGTTGATGCTTCACCGATCGACCATATACAATTGCCTGCTTGAATTGCTCAACAATCGTCTTGTGGATCGCATTGCACTGCGCCTTGTCAGCTTACTCGCAGGAGTCCAGTGACTGACTTACGAAGTCTTCCACGGTACAGGCATTCTTCCGAAGAACAACGGGCGTCTCATAGTCAGGAGATTTCCCTTTGGGCTTTGTATAGATCCTTCTCAGATTAAGTTTCTCCCACATCTGCTCCAACAGCTCATCGATATTCCATCCATGCTCAGAGCTGATAGGACACGCGTTAGGTATACGGTAGATCAAATCCAGCTCCTCGATCGATATCGAGTCGATCTTGTTGAGGGCATATATCACGGGAATATAGCTCCTACTCTTCGCCTCCAGAACATCAATCAGGTCGTCGATGGTTGCATCGCAACGTATGGCAATATCTGCTGAGGATATTTTATACTCGCCCATCACAGCTTTGATCTCCTACATCTTGTTAGCTAGTCGATTCATTTCCTCCCGACACCTAAGATGACTGACATCATGGTCGATATGGGTCAGCGGCACAGTATTGGTGATACTGACACCGCCTTTATCCTTTTTCTTGAAGACGATATTTGGTGGCTCTTTATTGATACGAATACCGAAGCCTTCAAGCTCATTCTCGATGATCCTCTTCTCCGTCAGAGGCTTATTGACATCGAGAACGATGAATATGAGATGGCATGTTTTGGCAACGGCGATAACTTGTCGACCTCTGCCTTTGCCGTCTTTGGCTCCCTGAATGATTCCGGGAAGGTCGAGCATCTGAATTGCAGCGCCATTATATTGGACTTGACCAGGAACTGTAGTCAGAGTCGTAAATTCATAAGCAGCAACTGTAGCACCAGTCAGCTCTCAATTCTGAGCATATAGAGTTGGTCAGTCATGCCTTCTGAATGCTGGCCTGTTAATTTGCTCATGAGGGTGCTCTTTCCCACTGAAGGGAACCCTATGAAACCTACACTTGCAACACCGGTGCGCGCAACATCAAATCCAGCTCCAAAAGGTCAGACATCTAGCTACTCTGAGCATCTGGCCTTACTCACATCCACCACCACCGCCACTTGATTGAGGGGTAAGCAGTTCACGCTTTAACTTTGCAAGCTTTGCCTTCAATTGCCCTAAAAAATGTAGATTAGGAGCACATTCTTTCTTATTTCTTCAGGCACATACCTAAGTGATAAGAGGTGGCTTTATTCTTCTGTGTTTTGGCCATTTCGGCCTCTATGTCTTTGATCTTGGAAGTGCATATCAGCAAAGGGGACTATGTCTCTTGGGGTGCAAATCAGAACATACTTTGTCTGCTGTGGTCGCCATGGCTATGTATGGTCTGCCCTTTCAATTACTATGGTTTCTTTTCTCGAATTTTGCGTTTTGTGTCTTTGTAAAAATAGGACAAGAAACTTTGTCAGGATTGATCGTTATCGATAAGCGGATCTATTCCGCGATGATCATATTTCTCTGTTTGTTGATCGTGTGTTTACAGACTCATCCTCTCTATTTTTGCACCCTTGCAGTATTTTGGGTCAGCATACATTTCCTTACATGATAGCTCCAATCGCGCTTGTCCTGCGAATGCTTTTTGCTGCTCCTTTGCTTGGGAAAGCATGACGGCTCCGGACGCACTCTACGCTCATGCTGGGTATCAGACCATCCCCAGTGGCTATCTCCCTGGTTCCCATGGAGATACTGATTGGCTCTGGAAGGCCAAGTCCAAATGTCAAGATACACCGTGTGTACCTGCCTTACGGGTTCCGAATCCTGAAGCTCCGTGGACCACGGCACGATGCAACAGACTCATCCGTCCATTGAACTCGAAGATCGCCGCTCTGCGCAAGCTAAAGAAGATCGGCTCAAATGAACTCAAGGTATCTCAGCTGGACTCGGCTGGGATTGCGTCTGCTAGAACAATCAAGAGACCTAAACGCGTGCGGTCGAACGAGATCGCCGAGGAATCGTGCAGCATTGTTGCATTCCTACACTCGTCGACTCCTTTTGAGTCAATAGCTACGAGCATAGTATCAAGCATAGAGGCTCCGGAGCCTAGCACCACTGACGAGGAGACCGACCCATGGTCAGATGTCTTAGGAGAGGAGAGGGCGCGGAAGAGGTTGAAAAGCACATACTCGACTAAGAGGAATATTCAAAGTTCTAGGGATATTACACACCCCTCTTATGTACACGATCAGGCCCAAGAGCCTGATCAGAGGCACCTCCGCGAAGACGCACTCGCTCTGAGCCGACAAGGTGTACCAAGTAGACCGCTTCTGGATCAACAGGGAAAAGTAGTAAATCTTCAAGCGAATGCGATCATCGAAAAGGTCGACCCTGATGCCATACTTCCAGGAGATTTCAGCTCTTGCACAAGAAATCTATTACGTGAATTCCGAGAACTCGCGAAGGAACTGTTACCCACCAATTGGAGGCTAGCTGAGGGTGTTTACGAGCACTTGGATTCATTATTGAGGGCGACCTCGCTGGATCCGACCCCCAAGAATGGCCCAAGATCGTTATTCGCGACTTGTCTGAAGCAGATAACGAATTGTATCAATGAAGAACAACTTCGCATGTCCGAAGAAGATCCAGATGACAAATCTGATGCGGCAACAATAGTCTTTGGCGAGCTTGAAGCTCTGAACATATCTAGCAAGGAAGGTTGGAAACCACTCAAAGAGGTTGTGCGAGCGCATGGCATACGCCTTCTAGCTGACGCAGTCGAGGAAACCTTGATCAGTTTACCTCTTGTGCGCGGCCTGGTCATTCTTTGTCTACATCGCCACGCAACCAATGAGGCTCAGGTCATTGTGAAAAGCATGATTCGCATGATGCGACCTCTCTCCAGACCAACTTCCATCAAAAACAAGGTATTCGCTTTTGGACACTCAATAGCTCTGCATACCATGGCTCTACTGCATGATTCCGCTGCCTCAGATGGCCTGGCTTTCACATATCAGCAGCTGGCGATGCTGTTTAGAAGCGGCATTCTACCGATAGAGTGGGTCGCTTGTCGAGATGGGGTTACCTTGTGGAATGGAGTTGTCATTTCCATCACTCAGGGGGCTGCTGATGCCGCGGAGGCCGCGAATTTACTTCAGGCCATCGTATCGCTGATGTATGGTGACTTTGGCGGACCAAATGAGCAGATCGAGCAATTACGCATTGGCGAGGTTCCTTCAACGCAAAGACGTAAAGAAGAGGCTACGCGATTATCTTCGAGCTCCGAGATGCTCTCAAGCTCCAACGGTAGAGACGCATCGAGCGACGAATTGGAACCCTTTGAACTTCGTTCAAGAGCTTGCAGAACGGTTACTAACATGTTGACGGTTCTCAGCTCGATAGAAATACTCCAAAAACCTCAATGGAGCGTTATCCAGAATATCGGCATTGAAGCTCAAAAAGCTCAAGAATTTGCTGTCCGGAATTTGACGCGAACGGGCACGCCCACACTCGATTGGATTCAGATGGGTTTGACGATACTGGCGTTCAATTTGGTACAGGCGCAGATTGGTCAAGATTTCCAGAAATTCCCCAAGGGCAACTTCATCCGCCTTGACGCGCAATATGCGGTACATTCTGAATTCTTTACGTCTGCTGGGTCATTGATATGCAATGTTGCGCGTTGCTGTGGGAAGGCAGTCACGCAGGATCCCTTCTATTACCTTCAGAAGTTGCTGAAAGGCCTTGACCTTATGTCATCGAGCCTCGACAGAGCAATCCAAAAAGTCTACGATGGGATCTCCGTTGCAGCAGCCTTTGTATTTGCAGAAGGGACAGGCCAGCCTAGACACCTGGAGTGGGCCTCGGCTTTGGAACGAAAAGTGGACGGCGGTACACCAGGACAGCCTTTGCGCACCCCTCGCAAAATGCGATCGAATGACCCCAAGTCAAGAAGAGACGGTTATAGATGGGAAGAAGGGATTTGTGAATGGGTTGCCAAGACTCCAGCGGGCAATCTCAAAGGCCTCAGACAAGATGGCGCGGGTGATGGAGAAGAAGATGGCTATGGTAGTGGTACTGGTGATCCAGCCCATTCCTCGCCATGGAAGGAGCCTCTCGACCTACCAGATATGTCGCCGTGTCTAAAAAAGAGAAAGAGGGGAAGCCAGGAACAGTCACGAGCATCACAAGAGAGTCGTAGAGCCGAGACAACCGCCCTTGTTGGTGATTGGAGCATTGAGGACGAGAGCCCGGAGGATCCAGTGTCCCATAGGAACCGCGGGAGCAGTGACATTGAAGATCTGTACAGTGCCGAGGCAGACGAACTTTCTGCCTCTCCACGACCTTCTTCATCGAAGTCTTCTCAGCACACCGCGGACTTACCGCTCGAGCCTGGATCGACCGACTCTACCAGGGCCAATCGACTACTCAAGCAGTCTGGTGGACGTCTGCAAGGGAAGAGAGCGAGGACGACTGGACAGCTTTCACGTGTGACTAGCCATGCCACGAACGATCTTGTTCGGCCTGTACATCAGGTAGAGGAGAGCGAAGACGAATTAAGCGTTGCTTGATGTTGGAACGAGTGTGATTTTGAGGGGGCAAAAGATCTCTTGATATGGTCCCGCTGAAAATGGAGACATACAGGCGTTGGTGGAATAGTCAAGATTTGTGAAGCATCATGCAAACTTCAGCGGCAGGGCCGGAACGGAGTCACCGACGGCAACTGCAGTTAGAGAGAGTCACTGAATCACTGCTTGTACCATTCGTTTACCTTCACCTGAGCTTCAGCACCAACATGCTGCCAAACTATGCACCATGAAGACCTTGTGAAGTCCGCAATCTGTTGTTATTTCTGACCTTGGTGAGAGTGGACTTCTGGATGTAATTCATGCTCCGTACTTCTACTTAATCTAGAGATACACTGTCCATGAATCGTATCCGCCTACAAGTACTCTACTAGGATAAGTAGCAGTCAGGAACAGCATTTGCGGGTATTGGGTAAGCTTCCATGGGCCAATGAGAAGAGCAAGCGCCGAAACAAGCATTCTCGTTTCTCGGGCGTGTTTCCACTGAGCGCCAAGCCAGCCAGAATAGGCAAGTACGTAGATCACCAGGGGCAATCTCCTTGAATGCTTCACGCCCAAGGGCTTCCAACCTGTACCATCGTCTCTCTTTTCTTCCGCCCTGTCCAACGTCCTCCCGTCTTCACAACTTGCGACTTGCTTTCAACACACCTTTTCTAGCCACTCTGGCTCGACGCTCTTTGTCTCGCACTTCCAAATCCATCGATTCTGCTCGCTGTGTTGACCACAGCTTTCACTCATTTCACCCCACAGTTCACAGCCTACAACAGCGTTACCCTGCAACATACAAGACATCTTCAGCCCGTTCGTCGACTGATCAAGCTTAGCCCAACGCCTCGCTTGGGCCTTTCGTCAAGGCTCTTTAGTCTTCGGTGACAAAGACTCTTTGTTTGAAAACCCCGTCCGTCGTAATCCGAACGTTATGGCTTAGGTTCGCCCCGGAAGACTCGATCCATTACCACAGCAACTGTTGTTTCCAATCTCAGATATTGGAGGAAGGAGGCTATTTACGATTCTCTGTATTATCTGTACTCATTGTTGAACCCATTGCTGGCCAGCAGAGCGCTAGCACAACGACTTTACGTATTCAACCGACTTCACCAGCCTTTGGATACCTTACTTGAAACGAGACATCGGCCCCAGGGGAAAAAGGTTTGGAGGTTCTCTCAGTATTCTACACAATCACCTCTGTGATGTCGCCACTCAGCACCTGGGGCCTGACGCTGTTCTCTTTGGCTACCATGGCTGCCGCCCAAGGGCATGGGCAGACTCCAGCGCAACTCGCAGCCGCTGCTTTAGACAACGCCCTGTTCGCTCACTACCTTCTTATCCTCCTGGCAGGCATCGTGTTCGCTTTGGGCGTTTACCGCGTGGTCATCTACTTCGTACAATATGTTCGTACGTTAACATGTCTTAACAATGATACCCAACGATATTTCAGAGAGCCAAACCACGCCTACGGCAAATTCAAGCAGCACCTCATCTACGCACCGCTTCTTCGGAAACGTCATAATCGCGACCTGCGTATCTCTTCTCTCAGCTTTGGCATCCTACCGACCCGGTCTCAAAGCCTTTTCCTGACTGGGGTCATTGTGATGAACATTATTTTCTGTGTTTATAACATTGAAACGCACGGAAATCAAACAGCTCTCTTGAACCATCTTCGGAACCGTACCGGCACTCTTGCCGTCGTCAACATGATACCTTTAGTGATCATGGCAGGTCGCAACAATCCCCTGATCGTTCTCCTCAACGTCTCTTTCGACAACTTCAATCTCGTCCATCGCTGGTTTGGGAGGATTGTGGTAGCAGAGACCGTAGCTCATACTCTGGCATTCACTATCATGATGGTCAAAAAAGGTCAGTCATTGCTCGGCCTGGATGTTGCAGCAGCTTACATAGACCAGGTGGCTGGTCTAACTATGGTAAATCTATCTCCGAAAGCAAGATGCTCTACACCGGTCTTGTTGTAAGTAAACTCAATCAAATTCATCTATTGCTTTGCTCACAACATTAGGGCACCATTGCCTTGGTAGTCATCGTCCTACAAGCCTGTAAACCTTTACGATCCGCCTGCTACGAAGTGTTTCTACATCTTCACATAGCGCTCGTTATCGCTGCTCTCATCGGCACTTGGATCCATCTAGACGGTCTTCCCTCGCGACGTTACCTAGATTATGTGCTCATCGCCTGGGCCTTGGAGCGCTTTGTCCGTCTCGCCACTCTTGTATACCGCAATTTAGGTCACGGCAATACAAAGGCCACGCTCGAGGCTCTGCCTGGCTCTGCTACTCGCGTGACCCTTCAGCTTGCGCGGCCCTTCCGCTTCCGGCCCGGCCAACACGTCTACCTCACTATCCCCACGCTCGGCCTTTGGACATCTCATCCCTTTTCCGTCGCCTGGTGCGATTCCTCATCCACCGCCTCCGACGACTCCGAGAAAGGCCTTCCTCCATCCCCCTTCGCTCCAATCACTACCACCGTTTCTCTTATCGTCCGCTCGCGGGATGGCTTTACCTCTAAGCTACACGACAAAGCCCTGCAGTCTCCATCCGCCACAGTCCCCCTCAAGGCTCTCGTCGAGGGCCCCTACACTTCAACGCAGTCTCTCTCATCCTATGGCACTGTCCTCCTAATCGCCGGCGGCGTCGGCATCACGCACATTCTGCCTTTCATTCCCCACCTCATCGACGGTTTCGCCAACGGAACAGTCGCCTGCCGTCGCCTCTCCCTCATCTGGGTCATCCAATCCCCCGAACACCTCGAATGGATCCGCCCACATATGACCAGCATCCTCGGCATGGACCGCCGCCGCGACATCCTGCGCATCTCCCTATTCATCACGCGCCCGCGCAGCACCAAGGAAATCAAATCCCCGAGTGAGACCGTGCGTATGTTCCCCGGGCGCCCGAATATCGAGACCGTGGTTGGGCAAGAGGCAGAGCAGGCGGTGGGTGCGATGGGCGTGATGGTGTGTGGACCAGGCGGGTTGGGGGATGATGTTAGGGGGGCGGTGAGGAGGAGACAAACGGATGGAAACGTGGATTTCATCGAGGCGGGGTTTGGGTGGTGATATGCTTTACCTCCCTTACTGGCTTGAGGGATCTCACAAGAGCTTGGGTGGTTGGGGAAGAAGAGAGCTGGACTCGATGAAAGAAAAGGCTTCGAAATACGACCCTGGGATTGGAATTCCCTGGTCGCAAAGTTGAATAAAAGAGTGGACTTGATCAGGCCGTTTGGCTGGCTAGGGGATTTTGTACATAGGATTTGCCATTCGATCTGGATCATGGATGCATGCAACAAGGAAAGCAAAGCATTTACAAGTCGCTCAGAGTATACATAAATAAAGGCTGCTCGAGAAACTGCCAGTCGCACATGGGTTGCTGACCATCTACTAGGGCCTTCACCGCTCAAAACCGTAGCCAGTTTGATTCTGGATTCTTCTGGAGGACTTTTGTCTTATAAGACGTGGTAGCGGGCTTTCAGCTCCATACCGTGCGAGCCATGACATAAGGTAGGGGGCAAAGCGTTCTGCTGTTGACGAACAGACTCGAGAGATTTAATATTGCCGGACTCAAATGGATGTTTGAGAGGGAAGCACAACGATGTGTATATCTCTCGCTCGTGCTTTGTCCATGCTTTGGTTACAAATGAGAGAGAGGGTTTCGAGAATCAATTTTGTTTGATTGGATTCAGATATACGATATCCTGACCGAACCGCGCAACTTTGCTTGCTTCCCACCGTCGCCGTCTTTGCGGATGTGCGACTTGCCGAGAGAGGTGCGCTGTTGATGGGATCATGTCGCTGGTAGCGTGGATGATAATGATGATGGCTTGTTGAAGCCTGCTTTTGTAAAGGTGCGGTGTACTATCAGGGCGCTGTGCGAGTTGCAACTTGGTTTCTATTGATCGAGCGAGAGCTGTCAAAGTAGGAACTTCGGATTGAGAGGTGTTTAGAAAAGGAAGCAAGTAGTGGATGCGCCAACATCCCTACACAACCTCGACCGTCCTCCTCACCGCAATCGCCTCCCCCGCCGTCACCGCCCCGTCTTCCTGCCATGCGCCACTCGGCGAGTTACTCCCCTCGCTCCACCTCGCATCCGCGTAACTGCCTTGGAGATTGTCTTTCTTCGGCTGCATGACAATTCCCTCAGTCTCGCTCTTCCCATGCTCGTTGGCCTCCCGCAACCTACTCTTCATATTGTCCAGCGCGCTCCCACTCTGATCAGTCGTGTAGGAGCCCTTCCGCGAACTGAAGCTCTGCAGGAAGCTCGAGCTGCGAGAGATGAGCGGGCGGAAGGTGGGCAGGCAGGCGGAAATGATGCCGGTGCCGAGATGGACGTTGAACCAGATGTCGCCTTTGGTGAGGTCGAGGTCGGGCTTGGTGGGGCGGTAGAGGATGGACAGGCGGATGATGGCCGTGATGACGACGAAGCCGCCGAGGCTGAAGATGATGGAAAGGAGGTACTTCTTGCGCCGGGAGAGCTGCAGGCGGGCGATTTCGCGGAGGGGGAGCAGTAGGATGATGATTTCGAGGAGGGTTTCGATTATGCCCATGGCGAGCCAGAAGGTGAGTCAGGTGACGTTGAAGGTGGTCGTGGAGCCGCCGGGGAAGAAGTAGGCGATTGTGTGGCCCGGGAAGCCGATCTCGATGACTAGGGCGGCCGTGCACCAGGCGAAGCAGACGGCGGCGAGGACGAGGGAGGTGTAGCGGATATGGGAGGGGTAGAAGATGTGGCGGTAGAGGAAGAGAACGGAGGCTAGGGCCAGGGCGATCACAGGAAAGTAGAAAACGCTGTAGATGTAGACATACTGTAGCTTGATTAGCTGATGCGTCTTTTCGACGGAGGAGAAGGGTGTCCTCGAACCTGAAGGTAGACCTTGTATCGTTGGTCGTCTGGCGATACGGCTTTGCGGCCAATGATGTCGGCTGGACGCAGAAGATCAGTTCGTATATCATTGCAGAGTTGATACAACCTCTAAAGCACTCACATCTTATGACTAAGACCTCTGCGACGAAGTATAAAACCAGTGAAGCCAGGAGCAGCCAGTCATCCATCCCATATTTTACACCGGTAATGCGCTTCGAGGTAAATCGCAGACCAACAGCGAGGACCGCAAGAATTGTAAACGCCACGCCAGTCCCTATGATGGCAGGACCGTTGATATTGAGACCATGGATCGTCTCCATCGCCGTCCGAACGAAATGCAGTCACTCCCAAAGGAGCCCTCAGGAAGGGGAATACCAGTCATACTGGACTTATATCATCGATACCTCCATCTGGGGCTGGCTTCAGCTGGACAATGCTGCGCCGTAAGCTTAGAAGGCGAAGCTCGAGCAAAGTGCGCCTCACACCTGGGGACGATCACTTGCTGCAGGACATGCCAGGTTACCGAGCACGTCGGCCGAAAGGTTCCCATGGCCAAAGAAGAGGCACAGCGTGTTAGAGAAAATGCTTCGTTGACTTGCAGCAACGCGGTCAAGAGGCTTCAGGATCCACAGCATCGCAGTCAGGCATGATATCAACAGCATACGTCAATATGATAGCAATCGAAAGACTTGACGCCCGCAAAAGGAAGGGATGAGCTTTTCCAGCTATATAATCGCACTGAATGCGATAGACCAATTCCAAAAAAGAGGGAGTAACGAAACAAAGCTAGCGAGCACTCTGCAGATTCCGAGGCTCCACTGCCTGCAGAGCTGAAAACATTAAGATTCGATCTTGAAGAAGTGTGTCAGAGCCGTGTATGCAGAGAGGCACGGAAGGATAAAACAACGTCATCGAGCCTTGCAACCCACACCACCTTCCTATGTCTGTCTGCGCCGTCCTCTTCACTTTGAGGCGAAGGAGCGAACTAGGCGTCGGCAAAGAAGCGGACATTGAAATACCGAAGGTACATCTGAGGCTGGTCGAGACACCTGGGGTGAAGAATTGCTTGAAGCGACCTGTAAGCGAGAGTTGGACTCGTAAATCGAGCTCAGCCCTCAGCTTGCAGGTATGGAGAAGAAAAAGCTCGGGCCAACAATACCTTAAGATAGAATGCCGGTCTATCAATCTTACGAGTACATGTAGCCAAAGGCTTTGGCACAGCACAGCTACTGACGAGCACAGTACTGATCGGTCTCATTTCGCTTTGTCCGCTCGTTGGCTTTCCATCTTGGCCTACGTGTGGTGGCAGTTCGCTACGACTCGTACTTGGCATGCATGATAATTGAGACAGGTTTCTTGGGAAGATTGAACAAGACCCTCGTCAAGCAATGGCACAGAAGCCCATCTTTGTTGCTACCCATACAAGGTCTTGTTCGACGGCTTTTGAACGGGTACGTCGTTTGCCAAGTTTACACGCACCGCATATTCCTGCCATCGAGACTGATTCAAGAGACATATACGCAGATTTTCATGACCCGTCGAGATCTGGTCACGTGCTTTCATGAACCATTCGGGGATGCATTTTACTTCGGTCCAGAGAGAATCTCACCAGCCTGGCTGCGATGGCCTGCCGATAAGATCGACAAAACAGGCAGAGCGCACTACACCTACGATTATGTACTACAGACAATCCTCGATGCCATCAAGGTAGGGCAAGCTATTCATTCGTTCCTTTCGTCACTGCTCACAGCGAGAAACTACTATCAGGAGCCAAGCAAGCGTGTATTCCTCAAAGATATGTCGTATCATGTTATCCCACCTTCACATTCTCCCAATGCCACTGCCCCATCACTCCAGCACTTCTCCAACCCCCGCGACCCTCCAAATCCAACTCTTCTTCCCACATCCCTCCTCAATACCTTCCAATTCGTCTTTCTTATCCGCCGGCCGTCCGCCTCGATGCCTTCTCTCTACCCTTGTTTCATTCCACCGTTGAGTGAGAAGACGGGAGAACATACATTGGATCCAACAGAGCTCGGCTACCGTGAGACTCGTCTCCTCTTCGATTACCTCTCCCCTCCGGCCTTGCGTCCTGCCATTTCTGCGACCAGCATAAGATCCTCGCATGGCGTCCAAGATGCTCTGCCCATCCTCATCGACGCAGACGATCTTCTCGCCCATCCGGAGTTTATATTACGTTCTGTCTGCGCACGTCTCAACTTCCCTTATTCCTCTTCCATGCTCTCATGGTCCACACCAGAGGATCACGTGCATGCGGAATCCCTCTTCAAGAAATACGCAGGCTACCACGAGGATGCGCTCAACAGCACAGGTCTAAGATCAAGGACAGCAGATCGACAAGCGACGGGTAGGGACGCGAAGACAAGAGCAGAAGAGGATCAGGAGTGGACGGAAAGATATGGCAGCGAGGCAGCTTCGGAAATCCGGAGCGCGGTCGACCTATGTCGAGAGGACTATGAATACTTGAGAGGATTCAGAATCAAGCCAGAGGATGGAGAGGATGGGGACATCGACTAGCTTAGAACCCCATATAAAGCTATGTCCCCGGTACCTCCATCCAAACACAGATATTGTGACAATCAATCCCTCATCAACCGTTATTCATAGAACCTCGCACAGCATCAAAACTTCGGCTGATAGTCCTGCGGCACCTGCAACAGCTTATCCACGTTCTTCCCCTGCAACCACCCATCAATCGCCTTATACATATCATAGAAAGCCTGGTTATCCATCGTCGGCAGCCCCTCCAAGATCTTATGCCCCAGCCGCGCCTGCGCCGCCCCCAGATACCGATACCCCTCAGGATACCGCCCCAGCTCCTCGGCCGTAAACGTCGGCGCCGTCCGCCCGCCATCCACGCTGACGACTTTGTCCTTTTCGTAGAAAAGCTTTACGTATTGCGTCTTCCATTCCCGACTAGAGGAGATGTCGGAGGTGGAGGTGGGGTCGCTAGGGGATTTGGTGCAGAAGAATATGAAGCGGCAGTCGCATTCCACGTCGTAGGTGAGGGCGTCCGTAATGAAGCGCTGTGTGATGGTGGCTTTCATCTTGCCGACTGCGCGCGACGTGGACGGGTTGAGGTCGACGAGCGTACCGTTCTCGCGGTGCATGATGAAGTCGCCGGCGGCGCGTCCGCGCTTGGAGACTTCGATAAAGTCGTCGATGGAGAGACCGCCGGACCAGGCTGGGAAAACGTGGGTTAGTGGTGGCTTTTGGAGGAGTGGGGGTGAGGGGAGGTGGGTTGAAGAGAAGGGAAGGGAAAGGTCGAAGACGTACTGGTGAAGATGAAGGCGCCCTTCTCAGCGAAGATGTTGCGATAGTTGCTCCATTCCGAGGCGTCGCGGTAGACGGGCCAGCCTTTGCAGAGCTCGGAGACGCAGTAACGGTCGAGGATCTCTTCAAGGGTGCCATTGATGTGGACGTAGGTGTTTGGCTGGGTTTCTTTCTCGGTGATGTTGTACATCTTGACGGACCTTCACAAGATTATTTGATCCTCAAATGGCTGGAACGAGTCCGACAATTCTCAAGGAAGGGTTTTGGAGAGGGGTTCAAGTTGAGCTTGTAGACATGATGGATTGACCGTTTTCCTTATGGGACATTCCCACAGCCGCTGGGTCTGCCGGCTTGAGGTTCGGCATTCCAGAACGCAGTGAGACGGATGAGCCTGGAGCTGCCTTGTGAAGCAGCCGGGAAAAGGCATGATCTGAATGGTTCTGCCCCGCGGTGGTGAGGGGCAAGTGCCTGCCGTGTGTTTTGCCGGCGTGGTTGGAAAGATAAAGTACTCGCGCCACCAGCGGCTCCACTGACAGTGGCTTGAAAGAGTTGGCGCTTGCAGAATCGGGGCAAAGGCTTGGCCTCGGAATCGCGCACACACCACCGCAGGTACGCGAACGATGATATGAGTTGCCAATTGATGTTGTGTCTTACAGTACGCATGAGTGCAAACTGGTACTCAAGTTCTGTACATCAAAGGTAGTTTTAAAATGCTGTTTCGAATGGTTATGTGATCGTTTGGAGGTTTGCAGGGCAACCTTTCGTCGGGATTCTGCAACCGCCAAAAGAAGCCGATCTGTTCGGGTGCTATCCACTCGAGCCGTTGGCGACTTTTGGTCAACTTCTGCATATGAATATCATGCGTTTGCGCGTCCCTGACCTCTAGCTGTGACAATATCCGTAGTGAACGAGGTAGGTGTAGTTTTCCCATTTGTGTTCCTTGTAGACTTTCTTCACCTGTTGTCATGTTTCGATATGCCTACTGAACAGCTATCCAACGGCGCCTCTCGGTACTCTCTCAAGAATGGCGCGGCAATCGCCTTGGATTCTCTACTTCAAGTCTCTTTTCATGAGATCCCCAACGAGTTCCGCTATCATGCCAAGAAGGTCAATTTCTGTTCCATTGAGGGGGAGGGTCGCATAAGCCTGCCATGCCCCGTCAAGGAAACTGAAGCAGTTTCGGCACTCAAGGCCGTCGAGGCTGGTGCCATTGCCGCATTGACAGAACTAAGGTATGGCCACCAGGACAGGAACATCACGCTAGATCTCGAGCGCGCAGCAACCTTCCTCTTTGCCGCGTACATCTCGACCGTTGACGGCATGGGCAAAGGAGACCCCAACGTCAAGTCCAAGCTCATAGGTACATCCTACTTTTATACCACGCGTTGGAGTCACTAAATATGCCAGATACCGATTTATTGCAGGCTCAGTCAAACCTGTACCGGCGTTTGTCTGCTAATCTATATGAGACGAAACACCCTGGTGAATATTTCCATCTGCACGGCTCTCTCGAGGCTACCACAGCGCTCAATATGATCGGTCTTGAGGGTCATCGACCAGACATGACCGATTACCATGAATCTATCAACCTGATTGAGGGTCACGTGAAGCGATTCACTGCGGCCGAGCTTGAAGAGATGAACGCTGAGAAGCGCCAAGCTGGGGTTACCTGTATGGAATGGGAAGAATTCAGAATGACTGATTATGTATGATCTGGTGTTACGCACAGGGTCCAGGCTACTAATTAGTCCAGGGGAAAAGCAAGCTCGACCAGAGTCCATGGCATGTCGAGAACCTTGAGAAAACTACACCGCCGGTACCCTTTCCGAATGCTGATAGCTCGGGAAAGCTCAGACCATTGGCTGGCGTCAGGGTCATCGAGATGTGCCGTATAATTGCGGGCCCTGCTATTGGACGAACACTGGCCGAGTACGGAGCCGATGTGATCAAGGTCACGGCGCCTCATCTCAGCGATGTGCCTTTCTTCCAGGTTGACGGGTAAGCCGCTTTTTCGTTCATAAGGCTGCGTGTCTGTCTGCGCATCTCTGTCTTGAAACTCTGAAGAGCTTCAGTTCTCTCTTTAATGTTTTGCTTCGAGAGTTCTCGCTTGGCTTCCGCAGCATACACATTCATTCTCTGACCATGGTGGAGCGTAGCTACTTGGAATCTTTGATGGCTTTTAACCATGTGCTCAATTTTTCGATTCATTTTTCAAGGGTATCATCATGGCCACATTTGTCAATATCCCTCTCATTCCATTATTGGTTCTTCTCCCCTTGTCTACAGCGTTATAGAAGCAATCTCCAATAAGTTTCACAGGAACATGGGCAAACATACGCTATCCCTCGACCTCCGCAAGCCCTCAGACCGTTCCACCTTCGATGACCTCCTTTCAACAACCGACATCCTCATTGACGGTTACCGTCCCGGCTCCCTCACCCGCCTCGGCTATGGCTCTTCCTCGCTCTCCTCCCTCGCGACCTCCCGCGATAAAGGCATAATCTACATCTCCGAATCGTGTTTCGGCGCTCTACCTCCGTCTGTAGAGCCTTCAGCTTCCGACGACGCCAAAGCATGGGCTCAACGGCCCGGCTGGCAGCAGATCGCGGACTGCGTTAGCGGCGTGGCTTGGGCGCAAGGAACAGAATTCATGGATCTGGATGAGCCTGTGGTGCCGCCGTTTCCGATGAGCGATTACGGGACAGGGTGTGCGGGCGCCATTGCTGCGCTGACGGGGCTGTACATGAGGGTTACCGAGGGAGGGAGCTGGTGGGGTGGAGTGAGCTTGGTGGGATACGATGTCTTTCTGCTGAGCCTTGGGCTGTATGAGCCGGAGATTCTAGGTCCGTTGAAGATAGAATTGGCAGGCTCGGGGTTCTTTGGCAAGGGAGAGGGAGGGTTGAGGCATAATGATAGTGTGGACGAGGTGGGGAAGAGGGCGCTGAAGGCCATGAAGGAGCAGAGACCGGGGCTTTTTGACAGGGAGAATTGTCATGAAGCTTGGTCTAAGGCATACAAGGCGGACGTCAAATACGTAAGAAGTGCGGTGAGGATCGAGGGAGTAGCAGTAGGCTTTGACAGGATGACAAGGCCAAACGGGTACGATGATGGAGGCTGGGAAGGATGGGAAGTCGATGAAGGCCTAATCGAATAGTCACTTGTACATAGAATGAATGGGTGGGTCTACAAAAACACGCATTCCCGACACCAACCTTGCCACTGGGTTAGCGTTGTCACTTGTAAATCGTGTTGCCGATGTGATCATCAACGTCCCACTGCCCGAATACTCATAGCAAGTCTCTCGTTGCAATCCTCGGGGTTTTTCGCTGTTTGCCCTCGCCCATGGAACGCAGAAAGCCTCCTATCAACATCCCCTGACGCTAGGCCCATCCCAGGTTCCACCACTTGAATCATCGAATTAACGTAAACTCAATTAACCCCCTTGACCCAACTAACCCCCCTGACCCAACTAACCCCTTTAACCCCATGAACCCATCTAAGCTAAGCCACATAATCCGACCCCATTCCCACCAACCTTCCCCACCAGCTCCCTTCCCGTCTTCCCCCCTCCCTTTCCTCAACAATGACCACCTCCCCCGCCCCTTCCCCCACCCTCAACCTCCCCCCCCTCCACCCCCTCCCCCACCTCCCCCCCTCCGCCTACTACATCTCCACCTTCCTCACCCCCCTCGAAGAATCTCTCCTCCTCTCCACCATCGCGTCCCAACCCCTCCCCACCTGGCGCCAGCTCGCTCACCGGCGTCTGCAAGCCCATCCCTCCGTGCTCAGCGCCTCGGACACGCTCCTTGCGCAGCCGCTGCCCGGTTGGCTTTTGGATCCGGTTGTGGGGCGGATTGGTGAAGTTTTGCTGGGAGGGGAGGGAAAAGGGAGGGAGGGGGAGGGAAAAGATGGAGGGGAGGGAAAGGGGGAGGGAAAAGGGGAGGGAGAGGGGAAGGGAAAAGGGGAGGGAGAGGGGAAGGGAAGGAGGATTTTCGAGAGAAGCCCGCACGGCGCGCCGAATCATGTGCTCGTCAATGAGTATAAGCCGGGCGAGGGGATCCTGCCGCATGAAGACGGGAGTGCGTATTATCCGGTGGTGTGCACGGTGAGCTTGGGGGCGCATACGGTGCTGGATGTGTATGGCAAGGATGGGGATGGAGTGGGGAGGCGGAGGAGGTGGAGGGTGCTGCAGGAGAGGAGGAGTTTGTTGGTTACGATGGGGGAGTGCTATGAGGGGTGTTTGCATGGGATTGAGGGCGTAGAGG
>JAABUZ0100000589.1_pt1 | contig 87052 bp, 77 predicted proteins | sample 5562091 | NCBI WGS metagenome assembly JAABUZ01 (sample SAMN12813069, study PRJNA571459) | rock metagenome | isolation source: Antarctica rocks | place: Antarctica: Victoria Land, Linnaeus Terrace sud | collected 2015-12-21
CCTCGCCGCCTCAGGACTCATACAAACAAACACCCACCCCCCCTCCCCGACCATCGCCCTCACCCTCTCCCTGATCCCCTCCTCCCTCAGACGATCATACACCCTAACCCTCTCCTCATTACTCCCCACGACGCACAAACTATCGAGCACACCCGCCGCCGCGGCTTCATTCAGGATGTCGGCGAAGAGCGGGACGTCTGCGGGCTTGAGGCCGAGGAAGAGGGAGATGGCTGCGGGGGAGGTGTGGACGGCGGCGATGCGGCGTTGGAGGAGGCAGCGGACGGGGGCGAAGCCGGCGCCGGTGGCGAGGATGAGGAGAGGGGTGGTGGGCGGGAGGGAGAGGAGGGAGGCGGCGTGGGAGGGGAGGAGGCGGTAGCGGAGGGGGGTGGGAGTTGGGTGGGAGAGGAAGGTGTGGCTGAAGCGGCCGTTAGGGAGGGGTTTGACGAGGAGGTCGAGGTGTGTTTGGGAGGGGGTTGGAGGCTTGTGTTGGGAGATCTCGGTGGGTGCGGGGGATTGGTAGGAGAGGGAGGAGGCGGTGGAGTAGGTGCGGGGGTGGAGGAGGGCGAGGGCGAGGCAGATGGATTCGGTGAGGGTGGTGTCGGTGGGAAGGATTGCTAGGGTGCGGAGGTAGGAGAGGCTGTCGAGGGAGGAGAGCGATTTCAGCTTCTCTTCGCTAATGGCGGTGTTGGTTGTTATGTCTGGGCTTTTGAGCCATTCGATGTCCTGGAACGGTAGTTCGAGATCGATGTACTCGGTGAGGAAGGTCGAGTACGATGGGTCCTCCATATCTGGCAATTGCAAAGATATCTTGGTCGACCCATTCACCCCTAACGCTCGGAGCGCTGTTCGAACTTTGGCTGGCGAATTGATCGGAAGGAGCTGAACACAGCCCATATCTTCGTAGGGTATGTTCTTGTTGTCAAGTGTGATTAGGTATGTACCTTGATAGCCTTCTCGTGGCGACGGGCTGACATTAACCACGCTAGCTGTTTGAAACTCGCTAAGTAGTTGTTTAACGCGAATACCAAGTCGTTGCTTTGCTTCTGCTTGAGTGTTCGCAGGCTCAAAAGCCTGTCCCTGCCCAATGGCTTCACCGCTTCGGATGCGTCGAAGCTTGGGCGAGTCTGTGGCCAGATCGTGTATACTCGGCTGCAGCTTCACCCACCAAGGACCTAAGACTTGCAAAGGAGTGGCTTGTATAGCCGTGTCGCCATGATAAAGGCCACCAGCCATCGCCAGGCCCCCAATCTTTCGAAGACTACGCTCGACAATGACAGCGGCGCCGTTGTATGTGGCGGCATAACGGCTGTCACCGTTGCCGAGGATTGCATATCTGAACCTTGTGCTGGGGTTGGCCAACTGATCTCCCGCCAATTCATTACACATGGTGACGAACTGGCTTCCGTTCGCTGGGACCTCGCCTTGTCCGGTGGAGCTGACCACAATAAGGGAAAGATTACTAGGACTCATCGCCGAAGCGCGGAAATTGTTCAAGACCTCGATCCTTGAACATACGGAGATGGAAGAGATGCTTTTTGCTAGATCGCTCAGTCGGTAATGCAGCTTCGTAGCAATTTTCTCCGCGAGGGTCCCTGCACTGCAGAAATGGATCGAGACGGATAATCTTTCCGATGTTGCTGTGTCTTTACTGTCAGGTTCGTCACCAGTCAGCGACTGCCTTCGTGTTCCATCTACAGGCTTCAGACTTCGACGTTCTCCGACAAGCTCTGTAGCCTTTCGCATATGGCGCGTCTCCCACGTACGGGTAATCGAGTCACTGGTGATTCTCCTTCCCTGAAGACTCGGTCGCTTGGGGTGAATATTGGCAACAAAGTTGAGAGGTTTTGCCGCCACGAACCAATCTTGTTTCTCCCTTTCCCAAGCTTTCAGTGGATCTTGTACATGTCTGCAAATCATGGGCTTCGGCTGGTAATTTGGTGCACCGCCGCGATGCCACACGGGAATGATGGATCCTTGAGGGGGTGCTAGCCAATAGGGGTCGGCAGGGAGTCTGAAGCCATTCTTCGCTTTGAACTCATCGTCGTAACGGCACCACTTCATGGACGCTGTCAAGGTATCGCTCATACTGACCTTAGCTTGTTGGTATGACCAGTACGCGGCGTACGTGAGTTCTGTCTGGGCTCGTGTCAGTATAGACAGTCGTTCGTACTCTGGAAGATCCTCTAAGCTCTCGGCACCATCTTCGATCTTGCCGTCAAGTAGACCTAGGGCCTTGGCAACATCGGGCAGCGCATTGTAGCGAAAAGTATCAGCCAGGTCACGGACCCCGATTTCAGCATCCATGAACCAGCCTGCGAAGGGTGCAGCGGTGTACTGTACGCCGCCAATGTCGAAGCCTAGTCTCGTCAGTGCTGGAAAGGCTACCCATCTCAAATCGAGCTTCTCGAACTCGTCGTTAAATCGCGGATGACGAATTTTGATCAGTTCGCGTAGATTTGCAGGGATTTCTATCATGACAGGAACGTCATTATCCGCCATGACGACAAGTGGTAGAACGTCCCATCGGCTCTTGGGGTTCGGCGGTTTCCATCCAAGCCCAATGATTGCTTTTGTGAGCGCGGCGCTCATAGGGTCGCCCAAGATGGAGCCATCCTCCGTCTCATAGCCAGCAAACTCGAGGAGTTGGTGATTCCAGATCATCGGACCTCTGCTATTGACCTTGCGCGGCGGAAACACGAAGACTATCATGAAACTTTAACTTCTCATCGATAAGAGTAGGTATAGGCCTTACCGGTGGGTAGTACATTGCCCCCATTGAAGGCTTCGCTCATATATCGGACGAGATCGCTGGCCATCTGGGCGCTTGATGTAACATGTCGCAAATCACACAGCCTTTCAACATGACTATTAGCTCATGTACTGGCGTGTTTCCAGCACAGTCACACAGAGGCAGCGATAATTGGAAAGCCAATGTAGCATTGCAGGCTGTTCGACAGGCATGGCCGCTGTAAGAGGAAAGCGTCGACTTAGGCATAGCTCCACATATGTGAGATGAGTGGAGTACAACATGCTGTTTACGCATGAGCGAGTGGAAAACGTCAACTCACTTTAATTCTTCACAATGTGACCTCATGATACACTTCCTCGCATTGCGCCAGGCGCGCCGAAGACCAAATTCGAGCTCTGCTGGGGTTTGTTGCCAATTGCCACCGATCTTGCCATGCTGCTTGCCCTCCCGTATATCACCCTCAGAAACGCCCGCTTTAATTTCCGCGAGAACGCCATTGAGACGGTGTGCGAAGGCCTCGTCACTGTCAAAGAATTGCTCTCGATGAAGCTCTCGTAGAAATCCTTCCGCTTCTTGCTCTATGACCTCTAATGCCCGATTCTCCCCTATTCGAGGCTCATCAGTATGTGCAGCTCGGCCGGCCTGACAGAAATCCTTGGTACAGCCGGTAGATGCTAGTACGGGATGATGGTCCCGTGCCTGCTGGAATTCCCTCGCTATTGGACAAGTGGACTTTTTCTTGCTTTCTTCAGCTTCTGACGCCTTTTGTTGGGTTTTGGGCTGCATGACGTCCTCCGGGACTCTCTGAAGCCTTTGAGGCGAAGTAGTATAGACTAAGCTGGGTACCTGAGAAGGCCGATATGGGTTCTTGACAACCCGCTTGGCTTTTCTTGGCGATGGAGCATCTAGACGAAGTTCTCGCACTGTCGTAAGTGACATTTCGTTCATTCCCGCCCATGACTTCGTTTCACTAATTTGCTGCTGCTTCGTACCAATCATATTTCCGAGGTTTTCGCGGTGATTGGCGCTGTATGACTTGACTTCCACTGACGTGAATGTCAAATGGTACAGATTCTCGACAATTCCAGCTGAGCTGGGAGCCTGGAAGACCTGCTTGGTCTGCTTTCGGGGCCAGGGTGTCCCTAGTTGTTCTTCAATATTTGCCTTCGACTGTTGTTATCTCATCGGAAAACCAATGTTATCGTCAATGCCAGCAAATTCTTAACGTAGCAATCGGGGAATTCGGGGAATTCGGGGAACGCGAGAAACGCAGGGTACAAAGCCTTTCAGTCGCGGCAAAGGGGGCATTCGATTAGAGGGCAAGAAATTGCTCAAAGCCGCAGACTTCGATGCGTACAAGCGCGCGGATGGTGATACTGATAGCCTCGGCCAGCGGGAAGTATATGAATGAAAGAGAGACCATGAGTGAACGACGCCTGAGGTCGAAGATAGAGAAGCATGTCAAACATGAAAGAGACTTCCTCGAATGTAGAAGATTCGCAATACTTAAGCGTTCAGACAGACTATGGTTCCCCTGGCTGAGAAAGAAGGGTCGAACCCAGACAATCACCGTCTGAGATTGGCAGGAAGCGACCATGGACAAGGGCCGATTTCAGTGCGGCCATGACGAATATGGTCATGGTGTTCCGACGGTCTGAAGGCCCGAGATTTGAGATCTGGAGAGCTGACGTGAGTGGCAGCTATATCAAGAAAGCTAGCTGCAATACCGTTAGGATGGCGCACGGGCGTTGCAGGTTGTACGTAAGGAGCATCGCTAACGGTTCGCCAGGAGACTAATGTAAGCGCTCGAATCGCAGATTTGGATAATCAGAGGGGCCACATATCGGAAGGCTAACCTGTCAACGTTCTGGCTTCGAAGAACGTGCGCCATCTGCAGCGCACGTTAGACAGACGTCGAATGCCAAAGTATATTTGCTAGCGACCTGCAATCCATATGGAAGTAAATGGCGCTTGGGTCAGCTACGTCATTCCCACAGAACCGCACGATTCGAGAAAACGAACGTCTACTAGGTGCACGATTCTGGTGGGTAGAAAGAATAATTGATTGCAGAAGCTGCAGGAGGACCTAAATAGTCCTCCGAGCCACTAAGAAACTAGTCCTAAAACTATCTAGTTTGAAACCTCCTAATCACATTATCGACGCTCAAAACAAAAGTTTTTGCGATCTCATAAAGTAATAAGCCATAAACTCGTAAGCAAGAAAGGAAGACAAAAGAAAACATCACAAGAAGCACTATCGTAATCGCTATAAAAACATTTATAAAGAATCTTGCAACAAATAGTTGCAAAAAGACGAATTGCAAAAGAAATTATAAAGCGAGCTCTATTTATTAGATTTTTAGACCTCGTCGATCTTCGCTTTAATTACTCTCACTAATGTTGCGTACATTATTCGTGTCTTCTAAATAATTGTGTTCTTAGAAGCGACGTTTAGAGCATCTCTTAATAAGTCGAGAATAAAGCTCGCGATAATAATTTGTAACATAAGACTACTTGTTATGCGTATTATATAATTATTTTGAACGAATTCAATCTTCTAATAGTAATTTCTTATAATTGCAATCATTTTTCGAGTCTCGTTAATATTTATTTTTATTAGCATTTTCGCGACGTCGTAAAGAACATTTGCTATCTTATCTATATAATAATTTAAAGATCTTGTAAACTTAATTATGCGCAAGAATTGCAAAAAGATCTTGTCGTAAAAGTAATCAAATACTAATATAATAAAGATAAATAATTTAAGAAACTTCTTAGAATATTTATTACTTCGTAATAGAGCTTCAAGCTCGATCTTAATAATTTTCGCGACAATAAATATTTAATGTTGCGAAAACTTTTTTACGTTTGTCGAAGTCTAACAATTTTTGTTATTTTTGTCTCTCTTAATAACTTTTAACTAATTAAGCGAGAATCTTTGTTCGAAAGTTGCAAGTTAAGTTGCTACGCTATTCTTTATGTTTGCAATTTCTTTCATAAACTTCTTAAACGATCTTTTAAAATTATGTAATTTAGACGAGATTTATATATCTTGATTTATTAATTCTTTAAAGATATTGTCTTGTTATAATAACGCAATTCAATTAATTAAATCGTTAATCTCTTGAATTCGCTTTTGAGCTTTTATTTAATTGCTAATATATATGCTTTAAGCTTGTTTAATTGCTAAAAAAGACGACACGTAATAATTAATCGAAAACTCAAAAATAAAGAAAGATCTTTATTAAACAATAAATTCAATAGTTGCATTAAAGATTTCAAAAATCTACTAAGTTGCTAGCTAGATAGTTAACTAAATAATCGTGTTTAAAGCTTTACTCGATAATAAATTATCTTAAATTGAATTAAATTAAGTAATAACTCTCGTCGATATAACTATAGCGAGAACAACGATCGTCTTTGCTTTTTTTCTCTTCTTTGTAATATGCAAAATTAGCTCTTTTATAACAAATGCTCTATTGCTTTGCATTATGCAAAGAATATTCTTATAATCTTTAGACTTCTTAATGCGCGACAAGACTTTTATATCTCTTGTGCTTTTATTTTTATAAAGTAGAACTTTATCTATTATTTTGTAAAAAAATTTCTTAGTATCTTTATTCTTTTTTTAAATTGTATGTTCTCTTGATTTGCGATCAAATCTAATAATCTTATCGCTATTGAAGTTTTTAAATTACTTAAAAACGTTTTCTTAATCGAAGATTTATATTATGTTGACATAATAATCTTGTAAAAGTACGTAAAAAAATATGTAGACTAATCGCGTTAGGTCGAATCATCAAGTTTAAATTAAGTATTTAACTTAAATCTTGACGATTTGTATTAACTCGACTCGAAAGTCTTAACAATTCGATTTCTAAAATTGAAATTAACAATTCGAGTCGATTTCTATACTTGAAATCGAAACTTAACTTAAAAAATCGACTCGAATCGCCAAGACTTAGCATTAGTATAAAGAAATTTTGAAATAAATAGTAGAAAATCATGTTTTATTTTATAATTTTTCGATATAAGATTATCTAGTAATGCATTATAATAATGCATTCGAATTATCTAAATAGCTAGAATTAAATTATTAACTTAACTTTTCTTGTTAAAGAGTTCAACAATCTCGTTTTCCATAATTTTGTTCAAATTGTTTTTGTTTTTTTGATTTTTTTTATTGTCGCTCTTATTGATATCTTTATTATTGTTCTTCTTCTTATTATTTTTGAATTAAAAAAAAATTTATTGTATTTCGAAAAGAATTTGAATTCCTAATCTTTTTATTCTTGATAACGATAACACAATATTTACGAGAAAATCAATAAAAGCACAATAATGCTCTTTAAGACTTTTTTACAAATATTGTGTTATTGTTATTGAAATGCAATCGCTCTATTACTAAGCTATTAAGACTTTAATATTTGAGCACACTCTATTTAAAAATATATAGAGAACTAATAATTCTAAAGCAATAGCATAATTCTTAAATAGTCAAATACATTATTCAAAAAATTAACTTGAATTGTCAAGATATTAGTCTAAATATAAATCAAATTTATCTTAGTTTTACACTTTACTTAAATCGTTCAATTATAATTTAACAATGCAATATAATAATGCAATAAAATAATGCATTGTGATAGTAATGCATAATAGTAAACTCTTTAAACTATATGTGTAAAGTTATTAATTCAAAATCTTAATAATCTCGTTCGCTTTACTATTATTTTAAATAGTCTAATTCGAGTCATTTTTTATCTTGTCGTTATTTTTATTTTTATCGTTATTATTCTTATTAATCTTATTGTTATCGTCTTTATCTTTCTCGTTCTTATCATTTTTTTCGCTATCATTATTATTATTCGTTGCTACATAGTAGTTATAATTTAACTCTTTCGCATTATCTTAAGTCTTATATTAAGTCTTTTGCTTATTATTATTCTTTTTAATTATATTATCGAAATTCTTTATCTTAACAATAATAAAATTTAAATTTTTTTCTTCTTTGCATTGTTTAAGAATGCAAATTCTTTAACAAAGATATTAAACGATTTTATAGAATTGTTATCATTAGCTCTCTTTAAGTTATTTAAGTTATCATAATAAATAATTCGTTATTAAATGATTTTTACAATCGATTTTATGTAAATCGAAAAGCTTTTATTAATGTTAAGTTCGTTGTTAACGCTTAATTATAATATTGATTAACTTAAATGTAGAACACAAATAATGCATTCAAATAATGCATATCTTCTTAAAAAAGAATCTTATTATTACATTCGTATTTTTACGTAGCTTTTGTGCTTTTTTGAAAATCTCAAATTGATTTGCTTTCTTGATCGCAAATTTCTTTTTCGCTTTTTGTCTTAACTCGTTTTCGAAGCATTTTGCTATTAAGTTGTTAGCATTGTGTGTTTAATTGCATTACTTAAATGCATTATTATAAATCTCTTTATTAATTTAATTCTTTTTAACTTTTTTTTAACATTGTTTTTCATAATTTTACGATTTAACTTTGCGACTTTCTTTCACATAGACGTTTTACAAAGCTTCTTAATTTATATTAAGATAACTTTTCGATTGTTGCTTTGCTTTTTGTACAACTTTTTGTAATTATTATTTTAGTCTTTTGCGCAATTTCGACTTGCAATGATTTTTGAATTTGTTAACAACGCTTTCATTATTTGTGCGTGTACTTAACTTATTTTACGAGTAATGCATAGAGATAATGCAATTATATAGCAACTTGAAAGTCTCTTACGATATCTAATAGAGTGCGACAAGATTTAAAAAGTAAAAGATTTAAAAAATTAACAAAATTGTAAATGATATGTTAACAAGTAGTTTTATCGAAACGAAGTAAAAAATATATATATTAGAGTTAAAATTATCATTTATTTACTAACATTTACTTTAAACTTTTGTTAACACAAGATTATTATTTCTTTACATTAATATACGTTTAATTTTATCAACATATTACGCAAGTTTATTTTCGTTAATTGCTTTGTCGTTTATATTACGTATTCTTATCGTTAATCACTAATTTAAGTCTTTCTTTTCACGCGATTTTTCGACGCGTTTGCACTAGTAAAGATTATCAAAATTATCGCTTATTTTACTATGACTTCTTTGAATTTTATCTTAAACTTAACATCTTTTGATCATATTTATATAAATCTCTTTTTAACATCGTTAAATTTATTATCTTCTTTAATGACTCGCACAGAGTATACAAATAATGCATACAAATAATGCGAAACGTTTTGTCTAAAACTAACATATTTAATTTGTTAATTCGTTAATTGATCTTAAAGTTTTCTCGCGATAAACTAGTTTCTCAATTTGATCATAACGAAATAAGCATAAACGAAGAAAAATTTCGAGAAAAAACGAGTGCTAAGAAGAAGAGTGTTAGAAGTGCTAATATAATTAAGATAATACGAACAAATAATGCATTTTCTACTAATATGCTAATGTTTTACGATAACGAATACGAAAATAAAAGCTCAATATTGTTGTTTTTCGTAAAATTAAAAAATATTAGAAGTTGATCAATTTTTTATTTTTTAACTTTTATTCTAGCGTCTAGTTCGCGAAATTCTACATAATAAGATTAGCAATTTTAATCGTAAAAAGAAAGATTATCGCATTTAGGATTTAGCTTTAACGACATTTTAGAAAGCAACTAAGACGTTTATGTGTATCTTTTTTTTTAATAAGTGCATTATCTCTTTGCATTATTATTATAATAATAAAATTGTAATTAATATTTCGTACATTATAGATTCGAATCTTGCGACAATTCACGCTAAGCGTGTGACAATTTAGTTAAAGAATTTGAATTTTATTAAATATTTAATAAAGCAATTCGATTTTTTAGCTAGAAATTCTACGACGATGTTATGTTTTTCTTCTTAAGCGATTATAATATGTTCTTTGCACTAGCTAAGAATCAAATCTTCGAGATTTTATTAATAATAAATTTTTTTAGCAATTTAAGTCATTAAATACATTATTTCTTTGCATTATTATTAATAGTATCTAATTATTTTTGTAATTATTAAAGATGTCTCTTCTTCGAAAGTTAACTTATCTAATTGATAAATCTAATCTAAAACAATCTTAAAATCTAGTGTAAAAAAATCTTCTTCTTCATTTATCGTTTAATCGATATTTTTTTTCTACGATACACATTTTATAATTCGAGAACAATCTTTTTTGTATTTAAATATATAGTATAATTAAAGTATTTAATTATTATAATTTGCTTAACGATTTGCGAACTCATTTGAGATCAATTTTATCAACATACTTTTCGAACAAAATTAAAAGTTCGTTCAATACTTATTAATAACATTGAACATAAAAGCATATCTCGAGTTATTTGCGTTAACTTTAAAAAGTTTAACGTATTGTTTCTTTAATATTTTTAAATTAAATATTTATTCTTTACAATATCGAAGCGAAAATATTAATCGTCTTTATTTTGCATCGAACGAGATCGTTAAAATTGTCAAAATAAGAATCTCGTAACAATTACAATAGATTGTATTAACATTAGTAAAAAATTATATACATTATTATATTGCATTATCTTTTTAACGATATTTGCTCTTTGCGCTTTTGCTCTTAAATTAGCAATCAAATCGTAATAACGTCAAAAATAATTCTTAAATTCTATCTTGTATTTGTTTTTGTAATTAACAATATTGTTATTTTCTCTCTTATTTTATCACTTATAAAGATTAACTTTTTGCGTAAAATTTAAAATGTTAACGAGATTATATAACGTATCGTCTATTCTTTTGTTCTTAAATAGTATTTCGCAAGCTTTGTCGAAATTTTATTGCAAATCTTAATTAAAATATTTGTTAAAAAATAAATATTAATTCTTATTATTTTCTTTAGATGTTCAAGATAATTAAACATCGCATCGAATACTCGAAATTTTAAATAAATATCTATATTAATTGTTCGCGAAACTATAAGAGTGCATTCGTAAAAAGAATTTAGTATATTATTAATAAACAAAATTAAATTTTACTCGTTTTCGTCAAATTTAATTTGTTGAATCTTTAAATTTTAAGAATATTTCTTTACTTAAAGATTAATGTAATTGCGTAATTAATATGTTTGACAAAATATAAAATAGATAAAGTTTCAACGAATACGAATATCTTGTACTAGTTTTCGTAACTTTTTATCGATTTTCTCTTGAAAAACTCTAAATCGAAGCAAACGTTAAATTAAGTCGTTAATAACAACTATAAGAATGCGAATCTAATAAAATTAGCACATGCATTATTTCTTTGCATTATTACAAATTTAAATATTTTTTTAATTATACTAGATAAGTTTATGCTTTTTGCAACATCTTAAAGTTGTTTATTCTTTAATTGCACAACAATATTGTTATTCGTTGTTTTTAATTTTATAATTGAAATAAAATCTTAAGTTACAAGATTAATAATATAAGTTAAACAAAACACAAAGTTCTATTGTTTGTTTTATTAAAACTCTCGTTAATTTAAGATTTTTTCGAGTTCGTTTTTAAGTGTGTCGTTATTACTTGCGTTATTAATAACAATTTTAAAAAGTTTTTTTTTAATTTCGAAAATCTTTAAAATCTTTATAAGCTTTAACATTAATTAACGATCTATATGCTTAATATTAAAAGAAGTAAATTTAATAAGATGTTCGCGAAATTGAAATGCGATATTTACTTAATATATTAACACTCTTAAATAGACAATTCTTTAAGAACTAAATTATGCATTTAAAGCAATAAAAATACGTTAAACATTTTTGAGATCTATTTTGATTTTCTCACGAATTTAATTATATTTCGAAAGAATTATTTTGAATAGTTTTGTGCGACTCAAAAGCATCAAATTTGAACAAAGCATTTCTAATAACTTTCGAAAGTTAAGATTGTCAATAATTCGAAAAGACAAATTTAAATTTACGAAAGTCTTACATGAACAATTTTCTTAATTATCTTAAATAAAAAATAACAACAAATCGATATAATTTTTTTTCTAAAAAATTGTTAGTTTTGCATTATTTATATGCATTATTAATTGTAATTTACGCAATTAAAGATTAGATTAATTGCGATTTGCGATCGAAATCGTTTTCGTTTTAAACAAAAAAAGAATAAAAGATGTTTCTTTATATTCGATGTGCTTGAATAATTGTAAGCAATAAAATAAACAAAATTTTATAACAACTTTTGCACACAATTTTTGAAATATTATTTACAATTGAAACTATTTAAACATATTTGTTTTAAAGTTTGAATTGTGCTTTTACATTAATCTTTTTTGCTTAACGTGAATTGACAAATTTTGATTAAGTCTTGTTTAAGATATTATTGTTAACAATTATTTGTAACTATTATGCTTGAATTTGAGTATTAGTATTTAAACTTCATTTAACGTATTCGTTTTTCTCTCTTAAAATAAGTAGTAAATAATTGATAAATATCTTGTTTATTATTTCGCGAAGAATTCTTTTTTTATTATTAAAAGCAAGAGTAAGAAAATTTCAACTAAATTGATTCGCAAATTGATTAAAATGTAAACTACTAAATAACGAATCGCGAGAGATAAATTTGCTAGAATTTTTTTCGTTTAAAGACGATAGATGATTTAAAGCTCTTAAAGAGTTTGACATTTTACAAACAAGAATACAAATATAGTATAACAATATTCTTTAATAATTCGAAAAAATAACTTAAGAATAAAAAAATAATGCAAAAGAGTAATGCAAGCAAGCTATTTTAAGATAATATAAGAAAACGTAGCTTTTGTGTCGAAGCATACTATTTGACACTCTAACGAAAAATCCAAAATTATAATGACGTATATTTAAAAATAGAAAATCTTGACATAATGACGTTATTTTCGATTTCTTAACGATTCGATTTAATTTCTAATGTTGAAATCGAAAATCGAGTCGAATCGAGTCAAATCGATTTCAAAATAATAGAAATCGAAATCAAGTTTTAAATTGATTTCTAATGTTAAAATTGTCAAGTCAAATTGATTTCTAAAGTTAAAACCAAAACTCGATCCAACAATTAGTCTAAAACTAGATCTTTAACTTTCGTCAAAAAGAAGTTAAAGATTTTGTAATTATATTTGTATTAAACGATATTAATTAACTTAATTTTAAAACTATTTAGTTCTTTTCAATTAATTAACTTTTCGCGATAATCTAATAATACAATCTTAAAGTCAACTCTATAATCAAACTTATTCGAATTTAAGAATTTAACTTGTACTACATAGATAGAGAGAATTTTATTAGATAATGCTATACTAGATAATATTATCGTTATAATTGTATCAATTACTTAATCGCGCGCTTTTGCAATAATGCTTGAAAATTCGTTAATCAACTAATAATTGATAAAATAATAAACGAAATATAATAATATAATTCGAAGTAAGTAAAAGATAAATAATAGAAAAGTAAGAGTTATCTAACAAAAGATTAAATCGAATCTATTGTAAATTAAAGTAAAGTAAAGTAAGATAAAGCAAGAACAAAAATGTCTACAAGAATTTAAATATTAAAAAATAATAAAGATTTTAATCGAAAATTAGATATTTATAGACTACGATTATTAAGATTATAAATACTAATATTAAGCATTAAAGCAAAGAAGAAGCAAGAATAATGCATAACAAAATAAAAGAGAGATTCTCTTGCGTCTTGTTTCGTCGTTTAGATTTTCGCAATAATTAATAAATTGTAAAAGAATTATCTCTTATTTTATTAAGAGCTAGATAATTAATTCGCGAAACAAACAACTTAAGATAATTTTTATAAAATGTATCTCGAATCTTACGACTATCTATACTTAACTACTTAAGAGTGTATAATATCTTATAATTTTTGTATCTTAATATTATAAAAGAATCTTTTTACTTAAATTTTAACTTGATAATAATCTTTTAAAACATAAGAACATAATTTCTAAAGTCGAACTTAGCTTTTACAACTCTTCAATTATAATAAATTGCTTCGCTTTTCTTTCGAATCTCTAACAACTATCGTATAATGTTGTGCAACTAAATTCTATAATTAAAGTATCGTCGCACTAGTGCAACGTACAATAAAGACTAAAATAACTAAAATACTTGTTTGTAATTTAAGACAATAACAATCGCACTAATATCTATAAAAATCGCAATCAATAAGAATTAATCTAGTAGATTTTTTGTCAAAGATATACTTAAATAAATTATTAATTAAGAGTTTAGAAATCTAGTAAATCTAAAGAGAGTTACATCTTACTTTATCGAACTCTTTCGCAAAACGTTTTTAAGCAAACGATTATTAATCTCTATTATTTTTGTGCTCTTTAATAACTTTAATAAATCATAATTAATAAGCACTTCTTGATTGCGTAATTAATCGCGCAATTCTTGATTATTAAAATAAGAATTGCGATCGCAATAAATAGCGATTAATCTTCGATATAATGCGAAGATTATTTTCAAGCAATTAATAATATTATCTAATTTATCAATCTTCGTAACATAGAATATCGAAAATCGACTAAAGTAATCAATTATATAAAAAAAAAATCTCTTTTCGCCTGCGATAATCTCTAGAGAATCTATAAAATTTATTTCAATTAGTTAAAAGAAATAAATAATCTTTATAAGATATAATAATTGCGATCGAATAACTAAATCGTACTTCGCATAAATCAAGCATTCTTAAATATATCTCTCGATATTTGTCTATTGTTCTAATTAATACGCAACATTCTTTAACTTTATTAGTTTTTTTATCTTCGCTTAATGTTTGTTTTTATTATGTATTTTCTTCAAGATTCTTCTTATCTTATTCTTAAGAATGCATAATAAATAAAAGTTTTTGTAATATTTTTATAGAGTGTTGTTCTCATTTACTTAATAGTCGAACGCTAATTAAAGAGTTATTGCGTCAAGAAGAGTTTTGTTCTATAAATAACAATACATCTTCTCAAATTATATAGATTGTCTATAAACTATTACTTATAAATTCGATTCAAAGATAAAAATAATTGTAAGAGCAAATATATTATTATTATTAAATATATTCTAATGTAGAACTTTTTTCTTTTGCGAAGAATTTAAGAAGTCGAGAAATGCACTATATTCTTTCTTCTTGTTCTTTTATATTTATATCGAATTTTGCTCTCTTAAAACTTTTAATTTGTAATTTATTATAAAACTAAAATTATTACACGTTTTATTAAATCTCGTTTTTGATAAATTATTAACAATCTTGTTTCGAGAATTAGAAATGTACTTAATAATAACATTCAATTTGCTAAGTTTATTTGCTCAATATTTATAAATCTTCTTATAAAGATCAAACTTAAAAAAGTAAATAAAAGATCAATAATTCGTATAAATGATAATTTAATTATAAAAATGTTTGCAAAGATAATTGTATTGCTTTGCAAACTTAATTATTAAACATAATTTCTTCTTATAAATAAAATAGAACTTCTAAATAAATAAAAAGATAAATAAGTTGTAAAGCACAAACATCTTCTTTAAAAAATTCTTAAAATTATTTCTTCTAAATTAAGTAATCGTTAATTTTGTCTTAAATTCTAAAGCATTTATGTAGAAATAAATAATTATAAATAAATCGATATTATGCATTGTTGTTCTCGTAACACATTTAATTTATAGTATTTCGAATAAAAGTTATTCTAATTTACTTTATTTTTACGTTATTTTTCTTGTTAATCATAATAATAATCGAACGATCTCTAAGAAGTTCTTTACTTATCGTCTAATAATATTTATTGTTTCTAGAAACGCACATACTTCGATTGCGTTTATAGATGTAAATTATTTTATTATCTTTTCGATTCAATTATCTAGCATATAAATAAGATTTTTTATTATATATGTAACTCTTAAAGTCTTTATCTTATTTATAAACAATTTAAGTTTCTTAAACAACAACTTTAATCTTGCTTATTCAACTTGTAAACAAAGAAAATCTCTTAAAAAAATAAAAAAATATTCGAAGTTGCGAAATTTGTCGAAAAAGTTATTTATGTAAAACGTTAAAAACAATAAGATAATCGAATTGTCTAAGTAAAGCAATAAAGACTTCAAGTAAAATAACAAGATAAATTTAAACGCTTTATATATTAGTTTTATTATTGTAAATTTTGTCGATTGCGATTCTTGTTGCATTTTAGTCGATTGCAATTAATTAATATTAAAGATAATAAAAGCAAAGTAATGTTTATTCTTTCGATGCAACGAAATAATGTAATATGTATATTTTAAATCAATCGCAAACAAACAATTATAATAAGAATTTAATAAATAATTGTAAATTTTCGTTAAAAGCTTTATATAAGTATCTAATAGTTTTTTATGTACTTAAAAGTAATTAAACGTCACTCTAAACTTGTTCTCTAATTTGAGATTCTTAATCTTGTTAACAATAATAATTCTCGCATTTTATTAAGAGAATCTTTTGTTAATTAACTTTGCAAGCTTATAAATCTTATTATCTAAGTTATTCTTAACTATCTTTCTTAATTATTATTCAATATATGTTAATTATTGTTTTTGAATTAAATTTAATACTAATTTTGTCTTCGATTTTATTTGCATTCAATAAATAATAAAATCGATATTTAAAAGATTTATAAGATTCTTCTTATTAAGATTAGTGTGATTGTTGGGTCGAATCGAACACTTTTTTCTCAACCCGATCCACCCTCTTGGGCCTCGTAGGGTTGGGCCAGGGTTAAGGCGCGAACTCGACCCTAGGGTCGGGTTTCGTTGGGCCAATGCCAAGAACTTAAGCTAACTTCGTCGCGTTAGCATTCGCTTATCTTATCTTATCTTATCTACGCGCTAACTCGATTGGGCTATCGTAGAGTCTACGCTAATCGCATATAGTTAGCGTAGACCTTGCGCTAGTTCAATCGAGTTAGCGCGTCACGTGACGTCACGTGATCGGGTGGATCGGGCTGGACACTTGGCGCGTATTCTTCGCTCGTCCCACCCTGTTGGGCTAGGAAATTTGCCTGACCCCAGGATTAGGATTGGGCGAGTTAACTCGATTGGGTTGAAACCCGACCCAACGATCACACTAATTAAGATAACAATATTTGTAAAGAAGTTGTAATATCTTTATTCTATCTTTCTTTATAAAATTTATCGATTTTAACTCTAAGTTTATTTGCCTAACTTATAACTTTAATTTGTTCAACAAAAAAATAAATCTATTTTTAATATCTTTGCATATTCGTTTTCTAAAATATAAATTAAACGAGACAAATAAAAAGATTAAGATAAGTGTCTCGAAGATATTGTATGCGAAAATTGATTATTTAGAACAAAGAATAATTTTAGATTTATCTTTTTAAGAATTAAGAAATTCAACGTCTTAAGTTGCAAAACACTCAAACAATTTATAATTGTTTTGCTCAAAACTGATCGAAAATGCATTATAGAATTAATAATAATTAAGACTTGTACAATTTTTTCTATATTTAATAACTCGTCTTTAAATAACAAACTTAAATTAAAGTCTAAACTTTTATTTTTCGACTTTACAATAACTTTAAGAGACAATAAAATAATCGCTCTTAAATATATTAGAAGATTGTAATTGCTATAATATATAAGCTTCTATTTAACAATATTTCTAGTTGTTTCTTCTATCTTGAAATCGTCGATTTGTATTATAAATTGCTATATTTCGATAATAACGTTTATAATATAAAGTTAAGAAATATTTAGAAGTAAACGTTTCTAATATTCGATATTAAGAACGACAAAACATCTTATAATTCTTTATACTTCTTTTATGTCTAATTTGATAATTACTTAATAATATAAAATTGTTTTTCTATAATTTGTCGTCTTTATAAACAAATTCTAAAACTTTATTCTAGCAAGTAATCTTAATTCTAATTTTAATCGATTGACAATCTTTATAAACGCGACGTTTATATTAGACTGTTAATCAATCTAAATTCTTAACTTGTTTAGATTGACAATTTTTTCTTCTATCTTTATTTAAACAAAGATACGAAACGTCTTCTTTATACTTATTATGCTTCTTAGTAAACGAGTTTAATTGTTCGTTTAAAATGCATCGACAATGTAAGCGCTTACTCTCTATTGCTAATTTTGATATAACAATTAAATAAATTGCGTTAATTAAAATTAAGATTGAAGTAATTGCAATAATTGCGTAAATTAAGATATACTCGATATCTTTAAATTCTAAATAGAAGATAGATTGTAGAACATAAATAATGTCTAATCTAATAAGTGATATATAGACTAATAAATAAATTAAAAAGTAAATTAAAAAGAATTCTAAACTTGTTATTATAACGTCTACTTAGCTTTAAACTTGCGCTTCTTAATAACGCGAATATATAGACGTTTTAGTTTCTTGCACGCAACAAAAGATCAAAACTAATTAATTTATTTAAGATATGTTTATCTTGTTGTTCTTAAGAATTTAACGAATAAATATTAATTTACTATAGACATTAACTTTGTCGTTTATTATATCTATTAATAATGCTAATTTAGTAATCTTTTTTATTCGCTTAATATCTTTTTTATGCGATCTTTCTTGAACAATCGACTCAATAATTTAATTTATCGATTATTGTTACTACAAGACTAATTAAAGAATAAACTTAATATAAGTTCTCTTATTAGAATCGTTACTCTCTTCAAGAAAAGCGTTTATTTACTTTATCTCTTTATCAAATAATTGCAATTCTAATATATTAAAGATTACAAATAAAACTTCTAATCGTATAAAATGTCTAAACTTCAAGATGCTTAAAGTTATAACAATTAATAAAATAAATCAAATTAGATAATTTTATATTATACAAATGCACGTTATTATTACAAGCGTTAAAGAAAATTGTTGCAAAAATAAATTAAAAGAAGTTTTCGAAAACTATATAACAAAAATAGAATTGCTCTTACGCAAAGAGAGTAACACAATAATGATTAAAGATAGTACTATATTTTATCTTCTTGTATTTTATACACAAAGAATTATCTTTACGTTGCTCTTATTGTCGTAAATTATTAACATAAAGATTTTTAAATATTAACTTATTAAAGAGTTCTCTAGAAACACTCGTATTATTACGAAATAAAGACGATTAATTCTTAGAACGTCTTTCTTTATTAAATAAATTCTAATAAAGATTTTATTAACAAGAAGATGCAAGTAATTCTAAATTTTTTAATTAATAAAAGAATTTCTTTGCTAATTTCGTCGATTTAAAGTCTCTCTAACAATTCTTTTAACAATTTGAAAAAAATAATAATATCTTCTAATAAAAGAGAAACGATAATAGAGACTCAAAATTTTATGTTTTAAACAATTGAAATTAATAGATTGTTATAAGTAAGTTTAATTGCGTCTTTAACATAACTTTCTATGCTAAGATGCGATAAAAGTCGAGTTTCTTGTTTTTAAATTTTTTTTCTTAAAGCTTTTTAATCTTAATCTTAGTACGTTAAGTTTTTTCAATTAAGTTGTATATAACCTTTAACAATCGATTAATTATTATTATCGTTCGAGTAATTTTTAATCTAACATTAACGTTCGCTAGATTTCTCACAAACGTTTAAATTATTGTATCAAACATCTTCGACTTCAAAGTAAAAAGAACAATAATTAAAAATCGATCTTTTTCTTCAATACATTGCATTATAAACGCTATTCTCTAATAATTTAATATTAAAGTCTCGTTCTTTTGTTGTCGTAAATTTGCTAGTTTATTATTAAAGTTTATTATATTTACTTTTGTAATCTTTTTGAAAAAATTCTTCTTAAATATGTTACAAAAAATAATTATTCTCTTTAAAGTAAATTTCTTATTTATAATAAACGAAGTTATCGAGTAAGCTTTAACGTAAACAAGAGCATTCTCGAAAATTAAAAAATCGAAAACTTAAATATATTTCTTTAATAAGATAAAATTATTTGATTTTCTTTAATTCTTTAGTTCGAAGTTTAGACGTTTTAATTATCTATATGCAAAATCATTCTTTCTAGTAAATTGATTGCAAAACTTGAAGTCTAAGTCTTGTCGTTTATAAATAAAAGATATAATAGAAGACTATAAATGTAAAGAAGATACAAGAGTGTTCGAAATAATAAATAAATTTAAGAAGCTTCGATAAGTACTCTCTTTAATAATTGTAATAATTTTATTACTTAAATAACTCTTGTTCTATTCAAGATTGTCAAGAGATAAGAAAGATAATAATGCACTCTCTTGACTTAACAAAAACTCAAGTCTTCTAATTGACTAAAACGACAACACTTAATAAAGCAAATTGCTAAGTCTTGTTGTCTTCAAGAAGTATTTCAATAATTGTGTAAATATAAATGTAAATGTAAATATAAGTTTCGATTAAGAGAACAATTCAAGAGACTTTGTGTAATATTGCTTAAGAGACAATCTTGATTTGTTTAACGACGATCAATTTCTACTAACTTGTGTGCTCTCTTGATATTGTGACCTTCTAAATAGAGCTCTTTTGAATAACTCTTTCTACATGTGCTAAGTCGACTAATGTGACGTTTGCAAAATTGAGTGAACGATAATATAAGAATTGCGAAGACAACTAGGTGAATTGTAGAAACTAGAATAACAAACGAACTAAACAGAATACTCTAACACAATCTCTTTTAGAATCACTTAGTATCCCGTGCACTTTCATTAGAAAACGGACATCTACTAGATGCACGATTTTGATAAATAGAAAGAATAATTGATTGCAGAAGCTGCAGGAGGACCTAAATAGTTCTCCGAGCCACTAAGAAAACTAGTCCTAAAACTATCTAGTTTGGAACCTCCTGGTCACAGTTCGTACCGCACTCAGCAGTTCAGCGACCAGGGAAATGATTGGACGGAGTCTAGAGCTATCCGAGCGGAGATGGACGGGTTCCTGGGATGGGGTATTGGTAGCTTCCAGATTAAGTTTGCCAAGGCTCGCACCACGATCTTAGGAGTCCTTCTACTTCTACAAATTAGAAGACTTTGTCCACGATTGCTGAGTGTTGGGTGGGCAACCGAAGCCTCTCGTCCCGATGCTATTCAAGGTTAATCCTGGAGCCTTCTACGTTCAATGCCAACAGCGATTTGGAGCTGGAGAATATTCGTCTATTTGCCGCTAGTGGAACGGTGCGTGCCTGGGATGCCTTGCCGTGTCCAGAAGAAGTAAGATAGTCTGTCAAGGAAACCGATTTGGGTCACCTGAATATGCACAGAGGGGTAAACCCAACCTCGGTCATCCATGCCCTGGTGATCATGCATTAGTAGAGGTGTTTCCAGGACCGAGCGTTCGGGCCTAAGCTATCTCCAACTTTCAATGCCTCTATGGGATCTCCAAGATCTGTGCCTAGACCTTCTAAGGCACTGTGATGCATTGCGTTGAAGCACGAACATCCGTTTATCCAGAAAACCATAGTCATCTTTGACCTGCAGTCTCCACAACCTCCAAAAACCCCCCCACAAGATGTACACTCCCGGTGACTAGAACCTTGACCTCCTCTTCCTGTAGCTCGTCTTTAACCCCTCGAGCAATGTCTCTCACCCAGCTGACCGCTTCCTCGATGCTCCCTCTGACCACGACTTCCGTCGCTGGATCTAACCTCGACCATGTATCCGCCAGGCGGTTCTGGACTTCCAATGCCGCTATTTCGCTTGCATTAGTGTTGACACTCACCAGGTCGGGCCCATATCCTTCCTTCGCAAAAGTAAGGTTCGTGGAGAATACAGCATGCGTGAAAGGTTGTTGATTGTGTAGGGCCGCCGATAGTGTGCTGTGAAGCTTCTTCGCCAGCGAGGCTGCATCGCGGGTTTGCTGGTTAAACAGCAATATTCTGGTCGATTTCGGACTGCCATGAAGCCCAGTGGAGGGAAGTGGAGGAATGAGTGACGCCAACCATCGCCCAGCGGCCTCAATGCTTTCCAGAGTATGTCCGCCGTCGATATGCCATGCGATGTTCCCCTCGCGACGGATCTCGCATCGACCAGGCCAACGGACCTCGGCGAGGCCGCGCAGGAACGGGGGAGGAAGCGGGGACGTATGAGGAGCGGAATGGCCAAGAGAGCGTAGGTGCGCAGATGCTATAGCGATGGCGAGGCTAGCATTCGTCTTCTGAAAGTCCGCCGCTAGACCCAAGGCAACATTGTCGATCTCTGGATGTGGTTCGACCACTTCTAGAGCAACTGAACGCTCCTCGGCGCGGTTCTGCAATACTTCGAGCGCCTTCTGGGGCTGAGGTGCGGTGAAGCTTGGGGTGCCAGTCTTCATGATCCCGGCTTTATGCCATGCTATCTCCTCAATAGTATCGCCTAGCATAGCGGTATGGTCGATGCCTAAGCTCGTGATGCCTGTCACAGTTGGGGCTTCAATGATGTTGGTGCTGTCGTATTCGCCACCTATGCCACACTCAATGACTGCAGTATCCACACCCTCGCACATATATGTGTGAAAGGCCATTAACGTCAGGAACCGGAAGTACACCGGCTTTGCACTTGTATCTATAGGGTGCCCTTCCCTTCTTGCAGCATCTTCTAGCCGATCCCATACCTCGAAGAAGTACTTAGCGAACAACTCCTCCGAAAGCGGCTTGTTGTTGATCTGTATACGTTCGCGCACGAATCGTAGGTGTGGGGATGTGTACAGGCCGATCTGGTGAATGAGAGGCGCATCCTGCGCCACTCCCCGTAGATATTGAGCAAGGATTGACGATATGAAGGCGCTCGTGGATCCTTTCCCCTTGGTTCCAGCAATATGTATACACTTCAAGCGATTAAAGTCTGACGGCTGCACCAGCCATTCAGCCCAGAATCCATCGACCATGTCGCCATGCCGGAGCAGCCCACCTCGTACCCAACCTTTCGACACCACTCAATCATCTCCGGTATAGCCTGCTTGTTCATGCCTCCGCCTGATTTGCGAATAGCATCGACAATGGAGAAGTTGGATTGCAGTGTGTTGAGAGCCGTGATGGCGTCCTGTTTTTGGTCAGCTTTGCCCTCAGGATTGCAGTCTGCCCGGACGTACCCCGTAAGAGCGACCCATCCTCGCGGATGTAAAGGTCCTGTGTCTGGTAAGCATGTACGAAGAGACATGTTGTAGCCATCGTCGTAGCATGAGCGCATGACAAGTGGTGGGGCGCTGCTAACGGGAACCCTAGCTGGTAAAAGTTCGGAGGGAAACGGAGGATTCATGGGAAGGATGCCCAGGTTTGGTTTGTCGCGCCTGCATTCGCAAACAAGAAAGATGTTAAAGTCAGTACGGATATCGCAGTCGTTTTAGTCATGAACGCAGGTTCCAAAATTGTAGATTTACTCCATGATTATGGAATAGATAAGGTGACTTGGCTAATATTACTCGCTACCTCACTATGCTGCCTTGAAGAATCCATTGAGAGAAAACCCCCAACGCCGACACCTTGCTTTACCGAGCACCCTATTGAACAGGAGCTAGTAACGTGCTTGACCGTAGACCCACTTCTAATACTCCGCAAGCACCAAGGTATACACCGGAATCTGGTAATCGTAGAATCAACTAACAATTGCAAGAGCCAGCACCCTGCGTACCAGGTGCCTCCGGTCGGAGATCCACCCCTGGCCGTGTGTTGCCCCGCAAATTCCTCGCACCAGCTTGCTCAATCGGCAGTTTCCTCGCAATAGCCGTGAAGAGTTCTCGTACATTTTCCGCAGTCTTGGCTGAGGTTTCGAAGAACAGCAAGCCAGCCTCTCGTGAGTAGGCCTCAGCGTCTGCAGTTGTGATGGCACGTTTGTCTGGGTGTTCCGCTACCAGATCTGCCTTATTTCCCGCTAATGCAATGATAATATTCTCGTTGGCTTGCCGCTGAAGCTCTTTCACCCATGCCTTGGCTTTGTCTAGTGATGACTGGAGAGTCATTAGCTACTCTGCACTTCGTTTCCAGCATCGCAGGGGACATACGGCTTGTGTGATATCGTAGACCACGACTGCGCAATTTGCATTCCGATAGTACATAGGCGCCAACGACTTGTATCTTTCTTGTCCAGCTGTGTCCCATATCTCGAACTTCACGGTCGTTGTGTCATCAAGCGAGATAGTCTGTGTAAGAAAGGCGGCGCCGATGGTAGATTCGCGATAGTCATCAAATTGGTCCTACATCAAAGTCAGCAATCCATGGGAAAAAGGATCGTCCAGGAAATCGCATACCTTGACAAAGCGGAGGACGAGGGAACTCTATGGGAACATAATCAATACTGTCTAAGAGATTCTCTATTGGTGACATGAATACCTTTCCGACAGCAGACTCTCCTATATAAGATGTTAGCGTTTGATGAGGGTACTTCCAAGCATTTGAAGTTATGACTGACCAAGTAGAACAAGCTTGAACTGAGCAAATCGGGCACCAGGCCGGTTGCCTGTTGCGGCTCGCGCTGACATGACGGTATGCTATGCGGTAGATACTGGCTGGCTAAGGCTTGAGAACAGAAGTGACCGGAGAAAATTGCTAGTTGAGGGTTTCGTGGATATCGTCGTCAGCACACGGTTTGGGTAGAAGCATTTGAAGCCTAAGAAGAGCACCTGCTTCCAGGGCTGTCTGCCAAGTCGCGGCTTAACTTAGACGCTTCTGCCGATGACGCCGCGTGACTAACGTTTCGGAGCGTTGAACTACATCCCGGCCTGTGATTGGTACTTTCACTAACAGCTTCCTGTCTGGATGACAGACTGCTCGGTCTGGGCCACCTCGATACCCACAAAAATGCTTGACTGTTGATAGTGGGCTATACGTCGACGCCATGCGCAGCTTAGTTCCTTTCCGGGACATCAATGTCCATGCTTCGACCTCGCAATATGCCTTCACCTCTCCTTCCTCTCCTTCAGCACAGACTTTGGTAGTGGACCGACCTTCGGGCGAGGTTCGCCTGAACGATGGCGCTCTTTTGGGTGCCAAGAGGGTGTCGAGTATTGCGGGCATACTGGGGATGATCAAGCTTCGACTAGGTAACAAACCTCGAATCAAGCGCGGGCCACGCTGACCGTTTTAGATAAGTACATCATAGTCATTACAAAAGCCCAGCCTATGGGACGACTCAAAGGCCATATGGTTTACGGAGTCGTTGCTACCGAATTCCTCCCTCTCCGCGAACGAGCCCTCCACGACCCTGACGAAGACACCTACCTCCATCTCCTCAGAACCCTCATCAAATCCGGACCAATGTATTTCTCCTACGCCTTCGACATCACCAATTCCTTCCAACGGCAAGCACAATCTGATCTCAGACAACCTCTGTGGCAGCGCGCAGATGACCGCTTTTTCTGGAATAGATTCGTACAGTCAGACTTGATAGATTTCGCGAACGGTGTCGGAGCCCGCAATCAAGGCGAACACCAATATGGCGCTGACCCTTTCATATTACCTGTAATGTTTGGAATGATGAGGATTACGCCTACACGCATCAAGTCGACTCCGGTGAACTTCGCTCTGATAACGAGGAGATCTAGGCATAGGGTTGGCACTCGGTACTTCACAAGGGGAATTGATGATCGTGGCCATGTCGCGAACTTCAACGAGACCGAACAAATCGTGATCCTCAATGACGGATCAGGTGGTCTTGGGGGCTTTTCAGGAGGTGACGGTATGCAAAATGGCAGAGCTGGCGAGCATCATGACGTCCAAGTAATGTCGTATGTACAGACAAGAGGCAGCGTACCCGTTTACTGGGCAGAAGTCAACTCCCTGCGCTATGTACCTAACATGCAGATCCGAGGAGTCGAGACTGCCGTAGACGCCGCAAAGCAGCATTTCGATGAGCAGATAAAGCTCTACGGCGAGAATTACCTGGTTAACCTGGTCAACCAAAAGGGTCGAGAAAATCGCGTTAAGCAGGCGTATGAGCAAATGGTACGCATTCTAGTTTCGGCATCTGACGAAGCCACTCAAGCAGATTATGTGTCCGATGAAAAGATCCATGTAGTTGAGGCGAGCCAGAAGCATCAGCAGTATAATCGACTGCACTATGTTTACTTTGACTTCCACAACGAGACCAAAGGCTTGAAATGGCATCGTGCGCAGATCCTGCTCGATCAGCTTCTCGATGGCCTTGAGAAGGGACAATACTTTCGGGGTCTTGATATGCCTGCTGATGCGCAGGGCAGGCTAGAGGTCCGCAATCAACAGACTGCAGTGGTACGGACCAACTGTATGGACTGCTTGGATCGGACGAACGTTGTGCAGACTATGCTTGCACGTTGGACACTGACGAGGCAGCTGATGGATGTCGGGGTGTTACGACCGGGGGAATCTGCAGACGACGATGCAACGTTCAAGGACCTCTTTCGGAATATCTGGGCCGACAATGCAGATGTTGTCTCTCGATCTTACTCCGGCACAGGGGCCTTGAAGACAGACTTTACCCGTACTGGTTCAAGAACAAGAGCTGGCATGCTGCAAGATATGAGTAACTCCATCAGTCGATACATTAAGAACAATTTCGCCGATGGTCCAAGGCAAGATGCATTTGACTTGTTCCTTGGCGCCTATGTCCCGTCTGCGGACAGCATCGGTACCCAGCGAGCCTTCGTCGACCATCGTCCTCCCCTTATCCAAGCTATTCCCTACGTCCTCGCTGCTAGCGTCTTCTTAGTACTCGTAGCCACACTTGGCAGCTCGCAGCCTGGGTCGGCATTGTGGCCCTTGCGCTTGTTCTCCCTTCTGTGGCTGGTCGTCGGCGGATGGTGCCTCCGTTTTATCTACAATCATGGCATGCTCTACGTGAGTAGCGTGAATGGTCCTTGTTGCATCAAAAATCCTAGCTGACTTGGCCTACAGGTCAACTGGCCCAAGCTTAACACACCACGATGGGCGAACGAAGGGATTCAAGAGACTCTAGGCAGTGTCCGTAAGGACAGGGTGCTAGGGCCGCTAATGACGAGGCACGAACGAGGCATGAGTAGCGCAAGGCTTGGTCACATGGAAGAGGGGAAGAAGCGAATTCAGTAGACGTTGGAAGTGCTGCTTCCATACTGTCATCAGGTGTCGATCTTTAGATGACGAATCCTTTCTAGATAACGTTGCCATAGATGCCCCTGGCGGCCATAGCTATGTTGCCTCGAGGCTTAACATTCTGTAGATAGAGAATCGTACAAGTGACCATTGCATGGTCCAAACGACATAGGGACTATCAGAGAAATACAGCCATGCCACCTGGCAATATAGTTCAACATTTGGTTTGGTGAAGGAAGCTTGATCTGATCATCTGAAAGCATCTCTTGGCATCGGCTTCTGGTGCATTAGCGGCGGCCAGACCCTTGGAAACACAGTCCGAACGGGGTTCTTTGTGATGACTTGCAGCCTGCGCGTGTTTCTGCAGATGTGCGTCATTTGAAGCTCCCTCTCTCTCTTACATTTTTCTTCCCTCCAAAGGTCCTGCCTAGCCACTACAGACCTCCCTTTGCATCTAGCATACCACCAGCAAGTCCTTAATCATGGCGCAACCTAATGGAGTCAGCAATGCTCTTCCGGAGGGCATCCTGTCCCTGCTGGATACAGATCTCTACAAGTTGACCATGCAGTGCGCCATTCTGAAATACCTCCCTGACATTGGTAAGCCCAGCTCAAGCTCGTAGTCATTACTATCGTTGTTGACAGCTTTCAGAGGTCACATACGCTTTCACCAACCGAACACCGCACATGCGATTGACCCGAGCCGCTTTCCACTGGCTAGAAGCCCAAGTCCAAAGTACATTGTCCCCCTCCTCCATTGCCCTTCTCTTCCAGTATAGCTGACGCCACGTCCAGAACTCAGCAACATCTCACTCTCCGACGGAGAACACCATTACCTCAAAACGACATGCACCTACCTCAACACCACCTACCTCCGCTTCCTTTCAACTTTCCGCCTCCAACCCTTGAAACACATCTCCCTCTCCTTCCACCCTTTACGCGACACCAACAGTGCCTCCGACGTCGGCGACCTGCGCATGGATATCCGCGGCCGCTGGCTTGACACTATTCTCTACGAAATCCCCCTCCTCGCACTCACAAGCGAAGCCTACTTCAAATTCTGTGACACGGACTGGACGCACGCAGACCAGACCGAGAAAGCCTACCAAAAAGGTCTCAAGCTCATGGAAAACGGATGCATATTCTCAGAGTTCGGAACCCGCCGCCGCCGCGACCACCACACGCAAGATCTCGTTCTCTCAGGTCTGAAGCGCGCTCACGAGGAAGCTAAGCAGCGAGGTCGCACGGGGAAGCTGAGCGGGACGAGTAACGTGCACTTTGCAATGAAGTACGGCATCCCCCCAGTCGGTACCGTGGCGCATGAATGGTTCATGGGCATTGCCTCCATCACCAACGACTACGAGCACGCAAATGAGACAGCACTCCGCTACTGGGTGGGCTGTTTTGGCGAGGGCGTCTTGGGGATCGCACTGACGGACACCTTCGGTACGCCCGTATTCCTAAAGGCCTTCAAGCGGACGATGCCCACGCCTGAAGAGGCGGAAGTGGATGCCATAGCAACTCGCATCCCGCAAGCGACAGGGGCACCCGTCTCGCCGGCAGACAGCCCAACGAAGGAGGACCGGGCGCCAGATTATATGCGGAGTAAAGGGCGGTCGTACGCGAGGATCTTCCAGGGCGTGCGGCAGGACTCAGGCGATCCGCTGGCGTTTGTGAAGATGATGCGAGATTTCTACGAGAGCGAGGGGATACAAGAGAAGAAGACGGTGGTGTTCTCAGATAGCTTGAACATCGAGCGATGTCTTGAGTACAGGCAGGCGGCGGAGGAGGCAGGTTTGAATCCTACATTTGGCGTGGGAACGTTCTTGACAAGTAAGTCTCCTTCTTTCCTTACCATCAGCTCTTCTCTCCCTGCAATACTAAAGCAAATCCGTTTGAACAGACGACTTCACCCATTCCTCCACGGGCACCAAATCCGTCCCCCTCAACATCGTCATCAAGCTCTCCTCCGCCAACGGCACGCCCGCCATCAAAATCAGCGACAACATCGGGAAGAACACCGGCAACGCAGAGGTCGTCCATCAGGTGAAGGCGACGCTTGGGTATATCGAGAGGGACTGGGCTCGGGGGGACGAGAAGACGCGCTGGGGAAGTGCTAAGGAGGAGGGGACGAAAACTACGGTGCAAGAGAAATAGGGGAGCACGAGTGAACGAATCTTATGATGGCATGATGGGCATAGATAGAAGGGCATAAGGTAAGATAGAGATAGATCTGTGTGTGCATTTCGATTGATAGAGGTATTCGCTCGCTGCGATGAATACCCTTTCCCACTATCTCGACTTGTCGCTTTCAGAATTGTTGCTCAACATATAGAGAGAAGGAACGACCAACAGATCTCTCGCATTGGGGTTCTTGAAGATATACAATCAGCCTGCATCTCATCACAAAGATCATTCTAAACAATCGATAACGATTTTCTAGTGATAGAGCTTCTATATTTCCCACTACGCATTGACTTATAAGTCGTCGAAAGACCACCTTATGGAGCTCGACAACTGTCGATCCTAGAACAATGTAAGCGAATTCAAAGCCCATCCTCGGTCTCTATATCCGGAATGCCATCTGCTCTAAGCATAAGCTGGAGCCTGCAATCTCAAGTCGTTTGCATTGATAGACCTACTTTAAAGAGCATAGACAGATGTGCTACTGCTGTGCGGAAATTTTTTGAGACTCACGTGATGCGCGCTACCACTGTGCCACGGAACTTGGGTTCGATGAGTTGAACAAGACCGGAGGTTTACGAACGTGATGTCGACTAATATATGAAAATACGAAGTTTTCTACTCATCCTTCCTAGCTTCCGTGGCACAGTGGTAGCGCGCATCACTAGTACCGATAAAGTTATGATGAGATCCTCGGTTCGATTCCGAGCGGAAGCAAATCATTTTCGTTATTTAGATAAAATATCTACTCTTGGTTTTTTTTATCTGAAAATTTCTACTCTTGTTCCGCTTGACTCCCAATGATTTCTGCTAAATTCATCAATTAGTGTCCTCTATAAAGATTATTGTTGATAGCAATTCTGAAGACTTGATCAGCGCTATCTATCAGAACCGCTTTAGTTACATAAGAGGAAGCAAAATCGATTTGAAAACTCTTATACTGTTCTTATTGTTAAACAGAAAGCCTCTGTTCGGACCCCATATGTGCTATTCGAACCCTCTAATTACTTCCCGGGCTGTGGCAGATTTTCTCCATCCCATGCCTCGACGACAAGTAAATGGGTCACTCCCTTCATGGTAATGGGCAGATCTACCAGTGAAGGTCCATCGCTAAAAGGGCAAAACGTCAAAGCATTTCACTTGCATAGGCAAGTGGTCTAGAAGAAACCATTGCATAACCAAAGCGGATTGAATTGTTGATGGTTTACACAATTGACTTCTAATTCCTGAAAAGTGCAGCATGTCGGGCCACGGGTTAAGAGACCTTACTACGGTCCGGGTAGTAAATAAAGGGCACAAATAGAGGCACCCTCAATGACTGCGAGTATCAAGTCGAATCCGAGATTCTCCGTGTATTCAGTATGAAGTTGGGCGATCAAAGATATCGATGATTGGTATGTCTCAGCATCTATCTAATGCCTACCTTAAGCGTAAGCACGAAAGGTACGTACTATGCAATCTAGAACGGAAAAGTCGTCTTGTAGCTAGAACTTTTGTGTCCGATAAGTTATGATCACTGGGTCGTTCGCCTCCGCGATCCATGTCTGCTTGGACTTGGGGTGTAGTCATTAAGTCAACGAGTCAACTGGCTTTCCCTGCCCTGTCAACCTCAATCCCTGAATGATTCCTACTATTGGGCGGGGGAAGCATCATCAAATTGAAGACCAAGTCTTAGCAAAGTACATATGTAATCCCTGCTGCACACTGACGTATATCCCCATCTACTGGTGATCCTACTCCTTGCGTTACGTTGGAAAATCTTCATGATAGAACGGTACCCGTCACCGACTCCCATCGTGCAACCAGAGAGTTCGCTGTAACCATCAGTATCCCAAAACCCTCGCCTCCTCCCTCGCGCCCTTCGCTTCTCTTTCAATGTCCCCCATCTTGCTTCTCGCAGCAGCAACAGCCGCCCTCACACGGTCCAGATCCTCTTCGTTACTCGTCGAAGCTTCACTCTCCGGTCCCTTCAGAGCCCCGAGTAGCTCCTGGATATCCTGGCAAACCGATGCCAGTTTGCTTGAAGCGCCGACATGCATCACAAGGATCTGTGCTCGCATGTAGACATCGGTTTGCGAATGGATATGCATGAAAACTGGTCTTTTGTTCATGCTCTCGCTCATGATACCGTACATTCGGTTCTTCATCCCAGGGCCGTGTTCAGCGTTGCAGGCCCGGTAGATGGGGATCATGGTTTCGAGGGCATAGGAGCTAAGGTGAGTGCCGGTGGAGTTGTAGCGGCAGGTCCTGCAGCTAAGTTAGTAATGACAGTTAGTCGAGGCTGCTTTACATACCCAATTGCGCGAGTAAGCTTCTCGGCTTCTTCGTTGAGCTTGTAGTGCAAGTCCTGCTCTTTCAGTTTGAGTAAACCGATCATCGTTTCAGGTACGTGTGAGCCTAGACCTGACGTCAGTGTACTTTCGACCGCCGAATCTCCTGATCTTGCTAACCTCGTAGCTTCCGAGATAGCTTCTTGAAATCTGTTTCGATAGATTCTTGAAGCTTTGTAAAGCTTTCTCCGACCCACTTGCCCAAGGTCTCCCATCGTTCTGGTAGATTCTTGTTCATCTGGTACAAAAGCTCAGTATTCCAACACTTGTACCCTTGAGTTTGAGTATAGTGAGTGCCATTGTTGCGGACCCACGCTTTGTAGGAGGCTACGGATCATCATGTGTAAGCCATTTGCCTCTGCTCTCGGCATCGATACCCTCTATGAACCTACCCCAGTGCCACTACTTAGATTGTCAGTGAGATAGCGCTTAGGGGGCGACAGAGAGAAGATCTTACATGCGTGTTTGCCCAGGACCTACTGACATCGATCGCTTCTTGACTTAGCGTTCGTTCGCAATCTCCTGGATGAAGTCAGCCAATGTATTTAAGGCGACTAGTCCCCTTGCGACCGCGAAACTCGGTCTCCTTATACGCGTGTGTCACATGCGGAAGGTAGAAAGGGATATAGCATCGGAAGTTTACGTCCACGGAGGAAAGTGCCATGATCGGTTGGAACTTAGACCTAGCGCAGAACGTACCACTAGTTGGTTGGAGAATCTCATCTTGCACGTTTTTTGTAAGGTTCTGTCGATATTTGTCGAGCGTAGTTTCTATGCTCTGATATCGTATATCAGCTCCTGAGGTCATTACCCACGCGCTCGGGACTGATTACCTTCTGCAAATCAGGGACGCAGTTCGCTGGTATGGCAGCGATGGTCGTTCCCTGGGAGCCATCGAGCCAAACGTCAAGGTGTTGGATCAGGCTAGGGATGTCAACGGCCAGAAAATGATCCGAAGCGCGGAATTGGGCTTTCGCAGCCACTGAATGACAAAAGCGTCGAAGTTCAGGTACTCCACTGCCGGAAATAGCGAATCTATGCGCTGAGCTACCAGGGTAAAGTTTGTTGCCTTCGTAGTCGTCATTGGCGACGCAGAATATATTCGAGCGGCCACTACCAGCAAGCTGAGGGTACTTTGATGCCAGTCGGGAAGATATGTCCTGATTCCGTGCAGAAACGTATATATACTTATATCTGTGCTGGATCAGCGCCTTCCAGGACATGGTATGCGTGAGAACATACTTGACTTCCGCTTCATGGTACAATGCGACGTTTGTTGAGTATGCCTCGACCTTGTGATTCAAAGCCGCTTTGGTTGACGCCATCTTCGTTACCTTAGAATAACGCTTCTCAGCGTTGGGTAAGTCGATGTCCTGGGTTAATCAGCATACGAGTGGATTCTCGGTTTGTGGGGTACTCGCATCAGCATGCGTGCAAACAATAGCAATACTTTTATTCCGCTCAGCATCGCTTCTGAGTTGAGCCCGGAGTAATTCTTTGACACTTTGGTCGGTCAAGACACGGTTGATCCGAGCAACGATGAAAACCTCGTCGCATCGAACGAGATACTGTTGTGCTTTCTTCACCCTGGCGAGGTTGATGTCGCGATAACCTGTTTAACCTTTAGTTGGTGACGAACAGCATATGATTCAGACCTACCTGGCAAGTCTGCTAAGATGATTCCACTTTTCAAGACCTGGGCGCTTAGGAAGATGCTATGTGAAGCGTCAGTCTTTGTAAAATTGGACATGAAGAAATAGTTGACAGTAGTTCGCCATTTGGTGGCCATGTCGCCGTCAGATGTCATTCAGCGAAAGCCAACAACAAAAGGTCTACGGTTTCTGCCCGCCCGCCATTTCTCTTTGAAATATTCCCTTTCGGCCTAGGCCTGAACAAATTTGAAGGCTATTAGAGGTGTGAGGACGGCTTACCGAACTATATTCGTGAGCGGCCAAAGGCCGTTCTCCATGAAGATCCCCACCTTGTCCTGGCACTCCTCGGCATTAACAGCCGTCGTGGCCCATCTCCCATTCTCGGCACCATCCGGCCATCTGAGACCTCGAGCCAGGAATTTCAGGTCTTCGTGGAGGCCCTCAAATGCGCCGTCTGTGAAGTCCCGCAAACGTTGCGAATCTATCTCAGGGGCCTGGCCAAAAATACTCTCAAGGGTTGCCAACGCAACCTCGGACCTCTTCTCAATATTTTGGAACTCCTTTTCGGATTCATCCAGCTCTTGCTCCAGTCCTGGCCTCCACCTATCTCTGTAGCTGACCAAGAGCTCTCGGAGTTGCTCGTCTATCTCAGTATCGGTGCAGTACTCGACTTCGATGGTGTAGGGGGCAGAGTGTTGTCGTAGGCGATATCTGTATTCGGTCACGAATGAAGTCACTGCGCTACCCCAGTCACCCTATCAGAGCTTTTAGAATATGATATCCGACGAGAGCGGTGTATTGCATACCTTGTGGGCTAGGTTCCGTATATTGAGCAACGAATTGATAAGACTGCTTTTGCCTGATTATGCAGCGTTAGACCGGGTTCGCAGGAAGTGGAGATGTAAGTCGCTTGCCTGCAGCAGAATCTCCCACAATGCCAATGGTACGTGTTGCAGTACTCCTATAGTCCTGCAGGCTTGTTGCTGTACCTTTGTGCTTGTTCAGATCTGACCCAGTGATTTTCGCTTGAACACAATTTGTAAGGTTCTCCACCAGGTCCGATGCCACTCCAGTACCTAGCTTCAAAGCCGTTTGAAAGCCCTTGTTGAAGTAAGGTTCTCGCGGCAACGGCTCTTTTCTGGTGTCGTACCCGCTTCTGTCTTGATCCAGGCTTAGGCTTTCAAGATTCGGTGGTTCATGCACGCCTTCATTGTTGGTTTCGATGGGCTCGTTGCTATTCGTAACAGTCTCAGCCCCAGACCGATGTCCCCTAGACTGTCGACTGGGGGAGGGTGTGCTTCTAGGTGTAGCGTCGTACAAGTCCGCCGAAAGAATCTGGCCGTTGGAACTCCGGCGTCCTCTTCGCAAATGAGGAAGATCATGTCCTAGGCTATCGAGCGGAGGGGATTGGTGGGCAAGCGTAAGGCCTTCCAGCTCGGTCGTCAACTCGTCATCGGTCTCACCACATTCACTCTCCCCACTAGACCCATCGTCTATGCTCGGGGTATGCTTAGCTTTTGAGTTGCCACTGCTGTTAGAATCCGCGCGGCCATGCGCATTGGATCGCAATTCTACATGCTCGTCCGTCATTCCAGCAGCTTCATTCAGAGCACGTTCTGGCCTAGAGTCGTCGCTCGGCGACTGGCCTCGAGGGAGACGCATACTTGCAATGTAAACCTCAAGCAATAGATAAGGACGAGTATGAGTAAGATTGGAAAAGGATATGGCCGCACAATATCCTTGAATGAGAGCGTAAGAATGTAGTTTATCTGCAGCGCAAAGATGATCGACCATGAAACATGCACGGCTGGAACACTATGCTGTGCCCCCTAAGTGGGCGAAGCACTATGGCAGGAGCCCACCTACGACCCTACCGTAGGCTTCTAGATGGACGCACTTGCTCACGTTTCAAGAAGGCCAGAAACGATAAGCACAATTGACCGACTGAACATAACGTGAAGTGGAACAGTACATCGTCCTCACAGCGGTCGGATTTGGAAAGAGGGAAATGCAATAGTGCTCACCACTCATAGAAAAGGCTAGACACCATCGTAGGTAAACGGGAACAGTCTGTGTCACTGACTCACTAATTAGTTTCGACAGTGCAAAGTGATAGGGCACACAGCCTTCATGGCTTTCAAGCTGCATAAGTGCGACGACCTGGGCATCACCCCCGGTAAACGCTGGGCGCTTATGCCTGGCGGCCTACGTTCAAGCCAATCATCTTAGTGGAACATGCTACACTTCGTCAATGGAGGTGCGCTGATTCGTGGAACGGAAAGCCGTTTTCTCTCTGGCGGCTGCGTCACGAAGCTCGTGCATCGCTTTGCGGGGGAGGTCATTGGTGTCCACAGCTTGAGAGGCGTCCAATGTTTGGTGCAAAGGCGTACAGACAACCAAGCAACCCGCATCGTGCAGGCGAAGGCAGCATAGCAAGGAAAGGTCTGCATAGAATACTCATAGGGGTTTACTTCAAGGTCTAGAATTGGGGGAGAAATAAAAGAGAAGAGGTTGCTGCCATCGGGAGAACTCACAATTCGCCGAATGAAAGACGAGCTAGTACTAATTGAGATATATTTGACGTGACAGTGGTTCGCCGATTCTTGCTAACCTACCTCACGTGAGTCCTCACTGATTGTGTCCAAATGGACCAACAAGCTACTCCCAGAATCTCGTACTATGAGCAGCAGCAGAACTGACGACCTTGCTTTGGCTTACTATATAGGAAGGCTGTCTAAGTGCGACTGGTGCTACGTGCCATTCTCCTGAGTATCTTCATGGCGCCCTTGCAACAATTGATAGAGAAGTCTGAACCCTCTCTTGCCGCATGGTCTTATTGAGTGTGTGGATCTGGTTGAGTGATGCTTTCGCTCTTTTGTTATGGTTTTCCTTGGGTGCTCAAGTCCATCGTCATAACGTCAAAACGTCTTTCCATAAGCGCGTGGGAATGTCGATGGTGTCCCAGCTTGGGATAGGCTCCTCAAGTTCCACATATTTAGCTGTCTGACAGGAAAGCCTTCGCAATACTTCCAACGAGACGAGAGACAGTTCATGACTTTCGTCAACTATAGCCGTCGGCAGGCTTGTTGAAAGGATCAACCTTAGGTGAATTTTCAATTCCATCGCTGCTGCGTGTGATTCATCCAGATTGTCTAAACCTGCAGAGCCGACCTAGGTTGACAGAGCATCAGTCTGGTCCGTCATCGCGGGCCGACTTCTCTAAGATCGAGAATCATTGGAGATGGTATCCGTTTTCTACCCTGGCCGGTTTTTCCAGAATCCACATCTTGGTAAACAGTAATCGCGAGACACTATAAATCTATGAGTGGTTCAACGGTTACACGACTTTATATTGGGCGCCACAACCAACGTAGGCCCATGGTCAAACAGTAATTCCGTCTTTTGGCCTTGGGGCCCTGTTGTCCAGGTTCAATTGTTTGTGAATTCCAGAAAAAACCGGGCCTGAGTAGTGGTGAAACAAGTGGTTTCCTGCACTTTCATAGAGGGAATACGCACCATCGGTGTGTCTATCTCGAACGCTGTCTGGAGCTCTCGACCCGACGCTTACTTGACGAGCACATTCGACCGGGGATAGGACTAGGTCTTGATAGCACATAGTAGACCGTTTGCCGCTTCCATCTTTATCTACATTCACTCGTCCGCTAGATGCTTACGCTTTCGACATTGGCTCCGTGGTGACTGTCCAAAGGTACAAATATCTCCGTCGTCGCGGACAAGAAGATGGCGATGATAGATACGACTATAAAGGCGATGATGGCTTTATCTGATGTGAGGAGTCTTCGCCACCATAAGTGTCTCAGATTCCGGCGTGTCCTCCTTCGCAGCCGCACTTACTTGGACTCTTTTGCTTCCTCGCTTGTTGAATTTGTGTAGGTATTGATTCGATGGTTGGCTGAGAGGACGTGTAGAAGCAGCTACACTCGTGTAGGGATGATTGGATTATTGTACAGGAAGGGGCTCCCTTCTAAAGGATGGAAGGACCAGAAACGGAAATACGTTAAAACGTTGAAGTAGCTCGGATAGCGAGGCTTTGCCAAGGGCGTTATGGAAATACATGCGAAGCGGGTCCCAATCGTGATGGACGAGGGAGGGAGCGTAAAGCGTGTGGACCTACCGCGGTAATTCGCTTCACATAAGGTAGAAGTAAAGTAGGAAAGAAATAGAATCCCAAAAGCTCTCCGAATTCCTCGTATAACACAATGTGGGCGCGATTCTCACTAGCTCATCAGTTAGCGCACACACCTACAAAATTCACTGCTGCTCCTCGTCGACCACCGATAGACAATCTCATACGTGACATTTCATCGGCCATCGGCGCTACTACAAGGTTGTTGTTCCCGAACAATACCTGCCAGACCTTCATCATAAGGCTGTACGCCCTCGGGCGACACCTGCTTGCACCCTTTACCACAAGGCTGCTTGTCCTCGGACAGCACCTGCTCACAGCAACACCACTTGCCAACTGCATCTCCACCATCTCCAGTAAACACAATAGCCGACAGCACGTCTTCCGGATCGAGCGCCAGCATGGCCAACAGAGGCCCTCCCAAGATCTCCGAGGAATGGTGGGGACTCGACCATATACGCGTGCGGGAGGCCGTATTGTACTCCCGGCGCGATTCCAGCGAAGATTGGCACCGATTGGGAGACTCCTACGTACCCCTGGGACGAAAGAAGCTGCCTTCGAACGTTGAGCAGATTTCCATAAGTGGCACCAGCATCCAAGTATGCCAGTTGGGAAGCCAGTACAAGAAGGATAAAAGCCAACCAGGAGGGGGCCAGAACGAGGACGAGTATGTATGGCGAGTTATATTTCCGCTGGGCCATCTCGAAGACGTTTGGGTTAGCGAAGCAGAACGGCAGGGCAGGGCACTGCCCGTTGTGACTATCCGCTTCAAGATCGTGGCGGCTCCTGAGTCCAGCGACGATTCTAAGCGCTTCGAGGACGGGACAACTGGGGAGTCGACTGGTGATGAGCAGAACGAGGATCTGAGGGCTGAAGATAGTGGAAGACCTCAAGGCAATGAGAAACTGACCCTGCCCGACCCTCCAAATGACAAAGCCGCCAATCCTGCAAACACGGCTCAGATCACTCAATCGGCCGTCGAACAACTCCTTGATGACGACACACCCATGGAGGACAACGACGACCAAGCAAAAGACACCACGATATTCCCGCTCGCACGCCTCTTCACACCTCCCCCCTCAACTACCAACCTCGAGATCCGTCTCGACTTCCAAAGAGCTGGTGCCGGGAAAGGGCCTTGTAGGTAACCCGAAACAAAAATCCCCAACCTAAGATTGACGTGTGCCAGACAGATGGATCTGGTCCGCTGTCATTCGATTCCTCGTGCGTCACGAAAAATGGACAAGCCTGACCAAAGCGAAGGATTTCAGCAAGACATATGGAGAGCCCTTCTACCTCGATGCATGGCTCGAAGAAAACAAAGGGAGATGCGGCGCGAAGGTCAAGTCGAAGACGACTGGGGGACGGAAGGAGTGGTCGATCTCACCGATGCTGTAAGTCGTCCGATCATAAGCCTTTCAGCACACCTCTTCCTCTTTGGGGCTTTCTCGGACTCAGGTGGTAGAGTGTCCTTCTACAGCAGCTGAGCGTCCCTTCATCGCACTATATCAACATCTCATTGTTTCTTGGCCCTTGATGCTAATCTCCACTATAGGCCACGTCCAAGCCAACCGACGAGCATCGTCCCATCACCTCCCATCCAAGCGCCCAACCCCCTAACCGAGCTGGCTACACAGCCGCCATCAGTGGCCAAATCTTCGACTGCGGACGTCAAAGGCGCATCGAAGCCATCTGACGAGAATGCAAGCGAAGAGAACGAGCTTGCGATTTTGGATGCGAAAATCGAGTCTCTCAAACGTGCAAGAAATGTCTGCAGGGATGATTGGAAGAGGCTAAGGGAAGAGGCCGATGCAGCCATGGGGCGATACATGGAGATTGAAGACGAGCTGGAGTCGCTCGAAGGTCGACGTAAAGACTATCTGCGTGTTGACGAGTAGCTGCAGAGGAATTAATCTACCTTCTCGGCTCTGAATGCCACTTCACTTCACAAGCTCTCCATCCACGAAAGCCACACCTCATATGTGCTCCGTGATTTGCTCTCTGAGTCCCGCCCTCATCGCGGCCCATTTGAACTGTAGGAAGCAGGATGTGCACTCCGAAATCAAGGGCAGCAATCAAAGCTGATGGGCCCGTTTCCATTGCAGTACATGATCTCGGCCCAATCTACATGCATATGCCTGCCGTTGTTGTGAGTATACTTTAGTCATCCTCGCATACAGATGTTGTGACTACCTACGATTGATCCCTTTCAGCCCAATGTCAAGGCTGGATCCACGAGCCACTCCCACCGCAGTGATGCAAGCCTTGATTATCCATGTGATCAAGCACTTCAACTGCGGTGATGCAATAACTGAATGTCCATGTTTGATGTGAAAACCCCAATACCCTTGTGGGATTGTCTTCGCATGATACACCAGTTCCAGCGTCAAATATCGTTCCTCCGCCCTGCCAGCCTTGCCCACCTAGAGAGTCGCTGCCAGGAGCATTCCGACAAACGCGACAGCCACACGCCGAGATAAGTCCTCAACAGTCAGACCTGACGCACTGCTCGTTGTACCACTACCAGGTTGGGGACCCTTGGAGGTGGAGGTAGTGTTGGACGTGGCCAGTATACTTGGGATCTTCTCTTCTCCCTCTACCAGTACCAACGCCATACCGCTCTGAGGACGACGATACATCATCAGCCATTTGTCTCGAACTAAACTCAAAGGAATAATGATGTTGATGGTGAAAGGAGTAACAGCACTTACCACAAGATGCCATTGGACGTGGCAGTGAAGCAGCCATGCGCCAGGGTTGTCCGTAATGTACCTGTTCATTCTCCGGTCAGCCTGCACTTTCGTTTGCGAAGTTCAAGAGAGTTACCGAATAACGAGCCACCCCGATTTCGGCAAGTCGACTGTGTCCCTATAGGGAGGATTCTGGAGGTTGATCATCGACGAAGGGGCAGCAGACGCGGAAGAGTAAGGGAATATTTCGCTTCCGGATCCCAGGACCCAGAATTTGTGGCCATGGAGATGGATCGGGTGGGCCATCTGAGAAATGTCAGCAATCAGAGTTGCGCTTGCAGATAGGCTTGTAGCGCTGAGAAGGACCGACCTTGTCCATCGAGTCGTCCGCGATAGACATGATGATATCAAATGTTGAGTTGAACGGTAGATGGAGTGTGGTGCTTGCGTTCCATCCTTCAGACGAATTTCCATAGAGAACCGGCGTTGCAGCCTCAATGTATGGGTCACGGTTCATCACCCAAGTCACAATACCTGTCTGGCTGATATTGAGAGCTTTGGTCATATCTGCCATTCCTGATGGTGGCGAAGTGCTTTCAAACGGATGTAGAAGAGTCGGGTCGAGTGTTGACGCGTTCGCCGTTGCCGATCCATTCTGTAGCATATACACCGACATCGAGGGGTCCTGTGCTCCGATCATACGTTTCGACATTGTGGAGTTCATCTAAATTGTCAGCCTTCATCCGAGACAAATTCTCCGCAGAACTCATACCTTGTAAGACACAATGGCTTGGCCTTCCAGAACTTGTTGCATATCGCCCCATGGATACGTTGCGAACCGAAGATAATAGTCGCCAGGCGATTGATCCAGCTTGATCATAACTGAATAACGTTGACCGATCGATAGGTAAAGGACCTTGCTGTGTTAGTACACGCTAGACACGGCAGTTTGATAATTTGCAACTCACCTTAACCTCTTGTAAGGTAACATAGAGACCGTCGGCGGCGTAGACATACATAGAATGTGCATCGAGCGACACAGCCAGCTTACTCACCGCTCCTAAATTGACGAGATTGAGAGCTTGCCATCCTTGCGTGGAATTCGCCGTAATTGTTAGCTGGGAAGATGTTGTATTCGCGCACGTTGATGGAGGAAGTGAGCTGACATTGTAGCCGGGCTTGAACATCATTGGTGGAGTGCAGCCGCGTGCGTCCAGTGAGCTCATTCCGGGTGTACTTGACATTGATCCCATGCTTGAAGACATTGGAGCCATACTTGACGACATTGAGCCTGACGACATTGGAGGCATGCTTGAGGACATTGGAGGCATGCTCGAGGACATTGAAGCCATACTCGACGACATTGGAGCCATACTCGACGACATTGGAGCCATACTCGACGACATTGGAGCCATACTCGACGACATTGGAGCCATACTCGACGACATTGGAGCCATGCTTGACGACATTGAAGCCATACCCGACGACATCGGGCCTGACGACATTGGAGTCATGCTCGACGACATTGAAGACATGCTCGACATGGATGAGGTTGAGATCATCTGCATTGAGCTCTCCGTCGATGAAATCGCCATCGTTGTCGTGTCGGCGGACATGCTTGATCCACTCATGTCCATTCTTTTCCTCATTCCCATCGTGCTCATTGAAGAGGTGTCAGAAGACGTCTGAGAGGATCCGCTGCCTCCGGGAGATGAAGTGTCGAGTCCTAGACCAGTTCCCGCTTTGAGGATGTAGTCAGGCAGACACTCGACTCGTCCAAATCCATTTGCCAGAAGACTGTCGACGCAACTTGGGAACGCGCCAGTTTTGGTATAGCGCTCAAAGATGGTCTCCGAAAGATCATGAGTCCAATCGTTCAGAAGGACAGGAAGGGCATCGCGTTCAGCTTGAAGCAGATTCGCCAGGTCATTGCTGTTCTCTGCAAGTTTCCCGAAGGGTCGGGGACGAGTGGATGATGGGTGGATCATTAATGGGCCTCGAATGGCATCGTCGTAGTACGCTCGAAAATGGGAATGATACCAGTAGAAGCCGTATTCACTTGCGACAGAAAATTTGTAGGTGAAGTTTCCACCGGGAACGATGGGATACTAGTATAGATCAGACAGAATCCAATTACCTTACCAGTACACATAACAACTGACCTGGCTAACCCCGGGAACCCCATCCATCTCCGGCGTTCCATGTTGAAGAAGACCTAGTATCAAGTAGTCAGTATTGACGTCTCAACAAATCAAGCACGGTCGTGGGAATAGAGATATCGCTGATGACAGAACGTTGGGGTGCATACCGTGCCAGTGGATTGTGCTCTCCACGGACAAGTCATTCTGTACGAAGACTTCAAGATCGTCCCCTTCCTCGACCTCTATCAGTGGGCCAGGCTGTTGGCCGTTGATGAGGTATACTTCCCGGGAGAAACCATCTACAAAGTGTTAGCAGACCGTCTTCCCCAATGTCGCAGAGGACGATGCTTAAACTCGCGGCAGAGAGTGCATGTTACCGGGACTTCTGGTTCCACTATGGAGAGTGAAATTATAAGTACGTAAAGCGGCTTCAGAAAGTCTACTTGTGAGCAGTAACAGTGTAACCAGACGCGAGAAAGATGAGGCCATGGCCATTTTGGTGTTTGATGATGGGTCAATGGTGTGAGGAGTAGAGTAGAAATGCTGTAATACGGTAAAACAAGGGGCTCCTATCTTACAGGCAGTAATGAGTGTGATGGAATGGAAGATACTTTCTGCCCAGAACTAAGGAGACCATTGAGGCTAAAGTACGCACAAATCTCTCACCTCTCAAACTATCCCGACATGCAAGATGACGACAGTATCAGATTGATTGGCCAGAAACTAAAGCTACAACACTACCCAAAGGACAGGACACATTCTTCTTCAGCTCAGATTCGTACGCATTACTTCTTGGCTAGAATCCGCGCCAGGAGAACAAGTAACCTTCCAGAGCGCACACTCTCCTTCTGGAATAAACAAGGTGTGTGGCGCCGGAAGGGGCTGAGCCGACCGAAGACCCGACGAGACAGGACAGGGGCCGAACGACGCTACTGCTCAGCTGGCCCAAACTGGATCCAGTCTTACGTAAGCGCCTCGACTCTTCACTGGACACTAAATTTCGAAAGAAATCGGCAACGCGATACGAGGGAAGTCAAATTTGACTCTCTGATAAATCCTTTGACCAACATTGCGAGCTGTGATTAGGTGAAGATACATAGCGCTCACTAAGTATCTCAACTGCATTCTGGTCGAAGGTGGATCTGAAGCCGCCGCAAGTCTCCAAGCTCTATGATTCCAAGAGTTAGATACTGTTGTGGCCGGATCATCAAAGCCTGTGCGGACAGCTATCGAGTTGCTCCGAGTTCTCCATATCTAGCCCAATGTGTAAAAGGCTATTGTGGAGGGCAGGTTCTTTTATCGTAGTCGGCGGTATTGTGTTCGAGTTGGAGGGGTTGCGGTGTATCAGTCCATGAAGGAATTGAAGAAGCTTTCTTTCTACATGTCGAGAATGGCAACAAGAGGCTCAATTTGGAGATGTCTACGCCAAGGGGGGTTCCTATTGCCCTCATTTCGATACATCGCGTCACGGGGCGCTGCGAAATCTAATAGTAAGAAACGTCATGTCATAACCATTGCTCATGCTATCCTCAATCAAAGCCGCTTATCCCCATCCCCTTTCCCCTCCCCCTCCCCATCCCACTCCTCCCCGTCCTCGCCCTTGTTAAAATACCCCGTCCCCCTCAAATCGACTCTCGACAACGCGCCCCCCAGCGTCGGAACATCGACCCCACTCGCAATGCCCCCCGTCGTAGTAATATACAGCGACCTCCTATCCCCGTGCCGCCTCCCAAACGCACACGCTGTCGGCCCCGCCAACACCGTCGGATCAGTGAGCGGTGCGCCCGTCAAGACTGTCACATTGCCTCCCTGGGGCGGCAGAAAGGCTAGGTTGTTGAGGTTGTTCTCAGCGATGAAAGCGTCGCCTGCCCGATCGAGGATAAAATCATCGCCCTTTGCATTCGTGGTGAGAACGACCGCGGGGCCTGTCGCTGTTCCATCGATGGGGGAAATCGGGATCTTGACGAGAGAACCCGCGCCCGTGTTGGTGAAGTAGAGGAAGCCATCGCGGATTTTGACGCCGTTGATGCCGAAGGGTGTTGTGCCCGTGGGGGGGGTCTTCATGGTGGGGTCGTCAATGGCGATGGCGACTTGCTTGGTGTGGGTGTTGAGGCGGTAGAGTAGGCCGGCGAAGGAGTCGGCAATGAGGATGATGCCTTCGGAGGCACACAGGGTGGTCATGCCATTTAGCAAGCGGGCGTTGGGGAGATTGGCATTCTTAGTAATTATAGCTTTAGAAGCGCCATTGCGCATGTCGACCTCGTAGATGTCGTATGCACCAACGGGGTTAGGGTTCGTCTTGTCGGCGGATGAGTAGTTGCTGCCGACGACGTAGAAGATATCGGGGGTTGTCTCGGTGATGCCGAGGAGGGCTTTGTGGTCGGTGAAGCGATGCACGAGTATGGGGGCGCTGTTGGACGTGAAGGGGTCGATTTGATAGAGGTCGGGGGTGGTGACGAGGGTGACGAGGACTTTGCCGTTGTTGCGCACGGCGAGGTTCTCGACCCATGTGTTGTGAGGGAACTCGTGGATGATTTCGACGGGGAGGGGGAGAGGCTTGGGGGTGGCGGCGGGATGGGCGGCGGTAGGAGGGATGGTGGAGAGTAGAGAGACGGAAAGCAGAGCTACAGTGGAGAAGAGCTTCATGTTGTGGTTGTGCAGCATGAAGCAGTGTTCAAGTATCTATTCTGGCATGAGAGATGTGTGGGCGTCCAATGCACGAAAATCTAAAGTAACGGGGAAGATGCACCTGCCATATATAAAAGTCAAGAATCGCCACACCCTAGCTCCTGTCATAAGGTTTGGCCCCATGAGGATATTGTCCGGCAGTGGCCGCCTTGGGATGGAGTGTGCATACAGACACTAAGCCACAACTGCAGATCTAGCTCCCCCAGATCCTGATCATCCCTCAAGGTAGCCTCTTCTCATCTGCGCCGGAATAATATATGAATCCCTCCCCGAAGCTGTATTTTGCGGCTGCGGTGACTCATTCACGTTGAGCGCTAGGATGTTGTAGAGTTGCCCGATTGATCCCAGACCTCTCCAAGCAATCCGAGGCTCAGTCCTTGCGGGGGGTGCTATAGCTGGTGGCTCGATAAAACTCATGGTTTTGCTTTACTTCAAAGCAGTGGGGAGAGTTGTCCAGCTACGAATTAAAACTGCTCTAGCGCGGTCTTGAAAGGATCAAAAAGAAATGCTGATGACGGCATGACTGACTGCCGAGTATGATACCCCACTTCGACGTAGATCTGCAGGTCGCGCTTCCAGCAGCTGCAGCCGATGGATCCGAGGGGCTGGAACAACGAGTCGTTGGCTTGCTTCGCCGCACCTAAAGAGCAGCCTGCACTTGTTTTCTTCATAGAATGTCACTGCACTCTGCAGTAGCATCTCAGATTAGATCCCGCACACCCCGGTGGATACTTTTTAAACCAGACGAGGGGATAGATTCTTAAAAAGTGCACTGATCTATACGACGAATTCTCTAGACATTGCATATCATTACATATGGCAACTGTGCTATATTAGATCTATCATGAACAAAGAGCTGTAAAACCGGCCTTGAGTCGTGCCAGACGAGCTTCGTCCAGCTCGCCATATGCCAGCGCCAGTGCCACGTCGCCGAGATTGAAGCCTCCGAGGTCGAAACATTCATCGCCATCGCCATCTGCACCCTCCGCGACTGCTTCCACATCCTCTGGTTTTGATTCAGTGCCTTCTGCGCCCGCTCCCATCATTTCATTGTCAGGGATGGTGGCTTCTGCGTGTGAGTCTGTTTCTTCTTCGAGTTCTGCATCATCATCATCCACGCTGCCTTCATCTTCGTCCTCGGAGTCGTTGTTATATTCGTCTTCGGTGACGCGTGCAATCTCCTCGAAAATCTTCTCTAAGATAGCATCAGTGCACATAGGGTTGTCCGCGGCGATAGCCAGGTTTTCGATCATGAGTGAGTTGCGGGTTAATTGAACGCATGCCTCCGATTGTGGAACTTGATACTCGTCACTCACGTCGTGGGATGCATCTTCGTAGGCTTGCGTGGCAAGCGCTGCGATGAAGCCCTGGTACATCTCACGGTACCGGCTCAGCTCGTCCGGCGAATTCTCCTTGATGGTGTCTGTGGACTTTGGTTTATGGACGAGTTCCCCCTCTTCTGGGGCCGTATCATGTTCCGGTTCATCTTGGCTGGACTGTTCGTTCTCGGGTAGAGCAGGGGTATCAGGCTGCTGGGTTTCGTCAACTTCAGGGCAGCTCTCTTCTGCGAGAGGTGCTGGCGGTCTGTAGCCATACGTCATGGGGTCCCAGTCCCGAGTCAACCAGCTGGGGTAACGTTCATTACCAAGGCAACTCGGTTCTGCTGCGACTCCATCCCAGTCGATGATACCGCGTAGTTCACCGTCCGGAGCGACGATGATGTTCTGAATGTCGAAATCTGGATGTGTGAGCACGAACAGGGTCTGCTCTACATTATCGGTGTAGGGTATCCATCCAAGGAGAAGCCGCAACACTTTTTGGAAGCCTCGACCGACTTTATCCGGTGGTGCCTCTCGCCGGTCTATGCTGCAGCGGTAAAAGTCCCTCTGAGAGTTGAATGGTCCTGCCTCGAACATTACAGTTGGCCCATCTTCTTCGTCGGTCTGGAGGCGGTCCAACATGGCTTGGTGGTCTACCCGTTGCATAGGGCCGATTTCATATTGACCGTTGTCGTCGAACAGGAGAGAGCCGCCTTCATGAAATCGAAATCGGTTCAATTGGATTATCGCAGACGCTACTTTCTCCAGGACTCTTTGCCGGCGCTGCTCAGTATCAGTCGTTGACTGAGAGTTGTCGAACCAGAACTCATGTAAAGATACACCTTCAATGAACTCCATCAGAATGAAGGGACAATGGAGCTCGTTCTCATTAGTTGACTGGAATGAGAATACTTGAGGTAAGGGTATCGTAGTCTTCTGTTTTACGAGCCGCATGGTGAGTGCTTCTGACGTGATTGCTCGAGCATCAGAATCGGTCCAGCGCCCACTATAGCCTTTTGCGGGAATCTTGATAAGCCATCGAACTCCGTCGGCAAATTCTATGGGGTACAAGATGTTGTACGATCCAAACAAGGGCTTAGAGGAGACCGTGCAATGTATGTTTCTGGTAGTGGATTGTTCTTCACCTACTCTGGGGACTATTTCCGATTCTCCATCCCGCTCCTGGCGGATGGAAGACGCAAGGTTTGGAATCGCTTCGAAATTGACAGCGGCGATAACGGCTCTGAAGACCGCCAGATTCTCGTCTTCATCCTGCAAAGCCGAGGCGCTAAATGTTGACATAGTCAAGTCCGACGATTGACAAATAGACCGATTTTTGATGGTTGCAGATTGAACGAATTTGAGCTGTAGATGGTCGTGTGAGATGTAGGCTTGGTCAACGATTGAAGCAGCAAGGTTGACTTTATGAAAAGTACGCGGGAGAATGTCTTTGTTGGCAGGTTTTCAAAAACCTTCGGAGAAAGCTCAAAGACGTCGACAGGCGCTAACCGCGCTCGTTCTTTGTTTGTTGATCCCACAGTGAACAATGTCATTGTTATGATTGATTGGCCACATCCTGACAAGACCCTTGTTTGCCGAAACGAAATTGCAGCTGACCACAATTAGCAGGAGATCGATATGGGCGATGTGAAGCCCGGATTGCTCATTCGAATATGGGGTATTCACTACCGCTTAAGGAGTAGTTTGATCGCAGAGAGATGGTGTCTATGAGCACCTTTCCGACATACCTGTTCCGCGACTCCGGTCCAATACAGAACAGTAACGAATTCACGCAATGCACACTTCACCGCTCCAGCATGGTGGCACAATGTCATTGAATTGAGTCAGCTGCGTTGTCAACTCAAAGCATAGCAGACTCCTAAAGTCAACAATGCTTGTCATTTCACAATGAAGGAACAGTCCTCCAAGCTTGAGACGCTCGTTATTTAAATGCTTGCCGTGAACTGTTTCCAGACTTGCATCAGTATCACGGAAGAAGTTCTCCATAGCACAACCAGACGGCTATCCAAAACATCGATACCCTACCACCAGACTTTTACCTAGCATCCGGCATCAGGTCCGATCACCTAGCCAGCGTGCTTCATTTCCATTCAACATCCGGACTCAATCACCATGGTACACCACTGTGCGTGTGGAGCTCCCTTCTCTAATGTCTGCAAGAAGAAGGGGCATATGGTCGAATGCAGCAGGCACCGCGGGAGATTCCACATCCCTGGAGACGAGTGTATTTCTTGTGGCACGGAACGCCGAAATGCCGAGTTGAGGGCCAAGGCGGCCAGGGAAGCGGCTTCAAAGCAGAAGGGAAAGTCCAAAAGGTAGAGCAGGATTTTATTTTCTTCTTCTGAGCAAGAGTATGCCGAGTCTATTCGGAATCTGAGAGATGGTCATGCAAGATATATTGTGAGGGGCGCATGCAATAATAGTCTGCACAACAATCGAATGATATTTTTCCAACCTACTTGACTTTTGTCTGTGTACCAGTCCCGTCGTTGATGACATCTGTCTACGGAAGCAGAGCCCGGAGTAACCCGAGCTGGCTGCAACATTGGGAATTGGAATAGCATGTGTGGATTGGCCATGTATGCTTACTGCTCTTGGTTTGGGTTTCATGTTACTGATTCCGCCAGTGTTTGATGCAGATAAGCTCGTCTGCTCGATTGATGTTCGATTGGCCGGTCCCCCAAGCCCGCAAGGACCGGCGTCGACGATAGACACGAAGGTCGTGTTCGCGGATAGTAAGTCAAACAATATCACGCCGCGCTCCGAATATAGACGTTGAATTCATATGTTCGTCGTCGTCATCATCAGTATTGTGCCAAGAGACTTTCTTGTGAGTTGTGACTCGTATTCCAGGCGCGAAAGGAGGCAGGTGAATTTTACTTCCAGGCAGCTCTACCGAAAGGGGTTAGTAGGGGCTTGGCGCACTTGCCAAACATAGCCCTGCGTGAGGCGCTTTCCTTTCAGCTGCCAACGTCTCGTCCACTCTGCGCCCTCATCACCCTTCAAACTATATCGGGCTATGCATTGGCATAGCTGCGACACAGAAGAACCCCCTGCGTGTCGAAGCTGAAGAGCCTCAGCCCTTGATTCTTCTGGGCAGCTTGGCAGTTGGCGGATTTGGACCATCTTCACGGAGTCACCGCGAGGGCCATGACTGGCAATCAAGCGCGGCCACCCTCCCTCCGCGCCCTACGCACGATTCAACCTTACCCACTGCGCCTGCTGCCGCAGCTGATGACTGACAGGAACCATGTCTCTTGCGTCAACTGCTGCCCACCCGATCAATCAAAGGCCCTCAATGCCTGTTGGAAAGCCCCGGCTGCGTGGGACCTGCGCCGCGTCTACGCCATCCTCCGGCGACATCTGACGAACGAATGGTGGATCCGCAAAGACTCCAGATCTATCTTTCTCTTATTATGACTCTTTCCTCCCATGGCCCGGCCTTCGTCTCCTCTTCTGTCCTTTACTCTGGTCTCATATTTGTGGACCTAAGTCATAATTTCTGCCTGCACTAAACCACTTTGGATATTGCAGCCTGTCCCCCCAGGACCGAAAACTAATTAGCCCCAGGCAGCATAAGAGTCAATCGTGAGTAGTTCCCAGGGTGAGCCTGAGGTATATAAAGGTCTCCTTTTGTTTCATTTCCTCTCTTTCCTCTTGCATAGCCTCAACTCGTCTCAATCATACAAAAGAACTTTCTGCAAGTATTCTCTTTGTTACGCTACATAAATCTCCGCATACAACCAACACTTTCCGTCTTCCTGCATCAACTTCTAGGACATCCTCACGCTTCCTTCCGTCATCCTACATCCATCGCCTCTGATCATCAATCCTCTTGATATTCAAAACACTTTCAAGCCATTGCAACTTGACCAATTCCTCTTTCTATACCTCTCGACAACCAATTAGCCTCCTACACCTCGACCTCTTCGACTACGCCACGAGCTCCAGCTCTTACTATATCCTTCGACAACCATCCAATCTTCTACCTGACCTCAACTCTCCAGCACCACTTACACCAACACCTATCAACCAAAGCAATCCAATTGACCAGAAGTTGGCGTCGTCCATCTCCCATCCCATCTACCTCGGCTCCCAGACCAAAACCCTTCACCGGCCATCCACCATCTATTAAGCCAACCTCATCCGCTACCAAACCTTCCCTCGCCAGCACATCCCATCGGCACCCAGGACACCACTTCTCTCTCGACTCCATCGCCGAATCAACACCTTCCCGTCCCGTCCCCAACTACCTCGCCCACTAACACCTCGAAAATCCTCAACGATGCCTTCCTACTCCTACCGCGACTCCTTCACCTCCGGATCCAGCCGCTCATCATCTTCCTACTCGGAAAAGCCGCGAGCCTCGGCCTATGAACCAGCCCGCGGATCAACGTCAGGAGGACAACCGTCGTCGTCGTCGAGCTCCAAGTTAAAAGACGTGAAGGTTCACAACTATAGCTCACGGCCAAAGGACACGGACGTCCGACGCAAGGAGTCGGACTCGAGATACTACCGATGATTAACCTTCATCAATTACCCACATGGGGATGGCGTGGATATCATCCAGTCCAAAGCCTATCAGAGCCCAATTGACTGGGCATGGTATGACATTACAGCATCACGGCATATCATTTTAGCGACGGATGGCGTTCCCGACACATGCATGCCCGGCGAGGCAAGGCTTCTGCATTCTTCTTTCCTACGAATTGCTCGGACGGCGGGAATAGTGGTTCAAGGCTTCAGCATCTCTTCATTTTCTCTACGTTTGCACTTTAGCTAGACACAAAAGCTACGGCTAGATCTCTCTGCAGGCGTCATTGGCTGGGCTAGAGAACTGATATTTGCTTCAAGCTTGTACAACAGATTCGATACCCCCAAGGGACACACAATTAGAATAGAGTTCTCTCCCCTTCGAGCAGCAATCTCATTTCTTTATTCATCAAAGTACCTCCAAGCATACCAACCAACAACCTGGCTAAAAGCCTCCTCTCCCCCATTCCCGCTATGTCTAAAGCTCAAGTTTTCGCTGCTACCACCGATCCAAATCAAAAATCCCCTGACGACCACATTACAATATCACTCAAACAGAGACAGCCCATCCGTCATCAAAATTCGCCACCATCAAAACCGCTCAAACTCAGCCCCTGATGAAATCCCCACACCGGGAATCCGCCACACTGGCTCAGCTAACATCAAGGGTCTGACATGGCGCAATCCCCCCGGAACGGCGGGAAGGAAGTAAGGAAGGAAGGAAGGAAGGAAAAAAAAGAATGAGGAGAAGGAAGAAAAGAAGAGAAGAAGGCGCCTCGCCCCCTGTCCAAACCTCCCGTCTTCTCCCACCATCAACCAGCTCCCAAAAAACCATCAACAACCACATTACCACAAGTCCCCAGCAGAGCGATCCCCCACCATTGTCATCCTCCCGGGTGCAAAGCTCGTCACCTTCAGAACCCAAAACTCAGACTCAGCCCCCAAGAAATCGCCACACCGACGAACAAAGCGCACGTTCGAAACATGCGCTCCACTAGCTCAACTGTAAATGTTTGAAACATCCCCACCACTAATTAGCTCAGCTGCGATCAACAGTCGGACATGGCGCAATCCCCCCGGAACGGCGGGAAGGAAGAAAGGAAGAGAAGAAGGCGCGGTGCAGAAGCCGTGTCTTGTCCGCGCCGCATCCTGTTTCAGCCTCAACTATACTTTGGCCTTTCTGCTGGTCGGAGAATTGGGAAGGAAAGCCGTATCCTGAATCAGCCTCAAGCGTGTCATCTCTGCAGCCACGGACATGGCTCTTTCTTCGGGGAAGGAGGAGGAGCCGCATCCTGGGTTTCAGCTCTCATCTGCAGGAAGGTGTAGCTTATGTTTCTTGAGTCGCCACTTACCCATTTTGCGATCATTCGCTTTTGGAGGATGGCTCGGGGAGGGACATGCGCAAAATGTTGCACCCGCAAATCTCAAGGAAGGCGGGTCGAGGACAAATTTGAATCTCTATGGATATGAATGATGAATAGAATAGTGAATCAAACTTCATTCTCAGTCTACTTCTTTGAAGCAGGAAGGTTTGGCGTGCTCTCGCGTTCGCGATTATGTTTGATAGAAGTAGGGTATGAGGATGAGATGTGGGATGGGATGACTGAGTGATTCGACCCTCTTGTGTATTCGTTTTTTGTGGTTTCTTTCTTTTCCTTTATCCTCGAAGAAGAAAGTTGAATTGGTTTTTCTTGGTTCAATTTTCTTTGGTTGGTAACAGTGAAATTCCATCCGAGAAAAATTGGCAGGGCGGACGCTGGAGGCACTGCTGCTGCGATCTTATCATCGAGCTACTTAATCACGAATCGAAGATGGACAGCTCCAGTTTTGGGGCCTGGAAGGAATGCGGCGATGAGGGTTGGGAGGGGAAGGGAGGGATGTGGGAGAAAAATTGTTTAGGGGAGGTGGGTTGTTGGGGTGTGGAGAAGGGGGGTTGCTGTGGGGAGGGGAGGAGGGAGTCTAGGGAGGGAAGGCGGGGAAGGGTGGATGTGTGGGGATGGGGTGGCAGGTTGGTTGGTTGGGCGGATGGATAACCGGGGTTGATTGGTGGTTTGGAGGGGGGGTTGCAGCCAAGGAGCTGCGCGTACGCTCGGAGGAGGAGTGATGCTGCTTGGTCTAGCCAAGAAGGATTGATTTTAGGTTGGAACAGAATGTTTGGAAAGGAAGAGTAGGCTGGGAAGGGGGATGATTGCATAGGAGGGAAAGAAGCTACCCGTTGAGGAAGGGGGTGAGAGGATTGTGGACGGCCAGCAATGAAGACAGGACATGGTAACAGTTGGATCAGACAGAGCGTGGGGAGTAAACTTCAAACTGGTATAGTGATTACGATAGATTTGACTTGCAGGGCCGTTGCGCACTCGATTTCCCCCGAGACCTTCCTATCATCGCGAGACTTGCCGTTGCATTGGGTATTAAAATCGAGTAGAAAAATGATCATGACAGAGTTCAATTCGACACAGCGTATTCAGCGGGGTTGGGTTCACGACTGTAGTGGGGAAGGTCTCTCACGTCTCTCGCCGCTCAGACTGCATCTCCGGCGTCGGCGTTGGGTAATTCGGCACCTGCTCGCCTTGCTGCTGATGCGCCATTGGTCCCTGTGGTTGCTGCATTTGTTGGCTTTGGACCTCTCGCTGTTGTCCCTCGTTGGGCCCGCCATAGTAGCCCATGGGCTGCGGCTGCTGGTTCTGGGGAGGATAACCCTGCTGGGGGTACTGCTGCTGTTGTGTGGGATACTGCTGTTGTGGGGGGTACTGCTGAGGTGGGTACTGCGCCTGGGGTGGATATTGTCCTTGCGGTGGATATTGTTCTTGCGGACTGGCTTGAGGGTAGCCTCCTTGTTGCTGCATTTGCGGATTTGGGGGGTAGGCCGAGATGTCTTGTTTCGGCTCGGTCTGGACATTCTGGACGCCTGCTTCTGGGTGAGGGGCGGGGCCGCCTGTTAGCGCGGTGGTGTTGCTGGTTCGGGAAGCGCGGCGGTTCTGGAAGATCCAGAGGATGGTGCTGACAAGGGTTGCGAAGAAAAGGACGCTATGGTTCTGGGTCAGCCAATTCGGTGCGACAATATAAGCACTCGATAACGGCCTTAACAATGGGCCAGGCAAAGATACGTACACCATAACAGAATCAAGCCCTCTTTTCGCTCCGTACGTTCCAGTTGGGTTTGAATGACCAGTCCGCCTCGCCTGCAAGAGCCCGGTCTTGTTAGGCGACATGCTGCGCTTCTTGTACCAGTAATAATAGCTGCCTAAGCATGAACAGCTCAAGTCATCGAAGGAGACAGAATCCCAGCCAGAGCAGGCATTGCATAGGTCGTCGCAGTTGTAGCGCGAAGTCGCGGCGGCCGAGAGCCAGAACACGAACATCAACGCGTCAAGACCGAGTTGGAGGAGAATCCACCATGGCAGAACCTTGAAGATAGTGCTGGGCCCAGTGGAGAGCAGGAAGTAAGCAAGAGCGATCAAAGCAAGGACCGCCTGGGGAGGATGTCAGTATGCAGATGGGCCTGTATGGCAGAGTAACGTACGCAGGCGAGATTCCAAGCAAGCTTGCCCGGGACACCACAGGAGGCATTGCCGAACGAGGCAGTGTTGGCAGCGGTGATACCAAGGATGACGAGTGTAACGAAGATCTGAAGGATGCGGATGAACCAGATCCAGCGGAATGCGCGGGGAGAGGTCTTGTCCCTGGTGTAGATTGGAAAGCCCAACATCTTCACGACGGTATTCGCAAGGCAGACAGAGTAAGAGAGTAAGGACTGGGGATGTAGGAAGGGCGACGACAAAGAGGACACAGAGAGACGAGGCTGGAAGAGGGGGCAGCTCGTCCTTAAGAGAACCTCGTCCGACAAGGCTACACACCTGGCACAATCTCCCACTTCATGCCTAAACGACTAGTCTCAATCAGCTCATCTCTCTACAGGGCATATCTCGAATCTCGATGCTATGGAAGCGAAGCCTTGAACATGCGCCATACAATTCCCAGCCCCCACCATATGAAGGCTTGGGGGCACGTCGGCTCGACTTGGCCCCATCATCCATGGTCTAGATGGCTCAATATCAGTATAGCTGTCCCGAACAGGGAAGGTTGAAGTCCGGCTCAGGCACGAAGGCGCAAGCTGAACCAATCAAACATTCATGCCGCGAGATTAGACTTTTCGACGTGTCTGACATTAGCGAGCCTCGACATTAGCTTGTGCTACTCCGTACTCGGTACGGGTACACCTGCACAAGGTGACATGATGGTCTGCGGATGAATATACTTGTGGAGGCTGGACATGCACGGTATTCCTTGGCAGCGCAGCCTGCAGGATTGTAAGCTGCCCTGAGGTATACTCTTCTTCACGATCTCTACAAATTCGATTTCCTTCACAGAGCACAAGTACGCGTGATGAATAATTGTACTTGACCCGCGAACGATGAATATAATTTCCAGTGAGATCGCTCGCTTGCTCGCGAGCAAAGATACGCTCTCAGCATTACAAGGCTACAACGTCTTTCTTCACTCGCACCAATCTTTGCACCCAACGCATCGCATAGTGACTCAACTTTGAGACATACCCATCGCCAGCTTAGCCGGAATCGATATACCCTATTGACTCATCAGGATTTGCTGAGAGGTAATACCTATAACATGGTTCTGGGGTAAAGTCTCGATCATGAGCCTTTATAGTATATCCAAATACCCAATGTTAACACAGCAAATGGCAGAGTAAATCTGACTGCGCGCATGAAAGCACTATAGAGCCCTCTCTTGATGATAATCGCGAGCAATTCCTGCAGGGCCTCGGAATCGTTGACGCGAGGAAACGGCACGTCAGGCACAGGCTTGTCCAAGAAGTCGCACAGCGGTCCCCAGCTGTCTGTGAGCTGGTACTCAAGCAAGCGGCTCTTGGGCGTAACACGTCTGACAAGTGCATAGCGGTCGCGATATGCCCGCCGAGCCTTCTTTCGCATTTCGGCCTGGCTGTGCGACTCCATCCAGGTTGTCGCCCAGCGACGGTGGCACCGTCTTACGGGGCGGAGAAACCACGGGTCCAGCTCAGAGACAAAGCTGATCATCAGGCTCCACTGCGCCGCGATCACGTTGGTGTCAAAGCTCCGATACCACGACTCGATCTCACGCTCGACCGGGATCACCTTCGCTTCAGGATACGCCGCGACCAGATCTTCGGCGAAGGCGACCGCGGGCGGGTCAGCGCTCACGGCGCTGTAGCTTCCCAGCAGCTGGTCCCACTCGGTGCGCGTAAAGCGTCGGCCTTGGCCCAGGTATTTGGCGTCCATTGCCTCGTTCCACATGTCGCAGTCGCGGATGTTGGAAAAGAAGACGGACGAATGGTAGCAATTGTAGCCCAGGATGTTCAGGGCTGCTTGAATTGCTGGGCCCCGAACGGTTCACTCCGATTAGTAATCGTTGGGATGACATTGACATAATTTTGAAGGATATTAACGCATATACATAAAAGATAATGAACCACTAGACTTACACATTGTACCAGTTCGTGGAAACCCGAGATTCATCACCTCCATGGGCACCACGCGTTTACATTGTTGCCGGTCGATGTTCGTTTGTGGCATGAACAGCTCCGGGTGTTTTTCCACCATCGTAAGCTTGTTGAGGCTTGACATCATGCTACGTTCACCGCACAGGTGCAGGAATGCCAAGAAAGATATTGGCCAGCTGAGTGAACACGCTTGACTCAATTATTTGATACGAAGTGGAGCAGCCCGCTGTAACATGAAGCGTGAAAGTATAGGGAGCAGGGAAGGTTGTGCGAATATGGTGGAACTAGAAGTACCGAGGATCCAAAGGTCTCGAAGCTGCGAAGCTGTCAACATATAAGCTCTTTCCTCCGTATCTTATAGATGGAGTGATCACATGTCCAATTAATCGCAACGCCTCATGAGTAGTACGAGAGCGAGAGCGAGACCTTGGCACGCTAGTAGACTGCAGGAATAAAGAGGCTAGTTCCACTTTTGCGCCATGCGTCTCCCAAGGATTGCATCGAGCTTCCTAGAGTTTCGACAAATGGCTGGAAAGGAGGAGCGTTCTGAACGACTCAGGTCGTCGGATCGAGTCGCTAGTCAAGGCTGAGACCCTGCTACGCGGATCATTGAAAGCGGCCATTCCATGGCCCACTGCCACTCAGCTGGTAATATGCTTTGTATGCCGTTGACTGCGCGATCAGCTACCCCGTGAAACCACCAATGCTCTTCAATAGCCTGTGAGAGTGCCAGATGATGTGCAAGGATTGCCAGTGCCCGGGGGCGCCCTTGCTCGAGTAGATCAATGTAGCGCGCGGGTGCCGGGACACCCAAGCATACAATGCGGCGAATCATAACTCTTGGTGCCTCTTTGTTAAGGAGTGCAAGATATACACCGCCAACGTAAGCAAGGGTCTTTTCATATGCAAGTCTTGTCTCCAGATCCAAGCAAGGCTCTGGACACCGACTCCAGTCGAGTAGAGCCTCGAAAGGCTTGCGATAAAGCGGATTGAACATTGCCTTCTCGTCTTTGAAGTCAGGCTCAGTGGTATATGCGAGCATTGAAGCAATCATTGAGTCGTTCTGTACCATAGGCCGTGCGGCTTCAATGATCGTAGCAATTGCTTTAGTCATCTTCAGCCATTGTATGGGTGGTGAGTAAGAAAGCGAAGTTGATGGACCCGGAATTAGTCTTAGAGATTGATATGAAAGTAGTAAGGACGCCATGAAAACGGCATCAGCATTAGAAGAACAGAGGCTCGAGATAGCCTCTCTCTGCTGACGTACTGCCGTGTTGAGATATAGTCGGTGCGCTCTGGCAAGATCTTCAAATTTTTCGGTACCAGTAATAGATGGCGTTTGCGTCACCCTTTCAACAGCTTCTTGGTCCTCATCCCTAGCATAGAGGCAGGTCATAGATCTGATGTTAGAGAGCAGGTGTAGAGCTGATATAGCCAAGATGGCGTTGAAGAGGAAAGCATGCTGAAAGCCGGAACGCACAGCGTCTATAGTCCACAAGTCTCTGTAGCGCTGTTCGTTGCAAGCTGGGAAAGTATACGTGACAATAGTTATAAAGTGATGTAAGAGACGTAGCTCTAACTCTCGCCGCTCTTCCGATTCAGTTATGACTGTCGTTTCTCCAGGGTCAGAGTACGGACTTTCTAGGCACATAGGTGGTGCTGTAGACGAGAGTGAGCCTTTGCTCCCCGTCGGTGGTGGCACAATCCCGCTTCGCAATAGCGCATTTCTGCTGTATTCGCACGGAACTCCATGTTTAGTACAATTGATGCATTCAGGATGCGTCTCGTCGCATTTTACCCGTCGTGATTTGCATCGCTGACAACCTTTACGTGACTTCTTATGAGCTAAGCGAGGAGGCATGGTCTTGTGGCAGAGCGAGATGGAGGCTAGTACGGAGGATCGAGGACGAGGCCCGGATCGGCGAAGCTGACAGCGCGCACCTCAATTATACGTGTTAGCTTCTTCGTCAGACCAATAGAATAGTGATTTTGGCCAGATACAGTGGCTGAATAAGTGAAGCGAGAAGCATATGTGGTAGTAACGGAGATTCTAAGTAGAAGCTTGCAGGGGAGTCATGGCCCACATGCCCCTTGTGGTTTAGCTTCCTTGGCGCCAAGGTTATAGTCCTCCACGGTACCTAATTGACCAAGGCAGACAACTTTGCGCTCAACCAGTCCAAATATACAAAACACGGTCGATTGACGCGCCCCTAAGGACTCCATGACGTATTCAGCCTGCCACTAAAGCCAGTGGGTCATTCCAGGGCCCTATGGAGAACGCGCCTGGACGTGGATGTCCAATCGGGACTACCGACTCAACGAAAATAGGGAGCAATGCACCCTTATGCGGTTGAACATGGAGCGGATGCAGCAATTGGTCGGCAGAGGGAAGAAACAGTCTGATATAAAGGAGCTCACACGTATCGTGAGAGTAGTAGACAAGTTCATAGCCCAACAAGAGAAATACCCGAAGTTGAAGGAGCCACTAGCATTACAGCCCGAACTATCGACAACCAAAATAAGCACACCGAGTACATCGATGAGCATCTCATGTCTTCGAAAACCAAATATTCAAGCTCTCAGAAAGCCATACCAGCCCACCCTACCCAGATAGCGCCAGAGGCTTATGGATCAGCCCATCAAACACTCGACAGGCATAGAACGGCCGAAACCTCTCCACAGAAACTGCGAAGTATTTATCAAGCTGAACGATAGCGCAAAACGGGCGCATGAAGAAACCCCACCGCAACCAATGACCAAGATGGTGAGAGAGACCGAGACCGAATACGAGTCCAAGAGCCAGACTAAGGACAACTGTGGAAACCGAGTCCAAGTCTGAGTCCTAGAGCGTAAGATCAAGAAAGCGGCCAAGTATCACTGCTCGACTTTTCGTGCTCTAGGAATCGCGGCTGACACAAAGGCTTAACCAGGATCCAATAGTGCATTTGATGTAGTAGGTGAGAAGTATGCGCTGGGCTGCAGCCTTCGAATTCGGGAGCATTCGCTGGCTACACTTGATTTGTTCTTGATTGTCCTTTGCTTATCTCTCAGATGCTCAAATGATAGCATTGCTATTTTAGTACACGGCCGGACCTGGACTTCGAGTCACGGTTTGACACTGCCAGAAGACTCACCCAGAATTGAAAGCGAATACTTAAGAAGAGCCGAAGCCCAGTTCCGCTCCTTATATCAACACAATATAATATCTCCTTCAGAGATCATCAGAGAGCGTCATCATAGAAAGCCAGCACAGTGTAGTGTTTGGTGCCTTAATATTAGGTGTCGCAAGAAACCTATCTTTAAGAGGACAACTCTTTTCTTACGCTATCCTATCACGACTTTTACCAGCGTATTACCTAGCCATGACCATCATCCCTGCGGCGCGTAGGTTCACAAACCATCGGCGCAAACACCCAGAGCTCTCAGATTCAGTCCTACTGAACTCCAACAATCGAACCGAATTCACCAGCGAGCCCGATGTCGCTGTCGTTGGCGCCGGCATCATTAACCTCTGCTATGCCATCCACCTCAAAAACACATCTCCACATCTCCACCTCTCAGTCTTCGAAAAAAAGTCCAATTCCTCATCTCCATCCTTTTACCTTTCTTTGAGCGCACAGCCACTAATATCGTGCACCACTTTATGCTAATCACACTATGCAAGATGCTCATCTAACATAGAGATGCACGTCCCATCTCTCACTCTTGCTCTACACCAGCTCCTCCAATTCCTGAAAAAATCGAACCTCCTCTCCTCGCTTTTGATTGCGCTTGCTTACTGATTCCTCTTGAGATTGACATTGTCTCTTCCGGTTCACCCCTTGTTATATCTGAGCGTCCATTTCCATCCTCTATACATCGCGAGAAATAGAAGAGCTTTATCCTTTCCTCTCGCATCACCATCGACTGCCAGATGCCTCTGTCTCTGGTCGCTTGGTCTTGGGGCCTTGACAACATAATAACAATCCCATCACTCCTCTCGTACCCAGCTTCCAGCGAAAAATATCGCTACACCTCCTAAATCCCAAGCACACACATATATATTATAGCCGACGATGCGAGCTGTAGCGAGCAGCTCCTAAGGCTTTCGGTTTACCATCATACCATCCTACTCACCTATTCACCTACTCGCCTACTCCGTACTCTCCTTCGTATCAACATAAACGCAGGAAACGCGGGGGAAAGCGCTAGATGTCCTGGTAGTTGATAATCTTGATTCGATGATTCGTATGGTATTAAGAATCATGTAGGCGCTGGAGGCCGGACTTCTCGTGCCGTTTGGCGAGCAGGGTGGTTATGTGATTCGCACTTTGGACGAGATGTGGAAGTTTGAACGACTTTCTTGAAGAGAAGGGATATGCAGGATATGCGCGGGTTAAGAGATTATCGATGTCGAGTATGATGTAAAGTAGGGTGTGATGGGGTCTGTGGTTGGTGATTGATCGGGATATAGGTTGCCAACGCTGGGTTTGTTGAGCAGTAGTGCTGCAACCCCAGCTATGGTGGACTTCCATGTATATACCCAACACCGTGAAAGCTGACAGGATGCGGCATTCCACTCTATGAGGAAGCTTGACCCCATATCTCCGAAGCTTAGGACTTCACTATAAGGCCTGTCGTTCGTGCGCGTTGAGCACAGGATCGGAGCAGGTTTTGACCATTTAGTTGAAATCTTCTCCAGCCTGACAACAAAATTGACAGCCTGATCGTAGTCACGGACATCGACGATTAGAGATGCAAAGTACAATTTTATGTGGTATCATCTAGCAGCACGCAAGCATCAGCAGTATGGGCTCCAGCACAGGATATCACCTCGCTCACTATGCCATAAGCCCCGAATGCACCTCCACCCTCCTTCTCAACCTCAGCGCGCCAGAGCCTTTTTCAGACCGTAATCTTCGGCTTCGCCCTCGTGCTCCCCGCATGCGCACTGTCCGTATGTCCCGTAAACTCCACAGCCTCACTATCCTTCAGCATCAGCACCTCCTTCAGCTTGCGCCCAATCTCCTCCAGAATGCCCTTGCTCTTCTCCGGGCTTCTTCCCTTCCCGCCCGCGATATCGCCCTCCCCACCGCCATTCACGCTCTTGCCCACTGTCTTCGTCCAGAGGCCGATGCGGTAGAAGCCGCGGCGGACATTGACCACGACGCCCATGACCTCGCCGTCGCCCTCGCTCTCGAGCGTCTCCCCGATCGCGGCGAGCATGATGTGCAGCCAGAGGTTGTCGATGGGGGCGGCCTTGCCTTTGAAGCTGTAGGACCATTTGCCGCCGTGCTTATTCTGGGGGTCTTCCCATTCGGGGCGGACGCCTTTCTTGAAGAGGTGGTAGTCGGACTTAAGGGCGAGTTCGGAGACGGGGGTGATGTTGTTCTGTGATGGTGGCAGATCTTAGCTGTGGTCCTTGAGGGGGATAGGGGGGGCGGAGGGGGCCTTACGTAGACGCCCCAGAATTCCTCTACGGAGTCGAAGGTGACGACTTCTTTGAGCAGGTCGTTCCAATTATCGCCCTTCGCATATGTTAGTAAAAAGGCTTTCGAACAGCGTGTCAGGTATAGCATGCCTTGCCGCTCGGAGGCTTGGTGAACCAGAGCGTCCATTCGTTCATCAAGGGGTGCTTGACGTTGAAGTTGTCTTTGTCATGGAAGATGGTGATCTGTTCGTCGTTGGATGGCCTCGTAGTACCGTTCTCGTTGGCGTTGTCACCCTGCTCTCCGTTTTGGCCATGGGCACCAGCTCCATCTACTGCTGGTGAGATGGGGATGGTATCAAGAGGGACCTGCATGTCGGCGTTAACCGGGGTAGGCAGTGTATCTGTAGCCATGATTGTGTGCCTGAAGTTGAAGAGGAAGAATGCTGCGGGGCCGACGCAAGGATATCTGCTGAAAGTGAGGTGAAGCTGACAATTCCTCGGCGCAGAGTGAAGTGGTTAGATTGGGGGCACTGGACGCAGATGAAGCAACCACAGGTCTAGTGAGGAAGGAAGCGGGGGCTGCTCCAGGCAGACTGTCAACTACGGGGGTGTAAAAGAGAAGGTGTTCAGTCGTTCCTGCGATGAGGTTGTTCGATGTTGACACGCATTTCATCTTTTGCGGCAACCCACCTTCCGCAGCGAGATATGTCAACCAATCAGAATGAGGTACATGGGAGATTTCTTTCTTTCGACTTTTGTAGAGTACGCAGTGGTCGCCTCATATCAATGTTCTTTATGGGAATTCTAGATGATAGAACAGGCAATCCCGATTCGTGCAGGAATACATACATATGGCACGGGACGGAGAAGTCACCAAATTTTAGGTACAGAGCAACTATCAAGGTGTCAGAGCAGCACATCATTTGCTGCATGCTTCATCGAGATCTATATAAGCTGCACGGACAGCTAGGCGAACTTCATAGACAGTGCTGCCGCTCTTGAGCAAAGCTTGGTATCATCAAGGCGCCTTCTACGATCAATTCTTCTTGCTATTGATGTAGCTGAGGTAGCAATTCCACCCTAGGAATCTTGTCAGTTACGCTGCCCAATGCTTTGAGTTTAGGCCAGGACTCACCCAGCGAAACGATATTGACCACCAGCACCCTATGCTCCAATGGCACCAGCTTGAAATTGATCGCCTGCACAGCAGGCCATACCATCCAATTCTTCTGCAGAGCTGTCCCATATGTACTCTTCAGCTTCTCTTTCGGATCGGTGCCCTCCATGTACGCCATGCTGCTGAGGAAGAGGAATAGATTCGTCGAAGCGAAGACAGTCTGGTCAACCAGAACGCGGGCAGCGATAGTCGTATTGGTACCTTTGAGGTTGATGTTCTTCTGGAGGAACTTGTACCAAAAAGTCGCGCCGGGGCCAAAGACCGCTTTGGTAGGGGTTCAGTATGGTCTATTCAATTCATGATGCGGCCGTGTGTGAAGATACCTCCGCCATAGAGTGCCATTCTTCCCGTCCGGGCCAGGTTCTGGTTCTCAAGCCCAACTCGCTCGACAGCCTGCTGGCACATGACATCCCCAGTCGCAAAGAGGACCTGTGTGAGCCGGCATCAGCGACTGAGCTGGGGGCGAGCGGAGGTGAGACAAGAATTTACAGCCGTGGTAATGGACTGTGTCAAGATGGGCCGCTGCGCAAGCTTCAGCTGGTACCTGTTACACGATATGCGATCAGCGCATGAGGTTCTAGATGTAGAGGTTTCGAGTTGGACAGCGAGCTAGGGGTATACCATCTCAGCATTGTGGCCATTGTGGCGGTCGGTCGCAGAGAATGACGATAATGGCCTCCTGCTCTTGCTAACGGGCAGGAAACGAGAGTACTCGAGCAGTAATTCAAGGCATTGTGGGATCCGTGGGGGGTTGGAGGCAGGAACTAGATCTGCAATAGCCTCAGGCCCAGGGTTCGCGATATGCGTCCTCAATTTAGCCGCACCAACCAGAGTGCAGGGTAGTGACTACGAAGTAGATATCTACGATAACAGAACATGTTGGATGACTACTTTTGGGAAATACCAATTGTATTCTCAAGCATATTCAAAATCCATGGTCAAATTCAAACCAGATTCGTACTGCCCTATCCTTTTTTTTCTCACACTCAGCCAAGAAAACTGTGCATAACGACGGTCAACCTAGTAGGATCTCTAATAACGGGAGAGGTAGAACTTGTCCATGGGTCGACATTTCACCAGGAGCTGATGGGCTACTTGAACTCACAGTAGTATTGGTCTCTCAGACAGGGTAATGGCTCGGACAGGCGACATCCGCAATAGCACAGTCCTTTTATGATCCTTTTAGAGATGTCGAGGCTCCCACGAAATCGTATTTTGACGACTGCCCGGCAACAGAGGCTCAGACACTGTGCTACCAAGCTGTTCCAATCCATGGGAGCTGTCAAACCTTTCTTGTGTTAGTTGAAATTGTCCCAGACCTGGCGTGTAGCATAAGGTAACATCTGCGGTTACCTCTTCAAAAGAACATGCACGGTTGATGCGTCGTCAAGTCTTGCACACTAGAGGCCTGTGCCAAAGTGAGTGCCAAAGCTGTACAATGAAATAAATCGAGATCGTCTGGAGTTTCATGACCCATGGCTACCAGGCCACTGTCTTTGAAAGTGTACGAAGCGGAGGTAGAGCGCAACGTGCACTGGAGATGCTATTGATATGATGCGATATTAGAGACTGACGCACAAGCGGAAATCGAGGTCCGGGGTAGCAAAAGGGTATGGCAGCCGGGGGACCGACTGATGGCGTCAAAGCGACGCCTAAAGTATCCCTTGTTGGAAGGAGGTGACAGAGGTGGCGGAAGTATTACTACTGCCTGCTTGCGTTTGGTTTTCTTTCAACGGTACCTATCTGAGCGGACAATTATCGATCTTAGGGAAAGCTGACATATATGACATGTATAGGGTGGATTCCAGCTCGGACCAACAGAGAGTCATCGCCAACGCCCAAGACTCAACCACCAACTGTTCTGACGAAGATTATTCTTCCTGGTCGGTATGCGAGATGAAAAGACATGATTTCTCCTCGGAAAACGTACGTTGGAAGTGGCCGAGAAAGATTATGACAAGAAATCAGGAGGTCTGTGTTGCTGACAAGGAGACAACCATGTTCAGGCTGACCATCGAGTCTCAAATGATCAAAGCGACATATCTGGAGGGAGTTGTATGGCTACCTTAAACACTGGGGTCGTAGCCTACGAGACTCGTACATGATAGCCAATAGTGATATGTATTAGTGATGCTTTCAAGGGACGGTGCGAACGGTGAATTACTTGAGTGGCGGACAATGCAACGAGTTACCTCATAGGGCGGAACCGTTGGCCAAGCATACAAGCATGCGAGAACGCTCTGTCTACGCAATATTAAAGACGTCAAAGCGTTGCCGTGTACCTTCCGAGAGCACCGAGCTCACAAATGCCGCGCATCGGCGCAGCATTCATGGTAGCCGGGGCTTAGCTGGAAATCTGTCAAGGACATGGCATGCAGACTCCGCGAGCAGCTGATATCATGGTTCGTCTGGTTGAGCCAAACATCGGAGTTGATACCATTCGCCAGATTAACACTTGTGTGCTTGTTGCCTGCAATCTCGCAAGGACGGCGGTTTGTATCTCCACCCTGTAGGCGTCAGTGCCTGAATGGGGCTTTTTCGGACAGAAAATTCTCGACTCTTTCTTTCCCAGGTGTCTGTAGTGGCGCAAGCTTAGTTTTGGAGGCTTTTGCTGACATTTGTGCGCGTGGGTGCAATAACAATTCTGAGGCTTGAGCGTTGAGTACCCATTGTCCCGTTGGATGCTGTTGCGCGTCAGCGCTTGTAGATGTTTGATCGCCTTCTTGCCATCTCGAGTCAAGTCTTGCCCTGCTAGGAGCTAAGTGAGCGCGCATGTAGTCGCATGTCTCAACCTCAGCGCATCCCCCATCCGCATACTCTCTATTCGTTACCCTATCATGTTGTAGCGCATTGCCATGCGAACGTCGTGTTTTCCACTCTCATATATATTGCCTGACACTCTTTCTAGAGATCATCCATTCCATATCCAGTTTCGACCATTCCACAAAATGGTTGCCTCTTTATTACTTCAAGTGCTTAGCACCGCTGCTTTCTTCACCAGCTTTACGTTAGCCCAATTAAGCGGGAGTATTACCTTCGACGGCGCACAAACCCTCCAGGTAGTCATACAGAACCCGTCTCAGAGTAATTTGACGATACCGGGAACCAACAATCTCTTCGACCGACAAAATTTGATGGCGTACAGGCCCATTACGATCACCAACCTGACGGGGGCAAAGTTGACTCTGAACGGAACGGAGTATACTCCACCGAACCTAAGCGATGACGTTTTCCAAGACATACCTCCTGGAGGATCCTACGTTCGCAACTTGAACGTGAGCGAGTATATACTGGGAGAGACCTCACAAGGACTCTTGCTGAACAATCAGTCGGCATGCTTCATTGCCAGCTTGCCGCCCAGCGTCTATGCCCTTAACACTACCGGCATCACCAGTTCCCAGACTATTGCTACCTACTACCTCTCCAAAGGCCTTCAAACCATCAGCATCACGTCGCAGCCACTTCACTTCAATTATTCTGTCCCAATCGCCTTCACTACTGACCAGGCTGCGGCAATTAAGAACGACGTCAATGTTAGGAGATTGGCAGCACAGGGAGCTGGGATCAACACGAGAAGAAGGAGTAAGAGACGTACTCAGTAGACAGGCCATTGCGGCTGGGAAGGGTCTGGACGAGGGACGACATATTCAGCACCCTATTGGTCATCTTAGATGCTTACGGCGTTCCGGTCGCTACCCTATTTCGGGCCTTGACGCCAGCGGCAATGCGCATGCCAATGCTGTACGCACCTTGGCAGGAGCCAAGCGATCTCATGCCATCATTCAATCACGATAAGACGTCATAGCACTGCTCTCGATCAGCCATCGAGGCCGTGTGTTCGCCTGGGACGGTTGTGAAAAAGGGTTTCGTCGAAGGCTTTCTATGATGTTCAGTTGTAGGCGTCGATACCACGACTACCGAGAATCATAGATATGCATTGCGGAAGGCGCTTGTTTTTGGGACGGGGAAGAGCTTCATTCCATTCCTCGCTGGGGCAATATTCATGTACATACGAGTACCATTCGATAGCTATACCCAGATCTGAAACGGCAAGAAACATGTCACTGTCTACAATCAGTATAGATTTCTCAACGTTGATTTCTCAAACTGCCGAACCATCGCATTTGAACAAGTGGAAATGCATCCTTGAGCGCATCGTCGTGGGTTTTGAATCGCGCAGGTAGTCGCCGAACTCAGGTAGTTCCAAGCCCTAGAGAAACATATCTCCCCTTCTACACACAAGTGGTAAGTGCGATGGCGGCGTGAACTAACCGAAAGAATGTGACGTCGCTGTAGCAGAGTATCAGCACGAGGCGCCACCCGGGGGGAAATCTCCGTGGGAGGAAGCGCCTAGATCGGTGATCAATGACTGCAAGCCCCAGTAAAGATTGCTTACGATCTCTGGACAGCAGGCCAGCTTTCGTTAGAGCGGTGCTCATGAGTGAGGTAGATGGTCTATTCCGCTTTTCGGCTGACATTGCCCAATAAATCGGTAATTCAACGTGTATGCACAGAGGCAATCGCTTCCAAAGCGTGATGTTGAGCGGTCGAGTCAGAGGCAAGGTGGATGCTCCATGGTGCACTGCTTTGAAGGCGTGTAGGTGAGCAGGGCGCTATTATGTAGCGGCCTCTAGCCCAACCTGCTATCGAGAAGTAATCCTATAGATCAAAGGCAGAGTTCATTAGTCCATGAGATTGGTAGCTGGTGGAGCTCACCGAGGCCTTAGGTATCAATCTCGATTTCCGCAGTAGCTCGATTTTGCTCAAATCGAAATCTAATGTCTGTCCAATAAGGTATGTCGCAAGTCACCTTGAAGTACAGACAGACTCGGCATAAGAAAGCAGCTGTCTGACTGCCGAGGCGCCTAATGCATATTCGCGCGGCAATGACGAAGCTTGAGTGATGCATGCTGATAGGCCATACCCTGCTAGTTTTCCTGCATCAGTGACATCGGAGAAATCCTTCATCGCAACGTCGCTCTCCACTTGCTCTAGACCATGTCCACCTTGCCGCCGTACTTCCCTATGGCCAGTGGGCCATGATCAGGTGTTCGAAGTAATTAGGTGACTGGGATGAACGAATCGACCTCATGCGTTCCATGTCAATCCCCATACATTCGACTTGCAGTCAGCATCGACTGCTTGCGCCGAGCAAATGATTGAGACGGGTCTTAACGACATACAGCCGGACAGTAGCCTAAAAACTTATTTAGGAGATTCGATACACTTACTAAGAGACGCAATATCGGAGAGAAAAGCGAAGTCAGTCATTGGCTCACTGGAGTTAAGCATGCTTGCAATACCCCAAAGATCGGCTACGGAAGACGCCAAGAGCGGCCAGCAAACGCCGTGGCTTTCAATGCGAGCGAACCCATGCCTATGCAGTTTAAGAAATAAATCTCCTCAGCTAAATTATAGGGTAATCGTTGCACCACTCTAGGAAAGTCACGTGGAAGACTGCAGAAGGCACCGCAATTAGCTCACCGTATCAGTCCTCCATTACTGGCGCCAGGTGACGGCGGCTTCTCGCGCAGACTGTCAGACGTTACTCATGATTCCAGGCTGGATGGTTTCCAATTTCTTCGACAGCTCTGCCCAAACCTTTGCCTGCGCCTTTGCACCTTCCTCGCTCCTTACAAATGGTGATGGCCTAAACATCATCAGCAGCAGGAAGTCTCAAGTGACAATTTACATACGGAGAGATACGACAAGCGCTTAGGTACTGGCCATGAGACGCTGGTCCTGCTTCTGTCGCGTTCACAAGTGTGCGGCTGCCACACTCTGTGCTTCTCGCAAGAAAAAATTTCATTATCTTCAATGAAATCAAGCCCTCTCGTGCCAATTCGGAATGACAAAGGCCAGGGTTTGGGAAGTTGATTATGACAGCTGAGTTGTTGTTCTTCTCGGTACGCGCTGCGAGCTCTCGGCCATAGAGTATCCCGACCAATTTGGACATAGGGTATCTATAAAGCATATTGTCAGCTGATTCCGCGCTGCTAAGATGTGGGCTATACCGTTCGTTCATGTTGGCAGTTCCTTTGTCGTTCAACTTTTCGAAGATATCCTGGCTATCCATCTTAGGAAATTTGACGAAACCGTGGACTTCGGAGTTCACGATCGATAACATCGGTGTAACGTTGAACTTCGAAGAGGTCTCTCGCAATTTTGGCAGGACCAGAAGAGCCATGAGGAAGGTGCTGATCACATTGACCGCTATCGTTCGTAAGCACAACCCGGACCAGAGACTGCCGTCAAATACTCAATGTTGATTCGTTGCCTTCGAAGACTTGATATTTCTGTGTGGCGATCGCAGCATTCTCGATGATGGCATCAAGCCTCTCCAGACCCTCTACACGTCTGGCGAACTGTTTGACCGACTCATAGCTGGATAGGTCCACCTGCCAGACCTCCACGACACCCCGACGCTGTGTGGTTTCTTCAATGGACTTCTTTGCTGCCTCCCCCTTCTCGATATTTCTGCAGGCGAGTATTACCTTCTTCGCATCGAGGCGCGTAAGGTGCCGGGCTGCTTCGAAACCAAGGCCAACATTGGCGCCGGTGACGATCATGGTCTGGCCCGTGTGCTTCTCCTCTGGCACTGGAATGGTAGCAAACAATTGCTGCCAAAGGAATGTAAGAAATGCGGCCATGGCTACGGTTGCTAGGGTTATTTGCGAATGGAAAAGTGCTGAGAGACGTAAAAGGAATTCCTAGATGAAAGAAAATGGGCCGATTGTTATATAGAAATTGTAAATTTGGTCGGTGGTATATTCCTCCTGTTTATGTCCGGACTGGCCCCGACAAGTCCGAACGAAATTTCGGTGTAACCCGAAGTGGGGCGTTCAACGGGGAAAAGCCGGAGCGCAAGCGCCAACATAATATTTTAGACCTCTGGCATTGTCAATATACTTGATTGAAGTTTTCTGTGTCTGGCTCCTCTCGCCGAATCTCGTCCATTGTGCTATAAAAAAAGACCTTACGCAAGAAGTGAAAGCTAGAGAGCGATGCATGGAACATCAGCTAATCCCACAAATAGATAGCCGCTTACAGAACCCCCCCTTAAACACGTTCTTTTTGAACACTCCGCCCACTCCATGGCTCTTGCTGCATTGGTAAAAAGAATCGTCGACATTGTTGCCACCCTCAATCTAGCAGGGTTTCATACTTTAAGGGCGCCGGATGCAACTCATCGGGCCCAAGCATGTATACGCGGCATGGGAAAAGACCGAATAGCCAGATCAGGAAGGCGGGCAGCACTTGGGATCAACTCACCCTCCCAGACCACCGTCGTATTCGAGCTCGCTCACCTCAAAAGCTGGCTCGGCAGCGCAGTCGTAGGTGCTCCACTTTCGATGCAGCTTACAGTCAGGCACATGAAACATTGAAACAGTATGCCCGCAGCTAATGACGTCCTGTTCTGCATGTCGCACTTTTGACCCACGCGCTAACGTTCACGACCTCCAGCAGCGACTCTGATTGGCTTCAGGACCGCACTAAGTAGGAGGAGATGGATGGAAGATAAAGTATAGAAGCTTCAGAACATGGCATATGCACGGAACGCCAAGCTCTATGCAAGACTATAAGGTAGTGATCTGCTCACACACGGGTCGGAAAGCCATATCATACATCAACCGCGCCAACCAGCCGGTTAGATGGCTGCCGCCCTCGACCTCGAGGCCGATGTTCAAACAAGAATGGCTTGTTCATCGACCTACCAATGCGACAGACCACCACACAAATCCACGCATTGCTCATTCTATGGACCGTCCAAGATATCTTCTCCGAGCTACGGCACACCCTTATGATGCCATGCGATCGCCCAATGCAAGTCGGAGTAGTGATATAGAGTGGGGGTGAGTAGGTCTTCTCCCAATTTCATGGTTCTCTCGGCCATGCTTTCATCTATCTCGTGAAGAAAATCTCGTTCTTGTCGCGCGCTCTTGGGACTGCCAGGAATATCTGGGGTTGAGATTCTATTCTGGCACGTTTGTAATCATGCCTTCTCAGTACTCAGTCTACTCAGTGCACGAAGCGGAAACGCCCAAATGGCTCCCCGGCGAAGAGCTCGCTGCCACTGGCTTCATAGCGATGACTTTCCTGCTCATAGTCGAAGTCAACATCGAGATTCACCGGGTATTCAAAAGGCGACAAGGGATCTATTTCTGGGCCATGCAAATCGGTATAATTGGATGCACCCTGGATGCCTTGGCCATGATCTTGAGATATCTGGTCCCGGGTGCAAGTCGCGTATGGGTCTTGTACACGCTGATGCCGACTGTGGGCTGGGCAATCTACACTGTAGCCCAGTTGACAGTATTGTATAGCAGGCTTCATCTGGTCTCCCATAGCCAGAAGGTCCAGCGGCGGGTGTTCTACATGATCGTAATTGTTAGTCCGATCCTGATCGTTACCGATTGGATCACTACATGGCCTGCATGGGATCCGGATCCAAAGGTCACTGATCGTTGGTCAGCGGCCGAGGCGATTGTGGAGCGGATCGCCCAGATTGGATTCTCAATCGTCGAGGTAACCATCAACATGATCTATGCGGTGTCATTGGTACGAATCCTCAAACTCAAGTCCAATGTAAAACAGCGCCGAGTCATGTTGGATCTCGTCTATGTTGTTTCATTGGCAACGATATTTGATGTTCTCAACATTATCCTGGTTTATGTGAACCGAACCGGCATTAGCCATCCGATTCAGACTTTCGCCTACGCCCTGAAGCTTCGACTGGAATTTATCGTTCTCAATCAATTGATGGCTGTCGCCGCGCGTGGGTTGCACCAGAACCCCTTTGCGGAGAAACGCTACCATTATCCTGGGGCCTCGACTATAAACCATGGCTCAAAACAGCCAGGTTCAAGTAAGGCCACGCTTTCTGATGGCTCTGTTCAGCTATCCGCTCCTCCGCCTACGGTTCTGAAAGCTATTCGCTCACCCACCACCGCGGACGACATTCCAAGATCCCATCGGAGCCCCTCTCTCGGCGGACGCTCGAATTGGTATCCTCCACACACGAAGTCGGCGCTTCGTAACCTCTTGCCACAGAAGAGTCATGCACGAAAGGCTTCAGATGAGCATGAAATGGTGCCAATGAGTCCGAAGCGGAAGAAGAACGGTTTACGGAGGAACGACCTGGACGAGCCAGAGGAAGAGGAGGTTGGGTTGCATGAGTGGGAGAACCGCGGGCAACCAATCTTGGAGGTTCCATGGTTCCGCAATGGTAGAGTAGGTATTTAAGCCGCTACTGATCTGGGGTCATAATGGTTATTGGAGCGTAGTGAGTGAGGTCAGGGTCAGGCATGAGATGAATGGGACAATTGGAATGAAGGATGAGACTACGGCTCACAGCGATGACGATGATATACATATTAGTCCCATAGTACCAACACTATGTGCAGCCAAACACTGCATCTGGTTTCTGGACATACGGAGCAGAGAAACCGTCTTCCGAAGATGGAAGTTGCCTTACATGTGAGAACTTACTAGGTCCGCAAGCGCCAAGCCTTTGTCATGCCTTTTTCCGCCGCACGATCTTCATTTTCCATGCTAATGCCATGGAGAAGGGAAACTCGAGAATGGGTTTCTTTCAGACAAACTAAGTAGGCTGCGATACTCGCGATGCCAGTTCCCACCCCAGCAACTCCGCTCCCCCTCCCGCAATGACCACCTTCTTCACGCCCTCCCTCATCTTCCCCACCGCCATCGCCCTCCGCCTCATCCTCCTCCTCTACGGCGTCTACCAAGACACCCACTCCCCCCTCCCCTACACCGACATCGACTACCACGTCTTCACCTCCGCCGCCTCCTACATCGCCCACTCCCGCTCCCCCTACGACCGCGAAACCTACCGCTACACGCCGCTGCTCGCCTGGCTGCTCCTGCCCACCACCTGGTCCCCCCCCTGGTTCTGGTTCCACACCGGAAAGCTCCTCTTCGCGGCCTCGGACATCGTGGCCGGATGGCTGATGGTGCTGGTGCTGCAGAGCCCTGATGGGGGAGGCATGACTCGGGAGCGGGCGCTAAGGTTCGCGAGTCTGTGGCTGCTGAACCCGATGGTGGCGACGATTAGTACGCGGGGGAGCAGTGAGGGGCTGCTGGGGGTGATGGTTGTGGGGGTGGTGTGGGCGGTGGTGAGGCGGAAGATTGCGGTCGCGGGGGCGTTGCTGGGGTTGGCGGTGCACTTCAAGATCTATCCGTTCATCTACGGCGTCTCCATACTATGGTATCTCGAAACCCCGAGCCGCTCAGAAGCCACACACAAACCCGGTGTCTCGCCATCCAGCAGCAGCGGGGTTCTCGGAAAGGCGCTCAAGACGGTCATTGCGTTCCTTAACAAGGAGCGCCTCCTCTTCCTAAGCACCTCCCTCCTGTCCTTCACCGCCCTCAACACCCTCATGTACACCCTCTACGGCCCCCCCTTCCTGCAACACACCTACCTCCACCACCTCACGCGCATCGACCACCGCCACAACTTCTCCCCCTACAACACCCTCCTCCACCTTTCCTCCTCCACCCCCCCATCAACCACCAACCCCACCTCCCCCACCCCCCCCATCTCCCGCCTTGCCTTCCTCCCCCAACTCACTCTCTCCTCCATCCTCCTCCCCCTCGCCCTCTCAAAGCGGCACCTCCCCAGCACCCTCCTCTCCCAAACCCACGCCTTCGTCGCCCTCAACAAAGTCGTCACCAGCCAGTATTTCCTCTGGTATCTCGTCCTCCTCCCCTTCTATCTCCCTTACTCGTCGTTCCTGAAGAGACCGCGGCTGGGGATGTTGGCGGCGGGGTTGTGGGTGGGGAGTCAGGCGCTGTATTTGCAGAGGGCGTATGCGTTGGAGTTTTTGGGGGAGAGTACGTTTGTGTGGGGGCTGTGGGGGAGTGGGTTGTTGTTTTTGGGGGTGAATTGTTGGGTGTTGGGGGTTGTGGTGGAGGATGTGGGGGCGATGGGGGTGGAGTGGGAGGATAGGGGAAGAGGGGAAGGTAGGGGAGAGGAGGTAGAGGGGATATGAGGCCGTAGGTTATCACAGTAAGGAATGCGAAATTCAATGAAGATGTTGGTCTAATGTGAGGCCGTGCGGTGTGCACGAAACGTTTAGAGCTCATGACTGGATTCGCTATTACCATCATGTCTTCATAATCGTCAGATGTGTATCTGATAATGCTTCAGCTTCCTAGCTAGCTCTTTTCTGTATTCACTTTTTTGCTATCCCAGCTCTGTAGCTATGCATCCATGTCGTGGCCCCACACAAGCCCGTAGATGCTATCATTATCCTTCAGCGCCTTAGCTAGTGCCTTGATACAGCCATAACGCCATGCTGGGTATTAGAAAGTATCGCATCATAAATGAAGGAAGAAGAGCTTTGATCGGAAAACATCTTGGCATCGACAGCACATTATCCTCGAGCACCGGTCGTTGTATGCCGGCATTTATTAGGGAAAGCCTATTGGCGATCGGAAAGCCCGCCGTCTGGTGGTCTCGAGCCACGTATTATAGGATCACCCCCACCTGCGCAAGCGCCGCGTAGCTGCTGGCTTTCATGCTCTTTGGCCGCGAGAACACGGGACCCTCAAACCAGTCCAGGATGCCCTCGTCGGCTGTCGTTTGGAAGTCTGCCCACGGCCGGGCTTCACTCAAGGCGGCGAGGATGTTGTTGTCCCACATACCGGTGCAGATGTTGTTCTCGAGGTGGAAGTACGGATTGAGCAATGGCCGTGGCGAGTCTAGATCTAGAAAGCGGATACGTAGGTACTCCAGGTGCGGGTACGCGCCCAGGGCGGTGACGGCTTCAACCACGAGCTTTTCAAAGGCTTGGACGAAGGGCCAATTGTGGATGCTGGGGCCGTCGTCGAGGTTGTTCGAGGCGCGACAGCAGTTTCGGACAAAGAGATCGATGGATTTGAGTTTCGGAACGTCGCGTAGAGAGGAGGTGGCGGTGATGGCGGATCTGAAGAGGCAGGCACAGACGTGGCCTGTAAAGGTTAGGCATTCGAGCTGGGGGAAGAGACGGCCGAGATCTTCGCAAACATGGTGTTCGGGATAGAGCTTTCGCCATTTGGCGAGGGATGAAGGTTGCTTGCCGTTGAGGCCTTCCAGGCAGATATTGAGTTTGGAGATTGTTGGAGGGAAGTGGCGGAGGACGCCGCACATGGCTTTGTAGGCGTCTGTTTTAGGTTTGGCATAAACGCAATGCCATTCGCGCAAGTTGGGAAGGGCGATTGCCATCTTATCGAAATCGGACACTTCTCGTATGATGTTCCATGAGCCCTTGAGGATGAGGGTGCTGATTTTGCCGTGTTCGTGAAATGCAGAATGTGTTGCAAGGTCTAGAAGTCGGGGCTTTTCAGTGCTTGAGCTAAGAGACCGGCCTAATGGGACATCCTTAGGCATTGTCCGAAAGTTTTGGATCTTGCGAGACTTTTTGCAGTGGCCGCCTTCAATAGTCAGCGCACAGGCACCTGGAAACAGGACTCTGGTGTAAGCGAAGATGTCCTCCAATGTGACATTGTCCATGGTTTGGAACATCCTTCCAGTAGGTGCAAGCTCGTCAGCTTGTGCCCTTGGAATGCGTAGCACTGAAGGAGTGTCTTGGAGTGAAGAGCCCGTCGGGGCTCGTAGAGGCGCTCGTGGACGAGTCTCCGTGGTTACTTCGAACAACGGGACCCATATCTCGATATGCCGAACGTATGCTTGAAGTCTCGGACGTTTCAAAAACCATTCACCACACTTCTGCAACTCAGCCGTAGTTCCCTTGAGCTTGACTGTAATCAATTAGTCTGCATATCGTAGCCTAGTCTTTCTCGAGGCACTCACTATGCCTATACAGCCGCTCCTGTATCAGCAACTTCCAGATTCTTGATACCAAGGAGAGGTTCGAGAGCTGCTTCCGTCTAGGATGCCGCATGGCATTGTTCCAATTCTTGGAGCCATGACTTGACTTCGGTGTACCTAAATAACCAGCCAACTCATTGATGATCTTCTCTTGCAACTCTATCGGAAAATCGCTGATGCTTGTATTTTGCGGCTGCTTTTGGACTGGAGGTTTTGGTGGGGGCGAAATGGGGCGGTGGATGGCTCGGTGGGGTTCTGGAAAGCCAGCTTGAGAGAGCGGCTGTACTAAGATATCATCTTCCGGTCGATGTCTGTAGCCTGATTTGGGAGCGAGCGTTGGCGATCCGGTAGGGGGCACTGTGGAACTTTTGGCGTGACGGTCAGGGATGGCGGTGAAAGTCGGATGTGCTGGGTAGACGGCGACAACTGGAGATAACTCCTGTTCTCTTTCCGAGGGCAGAGAGCGGCCCATTGACGCGATGACGGTGTAAGAATAATGTGGTAAGAATGATGTTGCAGAAGCATGGGGTGGTGGTCAGCGCTTATCTACAAATCCGGGCCGGGAGCGATTGGGGTCGTGTTGAGGCATGAATCTTGCCTTGACGCTGCAGAGGATTGCTGAAGCTCTGCTTCCCGCACATCGAAGCTTCACAAGATATGTCAACACAAAATATGTAGAGGCATATCGGAGGTTTGTTGGATCTTGGAGCTGAGGTGGCTTGGCTGCGGGTGGCTACTGTTAGCCCGCTTACGCGCCAAGTGCGCGTCGAGCACTTACGACTGGAAGTACATCTACTCCGTAAGACCGTCCAACGTCGACTATATTTCCAGCTCCACTCCATTCAATTTCTAGAATAGGACGAATTACCTACTCGCTATTTTTCTCGTTTCTCAAACACTGACTGGCCCCTCCTACTTCCGCCCGCTACGGTAGAAGGAGAGAGTCATAACCTCTGCTACAATCTTAGATTCCCGGACTCCATTACATTGCATAGATCGATGGATCAACCATTTGCTGGTTTGCCTATGGGTCTCTACCGACCATCTCATCGATCCTGCCATGTCATGCTTTTCGGACCACTCAGATCAGGTATACCTTCCTTCGAACGTAAATAGTAACATATCGATCTGCTTGAGATGCTGAGAAGATGGCTTGCTTTCGTGTATATGAACTATCCAATGGCCGAGTAGGGTTGACTCCTGAGGGTCTCTCGTCGTGTCAAGCATATCTTGTATGCCTTCTTCTGAGCCCTACTGCTGGGTTTCCTTACTGACCAAGCCAAAAGCTTTGACGTTTCGCCTCTTTCGCTGTGAGTCTTTACTGGCTGATTCATCCATCGTCATGCCATCAAAGCGCTTTTTCGCAAGTTTCAAGAACGGCGTGAGCCACTTCTTGCTGGCGCTTGGGAGGCTCTGGATGCACGCGTTCGTTTACGCCACTTGCGACTGATATATGGATAACGTAGTCATTCTGTGGCTCTTAATGATCCAGTATGCATCGAACCAACAGATGATGAGGCCAATTCAGCACAAGTTCAAAGGAAGACGGTATGAACTTTGTATCTCCTTAAATTGTAGGCACATCCTTCATTGTTCCAACACTACTCTAAAGGTAGCGAAGCCCGAGAGGGATTCCCTAGGAGCACTAGTCCTGTTACATATGACAACACTGAAAGTGATCACTATGTTCCCAGGCAAGAAATGACGTATGAACACTCTTGGATTGTTTATTATATCACGCGATCTTCACATGTGAGAATTGCTATGCAGAAAACACCTAGGATTTCACTTCTAGCGCCGGCGCGTTGCCATACATGCAGCTTCCATATGAATCTAGCAAGGATTTTCCGACCTTGCTTGCATCATCTCAATACCCTTGTGTTTGAGGTCAGTCTCCAAGGCGTTTGGTGTATCACGTTGCTTCTTGAAGATTGCTCAAAGCATAGAGCCTTATATTCTTCCCTCATTTACCTCTCAGGATGACTCAAGCATCGCCTGCAGAAGAGCTAGCTGGAGTAGCAGACGAGGGTTTGGAAAAAGACAGCTCTCCCAAATCGAAAACCTTCCTGTGGAGATCAGCCGAAACATATATAAAGAACTACTCTCTGCAAAGAATGTTCGACAATATGCGAATGAGAAGATGATATGCGTATACAAGTTTGAGCCAGCTATACTAGCTACCAGCAAGCAGATACACAAAGTGGCTTGGCCTATCTTGTACCTTGAGAACCGCTTTATCGTGGCGTCTTGTGCTTGGAACGGTATATTCACCAGTATGGAAAATAACCAGGTAGCAGCTATTGCCTGCACGAAGCCCAATTCGGTTGCAAGATTCAGCGTGAGAATTCCACCATGGTAGAGGCTTGCAATGTCGTCGATCAGAACTAAAACCTTGACAGGCACATGTTCTTCGCATCCACATCCGTGTCCCGTGGAAGCAATTCTGCGAACCCACCAACACACTGCAAGAAAACCGCGCTGTCAAATGCTTTCTTATCATAGCGGACGAACTCCCACGATTTGTTCGTATGCTGCGGATCGACAACCTTGCGCACTCCGAAGAGTCACTTAAATTCAAGCTCCGCATTGAGGGTAACCCAGCGGATCCGCCGAGCCTCTCTACCCAGGAATGTTTACTCGAGCCCTTCCGCTGTATGTCTGTGAGCGAGCCAGGCTTGCAAATCGATGGCGCAGTCGATGCTAGCTACGCTCGAAGCTTGAAACAAAGCATGTGTTCGTTTGTGCGCTGGGTCCGTGATGAGAAGTGGCAGGTTTATGACTTTTGTGTCTCTATCAAGGATGTCGCTGGTACGTGTTGTTGCGTTTGAAGCTCGTCTTTAGTTGGCTTTCCAGTAGATTATCAGCTCGCTAGGGGCCAGGGATGTACCAAAAGCATTTCTAACGGCCTGGTATCCTCACTCAAAAGTCGGAGGCTGATCTAGAATATTTACAGATGAAGCTTTCCGTCTCGTGTGCCAACGCCCTAGAGCTACCCAGGTTGGCCTCTTAAAGACCGCTGTTATGCAATACACACAGTGCCGCATGTTGCTGTTAGGAGCACATTCCACAAGTCGCCGATTGCGTTTTCTCGAGAATGATGGTTGCTCTGAGAATTGGTGTGACATAGCTTTTGTTACCGGTGCGTATCTGCAGAGCTACGCTCAACATTCCAAGTTGTTCCACGATTCATAAGAGACAAATGAAACAAAATATACCATACCTTGTGTTTTGATAATCCTCAAGGTTATGGAAATGCTGACAGCGACGTTCTACTAGCGATCAATAGTGGCCTTGTCCACCTCCAATTGCGGGATTGGGAGTCTGTGCTTGAAGTACTTGATCCTCACGCTCTCTTGAATCCTCCGCCCGAGCTTGAGTTGTGTAGTACACTGGCGCAAAAGGCTCTGATCTACCGATGCCGGGGAATAGCGTACGCTGGACTGCAAAGAATGGTTGAGGCTGCACCGGAATTTTACATTGCGTCCCATTTGGATCCCGGCGACAGTATGACTAAACGGTGTGTGGACATGTTCAACGGCATGCTGCGTGGCCCCATGGATTTGAGCGACCTTTGGTCGAACAGTATGCTGGAGAGCTTCAACAAACCGCTTCCTCTTCCAGCCCCCATCCGAAAAGGCTCAAAGTGTATAGCGGGCGAACGCTACTTGCTTCGCCACTTCGGGTATAAAGGGAGTTTGCTACCGGAAATCGAAGAGAATGAGCCCATCAACCTGGTGAAGGTCCTAAAGGACATCGAGGTGATGGAAAATAAAATAAAGGAGCGCGAGAAGGTTGGGAAACGGCCGACTATGATTTCGATTGGCGATAGCGTAGAGCTATAAGTTCACCTACATGTAAGCTAGGCGCCTATGGCTCACCTAATCCCGACACCGTATCGAGAATCCTTATGATAATGTAAGTTTGATGGTTTTACGACTGTTCATGGTCCGCGCATGAGCTTTGAAGATTGGAAACCGACGTGGGTTGGTATATTCGTTCTGGAAGGGAGTCCATGAAGGAATGTAATTTCCTCGAAGTAGGCCATGTTGATCCGGTCTGTAGAGTGTCTCCTACGTCCCATGACTTCCTTAACACTACCCTTGGTGTGAGATCGAAGTAAAGTAGACGGTCTCCTTAAAGTAGAAAGACAATTCACTTAAATCAAGAAACATGGGGAGCAAGCACATGGTTGTCACGGAGGGACTTTCTTTTGACATATTACGGAAAGACGTATAGACGACTTGACAATGGGCTGAAGGGCCTACAGCTCAAAAGTGCAAAACCTCAAAGCGTTTGGTTACTGGATCAAGCACCCAGAAAAAAGTGGGTCTAGCGAGACATCGACCGATTGTGGACGGGATGTCGCTTGCCTTAAGCGCAACCTTAGCGCCTGGCGGCATGTGACATACAAGTATGTTGCTCCTACCTTACCACAATCTATGTGTACAGCAATTCCGTTTCTTTCTTTCGTTCCGCTGCTCATAAGAGGCCATCCAGTTACGATACCTGAGTCTGCAGCCATCCATCATAGGTACGTACACCATGGCCAGACGTAAGAGCAAAGGGCTATCGACCTTCGAAAAGCTGCCAGTGGAGATTCGACGCAAGATATACGGTGAACCTCTCAAGGCCAACCGTGTTCGCCAGCCTCCTGACCACTTGCTTGTTTGCAACTACCACTTTCAGGCGGCGATCTTGGGTGTGAATAAGCAGATCAATCGCGAAGCACATGACATGCTCTACCAGGACAACCGTTTCATCGTCGTATCCTGCAACTGGGAAATGATCTGTGAGGTCATGGGTAATCATGAGGTCGCAGCCATAGCCTGCAGCAAGTCAAAGCTGGTCTCGAGTTTCAAGGTAGCTGGCTTAATGCTACATTTCTGAACCGTGCTGAATATCCTCTAGGATCACGTCCTACGCCTACACATGAATCTGCCAGGCGGGAGACAGCAAGGGGAGTTCGGCAACAAGCAGCAGGGAAAGGTCGTCGTATCTTTTCTGCTAGTCGCCGATGAGCTGCCTCGCTTTGTTCGGATGCTTCGCATCCTGAAAGCGACTTCTTCGATGGCGCTGTTCAAGCTCATCTTCCGCATTGAGACCAGTGCTGGTGGTCCTCCCACTTTGATAACCCAGAAGCACGTTCTCGAACCATTCCGGTATCTCAACGTCGGTGCCCAAGGCCTGGTTATCACTGGTGCCATCGACCCCACCTACGAGCGCAGCTTGAGAGCATCCATGGTTCCCGAAGTAAACTGGGTCCGTGGTCTCGCTTGGGATACATATGGCCTCTTGGTCTCGATCGCGAACGTTGCAGATGAGGCGTTTCGCCTCGGCAATTTCACTACTGCACGTGCCAAATACGGAGATTGTCGGGCAGCGTGGAAGATTGCCTGTGGCAACAATCCTCGATTGGCCGACTTTGAAGATGATGGTTTCCATCAGTCTTGCCATAGCCTACTAATAATCACAAAAGCCAACTCAGTCCTCGCCACAGTACGTGATCGGGATTGGGTAGCTGTCATGGAAGAGACGGAAGAGATGGATCGTGCCGACCAACTCTCAAGCGTGACTGTCCTTGACAAGAGCTTAACATTCCATTGTCGTGCGATAGCCATGGCTGCTGAACGCAACGACCAAGCGGCTCATAGATATCTAGACATAGCATGGAAGCTCGACCCAACGAACAAAGTGCTCAAGAGGCATCTAGGCATCACTTCGAATCGGCTGGCGGCCAATAAGAAGTCTGCTAGAGAAGCCTTCGGTACTATGTCCTCCACTAAATCTCTTCAGCAGCTTGCCAAGCTCGTCAACATCCCACCACCGATCTTGACGCCCTCGGAACTGATTGCTGGTGAACGTTACCTACTACGCCACTTTGGCTACCGAGGTGACTTCCTTGACGGCATCGCCGAGAAGGCGCCGGTTGATGTGGTTGAAATGACGAAGCTTATCAAGACAATGGAGAGTCAAAAGGCGAATATCAAGCCTGGACAATTCTTCAGCGCATGGGTCGGAGGCGGCCAAAAGCCCCAGGGACAAGAGCTTCCAGATGCCATGCGTTATCTAAGCGGCCTTTTCGCAGCTTGGCAGCAGGGGAACGTGGATATGTGAGGATGAGGAGAGGCCGATTCGTGTTGCAGGACTGCTTGTGACCTATTTGCTTTGCTAGCTTACCAATTTTACACTCACTGTAGCTGTTAAGGGCTCACTAGCTTCACACAGTGATCTTAGCTTCTGTATGTATGGACCTCTTTACTTTATAGATCAATGACCATTATGATGCTGGGAAGAAGTAGTGCACCCTAATTGAGCAACATCTCAAAGGAAGGGGTTGACGCTGCTCTATCATGAAGGGCCGCTACTCTATAACGAAGAACCGCAACTTCATGGTGAAGGACCTTTCATCTAATGGAGACCCAGATCTGTACAAGCAACTCGTCTAAAAGCACGACCTTCAATACAGACACTCGGCCTGAAACCCATCCATGAAGATTTCTAAGATAGTATTACTAAAATCGACTCATCGTAGAAATGCTTTAGGAAAGAAGACGCAACTGTGACTTTTTCACTTAGACCAGCGCAACCCTTTCCTCCTCCTCTCCCCCCGAACCCTCCCCTCCACAACCCCCACCAATCCCCCCTAGCATATAACGCACAAACCGTAACCGCCGCCAACGAGCCTTTAGCGCCATGGAAGCTTTAACATTTACGGCGAGGCCATCACTGGCCTACTTATGGCGTCGAGGTCGATGTATGCACAGCTTCGGCACAACAGTGACCATAGAGGTGGGGTCTGAGTTGCAATTTGACATGTGTGCTAGGTTCTTTGTTCGGCTTTTGTTGGGTTTGGGCGGGATTGGATGAAGGGGGGGGTTTGGGGTGGGGTATTGAGGAGGGGGTGGAGGGAGGGGAGGTAGCGGAAGGTGAGAAAAGGGAGGGGAGCATGTGGTGGATGGGAAGGAGATGGGAGATTGGGTGAAGAGAGATGCGACTAGCTTTTAGGTTGGTCCACATTATGCTAATATAGAAGCTTAGAGCATCAGCAGTTATTGCTAAGGATGGACTCGCAAGCTGCAGTATGTACTTGGCGCTATTGTACAAGCGGAATGACGGTTTGGGGGGGCGGACTAGAGTTCCCCGTGGTCGTATTTCGAGATGATGGATTGGGCGGCTGAGGGGTCGGAGGGGCGGGCGAAATTTCCGGATGCAAGCTCGTTGACGGCGACGTCGAAGCGGGCGCCTAGGAGCCATGCCACGCCGATCTTTTGGGAGGTTAGTTGCGGATCATGGGAAGAGGTGTTGGTGAAGGGATTTACCATGAGTACGGATAGGAGGAGGAGGAAGCCCATTACTGTTGCTAGGAGGTATACTGTGTGAGAGGTTAGCTATGCAGTCGGGAGATGAGGAGGGCAGTGGATGGAGTACTTGTATCCCACTTTGCCTCCTCGCTCATCGCAGCATTCCGATCGTCACTCGGCTGCACCGCGACCGGCCTGTTTTGCTCCTGTGCTGTCCTCATAGCCTTCGGGTCCTGGCTCGGGAAGAGGGTTTCGATGAATTGCTCGACTTTGCCACATGCAATGCTAATCTTCAGGAAATTGGGGTCTTGCGGAATGTTCTTTTTATGTATCCTCCGCACATACTTCCGGAATACCTCGCAGACACCCTTTAGATTTTGCGTTGACTCGGTCAAGATCTGACATGCGTCGCCTTTTGTAATCTTGACGTTCTTCTCAAAGATCTTCGGGTTCCGGAAGAGGAGCTCCAAGGTGGCAATGGCCATGGACTGGGGAATAGCGGCGAAATTAAAGACCGATTGCTCCTTCAATCCAGCAAGGTAGAAAAGGCATTCGTCGGCGTGGCTGAGAGAATTGAGTACCATTTCCGAGCTACAATTCAACGCCGCTGTTTTGTTCTCCGGCTTGAAGAGATCCTCGAAGTTTGTGACGTGCTTGGACCAGATTTCCTTAGGCCAGAAGCGCCGCTTGTCGTCGAAGTCTTCCTTGATATCTCGGATGATGTTGGTTTTCTGTAGGAATAGGCCCATGGATTCCTGGAGATGTGGTCGGTCTTTGAGCGCTGGATTCGCAAGGCCGCTTTCTACGAAGAGGCTAGTCAGGCCGTTGCCTACTAACCCAGCGACGTAATGGCAGTAGAGGTCATAGTCCTTGACTGTGTCGACGCCATTGGCGTTGAATTCGGCGTTCCTGCAAAAGTCGGCCATGCCATTTCCCATCTTCTGCGTGATATCTTTGATGATTTCTCGGTATGTGGGCTTGATTTTGCGGAATTCCTCAGTGACATTGTTGAATTGGACAAGTAATACCCGGTCTTTTTCGTCGGGACCGTTGCCATCGTACGTCCAGCCCTCCCTGTCTACTACGTTATGAAAGTCTCGAAGAAGCGAATCTTTCTGTTCCAGGGGTATTGTCATGTCATCTTCTATAGTGTCCAGGCCTCGTAATGACAGATAGAAGAGCACTACGGGAACAAGAAGTTCTGGATGGAGTTCCTGGATAACGGAGCTGAAGCTACGGCTAGTCTTGTCGAGTAAGTCGAAGCATATGCGCAATGAAGGGGCTTCTTTCTCTGGATCTCGCCGGTGCGGAGCGTCATGCCATGTTTTCCTGAAATCATGTCAGCGCAGCCATTGCTGCTATCACTTAGCACCAATGTACCATTGAATGATGGCTCTCAGCTCCTGGAAATGTATGATGTAGTAAATGACGCTGCCGACACCCATCTTGCAGTGGGCCAGTGGTAGAGCTCTGGGGGAAACGAGGTGGAACTGTAGGTGTTGGAATCGGCCTTGAGACCGCGCCGGATCACATAAAAGTAGACTGTCGAGTCGCGATACCTCTCTGAAATGGGAGCCCTATCCAGACAAACTATGAGAACCCCAATGCTAAGACATAGCTTGTGCAGAGTACGGAGCGGTCCGCCAATTACCTTCGCCCAGGCTTTCGCGAATTTCAGGTCGCGAAACGACGATCTTGGGGTGGAGCGGGCTGAGTCAGCCACATTTCGCCGACTTTATCGTCATGAGACAGCGAACAGACTGCCGAAATGCGCAGATCATTCATATACTTACCTACCACCATCTCCACACCATTCATTTACTGACGACAGGGTACAAAGCCGAAGTAAGGACTTGGTGCAGGGGAATTCCGGGGGATAGCCCCGCAGAGAGCAAAGATGGTCGTCGACACTACCTACTACGATGCGCTGGGCGTCAGGCCTACAGCAACAGAGCTCGAAATCAAGAAAGCCTACAGAAAGCTCGCCATTACCACACATCCTGACAAGAACCCTGGGGACGAGACAGCACATACTCGTTTCCAGGCGATCGGGGAAGCCTACCAAGTCCTCAGCAACGATGAGCTACGGAAACGATACGATAAGTTCGGGAAAGAGGAGGCGGTCCCAGGAGGTGGTTTCGAAGATCCGGCCGAATTCTTCGGAATGATCTTTGGAGGGGAGGCCTTTGTGGACCTTATCGGCGAGCTGTCACTAATGAAGGATCTAACACACACTATGGAGCTTTCGTCAAAGCAGATGGAGGAAGAGGACACCGCGAAGGTGGCTGAAGAGAAAATGCAGGCGAAATTTCCGGAGAAGTCAACGCAGAATGGGGATGGCGGAATGTCTTCGCTTTCACCAGAACAAACCGCACCTGGAAGACCAACACCTGATTTGCGAGCTCCTTCATCAGATAGAGCCTCTTCGACTTCTGGCACCTCGACGCCACGGCGGCAGTATGGTCAGCAAGCTATCATGGATAGGTCGGAAGAGGACGCTCGTATGGATGCGGCAGGTCTTACCCAAGAAGAAAAGGAGCTGCGGAAGAAGGAGAAGAAGAAGGGCTTGTCCAAGGAACAACGGGAGGAGCTAGCCAAATACGAGGCAGAAAGAAAACGGATAAGGGATGAGCGAGTGGAGACCCTGGCTAAAAAGCTACTGGATCGTATATCTGTATGGACTGAGACCGACAAGGGTAATGATGTCACGAAAGCCTTCCAGGAGAAGACAAGATTAGAGGTAGAGAGTCTGAAGATGGAGTCGTTTGGCCTCGAGATCTTACATACTGTCGGCACGACCTATCTACAAAAGGCGACGGGTTTCCTCAAATCACAGAAATTCCTTGGAGTATCAGGCTTCTTCTCGCGATTAAAAGACAAGGGCACCTTCGTGAAAGATACCTGGTCTACCATATCTACAGCCATCGACGCCCAGCTTACCATGGAGGAGATGGCAAAATTGGAGGAGAAAGGTGGGGATGACTGGACGGATGAAAAGAAGGCGGAGTACGAGCGGAGAGTGACTGGCAAAATACTGGCCGCGGCGTGGAAGGGAAGCCGATTCGAGATCCAGAGCGTTCTGCGCGAGGTCTGCGACAGACTCCTGAATGACAAGAATGTCAAGCTAGACAAGCGGGTTGAGCGCGCACATGCCCTTGTGCTTTGCGGCACGGTATATCAAAATGTGAGTCTTCTTTTTCGATTCTTCAGTCGAATCCTGCTAATTATCTCAGGCTCAACGCAATCCCGAGGAGGAAGGCGATTATATGGCGTTCGAGCAGCTTATGGCTGAAGCCGCCATGAAGAAGGGCAAAGATGACAAGAAGGACTCCAAGAAGGCCAAGAAAGACGAATCATCCTCCACCGACACAACGCACCACCATCACGGCTTCCACGGCCGTGGACATAAGCCAGATGCCACTCAAGCAACGCAATGAAATCTTCCCGACACCAACTGGCCCCCTGGTGCGCATTAGACTCAGGATAACGACCTCTTCCCACTCCTCCCCAGCCATCCCGATTGTGCAAGATCCGGTAGATAATTTGTCGAAATGACTGGAGCCATGCCTCGTCACCAAGCATTCTGTGGCATACTGTTGTCTCTCCGTGCCTTCAAATTCCGATCTTGATGACCTTGATCGCACGTGTTTCTGGGATGCGTTCGCCACACTCTCCTCCCCCACACAACGCTTCATCCATGGTCGAAACGCCATAAGCCAGTGCCCCATACGCTCACCAATGCTGTTCCCTTCCAAACGCCCTTGACGACACCTAAGGTGGCCGCCAATAGCACCATACTCATAATCTTCAATGTCCCAGCATCCCCACCTCAACCACCCTCCCCTCCCCCACCCCCCCTCATCCCCACCCCCTCAACAACCCTCCTCAAGCCCTCCAACCCCCTCATATATCTCTCCACCAACTCATCCAACACCACCTCCCCCTCCTTCACCTTACCAATCTCCACCCCCCTCACAGCCTCCACCCCCTCAATCCTCAACATCAGCGCCCCCTCCCCTTCCCCTTCTCCCGCTTCCCCCTTCCCCTCCCCCCACGTCGGCGCCTTCCCCACCTCCGCAATCGTGACCGCCCATTCGGGACTCAAGCTCCGCGACGCGACGACGTTCGAGCCGGTGGCGTCGAGGTCGATGATGAGGTAGCGTTCTTTTGGAGTGGAGGCTGATGGGGAGGGGGATGGGGTGAGGGTGTCGAGGGCGGCGGTGGTGAGGGCGTCGGTGGGATCGTTGGTGAAGAGGTAGTGGACTGTGGGGTGGTGGGTTTGGGAGGCGGTGGTGAGGAGGGTGAAGAG
>JAABUZ0100000590.1_pt1 | contig 87013 bp, 89 predicted proteins | sample 5562091 | NCBI WGS metagenome assembly JAABUZ01 (sample SAMN12813069, study PRJNA571459) | rock metagenome | isolation source: Antarctica rocks | place: Antarctica: Victoria Land, Linnaeus Terrace sud | collected 2015-12-21
GAGGCTAATGGATCAAATGCGAGGCTAATGGATCAAATGCGAGGCTAATGGATCAAATGCGAGGCTAATGGATCAAATGCGAGGCTAATGGATCAAATGCGAGGCTAATGGATCAAATGCGAGGCTAATGGATCAAATGCGAGGCTATCTATGGACGCGGTGAAAACCGAAGTGGTAAAAACCGAGGAGGTGAGAGCAATCTGTGCCTGTCCCGGCTACTGCCCGCTTTGCCTTACCCAAATGATTCGCCGCGTCTGCGCGGCGGGTGAGGAGCAGTTCCATCCGGCGGCCTGGGCGCGCAAGAGTGAGATCCTCGACGAACTCGAATATCTTCTTGAGGCCTTCTCCCTTGTCCCCTACGACCCCGGCAATTACGACCCCGGCAACCTACCGTTCATCGAGTTCGTCAGGCGTGTTTGCTACGCTGCGCGGTGAGGACCGAATCGATCCACTCGCCTACGGTCGGTAGCCGCCGCAGGATGCGTCGCCCTTTGCCCTGGACTTTGACAGGCACGGCCGGGAGTTCTCGCCCGCCGCGCAGAACCATCACCATTTCGAGCTCGCAATCCGACCCGCCAATCTTACAGAAGTACCAGCGGTCGAAGATGCGCAGCAAGAGGTCATTCTTTTCCCAAATCTCCATTGCCTCCCACTGCGTGATTCGCTCTTGCAGCGCTGCCACCTGGTCTGGGGGGGCGAACTCCCTCAAATCCCGAATGAGGCGGTCCCGGCTGTTTTGAAGATGGCGGAGTGCGTCGCTCGTTTTGTCTTCAACGAGGTGATTTTTTATCAGGCCGCTGACCACATCGTCCCAGCCGGCGTCCTTCCGGGTAAATCCCAGCCCCGCCGCCTGCTCTCTGGCCTGGCGCTCGATCTGCTCCCGCTGGCTCGCCACCCGTGCCTGTGCGGCTGGAAGCGCCTGCTCGGCAGCCCTGAGCGCTGCCTGCATTTCTTGATAGGTCCTATGGCCCAGGTGCTGCCCGAGAAAGACCTGCGGATCGGTTCCCATCAGGCCGTTGATGAACTGGTGCACGTTTTCATCATTCAGGATAATATGTTTCTGGTCTCTCTTACGCCGCGCGTTGCCGCACACATAGCAGCGGCGCTGGGGATCTGCACAAGGGCGATAGGTGAGTGCGCCCCCGTACCCTTCCCGGAGCGACGTCGCCGCGCAGGTGCAGCGCATCAAACTTGTCGCCAAATACTTCGTTTGGTGCGTGGCTGGGTGGTATTCGAAGCCCTGGGTCCACAGAAGGTTTCGGCGGTGGTCAGGCCGTCCGCTCCAGGCGTTGTTGAGCTCATGCCAGCGTGCCTCGGAGATGACCGGCTCGAACACCGGAAATTCCAGGCCGAACTGCGTCTGATACCCGACCAGGGCGCGGCTGGTGATCATGCTGCCGGCGATCTCCTGCGTCCAGCGGCCGTGGCGCGAGAGGCACGGCACCCCGAGTTCGGTCAGGCGGTTCATCAGCTGATACGAGCCAAGCCCTTCCGAAAGGAAAACGTCATGCACGCGCGTGATCGCCTCCTTCGCCCCCTCCTTGAGCCGCGTTTCGCCCTTCCCTGGCCCTGCCTCAATGCGCTCGATCCAGGAAGGGACAGATCCGATGGCCTTGCCCTGTTCCAGACGCTCCAGAAGCCCGCGCAGGTCCCCCAGCATCGTCTCCTGAAGCCTGTGCTCTGCCATCGTCGCCAGAACCCAGCCCTGGAGCTGATCGCCGAACCGGTTCTCAAAAGAGCTGCCGTTCATGAAGTCCAGGTTCTCCATGATGCCGATCACCTGCGTTTGGTTGCGCTCGACGATGTGGGCGATCTCGGCAAACAGAAACTGGTTGCGGCTGATGCGGGTGAGATCGTTCACAAGAAGCGTGTGTACGAGCGGCATGTCCTCAACCAAGCAGGAGAGGGCCGGGCGGAATTTATTGCGCTGCTGAATCCGGGGTTGCAGCGCGAGCTGCTGCGCAGGGTCGGCCTTCCGCAGCTCGCCCACCCTTTGCTCCAGGTAACGGCGAACGGCCTGCTCCCGTGCTGGCGAATAGCCTTGCAGGCGCAGCGGCGACAGAAACACGCGGGTGAAAACGGACTGGTACAACCTGATTTTCGCTTCCACGAGGCGCGTGATCAGCGCGGCATCGTTGTAGGGAAGCGATCCCGACATCGGGGCATCGTTGTAAATGCGAAACGCCAGCCGTTTATCGAGGAAGTGCTTGATGACGTTTTTGATCTGGTCGTCCACCGAAAAGCCGTCGCTGAACTGAGAGGGGGTCGAAACCCGGACGTAGCCCGCCCCGAACCGCTCGCTGCCCCCGGCAAGGAGCGGCATCAGCTCGACCTCCCCAGACGGGGTGCTCACACGCTGAATCAGGGGCGTGACGCAGCGTGACCGCTCGGCGTGGCCTAAGACAACGGCGTTCTGGGGGTTGAGCGAACTCGCCAGCGAGAAGATCTCGTCGAACGTATACACAGCGCAGCCGACAGGCACAGCGGCGGGCATGGACGCAGTGGAATCAACGGACGCAGTGGAATCAATGGACGCGGTGGAACCAACGGATGCAGTGGAACTCACGGTCGAACCTCCGCTCTCGATGTCATCTTTCAATGTCATCTTTCGATGTCATCTTTCAATGTCATCTTTCGATGTCATCTTTCAATGTCATCTTTCGATGTCATCTTTCAATGTCATCTTTCGATGTCATCTTTCGATGTCATCTTTCGATGTCATCTTTCAATGTCATCTTTCGATGTCATCTTTCGATGTCATCTTTCGATGTCATCTTTCGATGTCATCAGTGTACCCGGTTTACTCCATGATGTTGCAGATTGCCGGTGGTCATCACGTCGTCGATCAGCAGCAGCGTCTTCCCCCGGACCCATTCCGGGCGGCAAACGGCGAACGCACCGGCAAGGTTGGTACGCCGCTCGCCCGCCGCCATGCCGACCTGCGCGCGGGCGGCGCGGGTACGCACCAGAACATTAACGGGCAGCGGCAGGCCAAGCTCGGCCCCGACCACGTGCGCCAGGCGCTCGGCCTGGTTGTAGCCGCGCACCCGCCGCCGCGCCGGGTGCATCGGCACGGGCAGCAGGGCATCGAAGCGCAGACCGTTGAGGGCGAGGGAGTGGGCGCGGGCGGACGCGGCCAGCAGGTGCCCCAGGGGGAGGGCGAGCTGGGGCCGGTCGCGGTACTTGAACTGGTGGACGGCGTCGCGCAGGACGCCCTCATATGCGCCCAGAGCGCGGGCGCGGACGAACGCGGGGCGGCGCTGGGCGCAATCCCCGCAGCCGTCATCCCGACCCGCCAGCGAGTGCCCGCAGGCGGGGCAGAGGGGGTCGGCCAGCGGGACGATCCGGGCCGCGCAGTCGCCGCACAGGCCGGACGCGCCTAATGCGCGGCAGACCAGGCAGCGCGGCGGGTAAAGCAGGGAAAGGAAGGGGTCAAAAAGGGCGGCAAGGGTGGACACGGGCGACCTCCGTACCGCGTCAGATCAGGCTTATGTCCTCGAAGTGGGCGATCTCCTGGAAGGCGCGGTAACGGGAGTCGATGTCCGCCTGAGTCAGCGTCCGCAGGCGATTCAGCGAAAAGCCCTCGACGTTGAACGAGGCCAGGACGCTGCCGTAGACGACGGCCTTCTTCAGCGTCGCCGCCGACGTGTCGCCTTGGGCGGCGACGTAGCCGATGAAGCCGCCCGCGAACGAGTCGCCCGCGCCCGTCGGGTCGGTGATGTCCTCCAAGGGGAATGACGGCGCGGCGAAGTGCGTGTCCCCGCTGAACAGCAGCGCGCCGTGCTCGCCCTTCTTGATGATGACCGTCTTCGGCCCCAGCGCCTGCAAAGCCCTGGCGGCCTTGATGACCGACAACTGCCCCGTGAGCTGCCGCGCCTCGGCGTCGTTCATAAACGCGATGTCCACTCGCTTCAGCACTTCCAGCAGGGCGTCGCGCTTGCCCTCGATCCAGAAGTTCATCGTGTCGCAGACCGTCAGCAGGGGATCCTCCACCTGGGAAAGCACCTGGAGCTGGAGCGCAGGGTCGATGTTGGCAAGAAACACGTACTTCGCTTGTTTGTAAGCGTCGGGCAGCGTCGGCTGGAAGTCGGCGAAGACGTTTAATTGTGTGTCCAGCGTGTGCGCGACGTTCAGGTCGAAGTCGTAATACCCTGCCCAGCGGAACGTCTTGCCCCCCGCGACCGTCTGCACACCCGCCAGGTCGATGCCGCGCGAGCGCAAGAACTCCAAGTGCTCCGGCGGGAAGTCGTCGCCGACCACGCCGACGAGCTGCACCGGCGCGAAGAACGAGGCGGCGACGCCCGAGTAGTCCGCCGCGCCGCCGAGGGTGTCTTTGACCTCCCCGGCGGGCGTCTTGACCGAGTCGAGCGCCATCGAGCCGACAATAAGAACGGGGGCGGGCATAAGCGTCTCCTGTAAACCGTCAGATAGAGCTGTCAGATAGAGCTGTCAAAAAGAAAGCCCGCCGCAATGCGGTGGGCTTTCTTTCTGGGAATATGGCGGCCTCGACTGGATTCGAACCAGTGACCCCTTCCTTCGGAGGGAAGTACTCTAATCCGCTGAGCTACGAAGCCATAATACTCCCATATTACCCACAAGCGGCACGAGATGTCAAGGGGGAGCGAGACACGCTTTCCTTGACATTTCCTCGCCCGGCGTGTCACACTGTGCCCGGCAGACCTCTTTACGAACCCGCACGAGGCAATGGCGTCTCTCCGGCTCTTCACGGCCCCCGATGGGCCGGCGGGGCGGCGCTTTTTCGCGCCCTTTCCGCGACCCTGCCCTCAAGAAAACCCCGTATTCTACCGAGGATAAGGGCACAATGCCACACCTACGCCTCGTCTCAGATACCGCCCCCGGTCACACAGGAGACTCTATGAAGCACGTCGATATGCTCGTCATCGGCAGCGGGCCGGCGGGGCAGAAGGCCGCCATCCAGGCCGCCAAGCTCGGCAAGAGCGTCGCCCTCGTCGAGCGCAACCGCATCCTCGGCGGCGTCTGCACCCACACCGGGACCATCCCCAGCAAGGCGTTGCGGGAGGCCGTGCTGCACCTGTCCGGCATCCAGCAGGGCGGATTTTACAGCGACCGCGCGAGCGAAGGCCGGGGCGGACGCGGGCGGCCCGAGATCACCATCGAGGACCTGATCGCGCGCGGCCAGCAGGTCATCCGCACCGAGATGCAGGTCATCCGCGAGCACATGAGCCGCAACGAGGTCGAGATCATCACCGGCGAGGCCCGCTTTGAGGACCCGCATACGCTGCGAATCGGCCAGCAGTATGCCTCCCAGCTCGTCGAGGCTGACCACGTCGTCATCGCGACGGGGACCGTCCCGGCCCGCCCGCCCTCGGTCCCCTTCGACAAGACCCGCGTCCTGGACAGCGACGACCTGCTGGAACTCGACGCCCTGCCCAAGAGCATGATCATCGTCGGCGGCGGCGTCATCGGCACCGAGTACGCCTGCATGATGGCGACCCTGGGCGTCCGCGTCATCCTGACCGAGGCGCGCACGTCGCTCCTGGATTTCGTCGATTCGGAGATCAGCGAGGCCTTGCAATACCGGATGCGCGCGATGGGCGTGACCCTGCGCCTGGGCGAGCGCGTGGACGAGATCCGCGTCCAGCCCGACGGCCTGGTGCAGGCGACGCTGCAATCGGGCAAGCACCTGCGGGCGGACACACTGCTGTACTGCATCGGACGGCAGGGGACGACCGAGAAGCTGGGTCTGGAGAACGCCGGCATCGTCCCGGACAACCGGGGCCGGCTGCGCGTCAACGAACACTACCAGACAGACACCCCGCACATCTACGCCGTGGGCGACGTGATCGGCTTCCCCGCCCTGGCCTCGACCTCGATGGAGCAGGGCCGCCAGGCGTCGTGCCACGCCTACGGTGAGCCGACCACGTCGCTGCCCGACCTGTTTCCGCTGGGCATCTACTCCATCCCGGAGATCTCGATGGTGGGCAAGACCGAGGCGCAGCTCACTCAGGACGGCGTCCCCTACGAGGCCGGTGTCGCCCAGTATCGCGAGATCGCGCGCGGCCAGCTTTTGGGCGACGAGGTGGGTATGCTGAAGCTGCTCATCCACGAAGAGTCGCGCCAAATCTTAGGCATCCACGCCATCGGGACCGGCGCGACCGAGCTGATCCACATCGGCCAGGCCGTGATGACGTTCAAGGGCACCGTAGACTACTTCATCAACAACGTCTTCAACTACCCGACGTTAGCCGAGTGCTACAAAGTGGCCGCCCTGAACGGCTCCAACAAGCTGCGCCTGCTCTGGCAGGGCGGCGACCTGGACATCAGCCGGGGCGACCCCCACACCCCCGACAACAGCGCCGACCTGTCCCGCGAGAAGATCGCGGCCTAGAGCGCGAATTGATAGGGCGCGGCACTTGACAGAGAGCGCGTTCCGCGCAACAATGCCGCCATGCTACCCACCCGCTCCGTTCTGGACCCGGAGACGCCGCACCACCCCTTCGAGACCTGCTCGTTTCTGTAGGGCGACCGGAACTACCTGTTGCACCATCCGGTGCAAGTCCTTTCCGCACGTCAGGACGGCCAGTGGGTCTTCGAGTGCCCCGCCTATGGACTGTCCGCCTTCGCGGCAGACCGGGACGAGGAAAAGAGTTCAACGACTCGATGCCCAGTCTGCGCCGTAGGCAGATCGGCTCACTAAGCAAGGCCTAATTCCTCTTCTTGCTCGGCGGTACACCTACCCCAGGAGCCTACCACCAGCACCTCCTAGACAGCGGCATCCTCCTACCGACCGAAACTAAATGATGCTCCCGGAGAGTGCCCTTGCGCGGCTTGTGCAGTACGCGCTCACCCCGGCAGCGTGTCCAGTATCTCTCGCACGGACAGCGTCGCGCCGCAGATGACCTCGTCGGACGCCCCGTAATACAGCGTCAGCGTGTCGCCGTCGTCGCCCAGAATATGCCCGTTGGTGAAGACGACGTTGCCGAAGAAGCCGGTCAGCTCGTAGGGGGTCGACGGCTCCATGATCGGCTCCTCAGACCGGGCCAGGACGCGGCGCGGGTCGTCGCGGTCCAGCAGCAGCGCGCCCAGGCAGTAGCGGGACTGCTCGTTCGCCCCGTGGTAGATTTCGAGCCAGCCCCGGTCGGTCAGGATCGGGGCGGCACCGCACCCGATGCGCGCCGAGTCCCACATCCCCGGACGGCACCGGGCCAGGCAGTGGTGGCCGCCCCAATGCAGCAAGTCCGGCGAGCGCCCCAGCCAGATGTCGTTGCCGCCGATGTAGATGTTGGACGGGCGGTGCAGGCATAAATACTCGCCGCCGACTTTTTGGGGGAACAGCGCGCAGTCCTTGTTGGAGGGCGGGATGATCATGCCGTGCGCCTGGAACGTCCGCCAGTCGTCGGTGCTGCTCATGCCCACCCCCACCCCGTTGGGCGAGACTGCGGTATACGTGAGATAAAAGCGCCCGTCGATCTCCGAGACCCGGCTGTCCTCGATGCCGAACGACTCCAGATCGCCCCGGCCCACCAGTGTCGGCGCTTCTTCCGCCTGGAAGTGGACGCCGTCGTCGCTCGACGCCAGCCGCAGGTGCGACAGCGTGGTCAGGTAGGCCGCACCCTTGTACTGGAAGACGCGCGGGTCCTTGTAGATCAGGTCCGGGTCATCCATCGCGTAGGTGACGATGCCGATGCCGCCGGGCGAGTCGGGGTCCAGGATGGGCGTCGAGACCGAACCCTCGGCCTGATGGGGCCGCTCCGCCACGCGCAGCAGCAGCCACGTTTTGCCCCGCCACCGGAACGCGCCGGGGTTGAGCAGGCACTCCACCCCCAGCCCCTCCCGGCTCGGCCTCACGTCCGAGGGCCGTAAAATCGGGTTCGTCTCAAACCGCCGCGCGATGTCCGCCATGTGTTCGCTTCATCCCTTCCGTCAGCCGTTCGCGTCTTTTCTCATCATCGTGTCTTCTTCCAGCAGCCGCGCCATCGCGTCGCGCGTCATCCGATACAGATACCACTCGCGCATCCGGCGCGCGCCCATGCGCTTGTAGACGGCCTGCGCGTTGGTGTTCCAGTCCAGGCAGGTCCATTCTAGACGCCCGTAGCCGCCCTCATGGGCCGCGCGGACACACTCGCGCAGCAGGGCCTTGCCGATGCCGCGCCGCCGGTAGTCGGGGAGGACGAAGACATCTTCCAGATACAGCGACGGCTGGGCCAGGAACGTCGAATAGGTCGGGAACAGCAGGGCGTAGCCGACCGGGCCGCTCGCGCCCTCGGTTTCGGCCAGCAGGACTTCGAACTTCGGCGTGTCCCCGAACCCGTGCTCCCGCAGCCGCGCCTGCGCCTCCGCGTCCGGTGGCGGCAGGTCCTCAAACTCGGCCAGGGCGACGATGAGGCCGATGACGGCCTCGGCGTCCGCCCGCCCGGCCCGGCGTATGGTGGTGTGCCTCACGTGTCTGCTCTCCAATCCGGCGGGATGACCGGCGACTGTCCCAATTCATCGAGAACCCGGCACAACTCTTGGACCAGCTTGCGGAACGACGAGGCGCGGGCGTAGGCCGCCTTCAGGTCGAAGTGGGCTGAGAGGGCCGGCTGATCCGCCGTCTCGCTGTACGGCGCGTTCTGCGGCATCATCCGGCTAACGGCCCCTTTCGCCGCCCGCACCTGCTCCGGGTCGGATTCGTAAACGGCATCCTCGCGGATGCCCCGCTTCCCGCGCAGGGACTCTAGCGACGCCAGGAACCACGCCTCATACTCGCGTCGGGCCATGACGACCGCGGATGGCATCTGCGGCACGGCCTCCTTCGCCCAGCGTATCATGTTTGGGATGTGCATGACAGCACAGTCGTCGTCGGCATCGAAAAGCACAAAGATCACGGAGGCGTTCGGCTTGAAAGAGGCAATCTGCACCGCTCTTTTGAGGTCTTCTTCCCGGACCATCTGTGTCCGCTTGCTCCTGACTGGCGAGCCTATCTCTACGTAGCAGCCGAGTTCCGGGATCAGACGCCGCAGCAAAATCGGGAAAGCCGCTTCCTCTCCCTGCCCTTCCACGACCGGCTGAATCATGCCAGGTCTTTCTCAAACAGGTCCGAGACATCTTCCGTAGCAGAAAGAGGGGCAGCGTCTAGGGCGTTAGCCCGCATCAGCTCACCTGCCCCCATGAGGTGCTGCCGCAAGGCTTTGACGGGAGCCAGGCCCAGCTCGGAGATGCGCGTTTCACCATTCGCCCATTCGACCACCCGCAGATTATCCGCCCTTATCCATTTTGCATCAATAAGATCGGGGCTGTGCGTCGTGACGACAACCTGAGTCCGTTGCGCCGCGACGTTGATAATGTCTCCGATAGCATCAAGCGCCCCAGGGTAGATGTTCAGCTCCGGCTCCTCAATGGCTGTCAGCGAGGGAGCCGGTTCCTGCAAGGCCGCTACAATCAGGCCGAGTGCGGAGAGAGTGCCGCTTGACATAGCTTCTGCTTCCAGCACGACTTTAGAATCGGACCAATTTTGCTCAACAAACAGAGCGGACTGCCCCCGAACGAACTCCGGTACACCCGGCGAGATGCCTGGAACAACGGATTGAAGCAAATCGCGCACCCGCGACATACTACCAGGAGTACGCTTCACGAAGCCATTGTCTCGCTTCGACAAGCGAAGCAGAACGCTGTTACTGTTTGAACCGTCAGGCTTTAGGTAAGGGGAACCGCTTTGCTCCTGAATACCTCCTACTAGTTCCGGCCTGATCTGGTACAGCCTCATGGAACTGAGGGCTTCGTAAACGGCCGATAATTCCTGCACTCCACCAATGACAGGCATGACGAGCGAGCGTGGACTCAAGGCAGGCTTTATGCCAGAAATGTTTGTCCTAAAATCAGTTTCCGTCCTGTTAAACCAGATCGGGTTTACACCGTCGTCGGTCAGGCTACAGTGTTCATAAGAAACGAAGAAGTCACCCTCCTCAGTGACCCTCAAAGCGAAAGCATAAACGCCTCCCTGCCTCGAATCCACGCCAATCTGAAAGTCCAGGTGGAAGTTTACATGGGGGGAGGCCAACGGTGTATGGAGATGACCTATTCGGCCTACCCCGCCCCATTGCTCTACCACAAGTTGCAAAGGGGTTGTCATGCACTCGGAGAGGAACGCCAGGGCGCTAACGAGGTTGCTTTTGCCGGAGCCGTTTCTGCCCACAAGGAAGAGGGGGTTGGCAAACGTCACGGCCTCGTTGCGGATAGACCGGAAGTTACGAAGTGTTAATTTTCGGAGAAACGGCTCTTGGCTCATGGTGCTGCTTTCGGGGGTGACGTTCATACCCCTACGCCTCATTGGCGCGTATCTGACGGTCAATATCTTCAGGGTGGGCGCGCACGTAGCCCCAGGCATTGGCGAGGTCTTGGGCGCGGAGCGTCGGATACGCCCGCAGAAGATCGGCCTCGCTCGTCCCCAGACGCCGGGCCTGTTCCAAGAGCCAGACGGGGATGCGTGAGTGGACGAGGCACGGCTCGCCGCCGCAGACGCCGGGGATGCTCTCCACTCCGGGGAAGGCGTCGCCCAGATCGCGGGCGACCCACTGCAACAGTTGCGCTTTCTCGGCGCGGGTGAGACTCGGCAGCAGTTTTTCGGCCTCTTGAATGGCGCTCATCGGCGGTCCCCTTGGTGCCTATTCTACCCGCTCGCCGCTGGAAGCCGGCGCGGGCAAGGCCCTCGTTTTCAAGGGCCGCCCCGTCGGCGGGCGCGGCGGACACCGGGGAAGAAGCCTATCCGTTTCGCGGCGGACACGTCCCAAACCGCGACGGCCTCCTCCGGCCTGACGGCATCGGGCATGACGACCCAAAGCTGCCGCCCGTCGGGGGAGAAGCGCAGAACGCTCGGCGTATCGCCGACGTCATGGTCGGTGCTGCGAAGCCTGCCCGTCCGAACGTCCCAGAAAACGACCCCGGCACCGCATTGCGTCCCGGCCAGTGTTTTGCCGTCCTGGGAGAACGCCAGCGCGTAGGGAACACCCCCGCTTGTATCCAGGAATTGGAGACGCCGGTCCGCCTTGACGTCCCAGAGCCGCAGGCGAATGGGTCCGTCGCCATCCGAGCAGTTGCCCGTCCCAATGGCGAGCGTCTGCCCGTTCGAGGAGAGGGCGAAGGTCGCCAGTTCTTCCGCCGGGAGCAAGTCAGGGTGGAGCGGCAGATCGTGCTCCGTCTTCGCGTCCCAGAGGCGCAGCCCGCCCGGCCCCACGACCAGCGCGACCCCGCTGCTGGAGAACGCGGCTCCCACCTGGGGAGAAGGACGTCGAACAATTGTCCGCCGCACCCGGCCGGTCCGCGCGTCGTAGAGAGTCACGCCGTCGGTGGCATCACAGGCCAGCGTCTTCGCGTTTGGCCAGAAGGCGAGGCCCTCGACGTTCACCCTGACCGCCGATCCCGGAAAGGTGGCCTGACTCTGGAGGGTCAGCCGCAGCCGTCCCGTCCGCACGTCCCAGACCCGGACGCGGCCTGCCGCGCCGCCGCCGGCCAGCCACCGCCCATCGGGTGAGAACGCGACACAAAGAACCCCTGCGCCGGGGCCTTGCAGCGTCCGTGACAGCATCCGTGTCAGTGTGCTGCTGCGGACGTTCCAGAGCGTCACCGCCCCGTTCCACCGGCACAGGGCGAGCGTCGTGCCGTCCGGGGAGAAGGCGAGGCTCACGATGTCCTGCCCAGGGTCGGGCGGCGGGCGCGGCGAAGGAAGCGCAGCGGCCCGGCACACGCACGGCAGGAGCAGAAGAAGGCAAAGGCTTGGAAGGGGACGCATCGAGAAACTCCCAGAGGACCGGGTTACTTCCTGCCCAGCGCGAAATCAATCCGCTCGCGCAGGGGCGGGTGGGTGAAGAGCCAGAACTTGATGAAGGCGGGCGGGTCCGGGTCGCTCAGGTTCTGCTCGGACAGGGACACGAAGGCGCGGGCCATCGCGGGGCGGTCCCCGGTCACTTGCAGGCCGTAGACGTCGGCCTGGTGCTCGATCTCGCGCGAGACGCCGTTGGTGATCGGGGCGAGCAGGAAGCCGAGCAGGGTCGTCGTCAGCAGAAGCGCCGGGACGGCGGCATGGTCGGTCAGGCTGGAAACGCCCCACCGCTTGCCGTGGCGGGCCAGCAGCCATTCCAGGAAGCGCTGCGCCAGCGGCAGGACGATCAGCAGGCCGACGACGCTCATCAGGAAACCCCAATACAGGTGCTTGAGGACGTAATGGCCCATCTCGTGCCCGACGATGGCGACCACTTGGTCCGGCGGCGTCCGGGGCGGCAGGAGGGTGTCCCACAGCACGATCCGGGCCGACGACCCGATGCCGGTCACGTAGGCGTTGGTGGTGCGGGTCTGGCGGCTCTTGTCCACTACGTAGATCGGCGCGTTTGGGATGCCCGCCTTCGCGGCCAGCACCTCGATCTGCGTCTTCAGCGGGCCGGGCGGCAGCGGCGTGAATGTGTTGAACAGCGGGTCGACGACTAGGGGCGCGACAAAGATGCCGAAGGCGATGATCGGGATCAGCGCCCCCCAGAACCACAGCGCCCACCGGCGCGGGGAGCGGTTGATCAGCCAGAACAGCACCCACAGGACCGGGACCGTTGTGGCGATGCCCACGGCGACGCCCTTGCCCTCGTCGGCCAGCCACGCCCCCAGGCTTTGCGTAGACAGGCCGTAGTCATGCTGGAGCCAGTAGCCGCCAAAGAACGTCAGCGGCGCGTGGATGACGACCAGGGCCAGCGTCAGCAGCGCGTAGTAAGCCGCCAGTCGGGCGAGCGAAAGGCGCAGCGGCGTGACCCACCGCCGCAGCCGCGCGGACAGGCCGGACGCCAAAACGCCCCACAGCGCCAGCAAGCTATAAGCCGTCCCCGCAAAGTAAAGCCCGTAGCCCGTCCGCGAGTACCGCCGCATCTGCGGCGTGACGACCGGCGGGCGCACGTCGTTTGCCTGCTGAACAGGCGGCGCGGCGGCCTGTGCTGTAACGGCGGGCGCGGGCGCGGCCTGGGCGGGGCGAGGCACGGACAGCAGCACAGCAGCCCCGACACAAGCCGCTATTCCCCACAAAATCGCACGTCTGTTAATCGGTCTTCTCCCGCCCGAAATCATCCCACCAAGCGTCGCCCAGGGCAACAAGCCGTTCTAAATCCAGGGCCTTACCGCTGCTGTCAGATAGCGCAAGATTGCTTCCGCGCAGGTAAAGCTCACGCCACGGGTTATCGCTAAGGCTGCCTTGAACGTGTAGCGTCATCGCGGCACCGTCTCGGGCGATGTGAGCGTCGAAGACAGTCAGGTAATTTCTATCATCCCTGGAGACACTGAGGTTAGCCGGCCCCAATGATGTCTCTATCTCCGACCAACTCAGTGTCTCCTCGCGCCCTTTGGCTTGATACTGAGCAACGAGGCTCTCTTTTTTGTCGCGGGTGATGCCCCAAGGCCGCACGAGCCTGCCGGTCCAAGGTGCCAATCCTGTGGCGCGCAAGGAATTGACACCTTCCAGTCGGAAAGTTACAGTTCTCCCGCTGTCTTTCAAGTAGAAGATACTAAACTTCAGCGTCGCTGTCCGCGTCAGCCGGTCGGATGCTACGAAGAACAGCCGTGCATCGTGCAAAGCGGTCCACAAACAATCCGCCTCAACGCCCGTCGGTAGGTGAACCCAATCCGGGGTCGCTTCTTTGTTTTCTTCCACATCCCCTGCTGTCAGTACGGCTCAGGTACAATTGAGGCATGGACACGCAGACGCGCAAGATCGTCTTCGCCCCGCTGGGCGCGGACATGTTCGGCGACGACATCCTGCTCTTCGAGCACGGCATCCTGTTCGCGCTGGAGACCGCCGTCGAGGCCGCCGGGGGATGGGCGCTGGCCGATGTCCATGACGCCCTGGGCGGTGCGGACAAGCGCGAGCGGCCCACGCCGCCGCTGACCGAGGGCGAGGTCTACGCCCTGGCGGCCAAGGCCGGGTGCGCCGCCCTGGTGGACGGCGCGCTAGCCTGCGAGCGGGACTTGCAGACGGGGTCGCTCGCCCGCGTGACGGTCTCGCTCCGGGTCTTCTCTCCCGCGACCGGCGAATTCGCCGCGCCGGACTCGCTGACGTTCTCGGCGTTCGATGCGGACGCGCCGCCCGAAACATTGGCACTGGATTATGACCTGTGGATCGCCTTGCAGTTCCGTCTGTGCGCCGCCCTGCTGGACGCGCTGGGCGTGAACCTGCCCTGGAGCTTCACCACCGACGCCCTCCAAATCACTACGTCGTGGCCTGCCTATGTCGCGTTCCTGAAGGGCAAGCGGCTGGCGCGGACGCCCGAAACCAAGCTCGGCTACTACGAGCGGGCCATCCAGCACGACCCGGACTTTTTTCTGGCGCTTTACAACAGCGCCATGCTGTACAAGACGCAGACCGACTACGCGACCATGCGGAAGCGGCTAGGGCGGGCGGCGGCGCTGACGCGGGACCCGCGCGACCTGGGCGACGTCTACTTTGAGATGGGCCTGGCGTCCATCTTCCTGGGCGACCCGAAGACCGCCCGCAACTTCTGGGACCGGGCTTTGGAATACGCCCCGGACAACCCGGCCCTGTACGTCAACATGGCGGGGACATATGAGCAGGAGGAGAACTGGGCCGAGGCGACGGCGCTGAACGAAGCGGCCTTGGAGAAGTCGCCCGACTACCACAAGGCCTTGGTCAGCCTGGGGCGGCTCCACGCCATGTTCGGGCGCTTGGACCAGGCCATCCCGCTGTACGAACGCGCGTTAGAGTTGCAGCCGAACGACGCCCTGCGCCGGTCCGTGCTGGGCGGCTGCTACCTGGCGGCGGACCGGCCGGAGGACGCGCGGGCGCAGTTTGCCCAGGCCGTCGCTCTGAATCCCGGCAGCGATCCGGGGAAGTACGCGGCGCAGGAGCTGGAAAAACTGGGGCCGTCTTCACCTGCCGACGACACCAAACAAGACGGCGGGCAGAAAAAGAAGCGGTGGGGGCTGTTCTAGAGCATGAGGAACCCACCCCGGCCCGCTTGAATCCCCACCCTAACAGGGACCCTCCGGGGCACCAGTGCTTGGGGTGGCAGACACAAAGTAATGCTCCCTGGGCATAGCCTCAAGCGAGACGGGGCGGGTTCCTAACGCCGTCCCTCTCGTTGCCGCGTCCGCCGCACCCGCTCCTTCGACCGTGCCAGGGGCGAACCCGAGGCGGACGACGCTTCGGCGGCGGGTGTTGACAGCGAGGCGCGGCGCAGGCGGCTCGCCTTGCCCTTCTCGATCTCCGAGGCGTACACCGCCGAGACTTCAGCCCCCAGCAGGAAGATCATCATCGAGTAGTAGATCCACAGCACGAACGCGATCAGGTTGCCCAGCTCCCCGTACAGCGACCTGTTCGGCTTGAGCAAGTAAACCGACAGGCCCTTCTTGGCGATCTCGAATGCGACGGCGGCGGCCGCGCCCCCGACCAGAGCCGCGCGCCACGAGACGTTGGCCGAGGGCGAGGGCAGAAACTTAAAGGTGACGGCGTACATCAGGGCGCTGACCACGACCGCGCCCAGCTCGATCAACCCGGCGATCAGCGCGCGCTCGAAGGGGACGGCGTGGGCGAACGGCCGGGCCGAGAAAGCCGTGGAGAAGGCCGTCGTCGCCAGCGACAGCACCAGCAGGACGCCGACGCCGGCCAGCAGGGCCAGCGCGACGCCCCGGAGCTGGAACCAGTTGCGCTTCTCGGGCGTCTCCCAGGCCGCGTTCATGGCCGTGGAGCCGTTGACGAAGATCTGGATGGACGCCCACACGACGGCGAGCAGACCGATGATGCCCGCCAGGCCGTGCCCCGTCAGCAGCTTCAGCAGTGTCGGCCCCGCGTGCCGCCCCGTGGCGTCGGAGATGGACGCCCGCTCCATCAGGTGGTCCACCTCGTCGCCCGCCGCGCCGGGCAGGACCTGCGTGGCCAGGAGATGCTGGATCTTCTGCACGGCCTGGTCGGGGTCGTGCGAGTAGAAAAGGCCCAATGCCCATAGGCCGACCAGCAGCAGGGGCACGATTGCGAGGACGAGGAAGAAGGCGAGGCCCGCCGCCAGCAGGCCGCCGTTGTTCTTGCCGAAGCGCTCGAAAACGTCCAGCGTGAACTTGATGACGAAGATGCGCTTCAGGCGCACGAGGATTGCGTTCATGGTGGTTGAAGTGAAATGGGAGGCCTTTATCCAGGCCGCAGTGTGATCTTGGCGGCATCCGAGGCGGGATTGCCGCCGGCGTCGAGTTCGGTCGCCGTGACCGTGAAGACGGTGTCGCGGTTGCCGCCGAACAGGAGCGTTTGTACTTTGAGCGAGAGGCCGTCCGCCGTCCAATCACCGCCCTTGGTGGCCGTGACGTCTTTGGTCGCGCTCTGGCCGCTGACCGGCAGGATGCCGCCCAGGGCCTTGCTCACGTAGGTGACGACGACGCGGACGGTGCTGCCGGGGGTGGCCGTGCCTTTGACGGTCAGAGGGGCACTGGCATCGACATAGGCGGCGTCCAGCGGGTCGGTGATCTTGGGCGCGGGCGGCGGGCCGGCCGCGACGGTCAGGCCGGTCGCCAGGCTCGTCGTGACCTCGGTGCCGTCCCGCGCCGTGAAGTGAGCCGTGACCGGGGCGTTCTGGACGCTGTCGCCGGCCTTGATCGTGTATTCGCCCGTGTAGACGCCCGGATCGGCCTCGGTCAGCGGCAGAGCTTTGGCGAGGCCGCCGACGCTGGCCGTGGCCTTGCCGCCCGGCTGGGCGTTCAAGGTGAACATGACCGTCGCGCCCGCGCCGATGACCTTGCCGCCCGCCTCATTGGTGGTGAACGACTGGACGATCTTGCTGGTCGAGACCTTGAAGCCCCAGCTCGTCGTCGTGGCATTGCCCGCGAGGTCGGCGACCGTCAGGCTGACCGTGTGCCCCCCGCTCGTCAGCGGCTGCGTCGGCTTAAAGGTGAACAGCGAGCCGGTCACGGCGGCGTCCGGCGTGACGTCCTTGCCGTCCAGCGAGACGCGCGTTGCGTCCGGGTTGACTCCCACGCCGGCCCCGTCGGAAACCGTGGCGTAGATCAGCGGATGGTCGGACTCGACCGTCGCGTCGCGGGCCGGCCCGAAGTCGGTGACTTTCGGGGGCTGGCTGTCGATGGTGATCGTGCCGGGGGCCTGGATCAGCGTGCTGGTGACACCCGCCGCCGTCAGCTTGCCCAGCACGGCGGCCTTGGACGCCGCCGCGCCGGCCTTGACGGTGTACGTCCCCGTGTAGACGCCCGGCGACGACTCGCGCATGGGGATGTCCTCGGCGACGCCGGGGATGGCGAACGTGGCCTTGCCGCCCGGCGTTCCGCTCAGGGTGGCCGTCAGCGTCTGGCCGGCCTTGAGCGGCTTCTGCGCGTCATCGGTGAACGACGTGACCTCGACCGACGCCGTGCCCGCGGGCGGCGCGGGGTTCGCCGGGTTGACGGGGCTGGCCGCCAGGGGGGCGGGGGCGACGCCGGGCGGCGTCGGATTCGGGTTGTCCGCCGTCGAGACCGCCACGCCGTAGCCCAGGCTGTTGGCCGGATTGGTGCGGATGACGACCTTCTCGAACTTCTTGACGTCCGACAGGGCGACGGCACGGCCGTCGAAGCTGACCGGCGCGTCCGGGGAGATCTCGATGGCCCGGCCGCTGTCAAGCGTCAGGACGGTGGCGGAGCCGAGCGTACCGATGCCGACGATGGTGCCGCGGACCTCGCCGAACGTCGCCGTGACGACGGTCGCCGCACCCGAATCGTCGCGCTGCACCATCACCTGATCGCCGGCTTTGAGGGCGGAAAGCGCCACCTGGGTGGCGGGCTGCCCACTGACGGAGCGCAGGACGATGGTGGACGGGGACAGCGGCACGACCGTGTTGCGCCCACCGACTCTGAGCGTCAGCTTGGACGGCGTGGTGTTGGTATAAACGCCCGTCACCTGCCCCGAGACCGGCCCGTCCTGTGCCGCCGTGGGCGGCACGGGCAGGGCATTCAGATGAGGGTCCAGGGTCTGGATCGAGACGGTCCGAATGGCGGGCTGCCACTGCACCGAAGCGCCCAGGGCCTGGGAGATGAAGCCCAGCGGCACCAGAACGGTACCGGCGATGAGCCGGGCCGGCTGCGGCAGGGCGCGCGGCTGGCCGTTCACGGTCGCCGTCAGCGCCCCCAGGGGCAGGACGATGGCGGTCTGCCCCTTTTGGCCGTAGACGGTCCGTGTGGCCTTGTCGAACCGGACCGTCGCGCCCAGGGCCTCGAAGATGTCGCGCATCGGCACCAGCGTCGAGCCTTGGATCTGAGTCGGCGGCGTGTGCGCGAACCGCAGAGCGATCCCGTTCAAGACGACCTGGATCGGCCGAGCCGGCGCCGCGGCCCGCACGGCGGGCGCGGCCAGGAGCACGGGCAGGGCGGCGAGCAGCAAGCCGGGTGTCATTCTTTTATGCGTCATAGGGTTGTATATCCGGTGGGAGTTGATACGAAACACGGGTACAATCGCGCAGTGACAGATAACCCTCACTCGCCTTATGACTTGTTGATCGTCGGAGCCGGCCCTATCGGCCTGGCCGCCGCCTGTGCCGCCCAAGACGCCGGCCTGCGCTTCCTGATCCTGGACAAGGCCGGGCCGTGCCAGAGCATCGTCGAGTACGCCCCGCGCCAGAGCTTTTATTCGCCCGCCGCGGAGCTGGAAGTCGGCGGCATCCCCTTCCCTCTGGCCGCCGACGACAAGCCGCGCCGCGAGGACGCCTTGGCCTACTACCGCGCCGTCGTCGTCAGCCGCCGCCTGCCCCTGCGGACATGGGAGAGGGTCACGCACGTCCGGCGCGTAGGCGGCGTGTTCCGGGTCACGACCGTGCAGCAACCTGACGGGGCCTGGGAGACTTCGTATACCGCCCGCGCCGTGCTGCTCGCCAGCGGCGTCTGGGACCAGCCCCGGACACTTTCGGTGCCCGGCGCGGACCTCAAAAAAGTGAGCGCGCGGTACGTCGACCCGACGCCCTATCTGGGCCGGGACTGCCTGACGGTCGGCGGCGGCAATTCCGCCGCCGAGGTCGCGATGGCCCTGGCGCGGGCGGGCGCGCGGTCCCGCATGGCCTTGATTGAGCCGTCGTTCGACGACTGCAACCTGCGCCCGTTCGTCCTCCGCGAGCTGCTGATCATGGTCGAGGAAAAGAAGATCGAGCCGTACTTCGCCACCGAGGTCACGGCCATCACGCCTACCGATGTCACCCTGCACCGCCGGGACGGCGGCGATACGGAGACCATCCCGAATGACTTCCTGTTCACATTGATCGGCGCGGACCCCGATGTCCCGTTCCTCCGCGATGCCGCTGTCGAGATCAATCCCGCCGACAGCAAGCCCGTCTACGACGAGGACACGTTCGAGACCAACATCCCCGGCCTATACGTCTGCGGCAGCATGGCGCGGGACCAGCACATCGTCAACGGCCGCTCCCGTGCGGTGCAGATCGTGGAGCGGATCGCAAGGTTGGCACATGAAAATGAGCGAAATCTCTCAGAAGCGTGAATGCGTCCGGGTGCTCTGTGCGGCAGTTTGGCTGCTTGCCTCACAGCCTTGCCAAGCACAGACTGCGCCCGCCCCCACCACCATCACCGTTCAGCCCGGCGCGCGGCAGACGTTCCGCGGCTTCGGCGCGAGCGGCCTGAACTTCGGGCACGAGTACCAGGCGCTGACGCCGGCGCAGCGGCGGGCGCTCTCCCAGGCGCTCTGGCACGATCTGAAGTTCACGACCCTGCGCCTGTGGCTGAACACTGACCAGTACGCGCCCACGCCGGGCGCGCACGACCTGGCGCAGTTCCGCGGCTGCTACGTCGATTCGGGGCTGATCGCCGACGCGCGCCGCAGCGGCGTCACGACCCTGCTTCTGGCCCCCGACCACCTCCCCGCCTACATGGCCGAAAAGCGGCCCGACGGCAGCGCGCAGACCGGCATGGCGCTCAGGCAGTCCCAGGTGGACGCCTACGCGGACCTGGTCGCGGACTTCATCGCCCGCCTGGGCGTACAGACCGGCGTTCGTATCGACGTCACCGGCATCCACAACGAGCCGAACGACACGTTCCGGTTCACGCCCGCCCAGATCGTCCAGGCGGTCAAGCGCCTGCGGGCCGACTTGGACGCGCGCGGCCTGGCCCGTGTCCAGATCATCGCGCCGGAGAACGCCAGCGCGGACGGCACCCTGGAGGCGCAGATCGACGCGCTCAAAGCCGACCCAGCCGCCTGGAGGGCGCTCGCGGGGATCGCATCCCATTCGTACAACATGGCGGCGACCGAGCGGATCGCGGGCCGCATCGCGGGCACCGGGAAGGCCTATTGGATGACCGAGGCCAGCGACAACGGCCCCGAAGCCCCCGGCGACGCCCAGCGGGCCGCGTCGCTCGCGTCGCGCTTTCTGAGCGACATGAACCACCGCGTCACGCACTGGATCCATTTCGTTGGGTTCGAGGTCCCGGACCCGAACGACAACGCCACGCGCGTACTGGCCTACACCCCGGCCAATACAGCCTCCAATACGCCGTTCGGGATCACCGTCTTTCAGAAGTATTACTACTACAAGCAGCTTTCCGATACGTTCGATGTCGGTGCGGTCTTCCGCCGGTCGCAAAGCACGTCGGACGGCGACATGACCTATACCTACGGCAAAAAGCCTCGGCTGACGGTGGCGGCGGCCCGGAACCCGGATGGGACCTGGGGCATCGGCCTGAGCAACTACACCTCTTCCAGCTTCCGGGATGCCGACGACGAGAAAGACTTTGCCCAGCACAACAGCGGCTACGCCGCACGGACCTTCGCGGTCACGATTCGCGTCCCCGAGCTGGCACGTGCCGGCGTCCTGCGCTTCGCTGTCCGCCGCAGCAACAGCGGCGTCAACGATGTGGCGGGCGGTACGCTGCTCATGCATGATGGTGCTCTTACGGTCCCCCGCGTCGGACCGCTGGACTTGATCACCCTGCGCTCGCTGCCAGGATCGGGTACAACGGCCCCATGATGACCTTCTCCTGGCCTACCGTGCTGGCCGCGTTTCTGGCGTCGATGGTCGAGTTCGTCGAGGCGCTGACCATCGTGCTCGCCGTGGGGGCCGTGCGCGGGTGGCGGCCCGCGCTGTGGGGCGCGGCGGCGGCGACCGTCCTGCTGGCGATCCTGGTGGGCGCGTTCGGGCCGTCGCTCGCCCACGTCAACGCGCACCTGTTCCAGCTCGTCGTCGGCCTGCTGCTGCTCTTGTTCGGGCTGCGCTGGCTGGTCAAGGCGATCTTACGCGCGGCGGGCGTCATCGCCTTGCGGAACGAGGACGACGAGTACAAAGAACAGGAAGAGTCTTTGGGGCACGTCGCGCGCCGTGAGGGGTTCGACACCGGCGCGGCCCTGGCCGCCTTCAACGGCGTGTTCATCGAGGGCATCGAGGTCATCTTTTTGGTCATCTCGATGGGCGCGGCCAGCCGCCAGATTGTGCCCGCCTCGCTCGGCGCGGCCCTGGCCGCCGTCCTGGTCATCGGGCTGGGAATGGTCGCCCGCCGCCCGCTGACGGCGATCCCGGAGAACGCCCTGAAGCTGGCCGTGGGCGTCTTGGTCTCCGCCTTCGGGACGCTCTTGGTGGGCGAGGGGCTGCGCCTGGAATGGCCGCTGGGCGATGCCTGGGTGCCGCTGGCCCTGTCGGCGGGCTACGCCCTGACGGCGGCGGCGGGCGTCGCGCTGGCCCGTTCGGCGCGGCGGGGGAGATCAGCATGAAGCACTTACGCACGGCCTGGGGGGAGCTGATCGGGCTGTTCGTGGACGACTGGGCGTTCGCCCTGCTCGTGCTGCTCTGGGCCGCCGTCTTCGCCCTGCCGCCCGTGCGCGCCCACGCGGCCTGGGCCGCGCCCGCGCTGTTCGGGGGCCTGGCCGCGCTGACACTGGCGTTCGTGGTCCGACGCGCGCGGCACTAGGGGCGCGTCGCCTTGCCCGATTCCGCACACCTATGGGGTATGCTAAGAGAAAACGTAAGCGCCACCCGCGCCCCTTAAGGAACCCGTCCGTCCATGCATATCCGAACGATCCAGCACGCCGTTCCCACGCATAAAGTCACCAACGACGATATTCTAGAGACGTTCCGCCACGAGAGCCGGGATCGCGTGGGCCGGGTGCAGATGGCCCTGCTGGAGACGCAGGTGCGGGCGACCTTGGCGACGGCGGGGACCGAGGTGCGCTACAAGCTCGCGCCCGGCGAGAAGGCGCTCGACCTGGTGCTGGACGCGGGCCGGCGGGCGCTGGCCGACGCCGCGATGGCACCGGGCGACGTGGATTTTTTGATCTACACCGGCGTCGCGCGCGGCTGGCTGGAGCCGGCCACGGCGAACGTCGTGCAGTCCGAGCTGGGCATGCCGAACGCGACCTGCTTTGACATGCTGGACGCCTGCGCGAGCTGGCTGCGCGCCATGCAGGTCGCTCGCAGCCTGATCCAGAACGGGACGTACAAGACGGGCATGATCGTCAACTGCGAGAGCAGCCTGGTCCGCAGCTTCTGGGCGTCGGAGATCAAGGACAGCGCCGATCTGAAGCACCGGGTCGCCCAGTTCACCATCGGCGAGGCGGCCACGGCGACCATCATCACCGACGCCCAGCCCGACGACGACTTTTACTTCAAGTTCCAGAACTTCGGCGAGCACTACAAGCTGTGCATGATCCCGCTCGCCAACATCGCCGACTTCTCGCCGGGCGACCCGGACCCGCGCCACGCCACGTCGCAGTTCTTCTCGCTCTCGCGTGAGCTGGTCGTCACCACGGTCAAGAAGATCGCCGAGGTCTACGGGCGCGACCCGCACTTCTCGGACCGCTGCTACGACATCGCCTTCGGCCACGAGGCCAGCCAGAAGGCCAGCGAGGTCCTGGTCAAGCACATCGGCCTGCAGAAAGGCGTCTACTACAGCATCCACCCCCGCTACGGCAACTGCGTCTCAGCCTCGGTGCCCCTGGGCATGAGCTTGGCCCAGCAGGAAGGCCGCCTGAACCGGGGCGACAAGACGCTGATCGTCGTCGGCAGCGCGGGCGTCTCCGTCGGCCTGGCAACGTTCACCTTCTGAATCTTCTGATCCCCGCGAACCCTTCCGCCCGCGCCTTCCGTTAGGAGTCGTAACGCCCTCTGACGGAAGGTTCCCCTCCATGCCCCGCCCGCGCCGCACCCGCTTTCTTGCCCTCTTCGCCATCCTGGCCCTCGGCACCGTCGCCCTCACCCTGTGGATGAGCCGCCCCACCCCGCCACGCTACAGCGTCACCGACCTAGGCGTCCTGCCGGGAGACACGGACAGCGACGCCTCGGCGATCAACAGCGCCGGGGACGTGGTCGGGCTTTCCAGCGCCGCCGGGGGGACGTCCGGTGCTCCCGCCGTCTTCCATGTCTTTCTCTACCGGAGTGGTCGGATGGCCCGCCTGGGCACGGCTCTGGAGAGAACCTGGCGGGGGGCACTGGCGATCAACGACCGGGGGCAGGTGGCCGGTCGATTTTCTGCCTCTCCGAAGGCCGGCCATGCCTGCCTGTGGGCTGCGGGCACGCAGCAGGACCTGGGAACACTGCCGGGCCTGCCGGAGACGTTCGCAGCCGGCCTGAACGACCGGGGGCAGGTTGTGGGCGGCGCGCAGGCAGCGCGGGATGGGACGGTCAAGCGGCCGCCGGACCACGCCTTTTTGTTCAGCGGCGGGCATATGACACTTCTGCCGCCCCCGCCGGGCTACACGGAGGTGGTCGCGCACGGCATCAACGACGCCGGGCAGGTGGTCGTGAATGCCTCTAGCGGGCGTCCCCGCCAACCTTTTCTGTACGACACCCAAACCGGCAGGTGGACCGCTCTAGCCCTGCCGACGGGCGCACGGTGGGGGTATGCAAGCGCCCTGAACGACCAGGGCCAGGTCGTGGGCGAGGCCGCGAGCTTCGGCGGCCTGTTCAACGCGGACTTCAGGCTACGCGCTGTTCTCTGGAGCAGCGGCGTGGTGGTCGATCTGGGCACACTGCCGGGGGCAGCGGGCAGTGGGGCGTCCGCGCTGAACGGGCGGGGCGAGGTGGTCGGCTTCGCCGAGTATGAACCCAGCGCGGCGGGCGAGGCCCTCGGGATGCGCCTACGGGGGTCGAATCCGCTGCGGCGGCTGTTCCGCACACACTACACCAGCCGCGCGTTCGTATGGCGCGCGGGCCGCATGGCCGATCTCAACGATCTCATTCCCTCCGATTCAGGCTGGACGCTGGCTGAGGCGCACGGCATCAACGACCGGGGCCAGATCGTCGGCGACGGCGAGCACAACGGCCAGGGGCGGGCGTTCCTGCTGACGCCGCTGCGCTGAGGCAGACCATGCCTTGCGCCCGCGTGGCTTCCTCTGTTATACTGGCCCCATGAAACCAATCGTCTTAGTCGCAAGCGGCGACCTGCGGCTGTCGGCGAACCAGAAGTGCGAGCCGGCGCAGGCCGCGATGGAGAAGCAGCTCATGGCCGCTTTCGAGCGGCAGGGCGCGTCGGTCACGCGCGGGCACGCCTTCGACCCCGTCAAGCAGCACGGCTTTCTGGACAGCCAGAAGCGCGGCATGGAGGTCTTCCGCACCATCGACCCCGACGCGCCGCTGGTCGTCGCCGAGGCCGTCTGGCAGTATTCCCATCACGTCCTGCCCGGACTGATCACGCACCGGGGGCCGATCCTCACGGTCGCCAACTGGAGCGGGGCCTGGCCGGGCCTGGTCGGGATGCTGAACCTTAACGGCTCGCTGACCAAGGCCGGCGTCGCCTACAGTTCGCTGTGGAGCGAGGACTTCACCGACGACTTTTTCACCCGTGGCCTCGCCGAGTGGCTGGCCGGGGGTACGGTCACGCACGACACGAGCCACGTCCGGCCCCTCGCCGATGTCCCCACCGAGGCCGCCCAAATCGGGTCGGAGTTCGCCGCTGCGCTGCGGCGCGACAAGGCCATTTTAGGCGTCTTCGACGAGGGCTGCATGGGCATGTACAACGCCATCATCCCCGACGAGCTGCTCGCCCCCCTGGGCGTCTTCAAGGAGCGCCTGAGCCAATCGGCGCTGTTCGCCAAGATGGGCACCGTCTCGGACGGCGCCGCCCGCGCCGCCTACCAATGGCTGTTAGAACGGGGCATGACGTTCCAACTGGGGCCGGACGAGGCGACCGACCTGACCGTCCCGCAAGTGCTGGGCCAATGCAAGATGTACATCGCCGCCGTGCGGATCGCCGGCGAGTTCGGCTGCGCTGCCATCGGCATCCAGTACCAGCAGGGATTGAAAGATTTAGCCCCCGCCTCGGATCTGGTCGAAGGCCTGCTTAACAACACGGATCGCCCGCCCGTCGCTGATGAGGAAACGGGTGCCGAGCTATACGCCGGGGCGGCCCTGCCCCACTTCAACGAGGTAGACGAGTGCGCGGGCCTGGACGCCCTGGTGACTCACCGGCTCTGGACAGGGATGGAGTATGCGCCCGAGACCACTCTGCACGACCTGCGCTGGGGCCGGCGCTACAGAGGCGAGGGGCGCGACGAGTACGTCTGGGTCTTCGAGATCTCGGGGGCCGTGCCGCCCGCCCACTTCGCCGATGGCTACCGAGGCGCGACCAGTGAGCGCCAGCCGCCCATGTACTTCCCCGCAGGTGGCGGCACGATCAAGGGCGTCAGCCGCCCCGGCGTCCTCGTCTGGAGCCGCGTCTTCGTCGAGGACGGGCACCTCAAGTTCGACACCGGCCTGGCCGACGCGGTCACACTCCCACAGGCCGAGACACAGGACCGCTGGGACCTGACCACGCCCCAGTGGCCGATCATGCACGCCGTCCTGCGCGGCATCTCGCGCGACCAGATGATGGCCCGCCATAAGGCCAACCACATCCAGGTCGCCTACGCCCCCGACGACGAGGCGGCCCGCCACGCGCTGTACGCCAAAGCCGCCGCCATGCAGGCCCTGGGCCTCGACGTCTCCCTCTGCGGCGAAGTCTGAAAACCCCGCAGAAGAGGCTATAATCACGGAAGAGAAACAGACCCCTATGACCACGGTCCTTCAAGCGGACGCCGCAAACCAAAAGCTGCGCGGCGGCTACTACACCCCGCCTGCCATTGCGCGGTTCCTTGCGGGATGGGCAATCCAGTCGCCCGCCGATGAGGTGTTAGAACCGAGCTGCGGCGATGGGGAACTGCTCGAAGCCGCCGCCCGGCGGCTTCTGGCGCTGGGCGCAGCCCCCGGCGATGTCGGGCGGCGGCTCCAGGCCACGGAGCTGTACGAGTCCGAGGCTGCCTTGGCGCGCGCGCGCCTGGATGGCCTGGGCATCCCTCCCGGCGGCGTGACCGTCTCGGACTTCTTCGCGCACGGCGACCAAGCCTGGGGGCTGGTCGGCGCGCGGTGCGACGTGGTGATCGGCAACCCCCCCTTCCTGCGCTATCACACGTTCCCCGAGGACCAGCGCGAGCGGGCCTTCCGGCTGATGCGGACGGCGGGACTGACGCCGACCAAGCTCACGAACTCCTGGGTGGCTTTCCTGGTCGCGGCCAGCCTGCGACTGAATCCCAATGGACGACTGGCGATGGTCGTTCCCGCCGAACTGCTGCAAGTCAAGTATGCCGAGCAGACGCGGGCGTTCCTGGCGCGGCACTTCGGCGCGCTCACCATCGTCACCTTCCGCCGACTGGTGTTCGCGGGCATCCAGCAGGAGGTGGTGCTGCTGCTGGCCGAGAAAGACCCGGAGATCGAGAGCGGCATTGATGTCGTCGAATTGGGCGATGCCGATGATCTGGCTGGATATGAGGTTCGGCTTCGCGCGCGGCGTCACCTGAAGGCCATCGACCACGGCACGGAGAAGTGGACGCAGTATTATCTAGAGGAACGCGAGATCGGCCTGCTGCGCGCTTTGGGCGAGCACCCGCACCTGACGCGGCTGGGCCAGGTCGGGTGCGTGGACGTCGGCGTCGTGACGGGACGGAACCCGTTCTTCGTCCTGCCCGAGTCGCAGGTGCGGGGGCGCGGGCTGGAGGGCCTGACCCTGCCGCTCGTTGGGCGGACGGCGCAGCTTCCGGGACTGTCGTATTCCGAAGAGGACTGGCAGGCTGACCGGCGGGCCGAAGTCCTATGCCATCTTCTGAATCTTCCCGCTGTGCCTTTCGATCAACTGCCGGAAGCCGCCCAGGCATACGTCCGGCACGGCGAAACGCTGGAGGCGCACACGGGGTTCAAGTGCCGCAACCGCAAGCTCTGGTTTGTCGTGCCGACGCTGTGGCCGCCCCACGCGTTCCTGTTCCGGCAGATACACGGCTACCCTAAGATCGTGGAGAACCAGACCCAGGCCACGTCCACCGATACGATTCACCGTGTCTGCTGCCACCACCCGGAACACGCAGGACCACTCAGCCTTGCCTTCCTGAACTCGATGACGTTCGCTTTTGCCGAAGTCCTGGGCCGCAGCTACGGCGGCGGCGTTCTGGAGCTGGAGCCGAACGAGGCCGAGCAGATACCCGTGCCGTTCTTCGAGGACGCGGCGCTGGACTTTCGGGAGATCGACCGGCTGGAGCGGGCCGGCCAGATCGACGCGATCCTGAACATCACCGACCGGGAGCTTCTGCAAGAAAAGATGGGGCTGGACAAGGGCGAGATCGGGACACTGCGCCAGGCGTGGCGCAAGCTCTCCGGGCGGCGGATGGGGCGCAAAGTCAAGGCCGCAGGCAGCAAGGGGGGCACCTGATGGCGAAACTCGTCACGATGCCCCCGCTCGCCATCTCCCAGGCGGCGCTGGAACCCTTCGGAGTGACTTGGACTGCCAACGGCGGCAGCCTCAGCCGGACGCCCCCTCAGTCCTCGGGCGACCTAGGCAGGGTCTTCAACATGGCCGTCGGCACCGCTCTGGCGGTCCTACTGGGAGACATCCCGGTCACGACGCCGAACGGCAGCTCACTGACGCCTGCCCTGCCTGACTGTGTGGAGGTCGGCCCGGTTCGGATCATCGGCGGCGTCCGCCCGCAGAACTTCGACGTGGGCTACCGCCCCGATGGAGTCCGCTTCGCCTACGACAGCAAGACGCTCAACGACGCCAAGAGCGTCGGCAAGAACTGGCAGAACATGATCAACGACCTGGCGACCGAGGCCACCACGGTCCACAGCCGCTTCCCCCATGCCGTCGTCGCCTTTTTGATCGCCCTGCCGAAGCCCTGTCTCGGGGAGCCGCAGAGATCAGCAATGATCGAGACTTTGGAGCGCCTTGCACATCGTCAACGGGTAGACGACGCCGATTATCTGGCCGAGGCCATCTCGCTGGTCGTCTGGGACCCTGCCGACGGCAGCATCCTCTCCGACATCCCCGCCCAAACATCCCCGCTGCGCGTAGAGCGTTTTTCTCTCCAAGTGGAGACGGCCTACGTCAGCCGCTACAAAGGCCTGCCGCCCCACGCCGCCTGATCAACCCATGTCACCCAGGAGAACACGAGTCATGCTGCCGCTGCGCCTCTACACCTACCTGCTCCTCGACCTCGACTCGGCACCGGACGTGCTGGCGCGGATGCTCCGAGACATCACCGACCCCGCCGCCTACGACGCCCGTCCGGACCCGGCACGGTTCACGCTGCGCGAGGTGCTGGCCCACCTGGCCGACTGGGAGGCCGTCTTCCTCCGCCGCCTGACGACGACCCGCGACGAAGAAGACGGCGTCCTGCAAGGGCTGGACGAGGGCCAGGTCGCCCTGGACCACGACTACGCCCACGCCGACCCGTCCGAGTGTCTCGCCCGCTACAAGGCGGGCCGGACGGCTATCGTCTCGTTCCTGCGCGCACTCGCGCCCGACCAGTGGCAGAGGGTCGGCAGCCACACTGAGATCGGCCCGATCACGCTGGAAGCCCAGGCGGTTCTCATCGCCGCCCACGACGGCTACCACCGGCAGCAGACGCTATGTCATGTTTCAAGTGACAAAGTGACATGGGAAGTGAGCGGAACGGAATAGAGTCGATCCGCGGTTCGCCTGCGCCGTCTGCTTGCGCTGGCCCGGATGCTGTTTTCCTTGCGTCGGCACTCATCGCAGAGACTTCGCTGCTTTGAATTTCTTTTGTAGCCCAAGATGGGATTGCCACACTTATCACAGGAAACCACATTGTTACGCAGAGCCTCCATCAACTGCAAAACAAGGACGTGAAACAGGTGGCTAGGACGCATAGGATAGTTGGGCGACCGATCGTCATAGAGCCTATCTGAACGCAGCGGCTCGTGTTGCGCGCTGTCACCCCACCCCGGCCTATATTTGGCGTAAACATCATAGTGCCATTCGTGATGACTGATCGCGTGGGGCAGTGTGACTTGCAGGATCGGTTCGTTTGAGCCGGCTGACCACGACGGTATCAGAGTGAGAGGCACTTTGGACGCCCAAAGTCTAACTGCATGGTAAAGACATTGCCGCGCATATCCATCTTCTGTTTGTGGGTAGTTCTGCCCTTTGGCAGAATTCCAGACGCCCACCGGGTGCCATCCCTTCATACTCGTTTTGTAGCTTTGCCCGAACACCTCCTGCCAGTCTTCCTCCTCCGGCGGCTCAGGTTTTGAATTCAGGTTCAGCCTCGCCTTGCTATAGTTCAAGTCCAGGCTTGCCTTGATGCGGAGAATGGAACGAATCCGTCGCGCCATTCTGTGCCAAAAGTCTACAGTGTCGCCCAAAAAAATGACCTCGCTCGTGACGTCATCAATCAGAGGGCGTTCGCCCTCTGGCAGTCCTTCAATCGTCATGCGTTGAGAGCCGTCCTCAACGGACCAAGCCTGCCTACCGAACTTCCGAAGAGGCCATAGTCCCAACACCCCGTATGTGAAGGCGAACTCTCGTATCTTCTCCGCAGGTGCTTTCCAGAGTTCGTAAAACTCACACAAGCAGCCCTCGGCTGTCTTGAAGTGCCTATCGTCAGTCGGCGAAACGTAGTAGGTTAAGCCGTCCACATCATCCTCGTCTCTCCACCAAAGCACCTCCTGTTCGCGCCCGTGTATCTTCTCTACTGACACGAACGCGTACCTCGGAACAGCTACGACTCTGGAGCCATCGGACAGAGGCAGAGCGTAGTGATTACCACCGCGTTTTGCTTGATTTTTAGCCATTCCCTCAACCTCTTTATTCATTCCGTGTTAACCTCGATGTTAATGTCAAAAGCGCCGCTTTGACATTAACGAATAGGGTACCCTTATTCGTGCGAGTTCACTCAGTAACGCCATAGGTCGTTACGGAACGGAGGTAGAGAATGAAGATTTGGCTGGAGACGTCGGAGGTCGCCGAACAGATGGGAGTCAGCGTCAGGCAGGTGCAGAAGCTGGCCCAGCAGGGCCTGATACCCTACGTCCGCCGGGGGCGGCGCATTCGCGTCCCTGCGGCGGCTTGGGCGGCGTTCGTTGCCCAGCAGTCGGCGGACGCGCTGGCGTCCCTGAAGGAAGGGGCCGGCCATGTCCAAGCAGCCTGATCGGGCGGATGCGGGGCCGTGGCTAGCGGTCTGGGCCAGAATCGCCGACGCGGCCGACGAGCTGCGCCGGTGCCGGGCGCGGGAGAGAGCGATTCGGGAAGAGTCGCGGGGACAGGAGCCGGCCGTGTGACGCGGATGGACATAACAGGAGAAAGCCCGGCGCTGGGAACGCCGGGCCGAAGAAGAAAGGACAGACACGCTCATGTACGAACGCGCATCTAGTATAGCACAATTTCGTAGGAGATTGCCGCCGCCTCAGATCGGCGTCACAGGCCCACGTCGGCCCAGCGCAACGCCGGCGTCCATCCTGTCTGCCGCAGGAGGTGCCTGATGTACCCAGATCGGCACGCGCCGCCAACGGTTGGCGAGGTGCGGAGGATGGCCAGCAAGCCGTCCCGCAAACTCAGGTCCCTCTACGGCCCTCGGAGCAAGGCCCCCGCGTGGAAGAAGAGGATCGCCCGGACGGTTGCCGGCTACCGCTTCGCCTTCGGTGAGGGCAACCCAGAGGCGCTCTGGCGGGACGTAGACGCCCTTCCAGGCCCCGACGCCAGCGCTATCCCAGGGGAGGCGCCATGATGGCATCCACAGCCGCTTCGGGGAACGGGACTGCGACGGACCAATCCTCAAAGCGCCATGCGGTGGAGCAGCGGCTCGGAGCCGAGCGGAGATTCCTCGGCTCCCTCCTGCTGGCACCGCAGGCGATCAAAACCACGCTGGCCTTCTTCTCCCGAGAGAGGATCGGGCCCGCCGACCTCACCGACCCGCGCCACCGCGTCATTTACGACGCTATCGTCTGCCTCCACCGGCAGCGGGAACCCGTGGACCTGGTGTCCCTTCAGGGCTATCTCGCCAGTCAGAGCCTCCTGGAAGACGCGGGCGGGGCGGAGTACCTGAACGATCTGCACGACGCCGCGCCGCCTGGACAGGTCGAGCAGAGCGCCGAGGCCGTCGCCCAAGCCGTTCGGAGCAGTGCAGCGACTCCCAGACGCAAGCCCTTCACTGAGCGCGTCATTGACCTCGCCGACGTGGAAGCACCAGGCGACCTGCCGCTGATGTTCGGCAAGTACCTGCTGAAAGGCGCGGCCCACTGGCTGACCGGGCAGACAGGGCTTGGCAAAAGCACGTGGGCCTACAACGTCGCCTGCTCCCTAGCCGAAGGCGTACCTCTTTGGGGTATCGAATGCGAGCCGCAGTGCATCCTCTACATGGACATGGAGAGCGGCGACGTCGGGCGGGCGCTTAAGGTCGAACGCTTGTACCGGGATGCCCCGCGCGTCCGGGGGCGGCTCCTGTTCTACCGCGAGGAGCTGCGGCTGCCTGAAGACCTGGCGGAGATGCTGGCCTTCGCGGAGGCGCACCAGGTTACGCTGATCGTCTTCGACACAGCGCGGCGCTGCTTCTCCGTCAAGGACGAGAACGACAACGCCGAAGTTTACAACCGGATCGTCCCGGTCCTGGACGCCCTCAAACAGCGGCACATCGCGACTCTCACAATGGGCCATCCCCCGAAGAACGGCGGCCTGGGCGCACGGGGAGCCGGCGCGCAGGAAGACGCAGGCGACGTGAACCTGACCCTGACGATGCACCGGGGCGAGGTGAGTGACCCCGGAGGCGTCATCGCCCTGCGCGTGACGAAGAACCGGCTGTTAGGCCTTAGCATCCCGCCCCTGTTTTTGCGCCGAGCGGGCGACGACCAATTTGAGCGGATCGGGCCCGACGAGGCGGGGGAGGTGGAGGAGGAGACGTCTGGGACACCGACGGCGCGGGTGCGCTGCGCGGAAGCCGTTCTGGCGCTTCTGGGACGCAGTCCCGGACCGGTCCGCCACACCGACATCGTGAAGGCCATGGAAGCGCAGGGGCACGCGCCCAGCACAGCTAAACGCGCGATTGGGCTGCTTCAGAAAGAGGGCCAGATTGGTCATGGCGGAGAAGGCTACGCACTGGGATAGGGCCAGGTTCAGTCTCAGGGTTCATTTGATACTGACCATTGAACCTAACATGAGTCCTCCATGCTCAAGTGTCAAGGTTCAGGTCCACCCGAAGTATAAGGGGGCGTGGACCTGAACCTTGGAACCAAACCCGAGCCAGTTCGATCTTTGCTGGCGCGGACTCTTCGAAATTCCGTTCAAGTGTCTTGGTTGAGACTAGTTCCGGCAGCCTGTCCGAGTATTTGACGTGAAATAGCCACCAGCTAGGATGAGAGGTACAGGTCAATGGCCGACACAAACGACAATCCGGGCGCGATCTTCGGGACCACAACAGGCATCAACACAGGCAGCGCCGTGGAAGCCATCCAGGCCGAAGCCGCCGGACGGGACACCCGCCCGGACCCGCCGCTACCCCCCGTGGGCTTCGGGAACTCGCCCCTCATCACCGTGGACGAGGTGATGAGCCTGAACCCGCCTACTCACGACGCGCCCACACCGCCTGTCGGTCCGGCGTCGGGCGCGCTTGACGCCTTTTCATTTCACGAAGAAGTCTACGCCCGAGTTCTCAGGACGCAGGGCGGCACTGCGCCGCGCGGCGGTTGGGACGCGCCGGACCCGAACTCCCCCGTCGGTGTCGCCGAGTTCTCCCCGCCCTACTCCGCTTCGCCCAGTACCCCCGCGCCGCCGCCGATCTCTGCCGACCCGCAGTTCCGCCAGCAGGAAGCGGCCCGCCTCGCCACGGCCCGCGCGGACGCCGCCGAGTTCCAGCGCGACGCCGCCCGGACCCGCGCCGAGCGCCTCGCGACCGCCCCGACCGGGTGGGACGCCGCCGCCCACAACGCCCGCGCCGTGGAGCGGGGCGCGGCCCGCCCCTACGGGACCGGCACCCCCTCCGACTCGCCCTCCACGATGTCCGCCCCCGTCAACGCGGGGGCGGCCTTCGACTCCGTCGCTTACGACGAAAACCTGGCGGCGCAGAGGCTTCAGGCGGCGGGAGATGCGCCCCCGCCCGGTGGGTGGGGACCGGCACCAGACCCCTGGGCCGACCGAGATCACGGGCGTATCGATTCGGGCACCCGGTCCCGCGTTTCGGACCCGACCGCGCCGTGGGCCAGGACGGGTGATGCCGCGCCCCGGAAGGCCGCGCCGCGCTACGGCAGCTTCGAGGAAGCCCAGCAGGCACGCGCGGACATCCACGAGGACGCCCGCAACCTCTACACCGCGCGGGACGACTTCGCCAAGATCGGCGGCGACGACTTCAAGAGGGACGTGGAGAGCGCCGAGGTGTCTGCGGGCCTGCGGGAAGCGCCGGAAGGGCATGGGGGCAACGTCTTCCAGCGGGCCGGACGGAATCTGCGCGAGGACTGGAACGAGCCGTCCGGCTACGGCAAGCTGAACTACGCCTTCGCGGCCGGGGCACTGTTGCAGGAGGGCGGCCAGTATTTCCAGCGCACGAACTCGGGCCAGTACGTCACGCCCGAACAGCGGGAGACCGCCCAGGCGGGGATGATGACCGGGGCCGGGGCGCTGATCGGGACCGCCGTCGGCTCCATGATCGCGCCGGGCGCGGGGAGCTGGGTCGGCGGCATGGTCGGCGGCGGGATCGGGACCGTCGCCCAGGGCATCGTCGGCGCGAACGAGAGCCGCGCCCAGGAGACCCGCCAGGCCGCCGAGTCGCTCGTGAACTCGCTGGGCGAGGCGTCCGGCAAGGTCAAGGAGTTCAGCGCCCAGATCGAGGCCTCGGGCGTCTCCACCCAGCAGTTCGGCGAGGCCCTCGCGAGCGCCGGGTCCGTCGGCACGTTCGGCCCGGGCACGACGGGCGGCGTCCTGGCGATGACCGGCGCGTTCGGCGAACACGCGGGCGAGGACTGGAACGCCATCACGCGCTACACGGCGAACCCGCTCCTGCACGACATGGGAAACCGCTTCTCCGGGGGGACGGCGACCTCGGACGACATCACGGGCCTCGCCTACGACGCCGCCGAGACCGGGGACTTCGGCGGACTGAAGACCTTGCAGCAGGCCTCGCGGGACGCGCGGGTGAAGGACGACCCGCAGTTCCAGGCGGACACCAAGGCGCTGAGTGACCGCAAGGGCAGCTGGTGGTATCAGACGGGCCACTTCCTCGCCGGGGTCGCGGGGCACCTGGGCCTGCCCACCGCCGGCAAGGACGGCATCCAGGCCGCCCAGGACGACGCCGATGCCCGGAAGGCCGCCGTTGCGGGCGGTCCCGACCCCCACGCGCAGGCCGAGAACGACCTGATCAACCAGTTCGCCACGCTGCGGAGCCAGCAGATCGTCGCCGACAGCGGCGTCAAGGAGGCGACGGTCGGCATCGGCCTGGCCGAGGCGCGGGGCGGCGGCAGCGCCGAGGTCGGCACGGCGAGCGCCGGGCTGTACGCGGCCAACGCGGCGGGGCGGGCGGCCACGCAGTCGGAGATCGGCCTGCTGCAGGCGGACCAGGCGAACCCCGTCAACGCGGGGCGCAAGGACGAGTTGGACGCGCGCATCGCCGACGCCCAGGCCCGACTGTCCGGGTACGACCTCGCGGACGCCCAGGCCCAGCGCCGGGTCTTCGGGCTGGCCTCGGACGAGTCGGCGGCGAACTTCGGCGAGACGTCCACGGGCCAGCGGGCGGCGATCCAGGCGGGCTACTACGGCGGCAAGACGTTCGCCGAGATGCAGGGCAGCGAAAACTCCATCCTCTCGACCGAGCGGGCGCGGGCAAGCGAACTCCGGCGTGAGGCGGCCAGCCCGCTCATCAGCGGCACGGCGGAGGGCGCGCGCCGGCGGTCGGAGGCGACCGCGCTCGAAACAGACACGCTCCGCCAGAAGCACGACTTCCAGGCCGCCATCTACACGCAGCGGCTGGCGGGGGCGGACAAGGACATCGCCGCCGCCTCGGAGACGGTCGGCGAGAAGCGGGCATTCGGGTCGTCCTCAGACGTCTTTGGCGCGCAGACCCACGAGATCGAGACGATCCGGGCCAAGTTCGCCGAGCTGACGGGCGAGCTGCGGGCGGGCGGCCTGACCGCCGACCAGGTGCGGGAAAAAGAGCAGCAGTTGATCGCCGTGCGCGGGCAGGCGACGCAGGTCATCGCCGCCCAGCGCGAGGAGCGGATCGCGAGTGCGCGCGGCGGGGCCGAAGACGAACTGACCTCAGCCACGGCCCCGCTCGCCCACCAGGTGCGGGTGGGCGGGTCGGCCTCGGTGAACCCGGCGGCCATCGACGCGGCCTTCGCCGGCATCCTGGCCGCCGACCGCGACGCCGTGACCTCCTACGCGCCCGACTCCCGCGAGCGCCGGGACGCGCAGGCCCGGCTGGACACGGACCTCGCGCGGAAGCAGGACGAGACGGACGCGCTGAACGAGTACCGTCCGTCCGCCGCCACGCGGCTGGGGGACACGGCGGGGCGGGCGAACCTGCGCCGGGCGGAAACGGCGTTCTCGCTGGAGCAGCTCGCGCCGTACCGATCGGGCGACCCCGGCAGCGCGCCGCTGACCGCCGCCCTGGGCCTGGAAAAGGCGCTGACCGGCGACATCGCCCTGCAAAACCGCGACCAGACGGCCGCCGACGCGGACAAGGCGCAGCGGACGAAGGAGGGCCGGTGGGACGACGCCGCCGAGGCCGGCTACCAGGAGGGCAAGGAGGGCCGGGCCGAGCGGGCCGACCAGGACCGCCTGCGCCGGGGGCAGGCCGAGCACGACCGCGCCTTCGAGATGCTGAAAGCGCTGCCCGAGATGCTGGCCGGCGACGGTGGGCAGCGCGGCAACTCGGTGGGCGTCGTCGGGTTCGCCGCGCTGTCCGCCTACTACACCCCGAACGTGCGCGACGGGTCCTGGGGCGGCCCGCACCGGCCCCCCGGCGTGTCCCCGCCCGGCTCCGGCCCCGGCAACGCCTACGACGGCTTCCAGGCCCATGCGGCGGGCCACGCGGGAACCCCTGCGACCAGCGCGGCAAGTCTCACGTCCGCGATCCAGGGGCTGGCCCACGGCCTGAACACCCAGCAGCTCGCCGCCCTGCTCCAGCAGATCGCCCAGACACTGGGCCGCATCGAGTCCAACGGGCACGGGCGGCCCGCCTCCCAGAACGGCCCGCCCCGGAGCGCACTCGGGGCGGCGTCCCAGAACATCGGCAACGGCTTCAACAGCAACCGACCGGCGGCGCGGTGAGAAGGTAGGAGGTAGAGGATGGCAACGGACGAAGGAATAGCAGGCAGTGCAGAGGCGGCACAGGAGCCGAAAAAGACGAGGGTTGTCGTCGAGGAAGGCGGGCTGGAGTTTGTGACGCCCGACGGTCGAATCCTGGCGACGTTGCGGGAAGAGCCGGGACGCGGAGCCACTTTGACCTTAGTTGATGCGGACGGCGGCCCCTCCGTCTCTCTGGGAGCCTCCGGCGCGGGCGGAGCCGTCATCGCTTGGAGCCGCTACTGCCGGGGCTATGCCACCCTCGGTGCCGATGACTTGGGCGGCGCTGTGAACGTCGGCAGCCCGGAGGGGGGGCGCGTGGCTTGCGTGACGGTCATTGACGGCAGCGGCTCGGTCCAGGTCGGTACTCCCGACGGCGAAGCCAGAGCGTATCTGAACGCAGTTCAGGACGGCGGCATGGTGGGCATCAACAACGGGTCAGGCCTGCAAGTCGCGGCGCTGGGCGTTCACGACGGCGACGGCGTGGCCCAGGTTCTCAGCCGAGCCGGCGTGCGCCTGTTCGTCGTGCCCGTCTGGAAGAGCACGGACCCGCCTCCCGCCTGATTCATTGACTTCTATTTGACGTCAAACAACCCTGGCGCGGACGCAATGGCCGGCACCGGCACTAACTCGGCGACGGTCACCCCCAGCGCCTCTTCAAACCAGGTCGCCACAAGCCGCCTGTGACAAAACTCGCCCGGCTTCTCATAGCAGAGCAGGATGGGTTCGTGGGGCGCGGAAAGGGTGTGCAGGGCGTCCCAGGCGGCCTGCGGGTCCAGCTTGCTCAGGATCTCCGTCGCGAACCTGACGCGGTACTCCTCTTCGGAGACGCTGTTGAACCACGGCCCCGGCGCGAGCTTCGGGTAGATGCGATAGCCCGCTGGGTGTCGGCGCGGTGCGAAGCGGGCGATTGAGATCCGGCCCTCCAGTGGGGTCGTGAAAAACGAGGCGGTCTTCATGTGGCGTTCCTTTTTGGGGTGCGAGCCGGCCCGATCATCTCGGGGCCGACTCAGAAGGGCTTCTCAGACGTCCGCTTCCGTGCGGTCCCACGATCCGTCGCGGGCGGCCTGGTCGTGGATGCTTTGATCATGTATGCTCTGGAGGTGGCGGTTGAACGAGGCCGGGCGCTGCTGGACCGGCCCCTGTGTCCACCGCTCGATGTCCGACAGGATGCCGCTCATCAGGACCGGCAGGTAGGCGAGCAGGGCACCCTCAACTTCCGACACGCTGAATCGGTCCCGGTCCGCCATCACCGCGTGGGCCTTTCGGGCGGCCCTGGTCACCTCACTCTGGCCCAGACCTTCGTCCAGGACGTCGTCCAGGGTCGGGGCGATCAGGCGCTTCGGCGGCGCGGCGCTCAGGGCGGCCGCGCCGGCGTCCGTCAGGTGGACGTAGTAGCGGGCTGGCTTCTTCGGGATCCTCGGCGCGTGGTACTGTGGCACTCGCAGGGCTGCGCGCCGCTTCATGGGTTGGCGTTTCATCGTCGCGGTCTCCTTGTCTGCGGGGTTTCTGTCCCGCCCCGCTCATGAGCGGGGCGGGACAGATCAGGTTACTATCGGGTCGGGATGGTGAGGCCCAGCGCTTCGTTGAACTCGGCGGGCCGACACTCGGGATAGTCGCCGGTGACCCCTTCCGGGCTGGCAAGGAAGCCCTCCATCATGCCGGGGAGGCAGGCGATGAAGGCCGACTTCACCTGCTCGAAGCTGTAGCGCGCGCCATCTTCCATTGCCAGGTGGGTCTTGCGCACCCCGTCGTTGATCTGCTCTTCGCTGATTTCGAGAATCATGGTTCCGGTTCTCCTAGGGATTGGATGTCGCTTCTTCTGGTCGGAAGGTCTCCCTGGTCGGAAAGTGGGTCCTGGGGCGACCTAGGAGGGGCTTAGAGCGCGCCCTCCCACCCCTTCTGGATGTAGGTGTCGCGGTCGTAGGAGTCGGCGGCCGCGTTCACGGCCTCGCTCCCGTACTCGTCCACCAGGCCCGCCCAGATCTGGACGAACCCGACGTCGCCCGGAGGGCTACAGCGGTTCAGTCTGGCCCAGGTCCAGATCACTTGCGCGAGACTGACGGTGCGGCCGGCGGGCTTCTTGATGGTTCTCGTGGCTGGTTTCATATCAGTCCGCGCTCCTTCATGCTGACGAACACGCCGTCCCCGATGATGATGTGGTCGAGCACCTCGACCCCCAGTATCTCGCCCGCTTGGATGAGCCGCTTGGTGACGGTCACGTCCTCCGGGCTGGGGGTCGGATCGCCCGACGGGTGGTTGTGGCTGATGATGATGGACGCAGCGCCTGCGATGATCGCGGGCTTCATTACTTCTCGCGGATGCACGATGCTGGAACTCAGGTCGCCCACGCTGACGGTGTTGACCGCCAGGACTTTGTTCTTCGTGTCCAGCAGGACCGCGACCAGGTGCTCGCGGTCTTCATGGCGGAGCATGGGCATCAGGAGGTCCGCCGTGTCTCGCGGGTTGCCGACGGAGTGCATCTCCGAACTCAGGACGCCCTCCTTGACCATCGAGACCTTCAGGACGGGGATTTTGTACTGGCTGGGGACCCGGACGGCAGGCGGGAGCTGCTGGCCCCGCCCGCCCAGATCGGTGAAGAGTGCCGCCTGCATTTCTAATGCTTGCACCTTTTCTAATGCTTGCATCTCAGGCCTCCCCCCGCTGCCGGCGCTTCTGTTCGACCCTGGCCCGGACCGCCCCGATGATCAGCGGCCCGTCTTCCCATTCTTCAGGCGGGCAGGTGCAGCTCCACTCCTCGCTGTCTTCGACCAGCTTGGCGACGACAAGATAGCGCCTGTCGCAATCATTCTTAGACACGACGTTCATCCCGACTTGATAGCAGAATGTCCCGTCGCCCGAGTAGAGAGTGGTCGCTTCGTCGAGGTGGAACGTGTGGGTGGCGAGGACCTCGGCGGTTTGCTGGGCTTTCAGCCTGGCCGCCTCTTGGGCGGCGATGAAGGCCGTCTCCCGCTCCTGGGCGCGGCTCCAGAGGGCTTCTTCGAGCGGGGTCAGGGGCACGATCCTTCGCGTCCTGATTGGGGTACAATGGGGCATCGGAAACCTCCTTGGGGTTTCTGGTCGCGCCTCCCGGAGATTGCAGTCTCGCGGGAGGCATTTTGTTTGAGTGAATGACAGAATCATTCTACCCTAACGTGTTGGGTTTTGTCAAGTATTTACCACTGTTGACAGGAAAAAGGTGTGTCGCAGCGGCACAAGTCCGGCAGGACCGAGGCAGTGACCTCACGCATTGATCGGGAGCATTGACAGTGCCCAACGTGTTGGGTTATACTGCTGTCATGGCAGACGACAACGGTGACGAGATCCCGCCGGAGGTGATGGAGAAGGCGCTGCGCCAGATCATGAGGCAGCGCGGCAGCGTGCGGTCCGAGAGGAAGGCCGCGACTTCCGCCCAGAACGGTCGGCGCGGCGGACGGCCCCAGAAGCCGCTGTCCGAGATGCCCTGCACTTGTGGTGCCGGCGACGACCTGGATGGCCACAAGACCTACTGCTCGCGTGGCAGAGCGATCAAACGGCGACGTGTTATTTGACGTCAAATAAAGCAGGGCGGCGGCAATCCCGCTCAGGGGCAGAGTGCGGATCGGATCGACCTGTCAACGCATGAGTTCTGTGGGTTTTGTGTGTCCCGCACGCGCGCGAGACCTTCCCGTTCCGGGCATCTGATCCGGGCATCTGACCGGAGGACGACAGTCGAGGAGGAGATCAAAATCAGCGGATCGGCTGCGGCAGCGTCCCAGCCAGGACGACGAACCAAACTCACCCCGGAGGTCGTCGGCCGCCTGTGTGCGGCGCTCTCGGTGGGAGCCACGCGCAAGGACGCCGCGACGCTCAGCGGCATCTCCTATGAGACGTTTCGCCGCTGGATGAACCGTGGCGAGGAGGACGTGCATGATGCGGAAGCCGGCACCCTCATCCTGATTGGCAGCGTCCCAGAGCCGGAGACGGACCACGGCGCGTTCTACATGGCGATCTTGAAGGCCGAAGCCATCATGGTCATGCGATTGACCAAAGTCGTCTACGATGCCGCCCTGAACAATCCGCTCGTCGCGCTGAAGTGGCTCGAGCGACGGCAGCCGGCAGAATGGGGGCTGAATCCGATCCCGCCCGAGAACGTTCTCAGGAAGTTGTCAAATGAGCAGCTTTTGCACTTAATGGAGCGCTTGGAAAGCTCGGAGTGACAAGCCGCTGAATCTCGCGGACGGGAGTATTCTGAAGGGGCGATCGTGATGGACCCGAGAGTGTTGACAGTCTTTTATGCCGCCTTAGCGGCCTACGCCGGTCTCGTCCTGCTCGTGACGCCCAAGGGTCGCCGCTGGATGGCTCAGGCCTGGGCGGGACTGCGCGGGCATCACGCCCGGACGCGCCTGCGCCGCCGCTTCGTGAGGCCGGAGCGCTCTGACGGCTTCGCGGAGAGCCTGCTGCGCGCCCAGCGCCCTCGCGTCGCGGCGGCGATCCTCCACAGCCCGCTCGCCATTGTGGCGTTGGCCGGGGCCTGGCTGTTTGTGAGCGATCTGCGCTTCCACCTCCCCCTCGGGACATTGTTCCTGATGCTCCTGGGCCGGAGGATCACTTGGCTGGTGGAAGAGACGCCGGCCGTCAATCGCATTCTTCAGGGGAGTCTCTGGATGAACTCGCAGCGCATGATCAACGACAGTCAGCGGCGGCCCCAGGGTGGCCGACGCAAGGGTCATGGGGGCGCGGATGGCGACGACCCCGCCGCCCAGGAGCCGGACAGATGACGTGCCCAGACTGCGGCTACATGATGACGGCCTTCGACAAGGAGTGCCCGCGCTGCGAGAAGCTGGGCGGCCCGGAGAAGTCGTGCCTGAAGTGCGGCACGGCGACGGGCGTCCGCGAGACGTCCTGCCGCCGCTGCGGTCATCGGTTCGGCGATCCGGTCGAGACGCCGCGCCCGCCCGCGCCGGCCACGGTCCGGGAGCCGTCCACGCCTTTCGCTTCCCCCGGAGTCCCCTTCGCCCCCGCGCCCGACGCAGACACCCTGCCCGTCGCCTCTGCCCCTTCGCCGCCCGAAGCGTCCCCGGCGTCGGGCCAGTCCGTGCTGCCGGCGGACTACCTCCACTGCCGGGTCTGCGGGAACGCGGGGGTGCAGAAGGTGTCGGCGGTCTGCCAGTCGGGGAGCTGGAGCGGCCAGTCGCAGGGGCAGACGTTCGGGGTCGCCTACAGCCAGAACGGGCCTGTCCCGATGAGTAGTGCCGTGACGTCCAGCGCCTCCGGTGCCACGGCGCTCGCCCAGATGCTGATGCCGCCGCCGCGCCCGTCCTTTTCCGAGGCCGGGTGTGCCCTCGCGCTCGGGTTGGTCATGGCGGCCTGCGGCTTCGCCTCTGCCGCAGGCTGCCTCGTGTCTTCGGGAGACGTAGGCGGCGTGATCGGCTCCCTCACGGTCTTCGGCGGCGGCGTCGCCATCTACCTGTCGGTCAAGTCGGGGGACTGGAAGCGAAGGAGGCACGTGGCCGAACAAACGCCTCGCTGGAAGCAAATGATAGTTGCGTGGAACAGGCTTTTCTACTGTCCGCGCTGCGCACACGTCTTTGACCCGGCGGCTGGGGCTAGCGTTCCCGCCCAGCGGATGCGCGAGCTGCTGTGATCGGGCTTTGCTGTGACTCCCAAGATGCTGCGGCGCGCGGGATGGTGCGCGGCAATTCTGTGTATTCTGTCCACAAAGAAGCGGGGGGGGGGCGAGGGCGCTAGCGTCATCGCTCCAAAAACAGGAGCGCAAGGCGCGCGCGGCGAGGCGGATCAAGCGGGACGGGGGCCTGTTGGAGCGGCTGGCCCGCGCCGACTGCCGGGGACGCGGAGAGGCGTAGGAGAGGACGCGGCTGCTATCCAAGATGTTCTAGCGGGTGAAACTCTGAGGGAGTGAACAGCGGCAGGGCGCTGTTCCGTCGGGTGAAGTAACTGGCGTGTTATAGAAAAGGTGTACGCCCGCTGAAGATGTGACTATATTCACTCTCCATCTCTTCGGCAAGCTCTTTGGCAGCAAGAGAGATGTCCATCATCTTGGCAGAAGCGAAGTCGCGCTTCACGCGGGCAGCCTCGCGGAAGTCCCCGCCAGTCAGGGCATCCGTAAAAACAAACAGATTCGACTTGTCAGGTTCCCCAGAAACCGACCTTCCGGCATGAGTCGGCCTGCGCGACTTCTTCCGCAGGCCGTCGGATGCTGCCCTGAGTTTTTCCACCCGTGTGTCGAGCCTGTCCAAACCACGGATAAGGTCAAACTCGATTCTGATAGCGTCGTGGCTCCCAGGTGCAGATAAGTAATACTCATGCCCCTTGTGCTCAAGGTCCTCTATCTCCTTGATCACAGCGTCGGTAACGCCCCGAATCTCGCGGCGCTCCTCCCGCCAGTTGTTGTCCCTGCGCGATATGTACCACCCGGTTAACACCAGGAGCCACGGAACTGCCTGCGAGAACGCTCTCGCGAAGGGAGCCGTCTCTGCTAGCCCCCAATGCCACACATGGTTAAGGGACATGAGCAGGGTATGTCTCAGTGACATCCGGTGCCCGACCTTCCCATCTATCCTACGGGCATTGGAGATGGCCTGGCTTCTTGCATATAGCGATCAATGGTGTAGGGCAGCATATCGCTCTTAGCAACAAGGCGGAGGCGATCCTTCAGGTCTTCATAGTAAAACCCCTCTTCGCGGATTAAGCCACCAAACGCCTCTTCTAGAAAGGACGATCCGTAGCCAAGCGTCCCGTCTAGTTCAACGGTCACTTGTGCGTACTCCCTCAGTGCGGGTACTAGCAATTCCTCTCGAAATCCTTGACCTGAGAAGTCGCCATCCTCCAAAAACCGACCGCCGGGGTACTTCGAGAACTGCTTTGCGATGTTAATTGTCATCGTGTTTTCCGTTGTCTAAACCACTTTTGATCGGTAAACTCCAAAAGATCAGCGTCCCTCTAGACCCCTGTGCATGGTTTTGGATGAGTTGCTGCTTAGGCCAATCATCAGTAGCAGGCGTGTACTCGTAATGCCCGTGCCCGCTGAGTACCCTTAGATTTCCCTGACCCTGTGCGTCTAAAACCTGCTGGATGTTCTGGAAGCCCTTGCCGCGGTGCGCCTCACCCGTCTGCGATTTGCCTAACTCGAATGCGGCCCGAATGAGCGCACCGTCAGACTCCGCCAGCCCGAGGTGTGAAAGAAGGGCTGTCACGACAGATTTCTTCCACTTCGCACCCCCTCTGACTGAGGCAGGTACGCCTATCCCGAGGTCGCAAAACACCACCGTTAAAATCCCCTCTCGACATTGAGAGAACATCCACCAGCGAGAATCCACCTTGTCATCTTCTGAATGAATAGCTGCTGTGTTATCGGCTCCCGCAGTGGTGCTGCTTACCCGTGAATGTGCGGCCTTGTAAGATACGCCTGATGGGTAGGCGTGGTGGCTACAGTTAGACATCGCTTCTATGATGCCGTTATAGAGTGTGCTCGCCGTCAGTTCGGAGGCCATTGTGCCTTGATAAAATAGTTCGACCGGCTCGATGGCTTTCCCCTCCACCTTCGTGCCAGTCGCGCTGTTCCAGTGCTTTACGAGGTCATGGTCAATCTTTGCCCGCTCGCGCTTACCCAGCAGACGGAAGACCCCAATCTGCTGAAGCACTTGCTCAACGACATTGTCGGAAGGGTAATTGCAGGAAATCATTCTCGCTGACCCGGCCATCCTCGTCAGCCTGTACAGCTCGGCATAGAACAGCAAGGTCCCGTCTGAGATCATCCGCTCGGTCTTAGAAAAATCGATGTGGATGCGCCTCCGATCACGTAAAACAGAGTCGCGCAACAGGCTGAGGAAGTTCAGCAACGCGGGGCGCATTCTGCGGTTCAGCGCACTAAATACCCTGGGTGCGTACAGCCGGCGAGGAGCAAGGCCGGTGCGAGGGTCCTTCAAATGTCTGCGGAAGGCTAGCGAGCTTGCCCGTGCGCTCGCGCGCTTCGCAATCGAGCGCTTTCGACGGCGAAGGCGCTTAGCGGCGACGGCAATGTTGTGTCGCCATTTTCGTGCTAAGGATGTCGTCATTCGCCCCGTTCACCCGCATGAGAGTTGATCACCCTTCGCCGCCTTGCGCGGCCTCCCCCTAGGTTTCTCCCCGTCCGGCCTCGTGCGCTCCTTGTAGGCGTCCAGGGCCGCCCGGCTGATGAGCTTGCGCCCGTATAGGGCGACGAACGGCAGACGGTTCTCCTGGAACGCCTTGTGGACCGTGCCCGTGTGGACGCTGAGTTCCTGGGCCGCCTCCCGCGCGGTGAGCAGCGTTTCGTTCTCCATGACGGGAGTGTACCCGGAAAGTACGAAAATGCAAGTAGATACACTATAAAGCACTGTGCTTTTAGTGCTTATTGGGTATACTCGTGGCAGACTTGGGACGGGGCAGGGAGCACCTATGGCAATCACAGTGAAGCAGGAGGGCAAGACGCGCGGTGCGGTCCTCTACACGCGCGTCAGCGGGAACGAGCAGGACAGGCACGGCACAAGCCCCGAGACGCAGCGGGACGCCTGCCGCGCCAAGGCCCTGGCGCTGGGCCTGCCGGTCGTGGCCGAATACTACGACGGCGGCGTCTCGGGCGGCTTCCTGCTAGCCCGGCGGGAGTTCCAGGCGGCACTGGCCGACATCAAGGCGGGCCGGGCCGACACGCTGATCTGCCCGAACGTCAGCCGGTACAGCCGCGACGTCGAGCACCAGCAGGCCGTCAAGAAGGCGGTCAAGGCGGCGGGCGGCAGCCTCGTGTTCTGCGATATGGAGTTCGCCGACACGCCCGAGGGCGACCTGAACTTCACCATCCAGGGCGGTTTCGCCGAGTACGAGCGCAAGGTCATCCGGGCGCGCACGATGGGGGGCAAGCGCCGCCGGGCCGAGGAGGGCCGGCAGTCGTCCCCGTCCCGCCCGCCCCTCGGCTACCACATCGTCCTGAAGGCCGACGTCCTGCGCGGCACCTTCCCCGCCGAGATGCTGGGCCGCTACGTCGTGGACGAGGCGCGCGCGCCCATCATCCGGGAGCTGTTCACCCGGTACGCGGCGGGCGAGTACGGAACGCCAAGGCTCGCCCAGGAGCTAAACGCGCGCGGCGTCCCCCCACCGCGCGGCGGCAAGCTCTGGCGCTGCTCGACGCTGCGGGTCATCCTCACGAACCCCGCCTACAAGGGTGAGCCGGCCTACGGACGCCGCGCCTACCACCTGGACGAGGGCCGGCTGCAAGAGACGCACCGGATCACCGGCCAGCCGCTCCGGGACGTCAGCGCGTCTGTCCCCGCGCCCGAGGGCTACGCCGTCGCCCTGTCCGCCCCGCCGCTCGTCACCGGGGCCGTCTGGGACGCCGCGCAGGAGCGCCTGGCGACGAACCGGGGCAGGATGGGCGGCAACCCGCGCCGGGCGCGGATGCTCTCGGGGCGGATCTACTGCCCGTGCGGCCACAAGGCGACGTGCCGGTCCAGCGGCCAGCCCGGCGGCAGGAACGGCCCCGACAACTACCAGTGCAGCCAGGCCCGCAACGCGCAGATGTGGAACGGGGACGGAGGCCGGGCGTGTTCGCTTGAGCTGTTCCGCGTCACCGAGACCGAGGGCGCGGTCGTGCGGGCGTTCCTGTCCGCCGCGCAGGAGCCGGAAGCCCTGGAAGACGCGCGCCGGGAGTACCGGCGGCGCGCGGCCACGCCCGGCCAGGACGCCGGGGAGCCGCGCCGTGAGATCGCCGCCCTCGACCGGGCGCTCGCGCTGATGCGTGACGAGGAAGCCGCCGCCGTGCAGGGCCAGATGGCCGGCATCCGGGCGGGCGCGTCCCCCGATGCCTACGCCGCCGTCTTCGCCGACATCGCCGCCCGGCGCAAGGACGCCGAGGACCGGCGCGGCCAAGTGTCGCGGCTGACGACATCCGGCAAGAAGGCCGCCGGGGAAGGGCAAGAAGCGCCGGGCGCGGGGCCGATAGACGGAAAGGCGCTGGCGGACGCGGCCCTGGTGCTCTCCGCGCCGGACGTGCCGGGCGAGACCAAGCGGGACATCATCGGCCTGGTGGTCGGGCGGGTCGTGTGCCGGCGCGGCGGGGCCGACGTCCACTTCCTGCCGGGCTTCGGCGTCGGTAACGATCAAACACGACACAGTGAGCAGACGCTGGAATGGCTCGGTGACGGCGCTGAGTAAGGTCCGGCCAAGGGCAAACGTCATGGACAACCCGCGGATCATCGGCATCGAATGGGGTCGACTGGAAGGGAAAAGGCCGCGCGCCGCCGGGGCCAATGCCCGGCTTGGCGTACACGGCGATACCGTCCACCTGCCCCTCGTGCGCCTGACGGCGGAGGACGGTGCGACGGGATTTGGGGCGTGTCACGCGGGAGCCGAGGCGCTGGCATCTCTGCTCGGTGCGCGCCTGGACACGTTGTTCTCGCCTGTGGACGGTGTGACGGCACAGGGGCAAGTCGCGGAGTATCCGCTGTGGGACCTCGCCGGACAGCGGGCAGGGCAGCCCGTCTACCGGCTGGCGGCGGCGGTTACAGGCGTCTCGCCGCCGGACACGCTGCGTGTCCCCTGCTATGACACGTCGCTGTATTTCGATGACCTGCACCTGGACGCCCTGGAAGCCGCCGCCGCGCTCATCGCCCAGGAGGCCCGCGACGGCCACGCGCAGGGCCATCGCGCCTTCAAGATCAAGGTCGGGCGCGGCGCGCGGCACATCCCGCCCGAAGAAGGCACCGCGCGCGATGTCGCCGTCGTCCGGGCCGTGCGGGCCGAAGTCGGGCCGGACGGCCCGCTGATGTTGGACGCCAACAACGGCTACACCCTGAACCTCGCCAAGCGCGTCCTCCAGGAGACGGCGGACTGCGGCATCTTCTGGCTGGAGGAGGCGTTCCACGAAGACCCCGTCTTGTACCAGGACCTCAAGGAATGGCTGACGGCGCAGGGGCTGACGACGCTGATCGCCGACGGCGAGGGCGACGCCTCACCGTGGCTGCTGGACTGGGCGCGCGCGGGCCGGATCGACGTGATCCAGTACGACATTTTCGGCCACGGCTTCACCCGATGGCTGCACCTGGGCAAGCGCCTCGACGAATGGGGCGTCCGCTCCGCCCCGCACCACTACGGCGGCCACTTCGGCAACTACGCCGCCTGCCACCTCGCCGCCGCCATCCGTGGATTCACCTATGCCGAGTGGGACGAGGCGACGACGCCCGGCCTCGATGCGACCCGCTATGCGATTGAAGACGGCCAGGTCGTCGTGCCGGACGCCCCCGGCTTCGGCCTTGCCCTGGATGACGACGCCTTCCGCTTCGCCGTGGGGGCCAACGGCGGCGCGCTGAAGATGTAGCCCAGCGGGTGATCCAAAGGGGCGGCGGTCTGCTACAATGGGGCATGGAAACCGAGATGCCGTGTCCGCACTGCGGGCAGCCGATCCCGACGGGCACGATCATCTGCCCGTTCTGCCGCACGGCTGTGGTCGAAAGCCAGGCCTGGGTGCCGTCCGCCGTGGACCGGCGCGGCCCTGCCCCGGACGCCCGGCGGCGGCAGGCAATGATCGCCTGGGGGCTGGGGTCGTCCTGCGCTGCGGCGGCGGGCTTGATCGGGCTGGGGTTCTGGCTGAACGCCATCAACAATGCGGCGGCCGGCGTCCTCATCTCCTCGGACTTTTTGCTGGTCCCGGTCGTCATGGGCCTGATCGGGGCGTTCTTCTGGAAAGACCTGGGCCTGACCACGGTCGAGTATTTCCTGTATTCGCTGCTGACCACCGCGCTGGGGCTGGTGGTGGCGGGCGTCTTCATGCGCGAGGGCGTGATCTGCCTGGTCATCGTCTCGCCGCTGCTGCTGTGCTTCACGTTCCTGGGGGCGCTCGGCGGAAGATGGCTGTTCGGGCGCTTCGACAATCGCGTCAATCTGTCCCTGGTCCCGCTCGCGCTGGCCGTGCTGGCGTTTGACGCCTGCGCGCCCCACCACTACGACAGCGCCGTCACCGACCGCGTCCTGATTCACGCGCCGCCGGCCCAGGTCTGGACGCATCTGGCCGCCGTCCCGTTGATCCCCGACCCGCCGGACTTCTGGCTCTTTCGGCTGGGCCTCCCCTACCCCGTTCGATCCACCGTCTCCGGCCAGGGCGTCGGGGCCGCGCGCCGGTGCGTCTTCAGCACCAATAAAGTCTTCGAGGAGCGCATCACCCAGTGGGAGCCGGGGCGGCGGCTGACTTTCGACGTGACGGCCCAGCCCCGCGACCCCGAGATTTTGGGCCACGCCCGCGTCCGGCGCGGCCAGTTCGTGCTGCAAGACAACCATGACGGCACAACAACGCTGGTCGGCACGTCCTGGTACGAGCTGTACGTCTACCCGTCTTGGTACTACGATCTGTGGGCACGGGCCATCGCCCGGCAGGTGCATCTGCGGGTCATGGACCACATCAAGGCACTCAGCGAGACTCCTCAGAACAAGCGGGGCGTGTGACATGCTCGCCTGGCTCGCCCTCCGCCTGCCGTCCCTGCGCGCCGTCCCCGGCCTCCCCGCCCTGTTCGACGCCCTGCTGCTGGGCTGGACGGCCCAGTTCCACCCCCGGCGGCTGCTGGCCCTGCACCGGATCGAGGCCGCCGCGCTGTCGTGGCCCGGCGTCACCGTCGGCGTCCACCGCTTCGGCGGGACCGAGTTCACGCTGACAGTAGGCCAAAGCCGCCGCGAGGTCGGCCACCTGCACGGCAACGGCCTGCTGGACATCCCCTTCACCAAGGCGCTGCGGGACGAGATGGTCGGGGCAGGCCGGGCGCGGCCCCACCACATCTTTCCCCGCTCCGGCTGGGTCAGCTTCTACATCCATTCAGAGGCGGACGCCCCCGGTGCCGTCGCCCTGCTGCGCCGGAACTACGAGCGCCGGCAGGCTTCGCCCCCCGCCGCGACGGCTGATGTGCTATAATTTCTTGTCGCGAAAAGAGACGGCGGCGGGACACACTATGCAGAACGACTTTGACGTGATCATCATCGGCGCGGGCCATGCGGGGGCGGAGGCGGCCCTGGCATCCGCACGACTGGGGGCGCGGACGCTGTGCCTGACGCTGGCGCTGGACAAGGTGGCGCTGATGCCCTGCAACTGCTCGGTCGGCGGCCCGGCCAAGGGTCATCTGGTGCGCGAGATCGATGCCCTGGGCGGCGCGATGGGCGTGGTCGCGGACCGGGCGATGACCCACGTGCGGATGCTGAACACGGGCAAAGGCCCCGCCGTGCAGGCCGTCCGCGCGCAGTGCGACAAGGCCCTGTATAGTCAACTGATGCGCGAGACGCTGGAGTCGGTGCGGAACATCACGCTGCGCGAGGGGACGGTCGAGGGGTTGATCGCCGAGAGTGGGGCTATCGTCGGCGTCCGGCTGGCGGGCGGCGAGGAGTGCCGGGCGCGGTCGGTCGTGGTCACGACGGGGACGTTCCTGCGGGGCGAGATGCACCGGGGCAGCGAGCGCACGGCGGGCGGGCGGATCGGCGAGGCCCCCGCCGCCCGGCTGTCCGACGACCTGCGCGCGCTGGGCTTCCCCACGGTCCGCCTGAAGACCGGCACGACGCCGCGCATCGACAAGAAGAGCGTGGACTTCTCGCAGACGGTCGCCCTCGAATCGGAGCCGGACACGCCGCCGTTCTCGTTCGCCCACGAGACCGTCCGCCAAGTCGTCGGGCGGGACCTGCTGCCCGCGTGGCTGACCCACACCAATGCCCGGACGCAGGCCGTCATCGAGGCCAACCTGCACCGCTCGGCGATGTACGGCGGGCACATCGAGGGCCTGGGGCCGCGCTACTGCCCGTCCATCGAAGATAAGATCGTCCGCTTCAAGGCCCGCGACAGCCACCAGGTTTTCTTGGAGCAGGAAGGCTGGGACACCGACTCGCTCTACGTCCAGGGCACCAGCACGTCGCTCCCCGCCGATGTCCAGCTCGAATTCCTCCATACCATCCCCGGCCTGCAAGAGTGTGTCATGCTCGTGGCCGGCTACACCGTCCAATACGACGCCGTGCCGCCGACCGAGCTGACCCATGCGCTGATGACCAAGCGCCTGCCCGGCCTGTTCCTGGCGGGCCAGATCAACGGCACGTCGGGCTATGAAGAGGCCGCCGGGCAGGGCCTGCTGGCGGGCGCGAACGCCGCCCTGTATGCGTCCGGGCGACCCGCCTTCACTTTGGGCCGCGCCGAGGCGTACTTGGGGGTGATGGTGGATGACCTGGTGACCAAGGGCGCGGACGAGCCGTACCGGCTGCTGACATCGCGGGCAGAGTACCGCCTGCTGCTGCGCTCGGACAACGCCGACCTGCGCCTCACCCCAAAGGGCCGCGCGGTGGGTTTGGTCTCCGATGACGCCTGGGCGCGGTTTACCCGGAAGCGCGACGCCATCGACGCCGAGGGCCTGCGCCTCGAAACCGTGACTGTCAGCGGCGCGGACAACGCGCGGCTTCAAGAGTCCGGCCTAGCCCCGGTCGCGCAGCGCGTCCCGCTGGCCGACCTGCTGCGCCGGACCGGCGTGGGCTACGCCAACCTGTCCCGGTTCGCGCCCGCCCCCGGCGGCCCGCCCGCCCGCGCCGTGGCCGAGCAGGTCGAGATTCGCTGCAAATACGAGGGCTATCTGCGCCGCCAGTCCGAGCAGGTGGCGTCGGCGGCCCGGCGCGAGGACGTCCGCATCCCCCCGCTGTTCGACTTCACGGCCATCCGCGCGCTCTCCAACGAAGGCCGCGACCGACTCTCCCATCTGCGCCCCGTGTCCTTGGGCCAGGCCTCCCGCGTCCCCGGCGTTACCCCCGCCGACATCGCCGTCCTCAGCGTCCACCTGGAACAGCGGCGGCGGGCCGTTTCGGGCACAGTGCAGGTATGATGGGCATTGAGGTCACTTACCTTCTCAGCGCCGATGATCTGAATCCTGAGCAGCTTCAGGGGTTTTTCGTCGGCTGGCCTGATCCGCCGGCGGCAGAAACGCATCTAAAACTTCTTCGGAACAGCGCGGAAGTCGTGATCGCTTTAGATCAGAAGACCGACCGAGTCATCGGCTTTGTTTCGGCAATCACGGACGGTGTCTTGACGGCCTTCATCCCGCTGCTGGAAGTGCTTCCGCCGTATCAAGGACAAGGCATCGGTCAAGAACTGATGCGCCGAATGTTGATGCGCCTAGACAAATTCTACGCGGTAGACCTGCTCTGTGACCAAGCACTCCTGCCGTTTTATGAGAGCGCGGGAATGAAACCTGTGACGGGGATGCTGCGGCGAAATTACCAGCGTCAAAGCGGCATTGACGGCTTATTGAAAGACTAACTAATGCAAACGACATTGGAGCGCGGGGCTGGGTTTGAGGCACAGTCACAAACAGAAGAGCGGAACGGCCTGCGGCGCTGGAATGTGGATGAATACCACCGCCTGAAACAATCTGGCTTCTTCGGCGAGGAGCGCGTGGAGCTGCTCGCGGGCCTCATATGGCACCCGGAAGAGCCGGACGCCCGGCGGTGGACACGCGAGGAATATTACAAGCTAGGAGAGATGGGCTTCTTTGACGATGAGCGCGTTGAGCTTCTGGATGGGAGGATATGGACATTGCCGCCGCAGAAAACGCCGCACTTCACGGCTCTACGACGCACGACGGAGGCCCTGGAAGAGCTGTTCGGTGCGGGCCATGAAGTGCGCCCACAGGGGCCTTTCGCCCTCCCGAACGGGAGTGAGCCGGAGCCGGACATCCTGGTCGTTCCTGGCACCGTGGACGATTACGCGGAGCACCATCCGGTCGTCTCTGACATTGTTCTGCTCGTCGAAATCTCCGATAGCACCTTGAGCAAAGACAGAGGCCCAAAGCGCATAGACTACGCACGCGCCGGGGTCAAAGAATATTGGATCGTGAACCTCGTCAATCAGCGCCTCGAAGTCAGCCGCCAGCCGTCCCCCGAAGGGCTTTACGCCGACATCGCGACCTACCTGCCCGGCGAAAGCGTCGCGCCGCTGAACGCGCCGGACAAGCCTGTTGCCGTCGCCGATCTGCTGCCGCCGACGAAAGAACAACCATGAGTGAGCCTAAGAAAAAAGTCGTCGTGCTGGGCAGTGGCCCTATTCGGATCGGCCAGGGCATTGAGTTCGACTACGCCAGCGTCCACTGCGTCCGCGCCTTGCGCGAGGCGGGGTACGAGGCCGTTATCATCAACAACAACCCCGAAACGGTCTCGACGGATTTTGATACCGCCGACCGGCTGTACTTCGAGCCGCTGACGCCCGAGGACGTGCTGCACGTGATCGAGCGCGAGTCGCCGGTCGAAGGCGTCATCGTGCAGTTCGGGGGGCAGACGGCGATCAACCTGGCGAAGCCGCTGATGGACGCGGGCGTGCCGATTCTAGGCTCGTCGTTCGACAGCATCGACCTGGCCGAGGACCGGGACCGCTTCGAGAGCCTGCTGCGCGCGCTGGACATCCCCAAGCCGCCGGGTCGGGCGGTGACATCGGGAGAAGCTGCCGTTGAGGTCGCCTCAGAGATCGGCTACCCCGTGCTGGTCCGGCCCTCCTATGTGCTGGGCGGGCGGGCGATGGAGATCGTCTACAACCCCACTGACCTGGTCGAGTACATGCGCTACGCCGCCGACGTTTCGGACGGTGCACCCATTCTCGTAGACCGCTACATCGTCGGGCAGGAGGCTGAGGTGGACGTGATTGCCGACGGGCGAGGCGGCTGCCTGCTGCCGGGCATCATGGAGCACATCGAGCGGGCCGGGGTCCACTCGGGCGACTCGATGGCGGTCTACCCGCCGCAGAGCATCGGGCGGGAGACCATCGGCCAGATGGTGTCCTACGCGACGCGGCTGTCTGACGCCCTGCACGTCGTCGGCCTGATGAACATCCAGTTCGTCATCGAGCACGGCCAGGCGTATGTGATTGAGGTGAACCCGCGCGCCTCGCGGACGGTGCCCTACCTGAGCAAGATCACCGGCATCCCCATGGTCAAGGCCGCGACCTGGGCGTGCCTGGGCCGGACACTGGCCGAGCAGGGCTACGCGAACGGCCTGCACCCGGACCAGCCGAACATCGCCGTCAAGGCTCCCGTGTTCTCGTTCGCCAAGCTGACCGACGTGGACATCAACCTCGGCCCCGAGATGAAGTCCACGGGCGAAGTCTTAGGCATTGATACCGACTTCTCCCGCGCCCTGTACAAAGCCATGGTGGCGAGCGGCATTGATGTCCCCCTGAGCGGCAAGGGCGCGGCGCTTTTGGTGACACTGGCCGACGGCGACAAGGCTGAGGCCCTGCCGATCATCCAAGACTTCGCCGCCCTGGGCTTCCGGCTCTACGCCACGTCCGGCACGGCCCGCTTTCTGGAGTCGCACGGGCTGGAAGTGACGTCGGCCTTGAAGATCAGCGAGGGGACGCCGAACCTCCTGGACCTGATCCGGGGCGGACGGATCGCGCTGCTGATCAACACCGTCTCCGAAGACAAACAGATCGAGAAAGAGGCCTCGCAGATCCGCCGCGCCTCGGTCGAGCACTCCATCCCCTGCCTGACGTCGCTGGACACCGCCCGCGCCCTGCACACAGCTTTGGCAACCCGGCAGGTGGGCGAGGAGTTCGCAGTGATGACGGTGGACAAGTATACGGGGTAACGCCCTGGGGGATAGGACTAGCCCTACCTGCTATTTACCGTGGATGATCTGGAGTATTCGCCCGTCTGCCTTTGCTATTCTCGCGAGTGCGACACCCCCGTGTATTATCACGCCTGGTTTCGATGGCATAGAACCAGTCACAGTCCAAACGCCCCGCTTCAGGCTGGCATGGAATGGTCTCTCCCCCTGTATCTCCTGCTCTCCGTAAATGGGTGACCAAACGGCGACTGCGATGCGGATGGCGGTCTTAGCGTCAGGAACATAACCGCCAGCAGGTTTGTACGAATGTGACTGCTGCGCGAAAGCGAGATTTCCACAAGACAACAGCCCCAAGATCAAGCCCAACCCCCCGATGATTAACCGTGGGGACCTGATTTTCGCTGGGTTTCGGTGTGACAAGGCCATTTCTTTGCCTCCATCTCGTTAGCGTCGTAGGCGGATGCCTGGATAAGCCAGCGCCTTCGTCGGCCACTGCCCAACTGGGAAAGGCAGGGGGTGATGACGGTGGACAAGCATACGGGGTGACGTCCCCTCCCTGCTCAGTCTGTCGCTAATGGCATTCAGTACGGATTGCTGGCAATCATTTGGCGGCCCCATGAACCCTTTCAGAAGTCACCGGAGGAGTGACCGCCGGACGGGCGGGAGCAACGGGAGAGGGAAAGAATTTGACCGAGCGGTATCCGCGCGGCGGGGCATACAGGAAGTAGGACGGCGGGAACAGAAACGGGGGGCGTGCGTCATTGCTGGCTCGTATCCGGGTATGCTTCTCAGTCACGGTGGTTGTCTGAGCGCCCTGAACGTGGGTCAGTGTCAACCGTCTCATGAGATGATCTTTCTGTCCAATGTAGAGCGTGATCGTGTTGTTCCCGCGTCCGTTGTCAATTTCAATCATCACGCTGTCACAGGGAACTCCGTCCACGACCGATGTTTGCCCCAACCGCAACCCTTGGAACGCGGGGTGAACCAGGAGTGAACTTATGTCTCGCTCTGAAAACAATGCCCCCGCTCCCAATGTGCCCAAGCCGACGCTGCTGAAACTGTGCGCCAACGCCTCTTGGTAGTCTGTCACCACGTCTTTGACGTAGAGGCCCGGAAAGCGGCTGTCTATGGTAATGATCAGGAAGGGCCTGTCGGCTTGACTGTTGTCTTTCCGAAAGGCATGAACGGTCACTTTCTCGCCTGATGCGTCAGTCTGGGTCAACAAGACGCCGAACCCACGGTTGAGAACGACGGTGAATTTGCTGTTGACGTACTCAGATGACACGCTCGTGGTGTCGCCGGCAGCAGTAAAGGTTTCCTCATCTTCATACTCCTGCATCGCAAAGCTTCGATAAGTGTTTATCATTGCAGCCAGAATCTGACGCGCCTGGGGGTCTACTATTGGCAAGGGAAGCGGAGCAGACGGGGGAGATGGAGCGGCAAAGACAGTCGCCGGCGTGATGGCAGCGGTGACATAACAAAACGCAAGCAATAAGGCGGCGAGAAAGTGCTTGACGATCATTGTAGGGCATCCCAGTCTTCCAGAGCCACGGGTTCTGTCAGATGATCATAAGCAGCCGCGAGGCCGCGCAGGGGATAGAGGTTCTGCGGGTCCGCCTCTGATACGGGCACAGCCGGCTGCGGAAGAACGATGACCTCCACCGCCACACCAGACCCGAAGGGCAGGCCTTCAAGCGTCGGAGTCCCGTTCTCCGTTGGTGTTGTTTCGATACGATGCGCTTGCAGTGTGGCGTCCACGATTGGCCTCCCGATCCCAGAGAATTAGAGAGGGTCTACCCCCCGTATCCCAGAGCAAGCGCCCGGCATCCGCTCCTCAGTGCCGGAGGCACTTCCTCCGGGTAGCCCGGCACTTCCAGTGCCGGGCCTTTTGCCGGCTCACAGCAGCTTTTGCAGGCGCTCTTTCAGCCGCGTGTGGCGGTGGATGTCGCTCTGCTTTCTGACGGCCATCTGGACCGCGCGCTGGGAGCCGACGATGACGGCGAACTTGCGGGCGCGCGTCAGGGCCGTGTACAGCAGGTTGCGCTGGAGCAGCATGAAGTGCTGGGGGTGGAGGGCGAGCACGACGGCGGGGTACTCGGCCCCCTGCGCCTTGTGGATCGAGCAGCTAAAGGCCAGAGTCAGCTCGTCCATCTCGCTGAACTCGTAGGCGACCTCGGTGACGCCGTTGGCGTCGGGGTAGCCGACGGTCAGGGTCTCGGCCTCGTGACTGACGGCCAGCACCGCGCCGATGTCGCCGTTGTAGACCGACTTATCGTAGTTGTTGACGATCTGCATCACCCGGTCGCCGACCCGGAACAGGCGCGCGCCGCGCGAGACCTCGTCTTTGCCCAAGGCGGCGGGGTTCAGGACTTCTTGCAGGCGGGCGTTTAGGTGCAAGGCACCCGCCGAGCCGCGCTGCATGGGGGTCAAGACCTGGATGTCGCCGGGCGCATAGCCGCGCTTGGGCAGACTCTTAGCGACGACGGCGACGATCTTCTCGGCGACCTCCTCGGGGTCTTCGGCCTTGACGAAGGCGCAGTCGCGGTTCTCGGAGGGCGGCGGCAGGAGGGGCATCCGGCCCTGGTTGATGGCGTGGGCGTTGGTGATGATCAGGCTCTCGGCGGCCTGCCGGAACACTTGGGTCAGCCGGGCGACGGGCACGGCCCCGCTCTCGATCAGGTCGCGCAGCACGTTGCCCGGCCCCACCGAGGGGAGCTGGTCCACGTCGCCGACGAACACGACCTGGGCATGGGAGGGGACGGCTTTGAGGAGCGAGTAGGTCAGCACCATGTCCAGCATGGAGCACTCGTCCACGATCAGCACGTCGCACTCCAGCGGGTTGTCCGGCCCGCGCTTGAAGCCGTGCTGCTCGGGATCGAACTCCAAGAGCCGGTGGACGGTCTTCGCCTCGCGCCCCGTCACCTCGGCCAGCCGCTTGGCGGCCCGGCCCGTGGGCGAGGCCAGGAGCACGTCTTTTTTGAGTGCCTCGAAGGCGGCCACGACCGTGTTGGTGGTCGTCGTCTTGCCCACGCCCGGCCCGCCCGTCAGTACTAAAAAGCGCGACAGCAGGGCGGTCGTGACGGCCTCCCGCTGCTCGTCCGACAAGGCCTGCCCGCGCTTTGCGACCAAGGCCAGCAGCCATTCGTCGAACTTGTCCCGGCTCGGGGGCGGCTTGACCGGCGTGGAAATCAGGCGCAGCAGGATCTGGGCCAGGGCGGACTCGGTTTTGTGCAGCGCGGGCGTGTACAGCGCGACCTCGGTGTGGCCGACGAGCGTCGCCGACTCGCAGACTAAGCGGCCCGAGTCCGAGAGCGTTTTAATGGCCCCCGTCACGTCCCCCACCCCGAGTATCTCCCCGGCCTTCTGTTCCAGTTCTTTGTCGGTGAGGTAGGCGTTGCCGCCCGACTCGACGGCCTCGTTCAGCACGTACACGACGCCGGCCTCGATGCGGCGCGGGTCGTCTTCCTCGATGCCGATGGCGCGGGCGATTTTATCCGCGCTCTTGAAGCCGATGCCCCAGATGTCCGAAGCAAGCTGGTAGGGGTTCTTCTCAACAACCTCGATGGACTTGCCGCCGTAGGCTTTATAGATCTTGACGGCGTAGGCGGGCGAGACGCCGTGCGACTGCAAGAACAGCATGATGTTCTTGACCTCGCGCTGGTCCTTCCAGGCCTCGGTGATGCGTGTTAATGTCTTCTCGCCGATGCCCGGCACGTCCAGCAGCTTGCGCGGCTTGTGCTCGATGATGTCCAGGGCCTCGTCGCCGAACTTCGCCACGATGCGCTTGGCCGTGACGGGGCCGACGCCCTTGACCATGCCGCTGCCCAGATACTTCTCGATGGCGAACGCCGTGGCGGGCCGGACGACTTCGTAGGAGATGACCTGCATCTGCCGCCCCCACTGCGGGTGGCGGCCCCAGGTCCCGCGGCACAGGAGGCTTTCGCCGACGACGGGATTGGAGAAGTTGCCCAAGACGGTGATGACGTCGCGGGCGTTGGGGGGCAGAAGCCGGGCGACGGTGTACCCGTTCTCCTCGTTGTGGAAGGTGATCCGCTCCAGCGTCCCTTCCAGCGTGTCGAGGGGCGGCCCGTCGCCGGGCGCAGGGATGTTAATCAGGGGGCTGGCAGGCTTAAAGGCGCACACGCCCTAGTATACCCCGTCGGCCCGTTTGCACCGTCGGAGAGCCAGGGGCGGAGAGAACACAGGAACATACAGAAGCGGCCCCCTAGACAGGTGATAGGGCTGCCGAGTCGGCTTGGCTCGTGCTTCGTCCTTCGGGCTTCGACTTCGCGTAGTCATAAGAAAGGGAATAAGGGTTGTCAACGCGGCGTGCGGCGTCTAACAGCTCAATGCCGACTGTGTTGCCGGCTTCGTCATAGTCGAATATGACGCCTGGCTGGACCTCATCACTGTCAGCAACAGGGGCGCTGCTGAGGGTGATAGTCAGCACGTCAACCTCTTCATCGTATGAGACACTCATGTTTGACCCTTAAATTCAGTATTTGTCGATCCGAACTCGTGTGATAGACCGGATGCGGTAAAGCATGGACTTCTTTTAATCCTCGACGTATCCGGGCGTGTAGCGGGCCAGCCGCCCGGCGAGGTCTTTGGCGATGTCGGCGTGGACGGTGATGGTGTCGGCCCCGTAGTCTACCGAGTGGACTTTGCCCATCTCGTAGCACTGGGCGACGATGTCGCTGCGGTCGTAGGGCAGGATCAGCGTCACGGTCGCCAGCAGCGAGCGCAGGGTGTCCTCGATGCGGTCCATCAGAAACGGGATGCCGTCGCGGCGCAGGGCGGAGAGGTAGCACGAGGCGGGCGTGGAGGCGACAAGCTCATTCAGCACCAGGGGATCTTTGACCGTGTCGGCCTTGTTAAACGCCGTGATGATCGGCTTGTCGGCGGCCCCCAGCTCGGCCAGCACTTCCATGACCGCGCGCCTCTGCCGGTCGCGCTCGGGGTGGCTGGTGTCCACGACGTGGATCAGAAAGTCGGCCTGGACCACCTCTTCCAAGGTCGCCCGGAACGAGGCGACCAGGTGGTGGGGGAGGTTGCGGATGAAGCCGACCGTGTCGGTCATCAGAACCGACCAGCCGCCGTGGGGCAGGACGACGCGGCGCGTGGTCGGGTCCAGAGTCGAGAACAGCATCCGGTCGGCCAGCACCTCGGCCCCGGACAGCAGGTTGATCAGTGTGCTCTTGCCCGCCGACGTGTAGCCGACCAGCGCGCACGCCGGGAACGGCAGCTTGTGGCGCACCTGCCGCTGCTGGGCGCGCTGCTCTTTGATCTCGTCGATCTCGCGCCCCAGGGACGAGATGCGCTCACGGACGCGCCGCCGGTCGCTTTCCAGCTTGGTTTCGCCCGGTCCGCGCCCGCCGATGCCACCCTGCTGGCGCTCGAACTTGGTGTACAGCGACGACAGCCGGGGCAGCAGGTAGTTGAGCTGGGCTAGCTCCACCTGGAGCTTGCCCTCGCGCGTCCGGGCGCGCTGGGCAAAAATGTCCAGGATGAGCTGCGTCCGGTCCAGGACGCGCCGCTCCAAAGCCGCAGTCAGGTTGCGCTGCTGGGTCGGCGAAAGCTCGTCGTCGAAGATGACCAGGTCGGCGTCGCTCGCGGCGATCTCGCCCTTGAGGTCTTCGACCTTGCCCGGCCCGATGTAGGTCGCCATGTCGGGCGCGCGGCGTGACTGGGAGAACTCGCCGGCCACGCGCGCGCCCGCCGTCAGGGCCAGCTCGCGCAGCTCAGACAGGCGCATCTGCATGTCGTCCTCGCCGCCGGCCAGCGACAGCGAGACGACGATGGCGCGCTCCTCGCTGGAAGTGTCATACGTGGTGGAAGGATGGGTCATAGATGCTTAAAATTTATTCCAAAGAACGACCACGCTCGGAAACAGAGAGCGTTGGTAGGAACCAGCTGTAGACGAGACATTTCTGGCGGTCCCTGCGGCAGTCGTCTAACGAGGCGGTATGATCCTGTCGTACTCATGATCCTCTGTTTCCTTTCGGCATCCAGAGTGGGTATTGCATCCCATTGTATGGCACCCCGATCTTGGCCGCGAACTCTTGAGCCTTTTCTTCAGCTTCCGCCAGACTTTCTGTTATTCCCAATGTGACTGCACTCTCCTGAGTCCAACCGATCCCTCTTGCAACCATTGACCGGTGCAACCACTGCATCTTTTTCCATTCCAGCTGTATCAGATAGGTACACACGCGCGCACCCGACACAAAGCTCCCAGTTTGATACAGCCGCAATACAAAAATGTTATTAACATCCTCGAACGGGCCGCAACTGATCAGAGCTAACGGGAAGAATCCCCGTGTCATCCGATAGGTGCGGTGAAGCAGGCTCAGGCGCAACGTGTACGATAGGTTAAGCAACCACCACAGAATAGGGACACAGATGCAGGTACCCGAAAGGAATAGAGGCCAGCTATTTACGGAATAATAGGGTGGCAAAACAGGCAAGCAAACAGGAAGAGTGATCAAGGCGAACACAAGGAGGAAGCAGCTCATAAACACAAAAAACACGCCGGCGATGAGTCTGTCTCGCAACCGGGTCCGGCATACGATCGTTTGGTCGTCATCTTCTGTTAGAATTTGGTTCAGCCGAAAGTACGACACTCTGTTTAGAACTCTCCTTCGAGCAGACGTACCGCCTGCTGTGGAGGCGCGTCCCGAGGGGCTACAAGAAGGCGCTGCTCTACAGCGACTTCTGGGACAGCTTACCGCGAGGTACTGCTGGATGAGCAGCACGAAGCCACAGAAGGCCGCAGGCCAGGCCTGCCACATCGAGCAGTTCGGTAACATCCTGCGCCAGAGGCTGGGGCGTTTCGTCAGGAAGACGCTTCCGTTCCCTGTGTGCGATGCACAAGTTATGCATGCGGCTATTTTTGCATGAATACAATGGGTACCGTTAGTATACCCACCCGTGCTCCGGCTACGCCACTTCCGCCCGCTCCCTCAGTGCCGGGGCGGGGATGGCCTGCAAGAGGGCGCGCAGGGCAGCGTTGACCTGCTCCGAGGTCGTGAACACGGCGGCGACATCCGGCTCCAGGACAATAGTTGCAGACCCGTTCTGCTTGGCCGGTTGGTTTTGCTTGGCGAAGTGATTGGGCTGGGCCTGTGAATAGTCGAAATCGTACTCCGGCCTCAGTTCATCGTCTGGGTCATCGTCCGCCTCGGTAAGGATCGTTACCTGTCGCATAATCCCTTTGCTCCTTTCTCGTCACAGGACGCGCGCTGATAATGCGGGTGACTTCCTGGCGCTCCGTGTAGCTGACAATCAGCAGCCGCTTCGCCTCGGAGCGCCCAACAAGCACAAAGCGCGTCTCTTCTTCGGAATGGTCGGGGTCGCCAAAGATAGCCCCGAGCGGATCGTCAAAGACGGTGGCCGCTTCCTCGAAGCGGACGCCGTGCTTTTGCAGGTTACTGAGGGCCTTGGCTTCGCTCCACTCGAAGGGCATAGGACTTCCTTTTCCCCGTCTAACATACGCGATTATACCCCCGGGCGCGGCGGGAGGTCAGCGTAGGGAATGACCCGTTCCAGCCGTTCCGGGTTGGCCCGCTGCGCCTCGATGAGGTCATGGTGGTTCTGTAAGTTCAGCCAGAACCGCGCGGACATGCCCAGGAACTTGCCGAGCAACAGGGAGGTCATCGGCGTGATGCTACGCTGCCCGCGCATGATCTCCGAGACGTGGGTTTGGCTCAGCCCCGTTCCTTTTGCCAGCTTGTATGGCGTGATGCCCAGCGGCTCAAGGTAATCTCCGCGCAGCATCTGGCCGGGGTGTGTGTTTTCAAGAAGATCAGAAGCTGTCACAGTTTCGTCGTACGTAGGAAGGTCGGTCATAGGCACCCCTTTCTTGTGGGCGATCATCAGATGTTGAGCTAGTGATAATCCACGATCTCAACATCCCGAGCGTTCCCGTCATCCCACACGAAGCACACGCGCCACTGGTCGTTGATGCGGATCGAATGCTGGCCCTTGCGGTCATCCTGAAGGGCTTCCAGCCGGTTGCCGGGGGGAACCCGGAGGTCGTCTAGGCTGCCCGCCGCATCAACATATCCCAGCTTGCGGAAGGCGACCGTTTGGATGTCCGGCAGGAGTTTACGGGACCGCCCGCCGTTGAAGATCAATTCAGCTTCGGGTGAGCGGAAGTTGATAATCATGCCACCATACTACCCATTTACAATAGTATTGTCAACAGGCTGTACACCGGACCGCGCCCGGTTCAGGGCCAGCAGGCGTTCCAGCAGTTCGGCGTCGGCGAGGCCGGCGGGCCAGCCGTAGGTGGCGAGCACGGCGGCGTCGAGGGCCGTGTGCAGGCCGTCGAGCCAGGCGGGCCGCGCGTTGTAGAGGTTGGTCAGGGTCCGCTTGGCGAGGTCGGCGGGGGCTGCGTCCACGGGGTTTAGCCAGGCGTCGCGCTTCTCAACGAGGAGGCGGGCGGCCTCGGCGATGGCCTTGACCTGGGGCGCGTGGGTCGGCTCCGCGCCGGGCGGCCAGGGCATAGGGAAGGTCCCAAAGGTCCGCGATGAGGAGTAACTAGGGTCGTTGCCAACGCCCATCCACGAGCACTGCGCCAGCGACCAAAGTTCATGCACTTTTGAGTGCAAGACGCCAAAGAAGTAGTCGTCGTCGCGGGCGAAGACATGTAGCTTGTGGTCTGGTACGGTCTTTGTGTCCATCCACACGAACAGCCGGTATTTAGCGACTTCGGGCGTCACAATGCAACGCGACTTCCCCACCAGCGCCGCCCTAAGCGCCCGGCGCGGCTCGCCGTGTATCCACCATCTGCGCTTCATGCTCTCGCGTCGGTTCGCATCGCGTAACGGCTTGACGTGGGTGATAACATACTCGAATGGCAACTCGTAGAAGGCTGCTTCAGCCTCGGTCATGTCTACACCGAAATCAATCACATAGCCGCCGCGTGGCCGGCCTGTCACGTCCTGACCGCCAAGACGGGGGCGCACGACATCGCTGTTGGGCCGCCCGTTGACGTTGACCGGCGCGGCCAACATCTTGCCTGCTGTTTTCGAATCCAGATCAAATGGGCCACCTTTCATCATGCCTAGGAACACGAGGCTGGCGTTCTCCGATAGAACCGCTGCCCGCGTGACATCGGCCTGGCCCGTCAAATCAGCGTTGATCGCCTCGGCGGGCACACCGTCCAGAAGCCGCGCCGTCTCCACGCCGCCGTCAAAGCCGACCATTGAAACGCGCACATCAGCCCCGTTGAGAACCCAGGGGCGATCTGCCCAGGCCATGAAAATGTCGCCGGTTTCCTTGATGTGGTCCAGCACAACGCGGTTTGATCCACTACGAATCGAGTTCGTGGAGAGCAGCCCAGCCCGCTTCACGCGCCCCGCCGCAATCAATTCCCGCGCTCGCTCAAACCAATATGTCACCAAATCCGCTCCGCCCGGAACCTTGCCTACGTACAGTCGGCGCAGCCCTTCCACATAGCCGTCACCGAGATCAGCCCGCATCCGCTTGTCGCCCAGGAACGGCGGGTTGCCGATGACGACATCGGCCTCGGGCCACGGCGGCTCCACGGGCCGCCCGTCCGCGTCGAAGGCCAGCACGGCGTCCTGGTGCCGGATGGTCTTGGTGCTCTTCAGGATCGGCTCGCCCGGCTGGCCGAAGGCATTGTTCCGTAGCCACTGGATGTGGCCGATGGCGACCGTGACCGGCGCGAGCTGGGCGGCGTACTCGTTCAGCTCCAGGCCGAGCATCTGCTCCGGCCCCACCGACAGCGGGAAGGTGGAGAGGTCCAGCGTGGCGGCGAACGCGATCACCTCTTTGTCCAGGTCCAGCAGCTCGCGTAGGGCCACGTACAGGAAGTTGCCGCTGCCGCAGGCCGGGTCCAGGACGCGCACCGACGCCAGATGTTCGGAGAAGCCCTGCAAGAGCCGGGTCAGCTCGGCGGCGAGGGCGACGCTCTGGGCCGTGGTCAGGCCCTCGCGGCCCGCCGACAGCGTCAGCGCCTCCTGCTGCACCTCAGCCCAGCGGCGGCGCAGGGGGGCCATCAGCACCGGCTCGACGAGCAGCAGGATGTCGGCGCGGCCCGTGTAGTGCGCCCCGAGCTGCGCGCGCTTGCCGGGGTCCAGGCCGCGCTCGAACAGCGTCCCGAAGATCGACGGCTCGATGTCCGCCCAGTCCAGCTTGGACGCCTCCCACAGGGCCGCCAGGTCCTCGCGCGTCAGCGCCAGGACCTCGGCCCCCGTGAACAGGCCGCCGTTGAAGTGCTTGATATCGTGCTCGCCGAAGTCGCCCCCGCCGGACATGGCCGCAAACAGGACCGCCAGGCGGCGCGCGAAGACCTCGGGCCGGGCGCGTGTGCGTTCCACCAGCCGGCTCAGGAGGTCGCCGGGCAGCAGGCCCACGTCCTCGGCGAACAGGCAGAACAGCAGCCGGATGAGGAACTGGGCCGATTCCTGCGCCCCGTGCCCGCGCGCCCGCAGGCTCTCGGCCAGGCGGCTGAACTGGGCGGCGGCGGCTTCGGTAACCTGGGCCGTCGTGCGGTCGGGCCGCAGCCGCTCCGGCCCCTCCCAGAGCGCCCGCAGCACCTCCAGGGGGGCCAGCGGGCAGGTCGGGGTCGGCGCGTCGGCCAGCAGATCGGCCAGGGTGAACGCATAGACGGCCTTGACCGTGTCGGTGAAGTTGGTGTGGACCTCGAAGCGGTTCAGGTCGCAGACGACCAGCAGGGGCGGGTTTTCCAAGTCTTCCCGGTAGGTCAAAAGCTGCTTGTAGGCCTCGACCAAATTTTTGTGCTTGCCTTTGTACTCCCAGGCGAAGTGGCCGCGCAGCCAGACGTCGGCGAAGCCCTGCCCGCCGCCGATCTTGGTCACTCCCTTCTCGAAGGCGTAGGACGCGCCGGTCGGGTCCGAGGACGGCTCCGGCTGGCCGAGCAGGCGGCACAAGTCCAGGAAATGGGGCTGGGCGGCGGCCCGCTCGCTGACCGTGGACTTCTGCCAGCGGGTGATGAACTCGGCCACGCTCAACGGGCCGGGCTGGAAAAGGGACAGAGTAGGAAGTGTCATGGGTATAATCGCCGCATGGAAGAAGAACAATCGGAGCGGCAGGGGTTCACCGGGTTCGGGCTGGGGACGATCCCCCGCGCGCAGCCCGAGGACGGCGTCTTTATCCTGGTGGTTTACCGCGACGGCGGGCTTTCGGCGGCGGCCCACGCCACCGAGCGGGGCGCAATGGCGGCGGCGGCGGAGTTTTTGGAAGACGACCGGGGCGACGACGACGAACCCGACGGGACGCTGGAAGACCTCTTTGCCCGCGCCCAGCGGGCCGTGGAGGACGACGGGGGCATCATGGAAATCGTCCCCAGCCCCGTCCACGGCGGATAAACATCCGCCAGGAAGCGTTTATGAGTGACACCAACGGCACGGACGGCACACAAACACCGATTGACCCCCAGGTACGCATCGGCCATGTCCACCTCAAAGTCGCCGATTTGGAGCGGGCACTGGCCTTCTATGCGGGCGTCCTCGGTTTCCAGGTCACGCAGCGCGTCGGTGACAGCGCCGCGTTCCTTTCGGCGGGCGGCTACCACCACCACCTCGGCCTGAACACCTGGGAGAGCTTGGGAGGTACGCTGCCCCCGCCCGGCACGACCGGCCTGTACCACCACGCCATCGTCTATCCGACCCGCGCCGCGCTGGCGGACGCCCTGCGGCGGCTCCTGGCGGCGGGCGTCCCGCTGGACGGCGCGAGCGACCACGGCGTCAGCGAGGCGCTGTACCTGCGCGACCCCGACGGCAACGGCGTCGAGCTGTACTGGGACCGCCCGCGCGGGTCCTGGCCGCGCGACGCGCACGGCGGCCTGGCGATGTACACGCGCCGGCTGGACCTCGACGGTCTGCTGCGGGCGTAAGGAACCCCTCACAGCAGCTTGTGCTGTCCTCTTGCCTTCAGCTCGTCCACGATCTTCTTGACATCCTCGGAGCGGGACTTGGGGCAGATCAGAGTCGCGTCCGGCGTGTCGATCACGATGATATCTTCCAGGCCGATGGTCGCGATCAGCCGGTCCGGGCTGTAGATCAGGCTGCCGCGCGTGTCCACACCCAGATGGTGCCCGACCACGACGTTGTCGTCGTCGTCTGCCGTGTGCGCCAGCACTTCGGCCAGCCGCTGCCACGAGCCGACGTCATTCCAGCCGATGTCGGCGGGGATGACGGCCACTTTGTCGGCCTTCTCCGCAATCCCATAATCCACCGAAATCTTGTCCAGCGTCGGGAAAACAGCCGTCATGGCCGCCTCGAAGCCGTCCGTGCCATAGGCCGCCGTCAGCCGGGCGAAGGCGGGTTCCATCTGCGGCAGGTGCGCCTTGTATAAATCCCGCAGCGTCCGCACCGTGGCGATGAACATGCCGGCGTTCCAGAAATAGCCGCCGTCCCGGAGGTACTGCTCGGCGACAGCGAGCGCGGGCTTCTCTTTGAATTGCTTGACGGCGTACACGGGCACACCGGCCTGAGTCTGGGCCTGCACGACGTCACCGCCCTGGATGTAGCCGAAGCCCGTGTCCGGCCCGGTCGGCGGGATGCCCAGGGTGACCAGCCAGCCATCCCCGGCGGCGGCGGCAGCGGATTCCAAAATCGCGCGGAAGTGAGCGTCGCGCGGGATGACGTGATCGGCGGGCAGCGTCACCATGACCGCGTCCGGCCCCAGCGTCTTTTCCAGCAGGGCCGCCATCAGGCCGATGGCCGGGGCCGAGTCCCGCCCCTCAGGTTCGCCCACGACGTTCGAGACGGGGACGCCGGGAAGCTGGGCGCGGACGGCCTGGGCGTGGCGGGCGTTGGTGATGACGAACAGCCGCTCGGGCGGCACCAGCCCTTGAACGCGGTCGGTCGTCTCCTGGAGCATGGTGCGCTCGCTGACGACGTCCAGGAACTGCTTGGGGGTGGCCTGGCGGCTGCGCGGCCACAGGCGCGTCCCGCCGCCCCCGGCGGGGACAACGACGGCGATCTGCGGAGGGGCATGGGGTTCTGACACGGCGTGGGGTTCCTGTCTCGCACTGGGGGTTTGGTCTGCTTTGGAGTGTACCGAATCGGGCGTGGGGGTGTCAAGGAACCGTCTTAGGAACAATCCGGGGTACGCATCGGTCTGACTCAGCAGAACCGGGCCGCCGCTTTTGCCCGTTGATGTGGCCCGAAGGAAAGAGACCCAACCATGAACACACCGAAAACAAACTCCCTAAGCCGGCTGCGCGCCTTCGGCGTGGCCGCCGTTGCTGCCGCCGCTCTGGGTGCGCTCGCCCCGATGGCCGGCGCGCAGACGAACAACACCGTGGTGCTCGATTCGGGCACGGTCATCCCGGTGCGGCTCGACACCGAGCTGACATCGAACCATTCCCAGCCGGGCGACCCGTTCACGGCCACGGTGGACGACAGCACCGGGGCTTATCGTAACATCTTGCAGGGCGCGACGATCTCGGGCGTGGTGCGCGAATCGACGCCGCAGCAGGGCAGCAATCCCGGTGCCCTGAGCCTCGGCTTCACCCGCATCCGCCTGTCCGACGGGCGACTGGTGACGATCTCGGGGACGCCCACGAGCCTGGACACCAAGAACCTGACCACGCGGGGCGACGGCGTCTTCGTCGCCAAGAACACCAGCCAGGACCAGCGCCTGACCTACACCGGCATCGGCGCGGGAGCCGGGATATTGCTGGACGTCCTGAAGGGCGGCAAGTTCAACCTCCAGGACATCCTCATCGGGGCCGGCCTAGGCTACGGGGCCGGGTCGATCCTGAAAAGCCCGCAGCAGGTGCACGACGTGGACCTGACGCCGGGCACCGAGATGGGCGTCATGCTCAACGAAGGCACCCGCTACTACCACCGGACGCCCGCGACGGTCAAGACCTACCGGGCACCCGCGACGGTCAAAACCTACCGGACCGTGACGACCCGGCGCACCGTCGTGACCACCCGGCAGGTCGTTGTGCCCGCAAAGCGCACCATCGTCACCCGCCGCCACCGCGTCTACCGCCGCACTGTGCGCTAAAAACGCGCGGCAGGACAATCACGCAAGAGAAAGCCCCGGACGTTCGCCGCGTCCGGGGCTTTTCTGTCACAGCGTCAGCCCGCGCCTCACGGCGCGGGTGTGCCCGCCGACAGGGGCACGAACTGAATCTGGACGGTGACGCGGTGGAGGAAGTCATTCGCGCGGTCGCTGATAATGGCCTACACCCGCAGCGGCTCCTGCTTATTCCCCCTTGGCGGGCAGGAAGGCGAGGAAGCGCGCACCCTGGCCGCTCTTGCCGACCTCGACGATGCCGCCCCGGTGCGCTTCTAATATCCCCTTGACGATGCTCAGGCCCAAACCTAAACCACGGGCGCGCGACGTGAAGAACGGCGTGAAGATGCGCGGCTTGATGTCGGCGGGGACGCCGGGGCCGGAGTCGGCGAACTCGACCTGGAGGTACGCCCGGCCTCGCGGCAGGTCGGCCTGCGTCTGCGCCGAGTCGGCATCGGCGCGCGACGTGCGGACGAGCAGCGCGCCGCCGTCGGGCTGGAACGAGAGCGAGTTCTCGATCAGCTCGGAGAACGCCCGCTTCAGCCGCGAGGCGTCGGCGAGGACCGGCGGCAGGTCGGGGGCCAGGTCAAGCGTCAGGGCGACCGGGCTGCGCTTCGGGTAGCTCTCAGCCACGCACTGCCGGAGCAGGTCGTTCAGGTCGTATTCGGCCAGCGAGATCTGCGTCGCGCGGACGAAGTCACGGAACTCTTGGAGTATCTCCTCTAGGCGGAAGACGCCGTGCCGGATTCCCTCGGCCAGCTTCCGGTACTCGGCCCGCTTGTCCTCGGGTTCGGACAGTCGGTATTCCAGCTCATTCAGGTCGCCTTTGATGGCGAACGTCCGGTTGCCGATCATGTGCGCGGCCTTGGCCGACAGCTCGCCCCACGCGGCCATGCGCTCCGTGTTGACCAGGCGGTCTAGAATCCGCCCGTTCTCGATGGCCGTGCCGAGCTGCGAGGCGATGGTCAGCAGCACGCTCTCGTCGTCCTCGGTGAACTCGCGGCGGAACCACGGCGCGGCGCTCTTGCGCCGCAGCACGCGCAGGACGCCCAGCATCCCACTGCGCCCGAAGATGGGCACGGCCAGGAACGCGCCGACGTCCTCGGCGGGGAACTCCTCGAAGCGCCCGCGCCAGCGCGGGTCCTCGCGCGGGTTCCCCACCCGGATCGGCTCGCCGTGCTCGGCCACCCAGCCGGTCAGTCCCTCGCCGACGGGGTAGGTCGCCACCCCGACGCGGGCCGCCAGGCCCCCGCGCGCGGCCTGCAAGACGAGCAGCCCTTTGTCACGGTCCAGGACGAAGACGGAGCAGTCCTCAAATCGCAATTGGGCGGCGGCGACATCGACAACGCGCCGCATCAGCCGGTCGGCGTCGCCGATGGCCGACAGGTCCTTGCCGATCTCGACCAGCGCCGCCTCGCGGGCACGATACCCATCCATCAGCAGCCGCAGCACGGCGATGTCGGCCAGCGACTGGAGCAGTGGCAGGTGCTCGGGCGTGAAGTGGTCAGGCCGGAAGCTCTGGATGTTCAGAACGCCGCGCGTGTGCCGGTTGCCGTCCAGGAGGGGCACGGCGATCTCGCTGCACACGTCATCAAAGAAGGCATAGTAGTACGGGTCGGCGTCCACGTCACCCGTCACGTAAGGCCGCCCGGTCGCGGCCACATGCGACGTGATGCCCTCGCGCGGCCCATCCACTCCACGCCCCTGACGGGTGCCGTCGCCGATCTTGAGCCGCCGCGCCCGCCCCTCGTCGGTCCAGCCCACGCCCGCCGTCGCCACCAGCGTCAGCTCCCCGGTTCCATCGTGGACCAGGGCCATGAACGCCCGGTCCGCATTGACGGCGTCCAGGGCACCCTGGGTCATCTCGTCGAGCAGCGTCTGCACCTCGTCCACCTCGGCGGCGCGGCGCGACAGGCGCTGGATCAGGGCGAGCGGGTCGGACAGGGACACGTCGGAGCTGGTCATGGCGCTATTGTACCCGCCGAAGCCGTGCCCCGATGCTGGGAAAAGAGGAGGCCCCCCGCCCCAATCCTGGGGAGCCGGAGAAGAAGTTGGGCTGGGCCTTTTTTCCCCAACCGACAAACAGAAAAGCCCCCGCCTCTCTTTTCAGGGAGGCGGGGACTATGTCTTTGTCGGCTACGGCAGGCCGAAGGGCGAGTCTTGAGACTGACCGGGGGCCTGCTGACCCTGCGACTGGGGCGGGGCCATGCCGAAGGTGGCCGGGCGCTCCCGCAGGGTGACGGAAACGGTCCGGGGTGTTCCGTCGCGCACGACGCGCAGGGTGAGCTGACTCCCGACGCCCTTGGCCTGGATCAGGCTGTTCAGCGCGTCGGTATCGGTGACCGCCTGGCCGTCGGCCTGGGTAATCACGTCGCCCAGGTGCAGGCCTGCCGCCGAGGCGGGCGTACCGGGGAAGACGTGGCGGATGACCACGCCGTCCGTCAGCGAGTCGGGGATGCCGACCTGGGCGCGCTCGTCGGGCGAGAGGGCCGCAATGGGGCCGTACTGAACGCCCAGATACGGGTGCGACGCCTTGCCGTTCTTGATCAGCTCGGCGGCGACCTGCTTGGCCCGGTTGATCGGGATGGCGAAGCCGATACCCGAGTACGTGCCGCTCGGCGACAGGATGGCCTCGTTGATGCCGATCACCTGGCCGTTGATGTTCGCCAGCGCGCCGCCGGAGTTGCCGGGGTTGATCGCAGCGTCGGTCTGGATCGCGGGCAGGATGGCCTGGCCTTCGGCGCTCTGGCCCGAGCGGTTCAGGGCCGAGATGATGCCCAGAGTCACGGTCGTGCCCACGTCGAGCGGGTTGCCGACGGCGATGGCCCACTCGCCGATCCGCACGTCGTCGGAGTTGCCGAGCTGCGCGACGGGGAGCCGGACGCCGTGGGTGTCGATCTTGACCACGGCGATGTCGGTCACGGGGTCGGCCCCGACCACGACCGCATCATAGGCCTTGCCCTTGTCACCGACGTTGACGGTCAACTTGGCCATATTCTCCACGACGTGGTTGTTGGTGATGATGTAGCCGTCGGGACTGATGATGATGCCCGAGCCGGCCCCGTGCGGGGTGACGGGTGCCCCGCCCCCGCCCATCCCGAAGCGGCGGAAGATGGGGTCGTCGCCGAACGGGCTTGCCTGCTCCACGGCCTTGCCCACCGTGTGGACGGTCACGACCGCCCCGTCCACCTTGGCGGCGGCGTCGGCGACGACCGTGTCACCGGCAAAGCGCTTGAGCGGGCCGGGCGTCGTGTCCAGCGAGGTCAGGACCGCCCGTTTGGACTGCGTATCGCCGCCCAGGAGCAACCCATCGGGTGCCCCGAACGTCTTGATGCCGACGGCACAGGCCGCCGCGCCGACCGCGAACACGGCGGCGTAGGAAGTGACTTTCTTCATATCTTTTGCGAACCTCATGGTGTTTGTTGAGTGTCTAGGTCGTACTGCGTCTTATACGCGGATCGTCTTCAATAAGTTCGCCATCTCGATGGCGGCGGCGGCGACATCCGCGCCCTTGTTGCCCGCCTTGGTCCCGGCCCGCTCCAAAGCCTGTTCGATGGTGTCCGTCGTCAGGACGCCGAACAGGATGGGAACCCCCGTCTGCACGGCAATGGAAGCCAGCCCCGAGGCCAGCGGCCCGGCGACGTAGTCGAAGTGCGCGGTCGCGCCCCGAATCACCGCCCCCAGACAGATAACAGCGTCGTGGGCCTGTGAGTTCGCCATCGCCGACGCGGCCAAGGGAATCTCGAACGCCCCCGGCACACGCGCCAGCGTGATGTCGTCGTCTGAGGCCCCGTGCCGCCGCAGCGTGTCCAATGCGCCTTCCAGCAGCCTGTCGCCTATCAGCGAATTGAACCGGCTCAGGACGATTCCGAAGCGCAGGCCGGTCGCGATCAGTGTCCCCTCGTGTGTCTTCATGTTATACGATGCTGCTTCCAAAAATGTTCACGAAAAAGAGGCCCCCGGCCCCCGATGCTGGGGGAACCAGAAGGCGGGCCGAAACCCATCCCGCCCCCCCAGCACCGGGGCCGGGGGCACCGTGAATCGCCTACTGTTCCCCATCCTGTTCGTCGATCTTGCCCGACTCGTCGATGAGCAGGTGCCCCATCTTGGTGCGCTTCGTTTCTAAATAACGGCGGTTCGAGTCGTTCGACGCCGGGTGGAGCGGGATGCGGTCCACAATCTCCAGGCCGTAGCCCTCCAGCCCCGCGAGTTTGGCGGGATTATTGGTCATGTACAGCAGGCGCTTAACGCCCAGATCCACCAAGACCTGCGCGCCGATGCCGTAGTCCCGCAGGTCGGCCTTGAAGCCCAATTGGACGTTGGCCTCGACCGTGTCCGCGCCCGCATCTTGGAGCGCGTAGGCTTTGATCTTGTTGGTGATGCCGATGCCGCGCCCCTCCTGCTCGATATACAGCAGGACGCCCCGGCCCGCCTCCGAGATCTTCTCCAGGGCCAGCTGAAGCTGGTCGCCGCAGTCGCACTTGAGCGAGCCGATCAGGTCGCCGGTCACGCACGACGAGTGAATCCGCACCAGCACGTCGCGCCCGTCGGCGATGTCTCCCATCGTGAAGGCCGTGTAGGGCGCGGGGTCCACGCCGCTCTCGTAGGCGTGTGCCACGAACTCGCCGTAGCGCGAGGGCAGCTTGGCCTCGGCGACCTTGTGGATCAGCTTCTCGGCCCGCCGCCGGTGCTTGATCAGCTCGGCGATGGTGATGAATTTGAGGTCGAACTTGTGGGCGAGTTCGGCCAGCGCGGGGACGCGCGCCATGTCGCCGCCGTCGCCCATGATCTCGCAGATGACTCCGACCGGCTGAAGCCCGGCCAGGCGCATCAGGTCCACGGCGGCCTCGGTGTGCCCCGCGCGCTTCAGCACGCCGCCCTTGCGGGCCATCAGCGGGTTGACGTGTCCGGGGCGGTTGAAATCCGTCGGCAGGGCGGCGGGGTGGGCCAGTTTCCGAATGGTCAGCGCGCGGTCCCCCGCGCTGCTGCCGGTCGTCGTCCCGTCGCGGGCGTCCACCGTCACCGTGAACGCCGTCCGCATGGATTCGCTGTTCTCGCGTACCATCAGCTCCAAATGAAGCGACTGGAGCCGCTCCTCGGGCATGGGCACGGTGATGATGCCGCTGGCGTGGCGGGTCATCAGCGTGATCGCTTCCGCCGTGACGTGCTCGGCGGCCATGACGAAGTCGCCTTCGTTCTCGCGGTCCTCGTCGTCCACCAGGACGATCATCTTGCCCGCCCGCAGGTCGGCCAGGGCCTCTTCGATTGTGTGGAACGGGTTATCTGGCATCCGCACTCCTATCCTAAAGATTTAGTGCAATCCGCCAGAGAAGACGCCCGCGAAGGCATCCACTGCTGACGAAGCGAAAGCCATTACAAAGGCTGAGATACGATGTAACGTGGACAATGCAGGCGCTTCGGAGTCTGGCGCTTGCATCTCTACATGGCCTACGGTTGCTTTAGCAGCCCGTCGTATTCCGCGTAAGTGCCAGTCCAAAACCAAGTGATCTCCTTGCCTATCTCTTCGCCGACGGCTCGCCAGCGTACTCCGATCCTTACCGAGTAATAAGGGTAGTTCTGGCTGACGCGCTTGAACCTGAAACTGTTGTGGTACGGGTCTTGACGCCAGAAGCGGTAAACCTGCTAGCCAGGGCTTGAATGTCTTCAAGCAAGCCACGGAAGTAATCGCGAAAACTCTCCGCTAGGAGTGGGTTCACAGGATGCTTTCCAGCGGGTACACCTCACCACGCGCAATCTCGTCCCGCGCACGGGCGATTAGATCTTCTAGTGTCCCCTCAGACGCCTCAGCCTTTTCCTGAAACGCCAACTCTTCCAGCAGCCAGGAGGCAACTTTGTCCTGTCGAGTTTTGGGCAGTTCGGAAACTTTGGCGATGACTTTTTGGAGCAGTTCGGTCATGGCGGCTACTCCCGGTAGGCGGTCACGGGGCCGGACCAGGACGGCTCGGCGCGCTCCAGGTCGGCGATGCGGAGGGGGGTCTCGGCGCGGGCGAAGTCACCGCCGACGAGTTTTTCGACGTACTTGCCGATGATGTCTGTTTCGAGGTTCACCTGGTCGCCCGCGCGGCGGGTGTGGAGGTTGGTCTTGTCCCAGGTGTGGGGGATGATGGCGACATGGAAGTTCTTGTCGTCGGCGTCCACGACCGTCAGCGAGATGCCGTCGATGGCGATGCTGCCCTTGCGGACGATATAGCGCAGCAGGGAGGGCGAGGCGGTGATGTAGACGTAATAGGAGTTTTCCACCTCGCGGATCGAAGTGATGGTGCCCACGCCGTCCACGTGGCCCTGGACGATGTGGCCGTCGAAGCGGCCCGTGGCGGCAAGACTCGGCTCCATGTTGATCTCGTCGCCGATGGCGAGTGACCCCAGGGCGGTCCGCTGCAACGTCTCGTAGACGGCATCGAAGGCCACCGTGCCGGCTCCGATCTCGACGATGGTCAGACACGCCCCGTTGACGGTGATGCTGTCGCCGATCTTCACCCCGTCAAGGATGTGGCCGCCCCGGACGGTGAACCGGGCCGACTGCGCGCCGCGCTCGATGGCCTCGATTTGGCCGACTTCCTGGATGATGCCTGTGAACATGGTGCGTGTCTTCCTCTAAGTCTCTAAAGCGGAACGCCCGCCGAGCGTATTCTACCCAAAGTCTGGCCCGAAGCGGGCGTCGATCACGAGGTCCGGCCCGCAGCGCCGGACCTTACGGAACGAAGCGGCGCGGGCGTCCGCCATGCGCCGCACACCCAAGTCGCCGAAGGGGCCGGGCGCGGCCCGTCCGCCCACCACCTTGGGGGCCAGGAATGCCAGCCAGCGGTCGATGAGGTTGGCACCCAGCAGCGAACCTGCGAGCGTCCCGCCGCCCTCCACAAGAACACCCGCCATGTCGCCGCGGGTTCCCAGCCGCCGCAGCAAGTCGGGGAGCGAGACGCGGCCCTCGCCGTCGGCCTCGCAGACGAGGATCTGACAGCCATGGTCGGTCAGCGCGTCCCGCCGCGCCGCGTCCGCCGTCGCGACCGTCGCCAGGATCGTCCGGCCATCCTCTGAGGCCAGGCGCACGACCTGCGCCTCTAAAGGCGTCTGCAGGCGGCTGTCTACGACGATGCGCCAGGGGTCCCGGCCCGGCCTGTGCGTCAGCCGCGTGGTCAGGGCCGGGTCGTCTGAGAGCACCGTGCCCACCCCGGTGAGGATACCGTCGCACCTATCACGCAACTGTCGGTGGACTGCGCGCCGCGCGGGAGGGGACGTGATCCAGCGCGAGTCGCCCGTCTCGGTGGCGATTTTCCCGTCCAGCGTCGTCGCCGTCTTCAGCACGACCCACGGCAGGCCCGTCGTCCTGTGCTTGACATAGGCCGCATTGAGCGCCCGCGCCTCGGCCTCCAGGACGCCTACTGAAACGGCCATGCCATTAGCCCGCAGCCGGTCCAGGCCCTGACCGGACACGCGCGGGTCCGGGTCGGTCATGGCGACGACGACGCGCGCGACGTTGGCCGCAAGCAGCGCGTCGGCGCAGGGCGGCGTCCGGCCCCAGTGCGCGCACGGCTCCAGCGTCACGTAGGCCGTCGCCCCCCCCGCGCGCTCGCCCGCCGCGCGCAAGGCGTGGACCTCGGCGTGGGGCGTCCCCGGCTCCCGGTGCCACCCCTCGCCGACGATTTCACCGCCGCTGACCAGGACGCAGCCGACCATCGGGTTGGGGCTGGCGTGCCGCCCCAGAGCCGCCAGGCGCAGGGCGCGGCGCATGAAGGCATCTGGCATCGGGGCCTGCGCCGCTTGTTGTGTGTCTGCCTGCATGATTCGTGCCAAGCGGTTATCTCAGGAGGTTACGCAGGATAAAGCCGACGTTGGCGGGCCGCTCGGCCAGGCGGCGCATGAAGTAGGGATACCAGGACACGCCGAAGGGGACGTAGGCGCGGACGTGGTACCCTGCGGCGGCCAGCGACTCCTGAAGGTCGCGCCGGATGCCCAGCAGGAGCTGGAACTCGAAGCGGTCATTGTCGAGGCGCTCACGGCGGACGAACCGCTTGGCCTCGTGCAGGATCGCCTCGTCGTGCGAGGCGATGGCGGGGCGGACGCCGTCCGCGAGCAGCCGGTGCATCTGGCGGACGTAGGCCGCGTCCACGTCGGCCTTATCGGGGAAGGCCACGTCCGGCGGCTCGGCGTAGGCCCCCTTGACCAGGCGCACCGAGATGCCGTCAGCGATCAAGGCAGCCAGGTCGCCCTCGGTGCGCCGCAGCGACGATTGCAGCACGGTACCGACATCGCCGAACTGGGCGTGGGCGGCCCGCACGATGTCGAGTGTGCGCTGGGTGTAGGCAGACCCCTCCATGTCCACACGCACGAACGCCCGCGCGCGGGCACGGGCCGCCGTCAGGATACGCCGCAGGTGGCCCGAAGCCAGCGAGTCGCCCAGATCCAAGCCCAGCGCGGTCAGTTTAACGCTGATGTAAGGCCGGGCCAGGCGGGCCGACGCGGCGGCATCCAGAACGGCGACGTAGGCGTCCGCCGCAGCCTGCGCCTCGTCCTCCGAGGACACGTTCTCGCCCAGCAGGTCCAGGGCGGCGTCGATGCCCCGCGCTTGCAGTGAACGAGCGGCGGACAGCGCGTCTTCCAGCGACTCGCCGGCGACGAAGCGCTGGACGAGGCCTTTGGACATGCCGTTCTGGACCAGAATCCGCTTGATCGCCTGGTTGTCGGCCAGGGCCAGCATCACGGTGCGGCCGCTGAGAGGGGGGACGCTGAGGGTCATGGCGGGAGGCTCTCTTCTACGATCCGGCTTGACATTCAGCCCTGCGAAGGCCTATAATGGACGGAAGATGTCCGTCTCGATCATTATACCCGCCTTCAACGAGGCCGACCGCCTGCCGCGGACGCTGGAAGCGACGGCGGCGCATTTCGCCTCCCGCGGCGAGCCGTTCGAGGTGCTGGTGGTCGACGACGGCAGCAGAGACGGGACGGCGCGGGCCGTGGAGGACTTCGGCGAGGCCCACCCCGCCCTCGACGTCCGGTGCCTCGACTACGGCGTGAACCGGGGCAAGGGCTACGCGGTGCGCCACGGGATGCTGCGGGCGACGGGCGACCGGCGCCTGTTCTGCGACGCGGACCTGGCGACGCCCGCCGAGGAGTACGACGTCGTCCTGGCCGCGATGGCGCGGTCCGGGGTGCCCATCGGCATCGGCTCGCGCCCGCTGCGGCAGTCGAGCCTGCTGGTCCACCAGCCCTGGTATCGGGAGATGCTGGGGCGCGGCTTCAACAAGGCCGTGCGGCTCCTGGCCGTGCCGGGCATTGCGGACACGCAGTGCGGCTTCAAGGTCTTCACGGCCGAGGCCGCCCAGGACGTCTTCTCGCGCTGCCGCCTGGACGGGTTCGCCTTCGACAGCGAGGCGCTGTTCATCGCCCGCCGCCTGGGCTACCCGGTCGCCGAGGTGCCGATCCGCTGGTCCCACCAGGAAGGCTCCAAGGTCAGCATGGTCCGCGACGGCCTGCGGATGCTGGCCGACCTGTCGCGCATCCGCTGGATGCACCGGCGCCTGAAGGGCCGAACCCAGGCCGGGGCCGCCGCCCGCCCCAAGGCCTGACTCCCCGAACCAACGCATGAAACACGAAGAATACGAGCGGATGTACCGCTTCGAGGACGGCTACTGGTGGTTCGTCGCCCGCCGCCACCTGATCATCAGCCTGATCGAAAGCCACTACCCGCGGGACGGCAGGCTGCGGATATTGGACATCGGCTGCGGGACCGGCAAGATGCTCGACGAGCTGGCCGCGTTCGGCGACGTCGTGGGCGCGGACTTCTCGCCCGAGGCGTTGCAGTTCTGCGTCACGCGCGGCGTCGGGGCTGATTTGGCCCGCGCCGACGCCCGCCGCCTGCCGTTCGCCGACGGCGCGTTCGACGTCGTCACGGCGATGGACATCATCGAGCACATCGACGACGACAAGGCCGCCTCGTCGGAGATCTTCCGCGTGCTCAGGCCCGGCGGGCGGCTGCTCGTCACCGTGCCCGCGTTCACGTCGCTGTGGAGCGAGCACGACGAGGCGCTGCACCACCACCGCCGCTACACGGTCCCGCGCCTCAAAGACCTGTTCCAGCGCGTGGGCCTGGCCGTGGACAGAGTCTCGTACACGGTGACGACGCTGTTCCCGGCGATCTGGGCCTACCGCCAGGTCAGCAACCTGCTCCCCCAGCGGCGCGGGGACGGCGAGAAGCAGGCCAACCTGGTCCATTTCTCCGAACCCGTGAATGCCGCCCTCCTGTCGCTGTCGCGGTGGGAAACACGGCTGGTCCACCGCCTGAGCCTGCCCTTCGGCGTGTCCGTGGTCTGCGTCGCCCGCAAGCCGCACCTGGGTGAGCCGGGCGGGCCGGAGGGGGCGGCATGAGGGACGGGGCGCGCGCGGGATGGGGGCTGGCCGGCCTGTCCACTTTGGGTCTGCTGGGCTACGCCGCCGGGGTCGAGCCTTATGCCGTGGAGACGACACGCTGGGATCTGTTCTGCCCCCGCCTGCCCCTTGAGTTCGACGGCTACACCGTTCTGCAAGTCTCCGACCTGCACATGCGCCAGATGGGCCGGCGCGAGCATATCATCGAGCGCCTGATCCGCGCCCTGCCCCCGGTTGATTTGGTGGCCGTCACGGGCGACCTGGTCCATACCCCGGCCGGGATCGAGCCGTTCCTCGCCCTCGCCCTGTCGTTCCGGGCGCGCGACGGCGTGTACGCGGTCTTCGGCAACTCCGAGCACAAGAACGGCGTCCGCCCCTATGCCTTCTCGCGGACGCTGGACGCCAACGGCATCGCGCCGCTGCTGAACCGCCACGTCCTGCTGACGCGCGGCGGCGCGCGGATCGCCCTGGCCGGCGTGGACGACCCCGTCAACGACAAGGACCGGCTGGATGAGGCTTTGGAGGGCATCGCCCCGGACGTGTTTACGCTGGCCCTCATGCACTCGCCCGACTCGGTCGCCGAGGCCGTCGTGCGCGGCGTCGACGTCGTGCTGTCGGGCCACACCCACGGCGGCCAGATCCGCCTGCCCCTCCTCGGCCCCCTCTACACCCACTCCCTGCTGGGCCGGCGCATGAGCGACGGCTACTACGGCCGCCGCCGCCTGCGCCGGGCCATCGGCATCCGCCCCGGCCGCACCCAGCTCTACGTTTCGCGCGGCCTGGGCGTCAGCGGCCTAGCCCTGCGCTTCCTGACCCGCCCCGAGATGACCGTCTTCACCCTCCGCCGCGGCCTCCCCCACATTCGGCGCTCCTAGTCCCCATGCGAACCCAAACACGGCGCGTCTCCGTTATGCCCTTAGGAAGTCCAGGAGGAAGCCATGAGGAAACGAGCGGCGGCGGTGCTGGGATTTGCGGCGGTCGCGGTGCTGGCCGGGGCGGCCTGGTTCGGGAGGCGCGGAACACCCGTCTCGCGTCCACTGACGTTTGCGGGCGCGGGAGGCGTGGAAAGACTGACGCTGTCACCGGACGGCAGGACGCTGGCGGAAGGCTCGCGCCTGGGTCAAGTGACTGTCTTCGATGCCCTCACCGGGGCACACAGGTACGCGCTCGCCGTGCGCGCGTCTCGCATGATCTTCTCCCCCGATGGTCGCCGCCTGCTGACCGTGGCTCGCGGCGGACCACCGGCGACGAACGGGACCATCCAGGTCTGGGATGCGGCGACGGGGGCGGCGCTCTCGCGGCTCGTTGTGCCGGTGGGACCGCCCGGCACGGCCTCGTCGGCGCAGCCACGGGTCGCCGCTTTCTCGTCCGACCTGCGCCGGGTGGCCGTGCGCGACCCGGCGCACTGCACGGTTTATGATCTTGCCACCGGGCATCAGCTCAGGGTTATCCCTGCCGCGCCCTCAGGCCGTGGCAATGTCGCGTTCTCCCGCGATGGGAACGTGCTTGCCGTCGGCAGCGACCAGGGATTGGGCGGACTGACGCTGTGGGACACGCGGGCATGGCGGCCCCTGGCCGCGCTGGGCGAACAGGTCGGGCAGATCTCTGGGGTGCGGTTTTCGCCAAATGGAGCGCGGCTGGCTTTCAGCACCGCCGCCGGCCTGTCCTGGTGGGACGTGCCCTCGCGGAAGCGCCTGGGTTTTTTCGCGGCCCCAAAGGCCGCCGGGCATGGACTCGGCCAGGCTCGGTTCGCCTCGGACAGCGGCAGCCTCGTGTTCACAGAGATGGGTTCGACCGACACTGTGCATATAGTTGACTGCACCACCACGCGCGAGAGGATGACGCTGCCGAATCAGGCGGCGGAAAACACCCCGCTGTCCGGGGAAAGCACCAGCCTGTCTGGGGACCGCGCCGTAACGGTGCTCCGGCCGCGCCCGTCCCAGATATTGTTCTTCCACGAGACCTATGCGATCCTGGACATAGGACGTCAGCGGGAGATTTGCCGCATTGCCGTCCCGTCCGCGCCGGGTACCGCCACCCTTTCTACGTTGGGCGGCGACTGGCAGGTACACATCACCGCCCTCTCCGCCGACGGCCACGTATTCGCCGCTGGCGGGTGTGACGACGGCATCATCCACGTCTGGCGGATTCCCTAGAGCAGTCCCCTGCTAGCGGCGGGCGTTGAAGATGACTTTGGTGCCGTCTCGCTCCAGGCTGAAGGACAGCTCCTTCATCTCGGCCAGGACTTCGCGGACGGCGGACTGACGATCCGGGGGGCAGAAGAGGAGAAGGAAGCCGCCGCCGCCCGCGCCGGCGATCTTGCCGCCGGTCGCGCCGGCATCCAGGGCGCGCTCGTAGAGCGCGTCGATCTGGGGGGTGCTGATGCGGCCCGTCATCTGCTTCTTCTGCTCCCAGCCGGCCTGGAGCAGACGGCCGATCTTGTTCAGGTTGCCCGACGTCAGGCTGGCCTCCACCTCGGGCACCTGCGCCTTCAGGGCGTCCAGGTGGGCGCGCTTGTCCTCGATGTTGGCCTTCTGCTCCGTCAAAATCACGTCGGCCTGGCGCGTGATGCCGGTATAAAAGAGCATCAGGCTCTCACCGAATCGGCGGCGCTTTTCTTCTGACAGATCGACGATCTGGGCGGTGACAGTCTCGTCAGGGTTGAAGGCGAACCGGCGCAGGCTGCCGTAGGCGGCAATGTACTGGTCCTGTTTGCCGATGGGCTTGCCCAGAATCTCGATTTCGATCCGGCAGGCCTGCGCGGCCAGTGTCTCCGCCGTGACCAGGACGCCCCGGAAGGCGTACATGGCGTGGAGCAGGCCGACGGTGACGGTGCTGGACGACCCCAGCCCGCTGCCCTCGGAGGGGATATCGGCCATCGTCGCGATCTCGACGCCCCCGGTGATGCCGGTCATGCGGAGGCACTCGCGCACCAACTCATGCTCGATCTGGCCCACGTCGTCCACCATCTCGGTGCGCGTGTAGCCGACGCGGATATTGCCGTCGAACCGCTCTTTGATGACGACGTAGATGTACTTGTCGATGGCCGACGAGAGCACCTCGCCGCCGCCCCGGCGGTAATAGTCCCCGAAGTCCGTGCCGCCGCCGGCGAATGAGATGCGGAGCGGCGTCTGAGTGATGATCATGGTGGTGTGCCTACAGTAACTAGAGCGGAGTCAGACGGCTGGAGACGCGAGGAGGCTGCCCGCAGGGACGGCCCTTTGGATGTCGAATCCGGCCCCGGCGATGACGCAATCGAGATGAACGCCTGCGGCGACGCGCGCACCGTCCCAGAGGATGCAGTCGGTCAGGCCCGCATCGTCACCGATCTCAACATCGGCACCCAGCACGTTGCGCCCACGCAGGACGACGCCGCGCCCTAGCCGCGTACCGTCGCCCATCCAGAGCGCGGGATCGGGGAACGCCTGCCCGGTCCGGCCTTCCAGCAGGTCCCAGTTCGCCTGCCGGTAGGCGTCGGGCGTACCGGTGTCCTGGAGGTAGCCGCCGAGCATCGTCCCATGAAGCGCCGCGCCGTCTTCCAGCAGCCGGGGGAAAATATCCCGTCCGAAATCACAAGCCGTGTCGGGAGGGATGGCGTCCAGAATGCCGGGGTCCAGAACATAGACGCCGGCATTGGCGAGGTCGCTGAAAACGGCGTCGGCGGGGGGCTTCTCGACGAAGCGGGTGATGCGGCCCTGCTCGTCCAGACCCACGATGCCCGCCGCCGCCGGGTCCGGGTGGTGGAACAGCCCGACCGTCGCCAGGCCACCGTGCGCGGCGTGAAAGCCGGCCAATCGGCGCAGATCGGCGCAAACAAGGTTGTCGCCGTAGATCACGAAAAACGGCGCGTCCCGGAATAGCGGCCCGGCGGCCTTGACACCGCCCGCCGTGCCGCCCAGCGTGTCCTCGAAGAAGTAATGCAGCCGGACGCCCTCGAACGACGTGCCGAAATAGTCGGGAATCGCCTGCGGGCGGTGGAACAGGTTGACGGCGGCCTCGGTCACGCCCTGTCCGGCCAGCCAGTGCAGAGTCCGCGCCAGCAGGGGCGTCCCGACCAGGGGGACCATCGGCTTGGGGAGCGTGGCCGTCAGCGGGCGAAGCCGCGTCCCCTCGCCTGCGGCCAGAATCATGGCTTTCATGGCCCTAGTATAGCATAGAGACAGCGCACGGGGTTTGACAATCGGCGAGGCGCAGGCCATAATCAGAACACAGATCAAGCCGCCACGCCGACGCTAGGCCGGCTCCAGAGGAGAGAGACATGCAAAAGCAAGGCATCTACACGGAGGCCGGCCCCGTCCAGGGTGCCCCGTACACGCCCGCCGTCCGGGTCGGGCCGTTCGTCTACGTTTCCGGCCAGATCCCGCTCGACCCGGCCACGAGCCGCGTGGTTGAGGGCGACTTCGAGACTCAGGTGCGCCAGTGCCTACGGAACCTGGCCGCGATCCTGAAGGGCGAGGGGATGGGGCTGGACAGCGTGGTTAAGACCACGATCTTTCTCAAAGACCTGAACAACTATCCCACGCTGAACGCCGTCTACGGGTCGTACTTCACCGGCATCAAGCCCGCCCGCTCCGCCGTCGAAGTCGCCCGCCTGCCGCTGGATGTCGAGGTCGAGATCGAAGCCATTGCCGTCGCGCCCGACGCCTGAAGGGCCTGTGTGGGAGGCCCCCCGCCCCAATCCTGGGGAGCCAGAAAAGCCCCCGCTTGCAAAAGCGGGGGCTTCTCCGATGTGTCAGGCCGTCTTAGGCTTCCGGCGTCGGGTTCTTGGCGGGCCGACCACGCTTGCGCGAGGGCGTCGTGGTCGCCGTATCCGTGGCCGCAGCCCCGGTGCGCTGGGCGGCGGCGCGCTGGCCGCGCATCTCGCCGCCGCGGCGACCGATCTCGGCATAGAACTCGGTGCCGCGCTCACGCTTCACGGTCTCGCCACCCTTCTTGCCGATGCTCTGGTAGAACGTCGGCCCGTAGCGGTTCTTGACAGTCTCGCCGCCCTTGCGCCCGGCCTCGCGGGCGAGTTCCGGGTTCGCGGCGAATCCGCCCTCCCGGTCATGGTCATGGGAGCCGCGATGGGCTTCCGCGATTTTGCGCGCGCCTTCCGAGCCGGCGGCGGGTCCTGGTTTTGCCATAATTTTGCCTCTTCGTGATTCTTTCTATCTGGAGGGTGATTAGCGAGTGATCGGTTAGATGCTGGCGGACGTCTTGCTGGCGTTGTCGGCGGCCATGCCGCCTGTGTCGCGATCCATGTCCCCGTCGTCCTCGATGGCCGTGAGTTCCGCCTTCTTCTCCGCGGCGGCCTGCTTGCCGGCGTCAACGGCTTCGGCGAGACGGTTCTTCTGATCCTCGACCATGCCCTTGCCCTTGTCGACAAAGTCCTGAGCCGACCCTTTGACCGAGGAGACGTGATCGCCCGCCCGAGCGTTCAGATCGTCCGTAGTGGCCTTCACGGCACCGGTGGCGGCATCAGCTTTAGCCTTCGCCGCGTCGGCAGCACCAGCGGCTTTGGACTTGACGGCATCGGCGGCGTCGGCGGTCTTTGCCTTGACAGCATCGGTGACCTCGGCGGCTTTTGCTTTGGCGCTGTCGGCGGCATCACCCGCCTGGTCTGCGATCTCCATCGCCTTCAGTTTGGCGGTGTCGGATAGGTCGTTGGCCTTCGACTTCGCGAAGCCGGTGTACTGGTCCGTCCGCTGCTTGATCAGGCCGCGAGTCTCGTCGCCGCCCTGCGGGGCATACAGCAGAGCCGCTAACGCGCCTAGAGCACTGCCCAGGAGCAGCCCGCCGAGGAAGCCGCCCGCGCCGACCTTCGGCGGCTTGGCGTCGGAAACCACGACGACTTCCGCCACATAGCCTTCCACAACGTCCGTCCCTACAACGCCCGTTCCCACGGCATTTGCACCCACTACATCTGTATCCATTTTGCCTTTATCGGCCATGCGTTTGCTCCTTCAAAGGACCCTAACCAGGGTCACTGTTTTTTTGTTCCATTGCCACGATAGGCTTTTGCCCCGCCGTTCGAGGGGTGGGTGTAAACCGAGAAGCCTTTGGAGATGCCGGCGATGACGCTGCTCACGGTGATCAGCGGTCCGGTCACGGCCTTTTGGACGATCTCGGACGTTTCCTCGACCTTGACGGTGACTTTGTCGGTGAGCGTCTCGCCCTTGGAGAGTATCGTGTCCGCCTTCTCGCCGACGTTCGCGGTGATGCGCTGGACTGTCTCGATGGTATCGGTGGCCTTCGCCACGACGGGGTCGAGCTTGTCTGCCAGTGTGTCCAACAGCTTGACGAGCTTGGACAGCGCGAACGCCATGGCTCCCATCAACACCACCGTCGTCACGGCGAAGATGCCGACGAAAATAAACAGCGCGATCTGTGTCGCGTCAGACATTATCATGTATCTATTTCTCCGTCGGAAACTTTCCCCTGTGCGGCCCCATGTCCCCATGCAAGGTTGCTTCCGTATACCCGGCCCCCCCGCCGCTCAAACCGCAGACAGAAGCCGGGCCAGGCGCGGCGCAAGCCCGGCCACGGCCCGCGCCCGGTGGCTGCGCGCATTTTTCTCGTCCTGTCTCAGCTCCGCCATCGTGCGGCCCAAGTCTGCCAGGAGGAACAGGGGGTCGTAGCCGAAGCCGCCCGACCCGCGCGCGGCGTCGAGGATGACGCCCCCGCATTCCCCCCTGCCTGTGGCCTCTTCCCCGGTGGGCAGGGCGACGGCGACGGCGCAGACGAACCGCGCGGCGCGGTCTCTCGGGTCGGGGAAGCGGGCAAGGGCCGAGAGTAGCTTGGCGTTGCGGTCGGCGTCGGAGGCGTCCGGCCCGGCCCACCGGGCGGAGTGCAGGCCGGGCCGTCCGCCCAGGGCGTCCACGCACAGCCCCGAGTCGTCGGCCAGGGCGGGCAGGCCGGTCGCGCCGGCCAGCGCCCGTGCCTTCAGCAGGGCGTTCTCGGCGAACGTGTCGCCGGTCTCCTCCACGGTCGGCAGGGCGTGCGGCCAGTCGCGCGGGGTCAGCAGGCTGATGCCTGCCAGGCCGGGGTGGAGCGCGAGCAGGGCGGACAGCTCGGCGACTTTGCCCGAGTTTCCGGTCGCCAGCATCAGCGTCGGCACGGCGAGAAGCGTCATAGCCTACCCAAACTGCCCCTGCCAGTCAAGCATTTGGCCTAATTCCGGTATTGCGATGCTTAACCCAGCGCTGAAGTCCAGCGTCTCAACCCTCTAGCCTTCTTGCTCCAGCCACTCCTGATGAGCAGGCCGTTGTTTCATTTCAACAACGGCCAGCCCAGAGCCGCCGACAATGGCCCGTACATCAAGCCTACGCCAATCAAGTTTGGTGAATGCTGCCACATATTGTCGCCAAGCACGGGGGCGGTCTAACGCCAAAGCTCGTCGGCGATTAGCCCAAGTAAGCCACACGAACTCGCACAAGTGAACGCGGCCACTGGCGTCGGGTGTAGCGCATTGCTAGGCCGCTCCGGTAGAACGATTGCGATACTCCTCGCGTAGCATCTCTAACTCGTCCCCATGAACTGTGGCATAATCCTTTTCGTTGATACGTCGCATCGGCTTCCTATCATTGACAAGCCACATCCAAAATGCGAACTCTGGGCTATCAGGCTCAACTCGGAACTTGCCTGAACTATGAGAGGATGGCCGATAGACTGAGGTTCTCATAAACATTGCGCCATCCTCTAAAATAGTACATGTTCCCCATTTGTAATAGACTGAGGCTTCATCAATTCCCAATGAGTTTCCTCCTACTTGCGTGACGCAGATACCCAACGTGGAGCGGTCTAACGACCTAGCTCACCTGCGACACTGCCTGCACAGCCAACCGGGGAGGCATAAGCAACTGGGGCGGTGGCGTCAGGTGCAGCGCATCATTAGACCGCAGGCTGTGTAGCCTATGGTCATAAGTTTAGAATGACTCACCACGATGGACGAGCATCACGCAATGGCGAGTACGTCAAGACAATCAACATTGCATCGGTGACATCTTCCTCCGAAGTGACTGGTGAGGTTGTGAAATCCGCGCCGCCGTCCGGGAAGTGGAAATGCAAAGACTTTTTCTTTGACAACCAAATCTGCACCCGCTGGCCGTTGACTACTTGCTCCCTAGACCATTGACACAGTTTTTGTATACTGTACCGCCAATCTGGTTCGCTGATGGCAACTTTGTTTGTACCACTTGGCGGGTCCAAAACAAGGGGACGAACAGTATTCCGGGAAACGGTGTAAATATCATAAGAGATGATAAAGCCTTTCTGGTTACGAATCTCCCCCATCCGAACCACGCTATACATACTCACATATCCTAAGCCCATGTGATGAGTGTATCCGGGCAACAGTTTGATACTACCAGGGAAATCGTCAGCGACAGATTTTGGCTTCGTTCCCGTTGGCTCTGCTTCTGAGACGACACAGGCGAAAGAAAAAAGTTAGGACTTACGCAGTTGACGGTTTTGGTTCAGAGCGTTCATACTGCGTGTGATGAACGCGCCCAAAGTCTCCGATGTGGACTACATCCAGTTCTTGATCGCCGCCCAGCGGGTTTACACCTGCACC
>JAABUZ0100000591.1_pt1 | contig 86619 bp, 78 predicted proteins | sample 5562091 | NCBI WGS metagenome assembly JAABUZ01 (sample SAMN12813069, study PRJNA571459) | rock metagenome | isolation source: Antarctica rocks | place: Antarctica: Victoria Land, Linnaeus Terrace sud | collected 2015-12-21
CAGCAGCGTGAAGCCCATGATCACGGGGTAGTCCAGGTAGAGAGCCGCGTCGACCACGTACTTGCCAACCCCCGGCCACGAGAAGATGGTCTCGGTCAGCACGGCGCCCCCCAGGAGCCCGGCGAAGGCCAGGCCGTTCAGCGTCGTCACCGGGATCAGCGCGTTGCGCAGCGCGTGCCGCACAATCACCGCCCGGTCGGCGAGGCCCTTCGAGCGCGCGGTGCGGATGTAGTCCTGGCCGAGCACCTCCAGCATGCTCGAGCGGACCAGTCGCGCCAGTGTTGCCATGTAGGCGTAGCCCAGCACCACCGCCGGCAGCACCAGGTAGCGCAGGCTCTCGACCAACACGCCCCATTCGCCGCTGAGCAGGCTGTCCACCGTGTACATCCCGGTGACCGTCGGCGGTGGCGGCGTGGACGTGCCCAGTCGGCCGGCGCCCGGCAGCCAATCCAGCTTCGCGTAAGGAGTAGGCGAACGGCTCGCTCAGAGGCATGACGACGGTGGTGTTGTCTGGGGCGTCGGTCGACTTGAGCTGACGGATGTTGGCAGCTCCCGACTTGTTGATGCCCATCAAGCGATCAAAGGACCACGTGACGGCCCTAGGCGACGGACTCGCACAGGACCGACACCGGAACGCCCAATCAGAGTGGCGAGGGTATGCTCCTGACTTCGTGCCGGAGCGTCGGAAAGGCCCGCGCAGTCTGTAGCGCCTCGGCCCAGCCGGGGCTTAGCTCCAACCGGCCTCCCAGCCGTTGCAGCAAGACGTGCTCGCCGTTTACCAGCAGGACCGCGTCTCCGGCTGCCCGCGCTGCTGGTAGGCCCGCGTCTGCTCGTTGATGGGGATGAATTGTGCGTCCCGGTCGGGGTGGTCGGCTCCCTCCTTGGTCTTGCGCGTCCCTTGCAGGCTGTACTCCAGCACGTGCAGCAACTCCGCCACCGTCTGCTGGCTGACCTGATGTCCCTGTCGCACTAGCTCAGCCGCCAACTGGCGGCTGCTCTTGCAGGCCCAGCGCAGGGGCGCCAGCGGGTCGCCACGCGTGACCGGCTCGACCAAGGCTTCCAGGTCGCGCAGCAGAGCAGGATCCTGGCTGGTCAGCGGCTTGCGGCCGCCACCTGGTGCGCGGACCCGCCGTTCTCCCTGGGTGGCAGCCGACGTGTCGGTGCCGGCTGTCGGGCTGGTCTGGAGCTCACGGATGCCGCCCCGAATGGTGTTGCGCTGCAGACCGGTGGCGGTCGCCACCGCCGTCATTCCGCCACGGCCGAGCACGCTCGCTGCGGCGGCTGCCCACACCCGCCGCCGCCGTTCATCCAGACATGGGCGCAATGCCTCGCACTTCGACCGGATCGTGGCAACATCGTGCATCCCTCCATATCAACTCCTTCACCCCTTCCGGTCAAGTCGTTGTTTGACGGTGCCTAAGCCGTAGTCGCGAGCAACCGCACCCGCTCGGGCTTGACCCAGGGTTCTTCGCGGGCCCGCACCAAATCGGGCCTCTCGGCGCGCTCCAGGTGGGCGCGAGCGAAGTCGAGGCCGGCCGGGGCCAGCATCCAACCCGTGCCCCGAGCACCCTGGACGAAGTGGCCGTAGCGGGCCTTCTGCGCATCCCGCAGTGACTCGGCCACCTTTTCGATGTCGATATGCTCGGCGTACTGTTTCCAGCGGTAACGGCCGGGTGCCAGCCGATACGCCTGGACAGCAATGTGCTCGGTGTCCACGTTCTCCGTAGCGCCCCCGGCCAGGTAAACGGCGAGTGTGGCGACCTGTGGGTTCGCGAGCTCGGCAATGGTGGCGCCTTCGGCACCACCCGGGGCTGCCTTGCGCGCTACGAGCGTCATCGGAGCTTGAACTCGCGCCGGCGGCGGTGCTTGCGCTGGAAGCGCTGGCGCGAGAAACGCAACTCCTCCTCTATCGCACCGAAGATCCGCCGGATGTCTTCCTCCTCCCACTCGTACGCGTAGGGATTGGCCAGATTGCTCAGAATGCGGATGCGGTCCAACACCACGTTGGTGCGACGCTCGGCGAGGCGGACAAATGCCTCGCGCCTTGTTTCGGACACCGCACCCGGCGGTTCAGCCTCCGTCGCGAGGAGGCGCATAACCTCATCCACAGTCTTCGTTGTCACACATGCTAGTACTCTTTCAAATGCCGGCGCTATTTTGATCCATCCGCCGGCATTCGGTTGCCGGACCGCGAGCCGCGGGAATAGTGGGCCGGGCCGGACCTACACACGCGCAACGTATTGGCCTGTGTACCGAGGCCGCGGATCCGGCGGCACGCGCTGGTTTCGCACGGCGACCGAAGCCCAACACACCGCGTCATTCGGGAGGGAGCGAGGCCAGCGATACCGGGCCCGACCAAATCGGGCCCGCCGGACGCTCAAGGATGCCAGTGCCTTGCGTGGCGCGCGCGTCTGCGAGGGATCGGCGCGCCTCATGTGTCAGTTCAGTAAAGTGAACATCACACCGTTTAGACGCCGGGGGCGCCGGCGCCCGCGACGGCCGGCCAGATGGGGCCGAGGATGACGATGCACAGGGCCGGAAAGATGAACAGGGCCAGCGGCATGACCAGCTTCAGCTGTAGCTTTGCCGCGCTCTCTTCGGCGCGCTGGCGGCGCAGCGTGCGCATCTGCTCGGCCTGAACCGCCAGGACGCGCGCGATGCCGACGCCCAGCACCTCGGCCTGGAGCACGGCGTTCACGAAGCGGCTCAGGTCCGGCACCTCGGTGCGGACGACCAGGTCCTTCAAGGCATCGCGCCGAGCGCGCCCGACGCGCATCTCCGCCAGCAGCCGCCCGAACTCCCACGTCAGGGTATCGACCTTCTTGTCCACCATGCGCTGCAAGGCGGCATCGAAGCCTAAGCCGGCCTCCACGCTGACCACCAGCAGGTCCATCGCGTCCGGCAACGCGCGCTGGATCGCCTTCTGCCGCGCACGCGTCCTGCTGCGCAGCAGCAGCTCGGGGGCGAACCAGCCGAACGCCACACCGAAGAGCGCGAACAGCAGCGCCAGCACGGCCTGGCCAGCCAAGGTCATGAAGAGGAAGAACGCGCCACCAAGAGCGAGCGCGCCGAGCACCTTCGTGCCGAGAAAGTCGGCCGGCGTCAATCCGTACGGGCTGCCAGCCAGGATCAGCTTGAGCTGCGTTCGCTGCTGAGCGGTGGGCCCGAGACTGGTGGCACCGGGTACCGGCTTGCGCTGAAGACTGTTGGCGGCGTCGGCCAGCCGCCGCACCAGAGGGCGGAGCACCCGTTCCCCGAACGGCGTGCGCAGCTCCGCCTCCTGTGGCGTCGGGAGCTCCCGGCGGAGCGCCGCCAGCCGGCCGTCCACGGTGTCCGCGCCCCCGTGGGGCAGCCACAGCCCGACGAGCACCAGCACGATGGCCAGGGCTGACAGAAAGGCGGCGGACGTGGGGGACATGGATAACGCCAAAGGCTAGAGGCTAGATGCTAGATGTCGATGTTGGTCAGCTTGCGCATCACAACGGTACCCATGACCAGGCCAATCCCGGCCACGAATGGGAGCGCGAGCCACGGGCCGGGCGTGAACAGCTTGCCGATGTAGCTGGGCGCGATCAGCATGAGCACGCCCGCGATCACGATCGGCAGCCCGCTCAGCATGGACCCGGCCATCTTCCCCTGCGCCGACAGCGTCTTGATCTCCCCGTGGAGCTTCACCCGCTCGCGGATCGTAGCGGCGATGGAGTCGAGCACCTTGGAGAGATTGCCACCAACGTCGAACTGGACGAGAATCGCCGTGACCACCAGGTCGAAATCCTGGCTCGCCAGGCGCTGGTTGCAGTGCTGGAGCGCCTCCTGAGGCCGAACGCCCAGGGCAATCTCCCGCACGACGCGGTTGAACTCGTCAGAGGTTGGCGGGGCCGCCTCACGCGCCATCGTCTCCATGGACTGCACGAGGCTCAACCCGGAGCGCAGCGAGTTACTCATCAGCGAGAGAGCGTCGGCCAGCTGATCGTTGAAGGTCTTCAGCCGGGCGGCATGTCGACGACGCAGCCAGTAGCGTGGCACGAGCCACCCCAGTCCGGCGAAGACGAGCGCCACGACCGGCGCACCGGCGATCAGGAACGCCAGGGAGCCGATGATGGTCGCCGCGACGCCCTGCAGAATGAGGAATTCGCCGACAGTCAGCTTCACGTCGGCGCGCAGCAGCGCCAGCTGGAGGGCAGCCGCGAATGACCAGCCCGACACTGACCGGTTCACCCGATTGGCCAGGAACTGCGTCATCTGCGCCGAAGCGGCAAGGTGGTGCTGGTCGTCGGTGAGCCAGACCGAGTTGCCGGCCAGGCTGCGCAGCCGCCTATCCAGCCTCACCGTGTCCGGGCGAAAGGCCGCCGCTAGCCCGGCCATGACAGCGAGAACCGCGCCCGCGGCTAAAAGGGCCAGCTGCATGGCGTCCCCGCGACACTAATCCGAACCGGTGCGTTTGGGCGCCGCTGGAGGAGTTTCAGGGTAAGACCTCGAAGACGCTCGGCGGCAGCTCGATGCCCGCCTGCTCGACGCGGGACATGAAGTCGGGCCGAAGCCCGGTGGACCTGATGGCGCCCACGACCTTGCCGTTCTCGTACGACTGCTGCTCGAAGGTGAACAGGTGCTGCATGGTGATCGTTTCCCCCTCCATCCCCTGAACCTCGGTGATGTGGGTGAGCTTGCGCGAATGGTCGCGCATGCGGCTCTGCTGGACGACCAGGTCCACCGCCGAGGAGATCTGCTCGCGGATGGCACGCAGCGGCAGGTCCATCCCGGCCATGAGGACCATCGTCTCCAAGCGGCTCAGCATGTCGCGGGGGGTGTTGGCGTGGCCGGTGGTCAGGGAGCCGTCGTGGCCCGTGTTCATGGCCTGGAGCATGTCGAGCGCTTCGCCGCCACGGCACTCCCCCATGATCACCCGGTCCGGGCGCATCCGGAGGGTTGTCCGCATGCAGTCGCGGGCGGTGACCGCGCCCGTGCCCTCGATGTTGGCGGCCCGCGTCTCGAGGCGTACCCAGTGCCGTTTGGCCAGCTGTAGCTCCGCCGAGTCCTCGATGCTCACAATGCGCTCGTCGTCCGGGATGAAGTTGGACAGCACGTTCAAAAGTGTGGTCTTGCCCGATCCGGTGCCGCCGGAGATGACGATGTTCAGCCGCGCCACGACACACGCTCGCAGGAACTCGGCGATCTCGAACGTCATGGAGCCGAAGCGGACCAGATCGTCGACGGTCAGCTTCTCGCGGGCGAACTTTCGGATGGTGATCGTCGGCCCGCTGAGGGAGATCGGTGGGATGACGACGTTCACGCGGGAGCCGTCCGGGAGGCGGGCGTCGACGATCGGGCTGGAATCGTCCACGTGCCGGCCCAGCGGCGACACGATACGGTCGATGATGTGGCGGACGTGGCCGTCGTCGTCGAAGCGCACGTCGCTCAGCTCCAGCCTGCCGGCGCGCTCCACGTACACCTGTTTGGGCCCGTTCACCATGATCTCGGTGACCGTCTCATCCTTGAGCAGCGGCTCGATCGGCCCGAAGCCGATGACATCCGCCGCCACCTCCTCGAACAGGCGGGCCTTGATGGGCTGCGGCAGCATGAAGCCCTCGGACTCGATAATCTGATCGAAGAGACTGGCCAGCCGCTGGCGGACATCCTGCGAGCGGGTTGTGTCGATGGAGGAGTCCAGCTCGGCGATGAGCTTCGCCTTGACACGGTCCTTCAGCGTCCGGCCGGCCTCCAGCGAGCGGGTGTCGGCCAGGGAGGGTGTGGGCCCCGCCCCGGCGAGGTGTCTCGGCGGCCCGCCATGGCCCTGCGTTGGGGTCGCCGCGACCGGCGGAGCCGGATCGAGTGGTGCCAGGCGCGGGTCGGGCGCTGGCCGCGGCGCCGCGCCCAGGCGTTCGAGCAGTGACACGGCGCGCTCTCCTCGCTCAGCGGCCGGACGCGGCGGAGGGAGCCGGGTCGGGACGCTGGAAGTTGAAGTTCTGGCGCATGTACTTCAGGTCGATGACCAGGTTGGGGTCCGTCTGGCCGTTGTCAGTCGGCGAGCGCAGGACCATCTCGACGTTGGTGCTCTTGTCGATGGCCGAGAGGTCGCGCAGCCACTTCAACACGAGCGCCTGCTCCGGCGTCACGACAAAGATGATGTTCGTCTTGTCCACCGACGGTGCGCCGGTCTTGCTTGACGGGTCCGCCGTCGCCTGAAGTAGGGTGCCGTCGTCGGCGAATGAGCCGAGGCTGTGGATGCGCAGGTCCTGGAGCATGACGCGCGTCTGCAAGTACGGCGCTGGGTTGGCGCTCCCGTCGGGGCGCTGGTCACCTGCGGGGGCCGACGAGGACTCCATGGAGGTGTAGAGCAGGTCCACGCGGTCGCCAGGCCGCAGGGCGTTGATCTGGGCAACGGAGAAGGGCGCTCCCCCGAACGAGATGGGCATGACGTACATCTCCTTGCCCTTCTCGATCTGGATGGAAGGGGCGTTGTTGGTGCCCTGCTGGCCGATCTTGTGCGTGCCGATGATCTCGCCCTTGAGGATGGGGCCGGGGTTGAACATGCCGACGACGTCCTCGAGCCTGGTAGCGGCTCCGGCGTAGACCAGGTCGTTCTGGACCGTGCGGAACCCGACCTGGGAAGCCTTGATCTGGCTGCGTCCGTCGATGTCCTCGGTCGCCACCACAACTTGCGCGGTGGGCAGGGCCGCCTTGAGCGCCTCCGCGGCAACGACCTGCTGGTAGACGAGCACGCCGGTCACCAGAGCGACCACGAGGCCGAGCGCCATCAGTAGATATCCGAGCCGCTTACGCGTCATAACTGCCTCATCACCGGGCGACCGTCCGCGGGGGACGCGGGCGTGTGCCGGCCCGGCCCGCTAAGCGCGTAGCGCGAATAAAGGCAAGGCCCTGAGCAGGTGGAGCTCAGATGATCAGAATGGAGCAAGCCGTATGACCATCTGCTCAGGGCCCGCCGGCACACGACGCCGACAGGTTCCGCGTTGGTTGGGTGCGCTCGCGCCAGCGGTGACTCGGTGTCCCTAGACCGAGGAGGCGACGCTGGTCAGCATGTTCTTGATGGCCGGGCCGAGAGCGTTGAGGCCAACAATGGCCGCGACGGCGACGAGGGCGATGATCAGGCCGTACTCGACCATGCCCTGGCCTCGCTCACGAAGACGCTCGAGGAACTCAATTGTGTCGTCACGATTTATCACGATTGCCGTCTCCTTTGGTATGCCGTGCTGACGACGACCATGCGCGGCGTCAGTCACTACCACAATGATAGTTGGGCTCACCCGGCGCGTGGATTTAACCCCCAGCGGCATGCCGGTCTCCTGCCCTAGACCACCGAATTGGCGCCCACCGCGGGACACACCCCCGGCCCCGTCGCCCAACGCGTCCGCAACCGCCCGGCAACCCCGAGCGCCATGCTGCCGGCTGATGCTTGCGGCTCATGGCTCCCATTCCCGGCGCCCGGCCCGCCGGACTCGCTCTCGCCCCGGCCCGACCCACCGGCGCCACCTCGGCGGCTATCAGCGCCCTGGCCGCCCTCACTCTCGCTCTGCAAACCCTCGACCTCGCCACGGCGCTACGCATGATGCTCGTGTACGGCGTTGACCTCGAGCAGAACCCCATGGTGCGGACCCTGATGCTCAGCGTCGGCCCCGTGGGGCTCATTGGCGCCAAGCTCGGCGTCGTTCTGCTCGGCGTGCTGCTGCTGGTGAAGCTCGGCAGATCCGGCCGCCCCCGCCTAGCGCTGAGCTGCCTCGCCATCTGCGCGCTGCTCGGTCTGGTGGGCACGCTCTCCAACGCCGTTGGCTAACTGTCTATTTATCAGGGCCCGCCCTTGAGCGCTGGACCCGGCGGCCGCGGCTCGCGCGTAGACCACTGACAGGTCGTCGGCGAACACCAGACGCCAGGCGGGGGTTGGCGTCGACCTGGCGGACAAGGGCGGCGAAGGGTTCGCGCTCGAGCACGAGGTAGTCCGCTCCGTAGCCGTCCAGAAGGTCGTCCCAGCCAGGCTCGCCGGCCAGGATCGCGAAGTAGTCGCGCCAGACCTGTGGTGGATGCTGCTCGACGCGGGCATCCAGGAATACCCGCATGCGCGGCCACAGGGACCACGCCAGGTAGCCCCCCCACTCCATCCGAGCGAAGATACGCCCAGAACCATCGGGCCACTGCTGGTCCGCCAGATACGCCGCCGCGCCGGTTGGGTGGTCGGCCGACAGGTAGCCCCGCCGCTCGGGCGCCAGGAGCGGATTGGCCGGGCGCAGCCACGGCAGGTAGAGCACCATGAGCCCGAGGATGAGCCCGCCCACCGCCGCGGTGACGGTCGGCATCTCCCGTGCCGACCGCGGACGCGGAGCCGCGCTGGCCACGGCCGCGGCCAGGCTGGCCGGCAGAATGGCGCCCCACCAGAGCACCGCGCGCTGCGTGAGCAGCGCCAGCGCCCCGAAGACGAGGAACAGTGCGACGTCGGCTGGGCGCGGCCAGCGGCGGGTGAGGCCGACGGTTGCCAGCGCGAGCACGAGGGCGGCGCTGGCGACCTGTCCCGTCAAGGAATCGAGAGACGTGGGCTGCCACTCCAGGATCCACTGGTGTACCGATGGGTCGGCGCCCGTGTGCCACGCGGACTGCCACACGGCGAGCCCGCCGGGCGTGAGGAGCGTGCCCAGCAGCGCCGCGCCAGTCAGGAGCGAGAAGTGCCGCGCCCAGGGATCCGCCAACCATCGGGCTCGGCAGAGGGCGGCGGCCGCGTGCGCGCCGGGCAGCACCCCGGCCAGCACGAAGGAGCCGTGCACGGTGGCCCAGAGGGCGGCGAGGGCCAGGAGCGCTGGCGCAGGCCAGCGGTCGCCCGGGCGCGAGCGGCGCACGACCACGAGGCTCGCGGCGAACAGCGGCAGCGCCAGCGACTGCGGCCGGATGGTGAGGTTGGTCGCGGCCACCGCGAACGCGGCCAGCGTCAGCCCGGCGGCGGCGCGTGGGCTGGCGCCTTCACGGCGGGCAAGTGACGCCAGCATGGCGAACGCCGTGGCCACCGCGATGGCGTGGCCAAAGCTGATCGCCGGAAAGCCGCCAACCTGCTCCAGCCAGAAGAACAGCAGCTGCGCCAGCCACGGCTGGTTGAAGCGCCACGCGTCGCCGGGTGCGTAGGTGAACGGGTCGCCGGCGACGGGGAAGACACCCGTGGCAGCGATGAGTCGACCATTCAGGAGTGTGTGGAAGAGGTCGGCGTGGGTGATCGGCAGGGCCGCGGCGAAGCAGAAAGGCACGGCGATCGGCAGGAGAACCCACAGGTGGTCCAGCCGTAGGCGGAGACCGATGGGGCAAGCATGCGCGACGTCGACGCGCTCGCTGAGTCGAGGTGCGAGGGATGAGCTCACCCAGGGTCGTCGCGTGCCTGAACGCGGTACCAGGCCACGCCGTCCCTGTCGTAGACGAGGCGCAGCTCGGGCTGGTCCGCCAGGGTCTTGGCGCCGAGAGCGCGCTCACGCGGGCCTACGCCGACGACCGTGGCGGCGCTTCGTCGCAGCAGCGCGGTCCGCTCGTCGACTGCTGTGTCGCTGGCATAGAAGCGAGCAACCATGGCGTCCTTGGTGACGCTGTCCCAGGTGGCCACGCCGTGCCCATGGACGACGCGCGCGTCGACCACTCCAACGAGCGGGTTGGCGAACGGCGTGGAGGTGAGAACCACGTCGTCAGGGCCGGTGTGCAGGGCAAGCCAGCGACCCGCGTCAGCCTCAGCCCGGCTCCACGGGTACAGGTCGATAGGTGCATTGACCGCGGCAGAGGCGATCAGGCTGACGTAGATGAAGACCGTGGTGCCCGCCGCGCTCAAGAGCAGTCCGTAGTGCGCCAGGCGGCGCGGCACTGATCCCCAGCCACGCGTGCGCATCCTAGTAGTGAACGTATGCAATCCGACGGCCGCCAGCACCGCGAGCCCGGGCTGGACTCCGAGGCCGAAGCGGCGCTGGTAGGAGACTGGCGCGTACATCGCCAACAGTCCCAGGCCCACCCACAAGAGCAGGAGGCGGCGACGGTCTGGGGGCCACAAGCGGACCGCCGGCCACGCGGCCGGGGCTGCCAGGAGGACGAGCCCGAGGTCCATCGGCAACCCCCACGGCGGCGGGGTGGGCGTTCTGTTCTGGGCGCCGCCGTAGGTGCCCGCCCAGAAGGGGTCGACGTGGAAAAGCAGACCGTAATAGATGGCGACGGGGGCCACGGCCGCCAGCAGAACTGCCGTCACGGCCCACTGGCCCCGTGACGGCCATGCGCCCCGGGCGAGAGTCCGGAGCGCGCAGTCGGCGACCAGTACCGCTGCGAGAATCGGGAGGTTGAAAGGGTGCAGCAGGGACAGGGCGACGACGAGTCCGGCCAGCGCCAGCAACCACCGCGGTCGCCCTTGTTGTGCCCTCAGGTAAACCGGCGCGCACAGCAAGGTGCACGCGAGGCCCAACGCAATGTGGGGCGCGACCAGGAGAACGACGAACGTGCTCAGCTCAGGCGTAAGAGCGAGGGCAGTCGGCAGCGCCCCGAATAGCGCATCGCCCCCCAACCCCTGGAGCAGGGCTGCTGCCGGCAAGAAGAAGCCCACGAGCCCGAGCGTTCCGGCGGCGAGTCCGATCGCCAGGTGCCGCTCGGTCCTATTCGGGAGGAACGTGGCGGCGAAGACGTACAGCGCCAGCAGAAGCGCGATGCGGCTGGCCCACTCGAGCGCGCCGAACAGCGCTGGCGCGGCCAGGCCGGTCACGCCCACGAGCTTGCCCGCCGCGACGTACAGGGTGAACATCAGCGCCGGCGCGTGCGACTCCGCCGTGAACCGATCGTGGATGAGCCACGACGGGCTCTAGCTCGCCTCACGCATGGCGGCCTGGTACTGGCTGAAGTCAAGGTCGTACCACAAGGTGCCGCCACGCTCCAGGTCGACAGGCCCCAGCATGGCGGCGACAAGGTAGGGAACCGCGCACAGGCCAAGGGCGAGCGCGCCGGCGCCCAGAAGCCAGCGGCGGTCGCCGCTCGTCCCCTCCACGGCATGCGGGGTTCCGGTCAAGCGGCGAGCAAGCGGACGTGCTCGGACAGCGCCAAGAGGGCCTTGGTGAGTGGCGAGCCGGCCTGATCACTCAGGAACGGGCGGCCGTGGTTGAAGGCGCGCGTCGGCTGCGGCCCCACGCTCGGCAGCTGAAGGATGCGCCGCGTGCCGATGACTGAAGCCACGCCGTCCAGCGACAGGTCCACCGCACTGTTGGCCCGGTTCAACACGAAGCACATCCGCTCCTGCGGGTAGCCGAGCTTGTGGGCCACGTCCAGGAAGTGCCGCGTATTGCGCAAGGCGCCCATGTGGGGCGACATCACTATGACGTACACGTCCGCCAGGTCCAGGCCGGCCAGCATGCGGTCGTCGTACGACGGGGGCGTATCGAGAACTATCCAGTCGTACATGTGGGCCAGCGTGTCGAGCAGCGTCCGTATATGCTCGTCGGTGACCGCGTCGGCCTGCTCCGGTCGCGGGGGCCGCGCCAGCAAGTGGACCCCGCTGACGTGCTTGGTGACCACCTGCTCGACCAGCCCGTGGTCCAACGCGTCCATGTGCGGCACCAGGTCCAGGATGGTCCGCTGCGGCGTCAGGTCGAGGTGCAGGTCCGCGTCGCCAAACAGGAAGTCGGCGTCGACCAGCACCACGGCGCCCTTCGTCTGCTGGCGCAGGCCGAGCGCCAGCGAGACGGCCACGATCGTCCGCCCGAGGCCACCCTTGGTGCCGACGACGACCAGCCGCTTGCCGCGGCGCGGCCGCGCCTGCGCGCTGGCCGCCTCGTCGACGGCCGGCGCCGTCGCGGCCAGTCGCCGCCCCTGCCCGCGCGCGTGCACCTCGCGCATGGTCTTGAGCAGCTCAGTACCGTCGCCGAATGGCTTCAGCACGTAGCCCTGGGCGCCGGCCGCCATAGCCCGCTGGAGAAAGTCCAGCCGCTCCTCGGAGGTGACCATGATGACCGCGCCGTTCGGCAGCTTGCTGGAGACCAGCCAGGTGGCCTGGATCCCGTCCAGGTCCGGCATGTGGACGTCCATCAACACGAGGTCCGGCTGCAGCTCGATGGCCCGCTGAACTGCCTCGTGGCCGCTGGACGCGGTCCCCGCGAGCGTCATGTTGGCCTGCCCATCAATGAGCTGCGACAGCATGTTGCGCATCATGCCGCTGTCGTCCACCACCAGGACGCGAAGAGGTTGTTCGCTCACGATCACAGACCCCCTTGTCCGACCAGAGCGCGGGCCTTCTGGACGAGCGTCGCATCCGCAAACGATCCTATCGGCGCGCATCCGGCACCACCGGTGCGCTCCTCGATGGTGTGCTGATCGATGGTGGTCACCAGCACCGCCGGCCGGGGGCCAGCGCCGGCGGCGTCGCGCAGCACAGCTGCCAGGTCAGGACTGGTGAGGCCCGACGTCTGAGCGCCCACCACCACGAGCGCGTAGGGAGCAGCTTCGGCCCGGCGCAACGCTTCAGGCCCGTCGGCCACGGCGTCGACGGCAAATCCGGCCTCTTCGAGGAGCATGGTTTCGGTCAGGCGCACCGTGGCCGAGTCCTCCACCAGGAGGACGCGCGCACCGGGCGCCGAAGGCTCGGCCCCAGCCGTGGTGGGCGCTGAGCCGGCGCTGCCCATGGACCAGCTGCTGAGCTCGGCCACGAGCGCCGCCGACTCCGGCTGGACCTCGAGGCCGGTCCGCGGCTGATCGACGAGGGCTCGCAGGCGATCTATCGTTCGAAACAGCATATCTGCCGCACCGGGGTCCAGGGGCCGCACGCCGTCGCGCAGCGAGCCGAGGACGTCTTCCAGCGCGTGCGCGAGCTCGCGGGCCTCCGCCAGCTCGAGCATGGCGGCGCCTCCCTTGATACTGTGCGCCGCCAGAAACATGGTCCGCACCGGCCGTAGGTCGCCAGGGCTCCGCTCCAGAACGAGCAGCTGGGCGTCCAGTGTCAGGAGGTGCTCGGCCGCTTCGGCACGAAACTCGTCGATGAATGCGTAAGGGTTCACGGATTGCGCCTCGCTAACAGATGGTTGACGTGCCGCACGACGCACGGGGCGATATCCTGGATGGGCAGGACGAGCTCGACCGAGCCGATAGCGATGGCGACCGCCGGCATGCCGAACACGACAGAGGTGGCTTCGTCCTGCGCGATGGTCGTCGCGCCGGCCTGGCGCATCGCCAGCAGGCCCACCGCCCCGTCGTCTCCCATACCAGTCAGCTGAACGCCAATGGCGGCACTGCCGTGCTCGCGAGCCACCGACTGGAACAGCACGGTCACCGACGGCCGGTGGGACGATACCGGCGGCTCGTCCGTGAGAGTGAGCCGCCGGGCCTGGACGACCATGTGACGACCCGTCGGGGCCAGGTAGATGCCGGGCACCGTCAATGGTTGGCCGGCCTCGGCGATGGCCAGTGGCAGGGCGCAGGTCGGCCGCAACCACTCCACCAGACCGGGCAGGAAGCCCGAGGCGATGTGCTGAACCACCAGGACGGGCACCGCAAGAGTCGCTGGCAAGCCGGCGAGAACGACGCTGAGGGCTTGTGGCCCGCCGGTGGACGCGCCGATGGCCACGATCGGCACACTGGGCCCCGAGGCACGCCGGGTGGGCCGAGGCAGGCGTGCCGCCGTGCCGGGCGCGGCGGCGGCCTGGTGGCACGGCGGCCGCGCGCCGGCCGTCCGCTTCACCGTTCGACACAGCTCCCGGGCCCGCGCCGGGCCGTCAGCCAGGGTCGATGACACGCTCCTGATAGCCACGACGCCGGCGCCGCCAGCGTCCGCGGACGGGCCGACCGTCGCCTCCTCACCAGAGGCACCCACCACCACAATCGGCGTCGGTACCTCGCGCATGATCTGCTGTTTGATAGCCACGCCGTCCATGGCGGCCATCCGCAGATCCAGCGTGATCACATCAGGGTGCGACCGCGTGGCCGTCCGAACGGCCCCCGCCCCGTCTACCGCCCAGCCGACGACCTCGATCTCCGGGTCGGTCTGAAGCGCCGCGGTGAGCTCGGCGCGACGCTCGAGCGAATCGTCAACCACGAGCACGCGGATCCGCATGCTGCCGGCGGCCGGGACGGTGATGGCGTGAGCGTCGTTCACAACAAGCGGCCGATCGTGGCCAGCAGCTGTCCCTGGTCGAACCCGCCTTTGACGATGTGCGCGTCGGCGCCGACCGCCACACCCTGATCGCGATGCTCGCGGGAGCCGAGCGACGTGATCAGAATGACGGGCGTCTGGCGGAGCCGCTCGTCGGCCCGTATGCGAGCGGTCAGCTCGAACCCGTTCATCCGCGGCATCTCGACGTCGCTGACGACAAGATCGACAGCTGTATCCCGCAGCACCTCCAGAGCCGCGAGCCCGTCGACCGCCACGGTGACGTCGTAGCCAGCGCCTTGGAGGATGCTGCGCACGAGGCTTCGCGTGGTGAGCGAGTCATCCACGACGAGCAGACGTTGGCGCTCCCGTGGGGCCGGCTCCAGCGGGGTCGGCATCCCCTTCACCGCTGTCGCGACCCGCTTCAGCCCGCTCTTGAGCAAGTCGCCCGGGTTCAGGATCACGATGGTCTGGCCCGACCCCAGGATTGCCGCGCCACCGACGTTGCGAATGCGGCGCAGTGGCCAGCCGAGGCTCTTGGCTACAATCTCCTGCTCGCCCAGCTGCGCATCCGCCAGGACGGCAAGCCGCCGGTCGCCCTGCGCCAGGACGAAGAACCAGCACCACGCGTCAGGCGCCGCCCGCTCCACCCCTCCGGTCCGCCCGAGCAGCTCCAACAGCTCGCTGACCATCACGGCTCGCCCGTCGACGAGGACGACGGTCCGCCCGTCGAGTCGGTACAGGTCGCGTTGGCGCACGCGCCCGCTCCGCTCAATCGCGTCCGACGGGATGGCGAACAGCTGGCCGCCCGCCGCGACGAGAACGGCGCGGGTTGTCGCCAGAGTGAGCGGGACCGTGAGCGTGAAGCGGGTGCCGGTACCGAGGCGGCTGCTCACGGCGACCTGCCCGTTGAGCCGCTCGACCGCCTGGCGCACGACGTCCATGCCGACACCTCGGCCTGACAGTTCCGTGACGCTCGACCGCGTCGAGAAGCCGGGCTCGAAGATCAGGTCCATCACGGCCGCGTCGTCGCGCGCGGCCGCGTCAGCCGCGGTCAGCAGACCATTGCGCACGGCGCTGGCGCGCAGCTGCGCCACATCCAGGCCGGCGCCGTCGTCCTCCATGACGACCTCGACGATCCCGCCACGCTGCGCGGCCTCCAGTCGCACTGTGCCAGTCCGCGGCTTGCCACCCGTCAGCCGCTGGTCGGGCGTCTCGATGCCATGGTCGACGGCGTTCCGCAGCATGTGCAGCAGCGGGTCCCGCAACTCGTCCAGGATCTTCCGGTCGAGCTCCGTATCGCCGCCGACGAACAGCAGGCGCGCCTCTTTGCCGGTCGCGCGTGTCAGGTCGCGCATGGCGCGCTCGAGCGGCGTCAGCAGGCTAGCGACGGGTTGGACACGCACCGCCATGACGTCGGCTTGGAGGGCGCGCTTCACCACCCCGAGCTGCAGCGTGTCACTGCTCAGCTGCGCCGATTGCTGATCCAGCCGCTGGAGCAAGCCGAGCATCTGCTGCTCGGTCCGCTCGACGGAGGTCAGGAGCAGACCGAGCTCGCGGCTGGCCGCGCTCGTCCCGCCGACACGTGCCCACTCGCGCCGCACCCCGGTACGCAGCCCACGCCAATTGCTCCACTCGCGCCGCCACGCGTCGGCGTCGCTGCGCAGGCGCCGCAGCTCCCGGTCCCGCTCCGTGATGTGGCTGTGGGCGACGCCCAGCTCGCCCGACTGTGCGAACAGCGTATCCAGTTTGGCGACAGCTATCCGGATGATCTCGACAGGTACTGCCGGGCCGGTCGGAGCCGCCGCGGCCACCGGATCGGCCGGCGCTGGTGGCAAGTTTTCCAGTGGCTCGCCTTCGGTCGGGGTCGCAGCCGACGGCCGCAGCAGGGCGAGCGCGCGGTGGACGCGGTCGAACCAGGCCGCGCTCGGGCGCTCGTCGTGGTCGCGCCCGTCGGCCAGCGCCACCTCGAGCGCCGCCGCCAGGAACTCCGCCTGGCCCTGGCCCGCCGCCCGAGCCGCCGCCCTCAGGCTGTGCGTGGCGCGGCACGGCTCGTCGAACGCCTGCCGCCACCCAGCCGCGTCCACGGCCCGCCCTTCCAGGCCGGAGATCAGCTCGTTCAGCCGCTGCACGCGCTCCAGGAGCTCGGCGGCGAACACCTCCTGCACCGCGGTCCGGCGCACCTGCTCGACGGGCACTATCCCAGCTCCTCGGCTACGTCGAAGCGCCCGTCGGCGAGGAGCCGCTCGAGGTCCAGCAGGACGATCCGCGCCTCGGCGACGCCGCGCGCTACGTCGCTGCCCGAAGGGGCCCGTTCGAGCCGGTTCAGCGCCAACGTCTGCACGCCGACAACCTCGTCCACGAGCAGCCCGACTCGTACCCCAGACAGCTCGACCAGCAGGACGTTGCGCCCCTCCGCCTGCGGCGGGCCGCTCCGCTCAAGCGCCAGAGCGATGGCCAGGTCCAGGACGGCGACGATCTCGCCGCGAACGTTCAGCAAGCCTGTCACGGATGCGGGTGCGCCCGGGACCGGCGTCAGGCCGGTGGCCCGCTGCACGCCGTGGAGCAGACGCATCTCCAACGCGTACTGCTCCGCACCCAGCCGACACTCCAGCACCTGGACAGTGGCTCCGCTGTCGGTCCGGGCGGCAGCGACCGACAACCGCCGCGCCCGCTCGCGAAGGATGGCCTCCGGGGTGTCCGGCTGGCCGCACCGGGCGGGCACCGTTCCCGCCCGGTCCAGGCGCCGCTCGCGCACCAACGGCTCCCCGGCTGCGGCGGCCACGCCAGGCGTCACGGTGTCGACCCGCGCTGGTCGGCCAGCTGGGCGTCGATGGCCTCACGTATCTGCCCGGCGACCACCCCACTGTCGGCGACGACTTGCTCGTCGCCGACGCCGGCGAGAAGGCGCCGGGCGTGGACAAACGCCGCCCGTGCTCGCGACCGGTTCCCACTGTGCCGATACGCGCAGCCCAGGCTGAACTGGGCCAGCGGGTTGTCCTGGTCGAGAAACGTTGCCTGTCGCAAGCTCTTGATGGCACCGTCCGCGTCGCCCTGGTCCAGACGCACCATGCCGGCACGCAGGTACTCGCGCGCCTCATCCGAGCGCGGCTCCGCTGTCCTCGGCGCGGCGGCGGCCACGAGCCTCCTCCGGGCGTCCGGGCTGGGACCGTATGCGGGAGGTGGGACCGAAGCCGGCGCCGGCACCTGCGCGGCCCGCCGCCACACGACCGCTCCTTCGAGGTACACGGGAACCAACCCGGTCACCGACGTGGGCGCGAGGTCCGACGGGCCCAGCACCAGCCAGCCATGGGGAGCGAGAGCGTGCGCCAGGCGGCGGTACAGGTCCTGGCTCGCCGCGGGGCCGAAGTAGATAGTGACGTTGCGGCACAGGATGACGTCGAAGCCGCCGTCAGCCGCCCCGGCGGGAAAGGCGTCCTGGATCAGGTTCACGTACTCGAAGCGCACCAGGCTCCGCACCGCGTCGACCAGCAGCCAGTCGTTCCCGACGGGCCTGAAGTACTGGCGCCGGACGACGCCCGGCGTCTCCCGGAAGGACCACTCCCGGTAGAGGCCACGACGGGCAACCGCCAGGGCGAGCTGGTTGATATCCGTGCCGAGGATCTCGACGGACCAGCCAGCAGCCGGACCGAGCAGCTCGCGCATCAGTATGGCCAGGGTGTACGGCTCTTCGCCCGTGGAGCAGCCGGCCGACCAGGCTCGCACCCGGCGGTCCGCAGCGCGATGGCGAAGGACGTTCGGCAGCACAGCCACGCGGAGCGCCTCGATCTGCGGCGCGACGCGGAAGAAGTGGGTCTCGCCAATGGTCAAGCGCGCGGCCAGCGCTTGCAGTGTCTTCGGGTAGGCGCCACCAGTGAACGCGGTGAGAAGCTGCGCCGGGCTGTGCACCGCCGTCGTCGGCAGCACATCGACTACCAGGTGGCCAAGCTGCTGCACTTGCCGATCGGTCAGCCGCAAGCCGTACCGTTTCTCGACCAGCTCTGCAAACGAGGTCAGCAGTCCCGACTGGAGCAGGTCAGGGCTCACCGTCAGCCACCTTGTCAGCGCGCTGCCCGTCGGGTAAGCGGCTGGGATCGAACGCGCGCGCCTCGAGGATCGGGATGACGGCGCCGTCCAGCCGGGCCACGACCGGCGCACCGTCGACCGGTAGCGCGTCGAACATGGCCGGGTGAGCTGACACGATGCCTTCGGCGCGATCCACCCACACGAGGAAGCGGGTCTGCCCGAGCACCAGGAGCAGATGCTGGTCGGGGTGGGCCGTTACCGGGGGGAGGCCTAGCGCGGAGCGTGGGTCGACCACCAGGCGCGTCTCGCCATGCACGTTGAGCATGCCGGCCACGCCCTGCCCTGCTCCTGGCAGCGGTGTGACGGCGGCCATGGCGGCGACGCCTTCGACGCCGCCTGTCCGCAAACCGTCCTCCGCGCCAGCGACCGCGCCAGCGGCCCACCACGCGAACCGCTGGCCACCGATGCGGACGAGGACGAGCAGCCCTCCGTCCTTCATGAGCTCCGCTCGCCTCGCGAGACGGCCACAACCGCCGGCCGGCTGTCCCGCTGGCGCGGGCGCCAGCGCCACCGCGGCAGGAGGGCGCCGGTGCGCCGACGGTACGCGGCGTAGTCGTCGGGGAAGACCCGGGCGAGGGCTTCCTCCTCCAGCACCGTCCGCGTGTACTGCAGCACCAGGAACACCCCGTACAGAGCGAGCGTCGCGACGTGCGGCCGGACCACTATCAGGCCGAGCCCAGACACCAGCTCGCCGACGTAGACGGGGTGGCGCACCCAGGTGTAAGGCCCGCGTGTCACGAGCCCTCTGGCTTCTGGCAGGATGCCGAAGCAGCGCCCGAGCACGACCAAACCCCAGAGGGCCACTAGCGTGCCGCCGACGATCACCAGGGTGGAGGCGACGAAGGCGGCCGTCGGCAGATCCTCCGCCACCGGCAGGAAACCGGCGAGGTTGAGCAGGAAGGTTGCCGCCAGGGCGACCAAGCCACCGACGGGGCCGGCGCGCCGACCGAGCACGGGGCTCCGCACGACGAAGAGCACGACCACCACCGCGAGGAAGAGGATCGTGACCATCTCCTGCATGAGCACTGCCCACTGGTGGACGGAGGTACCCGCCCTGGCGTGTACCAGGTTGTCCAGCCACCGCCCGAGCCGCGCCACGGACGGCAGGGCGAACACGTAGGCCGGCCAGAGGTTGCCGAAGCGAGTCGGGCCCACCCGTCGGCCGTCGAGCGCGCCGGGCACGCGCGCCAGCGCGGTCCACAGCCGGGTAGGGCCAGCGCCCGCGGCGCGAGGAGGTCCTGTCGTTTCCACCGCTGCCCCTAGCATGGCCGCTACCACGGCGCCTGTCATGAACTTTCGTCATGCTGGCCCGCGCCCACGGCCGGCGGCCCGTGCGCTACCATTCCGGAGCGCCATCTCAACGCCGCCCGACGGTGGCCGGCTCGCCGCCGAGCCTGGCCAGGTGACGCCGGAGCTATGGGGTAAAGGGTCCTCACCGTGCTGGACGAGACGCAGAGCGTGACGGTATGGGAGTACAAGCTGGTATCCATGGGCAACCCTCTCGAGCCCGACGTCGAAACGCGGGCCAACGCCTTCGGCTCGCAGGGCTGGGAGCTGGCCGCTATCGAGGCCGGGGTCTGGGTCTTCAAACGCCCGCGCGTCGGCGAGGAGCCCACCTCTGAGCCGCTGCGGGCGATCATCGAGCAGTCGGTGCCGCTGGTGGAGGTGGAGGTCGAGCCCACGCTTCTGGCCGTGCCGGGCTCGCCCGCCGCCCCCACTGCTAAGGGAGAATAGTCGGCCGCCCCCTACGTCTTGATTCCTCATTCCTAACATGCCTGCCTCCTCCGTCCTGGTGAGGCTCCAGGGTGGCCGAAGTCAGCAGTCCCCAACGGAAACCCCGTGGAGCGCCTAGTAGTAGTCCGCGTGGTGTACGCTGGTCCTTGGACGGCCCACTCGAAGCCCGAAAGGAGTGGCACTGATGTCGACGGGTTCTCGAAGCAAGACGAGCACGGGTCTCAATCTCAGCCGGCGTTCATTCTTGTTGGTGGCCGCGGGGACGGCGGCGACCGGGCTCCTGGCAGCGTGCGGCAGCGCAGGCGGAACAGCCGGCGGTACGGCCGCGCAGCCGACGGCGGGAGCGGGCCAGCCCGCACCGGGCGCGGCGACGACCGCACCGGCGAAGACGGGCGCGGCGGTCGAGCTCAGCCACTGGTATCACCAGTACGGCGAGCAGGGTACCCAACAGGCGGCCACGAAGTACGCCGCCGACTACAGCAAAGTCAAGCCCAACGTAAAGATCAATGTCGGTTGGACGCCCGGCGACTACGCGGCCAAGCTCAACTCCGCGCTGTTGGGGTCAGACGCGCCCGACGTGTTCGAGACCCAGCTCAATCGCGATATGGTCAAGTCGGGCCAGGTGGCGGTGCTCGACGACATCTACGGTGACGCCCGCAGTGACTTCAACGACGTCGGGCTGCGAGCCAACACCGTGGATGGCAAGCTGTACGGCGTCAAGATGATCGACGACATGGGGCTGATCTACTACCGCAAGAGCATGCTGGATAAGGCCGGCGTCAAGCCCCCGACGACGCTGGACGAGCTGGGCGCCGCCATCGACAAACTGGCCACTGGCCAGGTCAAGGGCTTGTTTATGGGCAACGACGGCGGTGTGGGCGTCCTGGCCACCGAGATCTTGTGGTCGTCAGGTCACGATCGGCTCAAAGATGGCAAGATCGACTTCACCCACGACGACGCGGTGGCGGCATTCACCAAGGCCCAGCAGTTTCTGAAGGAGCGCAGCGGCAAGATCCTCAGCGGCGCACCCACCGACTGGTTTGACCCCACGGCGTTCACGACCGGGCTGGCGGCGATTCAATGGACTGGTTTGTGGGCCATGCCGGGCATCAAGAAGGCCATCGGCGATGACTTTGGCGTGGTGCCATGGCCGGCGCTGGAGGCCGGCAAGGGCACGCAGGCGACCTTCTGGGGCGGCTGGTCGCAGTTCGTCAACGCCAAGGGCAAGAACGTCGACGAGGCCAAGGCGTACGTGAAGTGGCTGTGGATCGAGAACAAGGACATCCAGAAGGACTGGGCCCTGTCGTACGGTTTCCACGTGCCACCCCGCAAGAGCGTCGCGGCCGAAGCCGAGCCACTCAAGACCGGTCCGGCGAAGGAGGCTGTAGACATTCTCAGCAAGGTCGGCGTGCCCGACAATCCGGCGTGGACCACGGCCATGACCACGATGTACACCGATGCCATCACCAACATTCTGAAAAACGGCGCCGACGTCAAAGGCGAGCTCACGGCCGCCGCGACCAAGATCCAGGCCGAGCTGGATAAGCAGAAGTAGCTGGCGCTGATCACGTCTGTGCCACCCCGTCGCCCAGGGTGGCAACCGGGGGAGCGATGAGTAGTATCCAGAGCGTTCAAACCGCTACGCCCGTCGCGTTGCGCGCCACACCCGCCAGCCGCCGTCGCCAGTTGGAAACGACGTTAGTCTTCTGGGCTTTCGTCGGCCCCATGGCGATCGGGTTGCTGGTCTTCACCTACATCCCGATCGTGTGGGGCTTCATCCTGAGCCTGTACGAGGCGCGGCGTACCGTGACCCCCACCGTGTTTGTTGGCCTGCAAAACTACGCCACGATGATCAGCGACGCGGCGTTTCAGCAATCGCTGCTTACGTTCTTGCTGTTCGCGCTGTTGATCGTGCCGACGACGTTCGCGTTCTCGCTGGGCCTCGCGATGCTCATCAACAGCATTACGAGCGGGCAGGCATTCTTTCGTTCGGTGTTCTTCATCCCAACTGCCTGCTCGTATGTCGTGGCGTCATTGGTCTGGAAGATGAACATCTTCAACGGCTTGCCGTTCGGCCTGGCGAACCAGGTGCTGCACCTGTTTGGCATCGACCCGGTGGTCTGGATCGGGCCGCCGCAGCCGCCCCTTTACTGGATCGTGCTGGTCACCGCGCGGCTGTGGCTGCAGGTCGGCTTCTACATGATTTTGTTCCTGGCCGGTCTACAGCAGATCCCGCGCACGCTGTACGAGGCTGCATTCGTCGACGGCGCAAGCCCGCGATCGACGTTCCAACACGTGACGTTCCCACTCTTACGCAACACGTCGGTCGCCGTCACAATGCTGATGCTGATCGCCGCGTTCCAGGCGTTCGACGAGTTCATCAATATTCTTTCGGGTACCGGGTCAACGAATATCAGCCTGGCGCGGCCGCCGCTGGTCTATCTGTACCAGGTATCCATTTCGGATCAGGACTTCGGGCGCGGTTCGGCCGGCGCGTTCATCCTCGCCGCGATCATCATCGTCATCACGGTCATTCAGGGGCGGGTCATTGGGTTCGGCCGGGGAGACCCCCGATGATGCGCAACGTGCTTCTGGGAGGTGCGCCATGTCGGTAGCTACCCCGGCGCTGCCACATCGGCCACGCATCAAGGCCAGCACGCTCCTGATCTACGCAGCGTTAGTCGTTCTGGCGGTGCTGTTTCTCACGCCGTATTACCTCATCTTCCGCAACGCGTTGCTGATCCAGTCGCAGATTCTTTCATTTGACTGGACCTGGTTGCCGATCCCGCCGCACCTGGAAAACGTCAAAGAGATCTTCGACGATCCGCTTGCGCCGATGGCCACTGGGCTGCGCAACTCGGCAGTCGTCGCGGTCATCCAGACGGTCGGGCAGATCGGCATTGCCTCGCTGGCCGGCTATGGCCTGGCGCGGGTCCCGTATCGTTGGTCGAATGTGGTCTTCTACGCCATGCTGTTGACCTTGATGATCCCCGGCGCCGTGACGTTTGTGCCTCTGTTCGTGCTGGTCTCGGGTATCGGCTGGGTCAATACGTTGCAGGGGCTGATCGTGCCGCACCTGTTCAACACGTTCGCCGCCTTTCTCTTCCGGCAGTTCTATATCGAGTTCCCGCATGAACTCGAGGAGGCTGGGCGTGTCGATGGACTGAACCATTGGGGGATCTATTGGTACATTTTGGTGCCCAATTCTCTGGGCATCATGTTTGCGCTGGGGCTCATCGCCTTCATCAGCATCTGGAACGCATTCCTGTGGCCGTTGATCATTGGCCAGACGTCTGATTGGTGGACTGTGCAGGTCGTGCTCGCCACGTTTCTGACCGCGCAAACGATCAATCTGCCAGCGCTCTTCATGGGCGCCGCAATCGCCGTGCTCCCCCTGGTGATCATCTTCGTCGCCGCCCAGCGCTACATCGTCGAAGGCGTGACTGCCACGGGCATTAAGGGCTAGGCGTCAACCTTTCACGGATGATCGCTACATGTTTCAGCTCTCACGCGCCGAAAGTCCGATCGCGACCAACCGCCAGCCCTCGACCAATGGCGCAATTCCTGTCAAGCGACCCCAGTAGCTAACCGCGGGTGGAGAACTTATAGACGGTAGTCGTGTTGTATTCCCGACCTGGCCTCAGGACGGTCGACGGGAAGTTCGGGTGATTGGGGGAATCCGGGAAGTGCTGGGTCTCCAGGCAGAAGGCGTCGCCCTGCCTATACAGTTTGCCGCTGGTGCCTACTAGCATGGCGTCCAGGAAGTTCCCAGAGTAGAACTGGATACCAGGCTCCGTGGTCAGGACTTCCAGCACCCGGCCGCTATCAGGCTCAAGTACCCGGGCAACCATCATCGGGGCGCGGTTGTTCGGGTCCCAGTTGTCCAGAACGAAGTTATGGTCGTAGCCTCGGCCGAACACGATCTGCTCTGAAGCATGGCGGACACGCGCGCCGATCGGCGTGGCATCCTGGAAGTCAAACGGCGTACCAGCCACCGGATCTATGGTGCCGGTCGGGATCAGAGCCGAGTCGACGGGCGTGTAGTGACTGGCCCCGATCCACAACACGTGGCGGTAAATGTCCCCGTCGCCTTCGCCGGCTAGATTGAAGTAGGTGTGATTGGTCAGATTGACGACGGTTGGCTTGTCCGTCGTCGCGTGGTACTCCATGCGCAGCTGGTTGTCCGAGGTCAAGGTGTAGGTGACGTCAACGGCCAAGCTGCCCGGGTAGCCTTCCTCACCATCTGGGCTAACACGGCTCAGCTTGAGACCGACGCCGTCATCTCGCGTGACCGGCGTCGCACTCCACACGTGCTTGTCGAAGCCTTTCAGACCGCCGTGCAGAGAGTTCGCTCCATTGTTGCTCGGCAAGTTATATGTTGATCCGTCGAGTGTGAACGTGCTCTTACCGATGCGATTGCCGTAGCGACCGATGATGGCGCCAAAATACGGGCTTGATTTGACGTAGTCCTCGATGTTGGCAAAGCCCAGCGTCACATTGCCCATCCAGCCATTCCGATCGGGCATCTCGACCGACTGGATGATCCCGCCATAGTTCGTGATTCTGACGACTATCTGGCCGTTGCTCAGCGTGTACAGATCTACTGGCCCTTCGTCGACTGTGCCGAAGGGCTGCTTGGTAATGCTGGCTTTGCTGAGAGGTGCGGCAGCTGCAGCTAGCGTTGTCGTTCCGAACAGGACTGCTGCCGCGAGAAGCATCGACCCACAGCTGAGCACAAGAACCCGCTCAATGGTTCTGGTCCGCGCGACAAGAGCATGCACGCAATTTGTCTCCCTTCCATCCCCTGGCCACCATGACCAACTGCGACCATCTGCCCTGCAGCCTGCACATTGCTACACGCCACAGCACCGGCGCATCACGCCATACCTGGTCGGCTCCTCCGTCTGTGTCCGTGCGAGGCTGTCGACATGTGGCTCCATCTCAGGATCGCAGCATCCCAGCAGTGCGCCCCCCACTCGTGGCGCCCCTGCGGCCACGGCATGGTAGCACTCTCTTGGTCAACGGCGATGGTGTCTCCTGCCTGGACGGCCATCGCGAGCGGGTGGCGGCGCCAGCAATAGGTATCGAAACGTCTGGGACGCTGCACGAAGTCCTGGGAGAGCCGTTACTATCGGGCCATGGCGGCTCCCGGGTGGATCAGCGTGCTGGCTGGGCTCGTCGTGCTGGCGCTGGTCCTGCTCGACGTCATGCTGACAGTCCTGCACGTCGAGGCCGAGAGCGTCGTCTCCAACCGCTTCCACCGCACGTTCTGGCGCGTACTGTGCGGAGTGACGTGGCCGCTCGTGCGGGCGCGCAACGCCCGCGCCACAGTCCTGTCATGGGGCGTGCCGCTCATGGTCGTCGGCACCCTGATCCTGTGGATCGCCGGCTACATCGCCGGCTTCGGCCTGGTGTACCTGCCCGTGATCGCCGACCCGCGCTTCTTCCACTACGCCGACCCCAGCCTGGCCATCGCTGTCGACAACGCTTTCTACTTCAGCGCGGCGAGCTTGTTCACGCTGGGCTACGGCGACGTCTACCCGGCCCACGTGCTGACGCGGCTGATGGCGGCGATCGAGGGCGGCACGGGGATGCTCACCATCTCGCTGGCGGTGACGTACGTGATCGCCGTGTACCCGTTCATCACGCGCTCGGTGGCGCTGGCGACCTCGCTGAACCAGGAATCGGCCGGGCGCGCCGACGGCATCGTCGTCGCGGCCCGGTACGTTGGCGCTGACGGGGCCGACGCGCTCGGAGAGTGGCTCCGCGAGGTGAACGACGAGCTGATCCACATGGCGCAGGCACACGGCTTCTACCCGGTTCTCTACTACGTGCGGCCGCGGGACGTGCACGCGTCCTTCGCCCGCGTCCTGGCGCTCGTCCAGGGCCTGGTTGGCACGCTGCGCTATGGGCTCGACCCGGTCGTGCACCGGCCGATAGTGGTCGATCCGCGCCTCACGGTGCTGGAGGAGGGCCTGCTGTACACGCTGCACTCGCTCGGCACGTCGATGCACCTCGACCTGGCGGCGGATGCGACTGAGTCGCCGGACGGCTACGGCGCTGACTTCACGGCGCTGCGGGAGCAGCTGCGGCAGCATGGGCTGACGGCGCGCTCGGGGGACGACGCCGCGGCCGGCCAGGCGTACGCCCGGTTCCGTTTGGCCACCGACCCGTACATCCGCGCCTACGCGCACAACCTGCGCTACCATCCGAAGACGGTCTGGGCGGTGTACAGTCGGTGGGCCCGCGGCTCGGCGCTGACGAGCCCGGGCGAACCGCTGGCACCCCCGGGCGCCACGACACCGGAGCCCACCGACAAGCCCTAGCGGACCCGCCCCGGCCAGCGAGGATCACCCCACGCCCGCAAGGCGCGACGCGACCACGGAGGACCACTCATGCACAACGGCACGCTCCCGAGTCAGTCGCTCAGCGCCGTGTGGTACGGCGTCAACGACATGCGGCTGGAGCAGCGCCCGCTGCCGGCCATGGGCGACCACGACGTCCTGGTGGAGATCGCGGCGTGCGGCATCTGCGCCACTGATCTGCACCTCCTGGACGGCAGCATCCCGCTCTACAAGCCGCCCAAGGTGCTCGGCCACGAGATGGGCGGGGTCGTGCGCGCCGTCGGCGGCGCGGTGGTACACGTCCGGCCGGGCGACCAGGTCGCCCTGGACACGAGTGTCCCGTGCGGCGCGTGCTTCTACTGCCACGAGGGCTACCCTTTCGCCTGCCCCAACCGCGCCTCCGTGGCCGCCGGCATGGCCCAGTACACGGTCGTGCCCGGCAGCGTCGCCTACCGGCTGCCCGCCGGCGTCGAGCCGGCAACCGGCGCGCTGGCCGAGCCGCTGAGCTGCGCGCTGCACGCCGTCGAGATCTCCGGCCTGCGCCCGGGCTACTCGGTGGCGATCATCGGCGCTGGCGCCCTCGGCCTGCTGGTCTTGCAGGTGGCCCGGCTGGCCGGCGCGCTGAGCGTCGTCGTCTCGGACCCCGATCCGGCCCGTCGCCGGCTCGCCGAACAGCTCGGCGCAACCCGCACCGTCGACCCCACCCGGGAGGACCTCAAAGCCGTCGCCGACGGTCTGTCGGACGGCCGCGGTGTGGACTACGCCTTCGAGGCCGTCGGCGCCGAGGCGACCATCGAGCAGGCCATCACGCTGCCCCGTTTCGCGGGCACCGTCGTTCTGGTCGGCGTCGCCCCAGCCACTGCCCGACCGCGGTTCTCCGCCTACGACGCCTTCGCCCGGTCGATCACCATCCGCGGCTCGTTCGTACGGACCACCGAGTTCCGTCGCGCCGTGGAGCTGCTGGCCGTGCTGGACCTGGCGCCCATGATCACGCACCGCTTCGCATTGCAGGACGTCGACGCCGCCTTCAAGGCGGCCCGCTCGCGGGCAGGCATCAGAGTTCTTGTTGGCGCCTGACGGCAGCCCGGACGTTTGGGGGGGGGCAACGAGGTGACTACCATGCTCGTGGACATGTCAGCGCTGCGCGGCTGGGCGACGGAGATCTTCGCCCGCGCCGGCCTGCGCGATCCTGACGCCGCGCTCGTGTCTGACTCGCTCGTCGAGGCGGATCTTCGGGGCGTTCACTCCCACGGGATCCTGCGCGTGCCGCGCTACGTTGCCGACCTGCGGGCCGGCGCCATCGTTGCCCAGCCCGAGGTGCTGACGGTGGCCGACACCGGCTGGGCGGTGGTCTTGGACGGCGGCGGCGGGATGGGGCAGATCGCGGCCCAGGCCGGGATGCGCCGGGCGCTGGACCGCGCCGCCACCGGCGGGCACGCCGCGGTCTCGGTGCGGAACTCCACCCACTGTGGCGCCATGGCCTACTACGCCATGCAGGCGACCGCCGCGCAGAGCATCGGCATGGCCACGACGAACGCCGGCATCAACATGATGCCGACAGGCGGGCGCGCGAAGCTGGTCGGCAACAACCCCGTCGCCTACGCCATTCCGACTGGCCGCGACATCCCGTTCGTGCTCGACATGGCCACGAGCGTCGTCGCCGGCGGCAAGCTGGACCTGGCCCGCATCCGCGGCGAGAAGATCCCGCTGGATTGGGCCGTCGACAGCGACGGCCAGCCGACCGACGACCCCGCGGCGGCGCGCCAGGGCGCGCTCCTGCCGCTCGGCGGGCCGAAGGGCTACGGCCTGGCCCTGGTGCTGGACGTCCTGTGCGGCGTCCTGTCCGGGGGGCGGTTCGGCGGCGGCCTGGGCATGGCGGGCTCCAGCCACTTCTTCGAGGTCCTCCGCATCGACGCCTTCACGCCCTACGCCGACTTCGTCGAGCGCATGGGCGAGCTGGTCGACCAGCTTCATGCCTGCCCGCCGGCGGCCAGGTCCAGCGGGGTGCTCGTGCCGGGCGAGATAGAGCACCGGCTGCGCGAACGCCGCCTGCGCGAGGGGATAGTGCTGGATGCCAGCCTGATCGAGGAGCTCGACGGGGTCGCCAGGTCGTTGGACGCGCCGGCCATCTCGGCGCTGGTGCGCGCGTGACCCGGGTCAGAACAGCGTCCGCTCGTCGCCCACGCGCCGGGTGACCTTCCGCTCGTCCATGTAGCTCACCAGCGCCAGGACGTACTTCCGCGAGGCGTCCAGGCGATCGCGAATCTGGGCCACTGTGCGAGGGCCGTCGTCGCGGATGGCGGCCGTGACCTGCTCGACCAGGGCTGCCAGGGTGTCGGGCTCGTACACCAGCCCCGGCGCCACCTCCACCAGCCGCCTCTGCGACAGCAGCGCGTCGGTCAGCTCCGGCGAGATTCGCAGCTGCGCCTCCCATTCGCCGCGTTCGGGCGGGGCCACACCGGCCGAGCGCAGCAGCGCCACCAGCGCCGCCACCTGTCGCTCCTCCCCGGGCGACAGACGCACCGCGTGGCCGCTCAGCCGCGCGAGCGGGCCGTCCTCAGCCACCGTCCCCTGCGCCACCAGTCGCTCCAGTAGGCGAACGAAGACGCGTGGCTCAGCGCCCAGCCGGGTGCGCACCTCCTCCTTCGCCAGCCCGCGCCGCAGCGGGTACGCCCGGTGGTGGCCGCCAAGGATCGCCTCTACGGTCCTGGTGATTAGCGCCCAGCCCTCTGTCGAGACGACGAGGCTGCGCGTCTCCAGGCGGGACGGGACGGTCACGATAGCGGTAGCAGTAGCGGTAGCGCCGTCCAGGACGAGCACGGCCTGGGACTCCACGAGCCCGCCGACCGCGGCGCGGACCGTCTCCGCGGGCAGCCCGGAGCGGCGCGACAGCTCGCCCAGATCGGCCGGCTCCCGGGTGCGCAGAGCCTGCGCGACGATATCCTCGGGCGAGCCCCGGGCAAGGATCGCCAGCTGCTCCAGCACAGCCGCCTGGCGCCGGCGATGGCGCCGAGCGTGCGGCTCGACGATCGTTCCGCCGCCCACCGTCTGGCTCGGCGACGGCAGACGAACGACGAACGGGTCGCCACGCGCCAGCGCTACCGGGTCCTGCAGGCGCAGCTGGACCCAGGCCTCGTCGCCGGGCGCCAGCTCGTCGCGGTCCAGCAGCGCCAGGCGCGCCAGCGTCTCGGCGGCGCCCGAATGGAAGCTCAGCTCGGCGTGGTGCTTCAGCGGGCGCGCGTCCTTGATCAGGCGCAGCCTGGCGTCGACCGAACGGCTCGCGCCGAGCGTGCCCGGCGCCGCGACGACGTAGCCGCGGCGCAGGTCGTCCACCGCCAGACCGCCGAGGTTCACCGCGGTGCGCGTGCCCGCGGGGACCAGCTCGGCCTTCCGCTTGTGCGATTGCAGGCCACGGACCCGCGTCCTCAGCCCGCCTGGCTGGACCTCCAGCTCCTGGCCGAGGCGCAGCTCGCCGTCGATCAAGGTGCCCGTCACCACCGTCCCAAAGCCGGCGACGGTGAAGACGCGGTCGATAGGCAGGCGCGGCCGACCGCTCGACGGGCGCTTGCGCTCGTGCTGGAGCAGCCGCTGCAGCTCCTCGACCAGCCGATCCAGGCCGACCCCGGTGGTGGCCGAGCACGGGATGATCGACGCGCCGGCCAGGCTCGTCCCGGCCAGGCACTCCTCGACGTCGGCCTGCACCAGGTCGAGCCACTCGTCGTCCACCAGGTCGCGCTTCGTCAGCGCCACGACGCCGTCGGCGATGCCCAGCAGGTCGAGGATGGCGAGATGCTCGCGCGTCTGGGGCATGATGCCCTCGTCGGCGGCCACCACCAGCAGCGCGATGTCGATGCCGCCGACGCCAGCCAGCATGTTGTGCACGAAGCGCTCGTGACCCGGAACGTCGACGATGGAGACGTCGACGCCGTTCGGGAGGGTGAGCCAGGCGAAGCCGAGGTCGATCGTCATGCCGCGCTCCTTCTCCTCCTGGAGGCGGTCCGGGTCGATGCCGGTCAGCGCCCGGATGAGCGTGGACTTGCCGTGATCGACGTGGCCGGCGGTCCCGATGACGCGCATGGCGACAGCCGAAAGCCGGTCAGGCGGCCAGGGCGGCGCGCACCGCCGTTGCCAGCGCGGCATCCTGCTCGGGCAGGACGGCCCGCACGTCGAGGAGCAGCTGGCCGTGCTCGATACGGCCGACGACCGGGGGATCGCCGGCGCGCAGGGCGGCGGCCAGACGCTCGGGCGAGCGCGGCGACAGGGCCACGGCGCGGCTCTCCTGGGTCTCGCCGGGCAGCGAGCCGCCGCCGACCGTGGAGGCGGTGCGCACCACGCGCGCTTCTGGCAGCTCGCTGGCGAGCGCCGCCGCCCGGGCCTCGAGCGCCACGAGCGGCGCCGTGAGCATGCGCCACACCGGCACCGTCCGCTCGGCCTCGCCGCGGGCGTAGTGGACGAGGGTCGCGCCGAGGGCGGCGAGCGTCAGCTTGTCCGGGCGGACCGCGCGGGTCAACGGGTGCTTCTTCAGCCGCGCGATCAGCGGCGACTGGCCGACGATGATGCCCGCCTGCGGGCCGCCCAGCAGCTTGTCGCCCGAGAAGGCGACCAGCGAGCAGCCCGCCGCCACGCTCTCCTGGACCAGCGGCTCCTTCGCCAGCCCGCAGGTGGACGTGTCCAGGAGGGAGCCCGAGCCGAGGTCGTCGACCAGTGGCAAGCCGTGCCGCGCCGCGAGCTGGGCCAGGTCGGCGAGCTCCGGACTGTGGGTGAACCCGAGGACGCGAAAATTGCTGGCGTGAACCCGCAGCAGGAGGGCGGTGCGCTCGCAGATGGCCGCCTCGTAGTCGGCGGCGTAGGTGCGGTTGGTCGTGCCCACCTCGACCAGAGCGACCCCCGACTGCCGCATGACGTCCGGGATGCGGAAGCCGCCGCCGATCTCGACCAGCTGGCCGCGCGAGATGATGGCCTGCCGCGCCTGGGCCAGCGCCGACAGGATGAGCAGCACAGCGGCGGCGTTGTTGTTGACCACGAGCGCGTCGTCGGCGCCGGTGAGGCGGCGCAGCAGGTCGGTGACCAGCTCGTGGCGGGAGCCGCGCGCGCCGGCCGCCAGGTCGTACTCGAGGTTGGTGTAGCCGGCGGCGGCCGCCTGGGTGGCGGCCAGGGCGGCGGCGCTGAGCGGGGCGCGGCCGAGGTTGGTGTGGACGATGACGCCGGTGGCGTTGATGACCGGCCGAAGCGTCGGCCGGGTGGCGGTGGCGACGCGCTGCTGGACGAGGTCGGGCAGGTCGGCCACGCAGTGGGGCCAGCCGCCGTCGCGGAGGGCGGCGCGGGCAGCGTCGAGCGTGTCGCGCGCCGCCTGCACGACGAGCGGGCGCGGCTCGCGCTGGAGCAGGTCGCGGAGCGCGTGGTGCGCCAGCAGCCGCTCGACGCTGGGCAGGTCGCGGGGGGAGAGGGCCATCGGAGCTATCAGCCGTCAGCTATCAGCTATCAGCGAGAGAAGCGTACGCCAGAGTCGCACCCACGCGCAGCAGACGGCTCGCACGTCGCTGGGTGACCAGCTCCTGATCGGTGGGATCGGTCCCGCGTAAGACACCGCTGTGCTCGCCGTCGTGGACCCGGTTGCAGCGCAGGCGTGGGTCGGCACCTCCACGAATGCCGACGCCGGCGACGCCCTGGCCGTTGATGTCGCAATCCTCCAACTCGAGGCGCCCCTGGGTAATGTTCACGCCGTACCAGCCCCCATCTCCCACCTGTCTCAGGCTGTGGTCCTCATCAACGCCGAGGTGCTGTTCCCATGACCCAGGCCCTGGCGCGCACGGCCGTCGACGCGCTGCGCGTCCAGCAAGACGACACGGGCCAGCAGCTCGTCAACCTGTGGCTGCACCGCCGCCCACCACACACACAGCACGCCTACATTGGTCGCTTCCTGGCCTTCGCGGTCAAGCCTTGCCGACCGTCACGCTAGGTGTGCCAGTCGGAGTGGTTCGTGGCGCGTGGCAGTTGCCACACTCGGTATCAGCCTGAGGCCAATGGTGGTCACAAACAGGGCAGTGCCAGACGGGCAACGAGAAGGCTTCACCACAGTCCGCGCAGACGTACGCTGACAGGGGCGTGGGCTCCTCGTTCAGCCAGAGCCTCAGGAACACATCAGGAACCACAGTCGTGTCACGACCAAAACGCTCGACTAGGCCGCGGTCAACCAGGGCATTAAGAGCCCGCTCGACGGACGCATAGGTCCCAAGTCGGTGGCGGCGGCGGAAGTCGTCGCCGAGCGGCCGGGTGGTTTTCGTCTCACGAGCCAGCGCCTCGAGCATGCGGCGCTGATTGGCAGTGAGCGAATCCCACAACTCCGTGTAGCGGGCAGTGTCTGTGTCCAGGACCTGCGCGACCGCTCGGTCAACGGTGGCTCTAGAGGCTGGTTGACCCCGCGACGTGAAGGACCAGGTGAAGTAACACAGTTTCTGTGTGTCGTGCGGGTGCCCTGCCGTCAGTGACAGCAGGTACGCGATGGCCTCTTCAGTGATTTCTCGCTCGGTGGTAGCGAATCGCTGTGCGATGAAGGGGCCGAAGACGGTTGGTGCGATCGGGCCCAGTACGAGCACCTTGGCACTGTTGTAGAGCGGCTGATTCGTCTCCGTGAATACTTTGTGAAGGAGGTGCTGACGACTGCCGAGATACACGTGGGCCACGTCAGGCTGGAATTGGAAAATCGAACGCATCCGACCGGGTAGATCGGGAGCGAGCGCGACGATCTCCTGGAATTCGTCAAGTACGAGCACCGCACGCCGTCCGCGCTGTTTGGCGACTTCGGCCGGAAAGGCCAGCAAACGGTCCAGAGTTGCGTCGACGTCCGTCTCTTCTGCGCCGACACCAAATTCAAACGACGGTGTGCCATCTTGGCCAATCGTCATCTTCGGTCGCAATGGCAGGTCGCGAAAAAGCTCGCCGGCCTTTTGAATAAGACGCTCAACAGGCGGCACTAACCCATCATAGAGAGCCGTCGCGAGGTAGCCGGCGAGCTGCGCTTTGGTCGTCACGCGCAGCAGGTCCAAATAGGCCACAAGAACGTCCGCACGTCGCAATCGGGCCGCTACCTCGACGATCAAAGAGGTCTTGCCAAAGCGTCGAGGAGCGAGCACGAGAACGTTCTGGCCACTGAGCAGGTCGCCGGTGAGCCCAGCAATTTCCTCGTCACGATCAGTGAAGTAATCGCCGAGCGCGACGTCGCCAAAGCGGAACGGATTCTGGTCAGTTCCAGGATGCCCACGTCCGAATTGCAACATGCGACTTCCATTTTGCGACTCGCATGCTGCAACTGTCAAGGTAGCGCCGTTGCCCGGAGTCCCACGGGGTAGACTCCTCCTCGGTCTCGATAAAGCGCGCGCTCTGTCAAGGTGCTGCACCCCCGGCGAGCCCTAGCACCCAGTCGCTTCAGTTTCGCACGGGTGCAGGTGAACGCTGATAGCTGATAGCTGATAGCTGATAGCTGATAGCTAAAAGAAATCGTGGCCATCGGGCGTGGCCGCGAGCAACGAGGCGATCGGGGCGGGCGGCTCGGCGCCCTCGCGCGGGTCGCCCGGCGGGGCCGGCTGCCCCAGGCGCGGCTCGGCGCGCGGCAGCCGGGCGCTGGCGGCGAGCGGCGTCACGTTCTGGGCGAGCAGGTTCAAGCTGCCGGAGCGGAGCTGGACGGCGCCTTCGATGCACAGGTAGGGCTCGCCCCGCATCAGGGCGCGGTGCGCCTCGTAGAAGTCCGGGCGGACGACGACGTTGGTCACGCCAGTCTCGTCCTCGATCAGCAGGAACACGAAGCCCTTGGCGGTCCCCGGCCGCTGGCGGCAGACGACCAGGCCGGCCGTGCGGACGCGGGCGCCGTCCCGGCTGGCGCGGACCTGGGCGGCGGTGAGGACGTCGGGCGGCAGGCTGGGGCGCAGCAGGCCGAGCGGGTGGTAGCTGGGCGAGAGCCCGAGGAGCCCGTAGTCGGCCACCATCCGCTCCCAGTCGGTCATGTCCGAAAGGCTGACCATGTCCTGCTCGGTGGGGAGATCGAGCGCGAGCTGGCGCCGCCGCGGCGGAACCAGCGTCACCCGCGCCTGCTCCCGCCGCTTGGAGGAGCCCACTGTCTGCGCGCGGCCGGGCAGCAGCAGGCCGAGCTGCCAGAGCAGCTCGCGGCGGCCAAGGCCGAACTCCGCCAGGGCGCCCACGGCGATGAGGTGCTCGGCCGCCGCGCGCGGCAGGCCGGTTCGCCGCAGCAGGTCAGCGAGCGTCCGGTACGGGCCGTTGGCGTCGCGCTCGGCCACTATCGCCTCCGCCAGGGCCTCGCTCACCCCCCGCACGAGCGCCAGGCCGAGCAGGATGGGGGCCGGGGCCCGGGAGCCCGGCGGCCCCGCGGCGACGCCGGTGCGGGCGTCGCTGCGATTGATGGCCACGCGCAGCACCGGCAGGCCGTGGCGCCTGGCGTCGCCAACCAGCACGTGCGGCGCGTAGAACCCCATGGGCTGGTTGTTCAGCAGGGCCGCGTAGAACTCCGACGGGTAGTAGTGCCGCAGCCACGCCGACTGGTACGCCAGAACGGCAAACGCGTAGGCGTGGCTCTTGGGGAAGCCGAACTCCGAGAAGCCACACAGTCTGTCGAAGATGTCGACGGCTGTCTTCTCCGCGACGCCCTGCCGCCTGGCGCCCAGGAGGAAGCTGGCGCGGAACTGCTCCATGGCCTCGCGCGACCGGCGCCGGCTCATCGAGCGGCGGAACTGGTCGGCCTGGCCGGGCGTGAAGCCGCCCATGCGCATCACCACCTCGAGCACCTGGTCCTGGTAGAGGACGATGCCGAGCGTATCCCGGAGCAGGTCGTCCAGCAGCGGGTGGTCGGCTTTCGCCAGGTAGGTGGGGTCCTGGCGCAGGAGCTCGCGCCGGCGCACGTAGGGGTTGACGGCCCCGCCGACGATCGGCCCGGGCCGCACTATCGCCACCTGCACCGCCAGGTCGTCGAGCGTCCGCGGCTGGGTGCGGGTGAGCATCTGGATCTGGGCGCGGCTCTCGATCTGGAACATGCCGACCGTGTCGCCGCGGCAGATCGCGTCGTACACCGCCGGGTCGTCGTAGGTGATGGCCGCGAGGTCCACCGTCTGGCGGCGGCTCTGCCAGACCAGCTCCAGGCACTCCTCGACCAGGGACAGCATGCCGAGCGCCAGAAAGTCGATCTTGATGAAGCGCGCGTCGTCGCACGAGTCCTTGTCCCACTGGCAGATGAAGCGCCCCGCCATGGCCGCCGGCTGCACCGGCACCAGCTCGATGATCGGGCGGGACGAAATGATCATGCCGCCAACGTGCTGGCCGACGTGGCGCGGGAAGCCGTCGATCTGCGCCGCCAGGTCGACCAGGTGCGCCCAGACCGGGCCGGCGGCCTGGTCCCTGAGCTCGGGGATGTGCTCCAGCTCGGCGCGGACGGTGCTGGCCTTGCCGCCCTGGGACAGCTTGGCCAGCTTGTCGATGGCGGCCGGCGGCAGGCCCAGCACCTTGCCCAGGTCGCGCACGGCGCTGCGCAGGTGGTACGTGGCGAACGAGCACACGAGCGCCGCGTGGTCGTGCCCGTACCGCTCGTAGACGCGCAGGATGAGCGCCTCCCGGATGTCGCGGGCAAAGTCGAGGTCGATGTCCGGGACGGCCTGGAGGTCTTCGTTGAGGAAGCGGCGGAAGAAGAGCCGGTTGCGCACCGGGTCCACGTGGGACAGGCCGATCAGGTAGCAGATGATGGAGCTGACCGAGGAGCCGCGGCCGCGGCCAGGCGGCAGCCCCGACCCACCGCGGATGGTCCCCGCGCCACGCACCTCGACGGCGACCCGGGTGGCCAGCTCCTGGAGGTCGCGGTAGATGAGGAAGAAACCGGCCAGGTGATGTTTGGCGACGAGCAGCAGCTCGGCTGCCAGCTGATCGCGCGCCTGCCGCACCAGCGCTGGGTCGGCCTCGGCGCGGTAGCGCTCGTCGAACTTCCGCCAGCAGTGGGTGGCCAGGACCTCGTCGGCCGACCACTCGAGCTCGCCGTCCTGGCGGGTGAAGTCCGGGAAGTCGTAGCCCAGGTCGCGGCGGTCGGCCAGGTTGAAGCGCTCGCAGCGGGCGCTGATCGCCCCGACGTTGGCGACAGCCGTCGGGTACGCGGCGAAGAGGGCGGCCACGTCGCGCGGTGGGCGGAGGTAGAACTCGCTGTTGGGCCGCCGCAGACGGTGCGACGACTCCAGGGTGGCGCGGTGCTTGATGGCCACCAGCGCGTCCTGGAGGCGGTGCCGGGCGCGGTCGTGGTAGTGCACGTTGCCCGTGGCGACGACTGGCAGACCGAGCCGCTCGGCCAGCGCGGCGAGCCCGGCCACACGGCGGGTGTCGCCCTGCACGAGGTTGTGCTGGAGCTCGACGAAGGTGCTCTCCGGGCCGAAGAGGCGCGCCAGGCGGCGGATCGCTTCGAGCGCGTCCTCGAAGCGGCCGGCCGCCACCAGCCGGGCGGCCTCGCCCAGGCGGCACCCCGAGAGGGCGATGACGCCAGCGGTGTGGCCCTCCAGGAGGGCGGGAGGCAGCGCGGCGCGCGGCGCCGAGGCCTCCCCGCGGTAGGCGGCCGTCACCAGCCGGCACAGGTTGGCGTAGCCGCTGTCGTTCTCGGCCAGCAGCGTCAGGTGCACGGGCGATAACACCGCCGCCGCGTTCTCGCCGTCGTCGTCCTCGTCCAGCAAGCCGTGGGTCAGGGTGAGCTCGACGCCGGTGATCGGGCGCACGCCCTGGGCGGCGCACGCCTGGGCGAACGCCATGGCGCCATGCAGGCCGTCATGGTCGGTGATGGCCAGGGCGCGGTAGCCGAGGGCCGCCGCCCGCGCCGCCAGCTCCTCGGGCTGGGAGGCGCCCTCGAGGAACGAGTAGCAGGTGTGCAGATGGAGCTCGGCCCCATACGCCACCTCCATGAGCGAGTCTTCACGCCCATTGTCGCCAGCGAGCATCACTGGGGTGTCACACGGGCACGCTACGTCCGCTCCGCGCTCCGCTGCTCGTACCAGCCACCCTCGATCAGGTCGTGGTAGAGCACCACCAGCGTGCCGTCGGCCAGCAGCACCGCCTGGTACAGGCGCGAGATCGCCCGCTCGCGCCACCACTCGTCGTCGATCCGCCAGCGGTCCTGGACCTCGGCCACCGGACGCGGCGCCGGCCAGGAGCGCCGCCTGACCGCCCGCGGCCGGCCCTGGGCGTCGGCCGCCACGTCCACGGCGACCGGCACATTCAGAAGTCGCAGGTCACGAGAGCCCAGCGCCGCTCGGGAATGCGCGACCATGGCTCCACCTCCATCGCGTGGTACAGCGGGACGCCGCCGTAGCGGGCGCGCAGCTGCCGCGCCGCCTCGGCGATCTGGCCCAGCTGCTTGGCCCGGGCGACGAACAGGTTCCCCTGCTTGGCCGCCTCGCCGCCCAGCCCCAGCAGCTCCAGGTACAGCTCGTCCAACGCGGCCGGCGGCAGCCCGTTCGGCAGGTCGAGCTTGCTCTTCAAAGCGCGCCGCGCCGTCTCCCGGCCCGACAGCGCCTCCTTGAACGTGAACAGCCGCTCCCACGAGGTGCCGTCGGCCAGCAGGGCGCGGAGCCGAACCTGGCGCACCGAGCGCCCCTGCAAGGCCGGGTTGCCAAACGTCTGGGCCAGCAGCTGGTCGAGCGCCGCCATCACCGCCTCGATACTGGCCAGGGGGTCGTCGAAGCGGAGCGCCGCGTGGACGGACGGCAGGTACGCCCGCGGGACGAGCGGCGCATCGTCGTGCCCGGTGGCCAGGCGCCAGGCCTGCGCGCCGGCGGGCCCAAACTCCGCCTGGACAGCCGAGAACGGCAGCGCCGCCACATCGCCAATCGTCCGCAGGCCGAGCAGGCCCAACCGCTGCACCGCCTCAGGCGCGAGCATGGGCAGGTAGTCCACCGGCAGGGGCGCCAGGAAGCGGCGCGTCCCAGCCGCCGGCACGACGCGCGCGCCACCGCCCGGCCCGGCCACGCGCGCCGCGGTCATGGCGACCACCTTGCCCCTGGCCATGCCGAGGCGCGGGCGCAGCAGCGGCGGGACGGCGGCGCGCAGCGCTTCGACCACCGCCGCCACCTCGCCCCGGTACAGCGCCTGCAAGCCGCGGAGGTCCAGGAAGAGGAAGCCGCCCACCGCCACCTCGACGGCCGGGCTCACGCGCTGGAGCGCGCTGGCGACGTCGTCGAGGACGCCGGCGATGCGCACCGGGTCCGGCTGGAGCACGACGGCCTCGTGGCAGAGCGGCAGGACCTCGCGCAGCGGCATGCCCGGCCGTATGCCGGCCGCCTCGGCCTCGGGCGAGCACAACTGGACGACCTTGCGCTCGCCGGGCGCGCCGCCGAGCACGAGCGGCCGCCCGTCCCAGGCGGGGTGGCGCAGCACCTCGACGCGCAGGGCCAGATGAGGCAGCCAGACGCACGCGACGCGCACATCGGGCCACGAGGAGACGGAGGAAGAAGAGCGAGCCGCCGCACCCATGCCCTCAGTCTAGAACAAATGTTCTACCACTGTAAGGGGCATGCCGGGAAGCCCGCCCATCACGCGACTTCTGTCAACGCGGAGGTACACCCCAGGCCGCCACCTGATGAAGCGCCTATAATGAAAAGTGGCGGAATGGCATAACAACGAACCAACGGCTGCTGGGATGGGTGCGAGCTACCGTGACGTTGCCTCGGCCCGCTATCTCTCATCATTGAGAGAAACGTCGCGTGCCGACCTTAACGGTGGGTGGGCCGCCAGAGATACACTGTCGGCGGGGCCAAGAGAGCGACTGTCCTGATCGAACCCGGGACGCAGCGAACCAACCGCCTCTGGCGCGAGCACCGCCGCCGGCCAGTGTCCACACGGCCATGCGGCAATACCGACTTCACTACTCTCCGAACTCTCTCCGCTGCACCGCGCACGGCGCTCCAGCCCACCATGTCGGCGAGTCTGCGATGCCGTAAGCTTCATGGGCCCGAACCCATGATTCTCACGCCGTTCTCTGCCTGCTAACACGTGCACCAAGCCTAGGTAAGCCATGCCTGTGACGAACTACTCCAACGACGAATTGGAGCAAATGCTTCGTGACCTCGAGTCTGACCTCACGGAGCGAAAAGAGTCTCTCAGAGGGGATGCCTCGAGTACAGTTCGAGAGGCCGTCTGCGCTTTTGCAAACGACCTACCGAATCACCGGCGCGCAGGCGTGGTCTTCATCGGCGCGAGGAACGATGGCTCTCCCTCGTTCCTAACAGTTACCGACGAGCTGCTACTACAGCTTGCCGCCATCAAGACGGATGGCAACATTGTGCCTCTGCCAACTATGACCGTGATGAAGAGACTATTATTGGGTGCCGAGATGGCGGTGATTTCTGTCGAACCCGGCGATTCGCCGCCCGTCCGATACAAGGGTCGCGTTCACATTCGGACTGGGCCGCGGCGCGCTATTGCGTCAGCCCAAGACGAGCGAATATTGAATGAGAAGCGTCGGTACGGTGACCATCCCTTCGATATTCAGCCAGTCTCCATTGCGGCCTTGAGTGACCTTAACCGCCGAATCTTCGAAGATGAGTACCTGCCATCGTCTGTCGCGCCAGATGTACTGGCCAGTAACGATCGCACCTATGAGGAGCGCCTGGCATCAGCAAAAATGGTCGCTTCGGCTAGCGATCCCCAACCCACCGTTTTGGGGCTCCTCGTGTTGGGTATCTCCGCGCGTGACTTCTTGCCTGGTGCGTACATTCAATTCTTGAGGATCGCCGGAGCAGAGCTCGCGGATCCCATCGCGGATGAACAAGAGATCGACGGGCCAGTCACCGAGGTTCTACGACGTGTGGATGAAAAGATGGCTTCCCACAATAGAGTCGCGGTGGAATTCACGAGCGGACCTGTCGAGACGCGAAGACCAACGTATCCGCTTGTGGCACTGCAGCAGCTCGTTCGAAACGCCGTCCTCCACCGGACTTATGAGGCAACGAACGCGCCCGTGCGTGTGTACTGGTATGACGATCGTATTGAAATCACAAATCCTGGCGGACCGTTCGGTGCAGTTACCCAGGCCAACTTTGGCGTCCCCGGTGTGACGGACTATCGGAATCCGAACCTCGCCGCGGCCCTCCGGGTGACTGGGTTTGTCCAGCACTTTGGAGCCGGCATACCGATCGCACGGCGCGCTCTAGACGAAAATCGTAATCCGCAGCTCGAATTCCTTCTTGAGTCAACTTATATTGGCGCCGTCATGAGGCCATCCCGGTGAAGACGATTGCCTTCTTCAATAACAAGGGGGGGGTCGGGAAGACTTCGCTCGTCTACCACCTAGCCTGGATGTTTGCGGAACTAGGACTCTCGGTCGTCGCAGCCGACCTTGATCCGCAAGCTAATCTCACAAGTATGTTTCTCGACGAGGATCAAGTCGAAGCCTTTTGGCCTGATGGGCGGCATCCGAACACGATATTCGGGGCGATTCAGCCTCTACTTGAGGGCACGGGAGATATCTCGAATCCGCACGTTCAGAGTATCTCTCGAAACATCGGCCTCCTTATTGGTGACCTGGCGCTATCCATTTCGGAAGATGAGCTGAACAGTCAGTGGCCTGATTGCCTAGATCGGAAGCCGCGTGCTTTCCGTGTACTGTCGGCGTTTTGGCGGCTCATTGAGGACGCTGCTCTAGAGCGAGAAGCAAGTCTTGTCTTGATCGATGTGGGGCCGAATCTTGGCGCCATCAATCGCGCTGCGCTCATTGCCGCACAGGACGTAGTCATTCCCCTAGCACCAGATCTGTACTCGTTGCAGGGACTTCGGAATCTCGGTCCCACCTTGCGTCGCTGGCGAATGGAATGGGGCGAGCGTCGCGATCGGAACCCGCTCCCAAGTCTGTCGATTCCGGCTGGACTGATGGAACCTGTTGGTTACGTGCAGATGCAGCACGTGGTGCGACTCAAGAGGCCGGTTCAGGCGTATGACCGATGGATGTCGCGTATTCCCGCCGTCTACCATAACGCCGTTCTTGGCGAACTGGACGGTACAAGCACGTCATATAGAGATGATCCATATCGGCTTGCTACTCTCAAGAATTACCGGAGCTTGATGCCCTTGGCCCAAGAGGCACATAAGCCTATGTTCTTTTTGAAGTCAGCAGACGGCGCCTTGGGCGGGCACTATTACGCAGTACAGGAGTGCTACAGCGATTTTCGCGCTTTGGCGGAGCGGATTGCGAAGAAAACGCGGATTGAGTTGCCTTAAGCTGATGGTTAGTGTGTCTCGCGCGCTTGGTAAGAGACTAAGCGACGTGTCGGGAGCCTGGAAAGCGCAACGCATGGACCCCTCCTTGAAGGATGCGGCGTTTGCTTTCGCTGACCCACGGCCGGATCTTCCAGTACCAGGCGTCGCATCTCCAGACCACCGCGGACCGCAGGCGGCAGCGCAATCGCGCCGCCCCACGAATGTCCGACCACCGACACCGCTTGCAGACCAAGCGCGGCCCACAGGCCCTCGACCTCGGGAGCCTGGTCCGCCAGGCGGTAGCCTGCCGGCGGGCGGTCGGAGTCACCATGAGCCTTCAGATCGACAGCGATGACGCGCGTCCGCGTCGCCAACGTCGGTCCGACGCGTATCCAGCGTCGGCGATGAGCTGGTGATGCCGTGAATGAGGATCATCGCCTCGGCGGCGCTGTGGTCGCCCACTCCCGATACGCCATGGGGTAGCCATCCAGCGCGACAAACTCAGGCTGCGTGACGTCCAAGATGAAGATCAAGACCTGCCATCGGCAACGCAGTGTACCCGCAGGACGAACCAGTGCTCGTCGCGGGCATGGCGCGGGCCTGCTCAGGGGTGGCCGTGCGCGGACTCGAGCAGGGCGTGAAGGGCGTCCAGGGCGCGGCGGCACGGCGCGCAGATGAGGAACGGCACCGGCAAACCATCCGGCCCGTCGATGACGAGCACCGTCGACAGAGGCTGCTTCGGCCGCAGCTCGCACAGCTCGCAGGCGCTGGTGGCTGCATCGGGGAGCGCGCCGCGCCGAATGACGGGCGGCAGCCCGCTGGACGCCAGCGGGGCGAGACGCCAGGAGATGACCTCGCCTGGAGCGCGCTCGTCGTCCGTCACGGCCACCATTCTGACTCTGGCTCGCGTTGCATTGAGAAGCGCGTCACCTGAGCCTCTGGAACGCGGTCAGCTGATCTGCCCGCCTTTCCCACGGCACCTGCTTTGTAGCTCTATGTCCCTTCTGCCAGGCGCTCGAGGATCCACATCCGCGCCAGGGTAGTCGGACCGATCCCCTTCTTGTGAGCCTCAGAGCGAAGCTTGTCTAGCGTGGTGACGTCCAACCGAATGGTGATCCCCTCTGACAGGTTCCTGGCGAAGGTCGCCCTGACCGGCTTGAACTCGTCCTGGTAATCGCCCAAGTCGTGGGTATCGAACCACTGCGCCTCTTCCTCACGGCTGGAGAATCGCGGGATCCGGCTTTGACCCTCTTCCTGTTCCCGTCCTGACTGTTTGTGTTGCGTCATCCGTTCTTACCCCTTTGTGCTCGATAGACCGCCCGTTCTCTCTTGGCCGCGGCCCGCGCGGTGACCACCTAGTACACGCCAGCCTCAGGCTCAGGATCGAGCACCGCCGTCAGCAGCCTGCCAGTCCTGGTGACTCCAATCACCAGAATTCGGTCGGTGTGACCCAATTCCACAAGTGGATCGGCTTGACAGACCTCGTCGACTTCCTCCGGGATGACCTGGTGCCGGGCAATATGGGCAACGTTCCAGGGATCCCAGACGAGCCGATCAATCTTCCGCACTGCGTTACATTGTAACGCACCGCGGTCCCGACTACTGCCAGATCGCGGCCCTGACCATTCGCACCAGCAGGTCCTGACCGGCGGCTCATGGGTGCAGGTCGCAGCCGCCGCTCGAGCCGGCCAGCATTCCGGCAAGCTCACTGAGTCTCGGCTGTCAACGGGCGCCGATTGTCACGCGGCCGGTGAGCAGCACGGCGTCCGAGGGGACTGACCGCCACGACCGCCACGGGACTTGCGAGTAGAATCGGTCGGTGGCCGACACTCCGTCAGCGCCCCTCGATGCCGAGCAGATCCAGGCCATCCTGCCCCACCGCTACCCGTTCCTCCTGGTGGACCGCATCCTCGAACTCGAGCCGGGCTCGCGCGTCGTCGGCATCAAACACGTCAGCATGAGCGACTCCTTCCTCCAGGGGCATTTTCCTCGCCACCCCATCATGCCCGGCGTGCTCGTCGTCGAAGCCCTGGCCCAGACCGGCGCCGTCCTCGTCCTCAGCGACCCGGCCAACCGCGGCCGCATCCCGTACTTCGCTCGTATCGACAACTGCCGGTTCCGTCGCCCCGTCCGGCCAGGCGACACCTTGCGTCTGGAGATGCAGGTCACCGCGTCGCGTGGCCCAGTCGGCAAGGGCCACGCCCAGGCGTCCGTCGACGGCGCCGTCGTCTGCGCCGCCGACCTCACCTTCGCCCTGGACGCGCCTCCGAGCCGCTACGCGGGCGACGCCGACGGCTGAGCCGCCACGCGCTTCACGCGGCAGGGCCGCGCTGCGCCTCCGGCTGCTCCGCACCGCCGCGCCGTTTCTGCGCGCCCGCGTGCCGCCCCCGTCCGGCGCCATCCGCCGCCTTCTGCTCGTGCGGCCGGACCACGTCGGGGACGTCCTGCTCACCTCGCCGGCCGTCGACCAGCTCCGGCGCGCGCTGCCAGCGGTTCACGTGACCTACCTGGTTGGCCCGTGGGCAGCCGAGGTCGCCCGCCACGGGCCTGGGCCGGCCACGCTCGCCAGTCTCGACTTCCCCGCCTTCACGCGGCGCACCAAGCGCAGCCTGCTGGCCCCGTACGCGCTGCTCTGGCGGGAGGCCGCCCGTCTACGCCTCGCCCACTATGACGCGGCCGTCGTCTTCCGACCTGACGATTGGTGGGGCGCTCTTCTCGTCCTCGCCGCGGGCATCCCGGTGCGTCTGGGCATCCGGGTGCCCGAAACAGAGCCTCTCCTGACACATGCCCTGCCGCCGGCAGCCGCCGGCGAGCACGCCGCGGCGCTGGCCCTCCGGCTGGCCGACCTCGCCTGCCAGACCCTCAGCGGTGCCCAACCTTCCCGGCCTCCGGACGGGCCGATCTTCCGTCTCACGGCGGCGGAGCGTGGGGCTGCCGACCGCCTCCTGGCGCCCCTGGACCTGGGCGCCCGCGGCGTCGTCGCGGTCCAGCCGAGCGCCGGGGCGCCGCTCAAGAGCTGGCCCGTGGAGCGCTGGGCCGCGGTCGCGGACGACCTCGCCGGGAGCGGCGCGGCCGTGCTGCTGGTGGGCGGACCCGGCGACGCGTCCCTGCTGCTGGCCATCGCGGCCGCGATGCGCGCCGCGCCCACGGCGCTGCTCAGCGGCCAGCCACTGGGCGTCACCGCGGCGGTCTTCGCGCGCTGCGCGCTCGTGGTCGGCCTCGACGGCGGCGCGGCGCACGTCGCCGCCGCCGTGGGGACGCCGACGGTTCGCCTCTACGGCCCCGCCGACCCGCGCCAGTTCGGCCCGTGGCCGCCAGCGGCGAGCCAACGTCTGCTCGTCGCGGACGGCCTGGCCTGCGTCCCCTGCGGCTGTCTGGAGCGTCCGCCTTGCGGCGCCACCACCCTGCCAGCGTGCCTGCTGGCGCACGACCCGCGGACGGTGGCGCTGGCGGCGAGGCGCGCCCTCTCCCAGCGAGGCGCAGCGTCGACATAGTCGTCACAGAGGAAGGCTCGGGAGAACGGGTTAGGAGTTAGGATTGAGATTGAGATCAAGACTAAAGATTAAGATCACCCTGTGCGGGTCCGGCCGATTTCCCCTCCCCGGCGCATTCTGGTCGTCAAGCTGGCCACCCTCGGCGACGTGCTGACGGCGACGCCCGCCCTCCGCGCGCTCCGCGCCAGCTTCCCGGCCGCGCACATCGCTGCCCTGCTGACCCCGGCGACCGCGCCGGCGCTCCGGGGCCTGGACAGCCTCGACGAGGTGATCGCCTTCGACAAGTTTCTGTTCGACCGGCCGGCGGACGCGCTTCGCGGCCTTCCGGGCGCCCTCCATCTGGCGCGCGCGCTCCGGACGGGCCAGTGGGACACCCTGGTGCTTCTCCACCACCTGACAACCGCTTTCGGCGTGGCCAAGTACGCCGCACTGGCGCTCGCCAGCGGCGCTGCCGTCCGGGCCGGGTTGGAGAACGGCCGCGGGCGCTCGTTCCTGACCCATGGTGCGCCCGACCGTGGCTTCGGCTGGCGCCACGAGGCCGACTACTCCCTGTCTGTCGTGGAGCAGCTCGGCGCCCGCCACCCGGGGACGCCACACCTGGAGCTCGCCATCCTGCCCGAGGACGAGCGCTGGGCGGCAGCCCGCTGGCGCGACCTGGGCGCGGGCGACGACGTTGCCCTGCTCGGCCCGGGCTCGGGCGCCTTCAGCGTGGCGCGCCGCTGGGCTCCGGAGCGCTTCGTCGCGGTCGGACGCTCGCTCCGCGCTGAGATGGGCCTGGAACCCCTGGTCCTGGGCGGGCTCGGCGCCGACGAGCAGCAGCTGGCGCAGGACGTTGCCAGGGGCATCGGCGCCGATGCCCGCGTCGTGCCGCCCACGCCCAACGCCCGGGCGCTGGGCGCCATGCTGCGCCGCTGCCGCCTGGTCGTCGCCAACGACAGCGGGCCGGTCCACGTGGCATGCGCCGTCGGCACGCCGGTCGTGTCCATCTTCGGCCCGTCGAACCACCGCGCCTGGGGCCCGTATCCGCCCGGCGCCTCCCGCAACCAGATTGCCCGTGACACGGTCGTCTGCTCGCCCTGCATCCACCGCGGCCACAGCTTCGGCACGCCCGCCGGCTGTCCCGCGCGTACCTGCCTGGCGATCCTCGAACCTGCGACGGTGATGCGTGCGGCGCACCGGGCGCTCGCCGGGATGGGGACGCCCGCCTGATATGCAGCCGCAGCCGGTAGAGCCCGCCGCGCCCGCCGGACAAACGGCGCGGGCCGGTCCCGTGATGGTCCCGTGCGCCAGGCACCCGCGCGTCGACACCGCTCTGCGCTGCGGCCGCTGCGAGACCCCCATCTGTCCCCGCTGCCTGGTGCCGACGCCCGTCGGCGCCCGCTGCCCGACGTGCGCCCAGGTCAAGCGCTTCGCCTTCCGCGTCAAGCCGGCTGAGCTGGCCAGAGCCGCCGGCCTGGGCGTCGCGGTCGCCATCGTCGGCTCGCTCGTCCTGGCGTTCATCCCGTTCCTCGGCCTGTTCGGGTTGGCCGCGCTTGGCTACGCGGTGGGCGAGGGGGTGTCGGCCGGGGCCAACCGCAAACGCGCCCCCGAGCTCGGACCTCTGGCAGTAGCCTGCCTGGTGGTGGGGTACGTCATCGGGCCCGCCGTCGGCGCCGTGCTGCGGGGCCGCGTCGACCTGGTCAGCCAGCTGCCGACCGTGCTGCTGAGCGGGCTGCTCGGCGTCGCCTTCCAGCCGCTTCTGCTGGTCGGCCTGGGGGTGGGCGCGCTGCTGGCGTGGATGCGCGTGCGGTGACGAGCCTGGCCGCTCTGGTGGCGGCCCTGGCCGGCCGGCGCGTGCTCGTGGTCGGGGACCTCGTCCTTGACGAGTACCTGACCGGTCGGCCGGCCCGCGTGTCGCGGGAGGCGCCGGTGCTCGAGCTGGACGAGCTCGAGCGAGAGTATCGGGTCGGCTCGGCGGGCAGCCCGGCTGCCAACGTGGTAGCTCTTGGCTCGGAGGCGGCTATCGTGGGCGCGGTCGGCGGCGACCTGGAGGGCGACCGGCTCGTCGCCAGTCTGGCCGAGTTTGGCATCGACCAGGCCGGCCTCGTCCGCTCCCCGGACGCTGCCACGGCTACCAAAACGCGCATCCTGGCGCAGGGTTTTACTGGCGGACTTCACGGGCGCCAGCAGGTGCTGCGGATCAACCGCGTCCCGCCTCTCCCGCCGGCGGTGCCGGCGCAGTGCGCCGAGCGCGTCACCGCCCTGGCGCCGGAGCACGACGCCATCCTGCTGTCCGACTACCGCGGCGGCGTCGTCGGCGAGGCCACGGTGGCCGCCGCCCGCGCCAGCCGACGCCCCATCACCGTGGACTCCCAGGGCGACCTGCGCCTGTTCCACGGCGTCGACCTGGTGAAGATCAACTTCGCCGAAGCCCAGGCGGCGGTGGGCAGCGACGACCCTATCGGGCACGGCGAGCGCCTGCGCCAAGAGCTGCGCCTCGGCGCTCTGGTCATCACCCTGGGCGGCGAAGGGATGGCGCTCTTCGCCGACGGGCTCCACGAGGTCGTGCCGGCGGCGCGCATCAGCCAGGTGTTCGACGTCACCGGCGCGGGCGACACGGTGATAGCGGTGCTCACCCTGGGGCTGATCGCGGGTCTGCCGCTGCCCGCGGCCGCGGCCCTGGGCAATGCCGCGGCCGGCCTGGTTGTGCGACGGCTGGGGGTGGCGACGGCCAGTCCGGCCGAGCTCGTGACGGCGGTTGAGGCGGAGGCTGGGGCGCCGAAGTGAGATGGCCAGCGTGTTGAGACGGCTGTTCCTTTGTACACTGGCCTCGGGAGACATGCGTAGGAGCGATCGAGGAGCACGCGTAGCCAATGGCGAGGTCCGCGCGGGAGATTGGGTTCGCGAGCTGCCGGCGGCCCATTTCCAGCCGTGCTACTGCTGTCTGTGCCGCCCCGCATCTGGCGTGAGGCCGAGCCTTCGCGTCGCCGGCATAGACCTGGCCCAGGACCGGGCATATTTGAAATTCGACGACGTGGGAGCGTTCCCGGCGGACGAGTACGAGAAGGTGGAGCCACCGCGGAAGGGTCCCAGGAGCGCGGTGATGGCGGCTGACCTGCCCGGCTCGCGCGCTCTGATGCGTGACCTCAAGGCGTTCGCGGAACGGCCGGCGCACGAGCGGGCGTCGTAGAGTCAAGGGCGGGGCGCAGGAACTCGCCAGTAAAACTGCCGGCGTGGTGCGCCACGTCCTCCGGCGTCCCCTCCGCCACCACCTCGCCCCCGGCGTCGCCCCCCTGCGGGCCAAGGTCGATGATCCAGTCCGCCGTCTTGATCACGTCCAGGTTGTGCTCGATCACCACCACCGTGTTGCCCGCGTCCACCAGCCGCTCCAGCACCCCCAGCAGCCGCTGCGTGTCGGCGAAGTGTAGGCCCGTGGTCGGCTCGTCCAGGATGTACATCGTGCGGCCCGTCGCCCGCCGCGACAGCTCGCTCGACAGCTTCACCCGCTGCGCCTCGCCGCCGGACAGCGTCGTCGCCGGCTGGCCCAGGCGGATGTAGCCCAGGCCGACGTCGAACAGTGTCTGCAACTTGACCGAGATGCTCGGGATGTTTTGGAAGACGTCGAGAGCCTCTTCGACCGTCATGTCCAGGACGTCGGCGATGCTGTGCCCCTTGTAGTGGATCTCCAGCGTCTCGCGGTTGTACCGCTTGCCGTGGCACACCTCGCACGGGACGTACACGTCCGGTAGGAACTGCATCTCGATTTTGAGAATGCCATCGCCGCCGCACGCCTCGCAGCGGCCGCCGCGCACGTTGAACGAGAACCGGCCGGGCAGATAGCCGCGAGCGCGCGCCTCGGGTAGCTGCGCGAACAGGTCGCGCATGGGCGTGAACAGGCCGACGTACGTGGCCGGGTTCGACCGCGGCGTTCGCCCGATCGGCGACTGGTCGATGTTGACCACTTTGTCGAGGTGCTCGAGGCCGTCGATGCGGTCGTGCGCGCCCGCCGGCTCGCGGGCCCTGAACAGCAGCTGGGCGAGCGCAGGGTACAGCGTATTGTTGATGAGCGAGCTCTTGCCCGAGCCGGAGACACCTGTCACGCACACGAAGGTGCTGAGCGGGATGTCCACGGTGATCCCCTTCAGGTTGTTGGCCCGGGCCCCCACAATCCGGACCGTCTTGCCGCTGCCCGCGCGTCGCCGCTCCGGGACGGGGACGCGCAGCTCGCCAGTGAGGAACCTGCCGGTGAGCGACTCCGGCGAAGCGAGGATGGCGTCCAGCGGGCCGTCCGCGACGACGTACCCGCCGTGCTCGCCGGCGCCCGGCCCCATGTCGACGATCCAGTCCGAGGCCCGCATGGTGTCCTCGTCGTGCTCGACGACGATCAGCGTGTTGCCCAGGTCGCGCAGACGGTGCAAGGTGCGAATGAGTCGGGCATTGTCGCGCTGGTGCAGGCCGATGCTCGGCTCGTCCAGGATGTACAGCACACCCATCAGGCCCGAGCCGATCTGGGTCGCCAGACGGATGCGCTGGGCCTCACCCCCGGACAGCGTGCTGGCCGTACGGCTCAGCGTCAGGTAGTCCAGGCCAACGTCGATCAGGAAGCGCAGCCGCTCACGGATCTCCTTCAGGATCTGGCGGGCGATGGCGAAGTCCCTGTCGCTCAGGACCGCGCCCCGTTCGGCCGCGTAGGGGTCATTCCTGGCGTGGCCGTTGCGGCGGTTCTCCTCGCACGGCACGCGCTCCTCGAGGGCGGCAAAGAAGTCGCGCGCCCGGCCGACCGAGTAGCGCGTCACCTCGTCGATCGACCGTCCGGCAATCGTGATGGCGAGCACCTCAGGCTTGAGGCGGGCGCCGTGGCACGTGGGGCACGGCCGCGGCGCCATGTAGCGCTGCAGGTCCTCGCGGATGAAGTCGCTGTCCGTCTCGCGGAAGCGCCGCTCGATGTTCGGAATGACGCCCTCGTACACCGCGCGGTACTCGCGGTGGTGGCCGTTGTGCCGGTTGCTGTACGTGAGCGGAATGCGCTCGCGGCCAGAGCCGAAGAGCACCGTCTGCAACTGGCTCGGCGCCAGGTCGCGCACGGGTACGTTCATTGGGATCGCGTAGTAGCGCGCCACCGACTCGAGCAGCGACCGATAGTAGCTGTTGCCGTTCCAGCCGGCCTTGCCCCAGGCGGCGATGGCGCCCTCGCCCAGGCTGAGCTCCTTGTTCGCCAGAACGAGGTCCGGGTCCACTTCGAGACGGGTGCCCAGGCCGGTGCAGGTGGGGCACGCGCCGTGCGGCGTGTTGAAGCTGAAGCTGCGCGGCTCGATGGCCGGCAGCGACGTCCCGTCGTAGGGGCAGGAGAACTGCTCGCTGAACAGCTGGTCCTGCCAGGTATCGTCGGCGAGCGGGCGGACGACGACCACCTGGCCTTTGCCAAGACGGAGCGCCTGCTCGACGGAGTCGGCGATGCGTGACTTGTCCTCGCTCTCCCGCGAGACAACCAGGCGGTCGACCACCACCTCGATGGAGTGCTTCTTGTAGCGGCCCAGGTCGATCTGGTCGGAGATGTCGCGGACGACGCCGTCGACGCGCACACGCACGAACCCGGCCTTGCGCACGTCCTCGAACACTGACTGGTACTCGCCTTTGCGGTCCTTGACCAGCGGGGCCAGGATCATGATGCGGTCGCCTTCTGGCAGGGCGAGGACGGCGTCGATGATCTGCTCGGAGGTCTGCTGCTGGATCGGCCGGCCGCACTTCGGGCAGTGGGGTTTGCCGACGCGTGCGAACAGCAGGCGCAGGTAGTCGTAGATCTCGGTGACGGTCCCGACGGTAGAGCGTGGGTTGTGGCTGGCGCCCTTCTGGTCGATGGAGATGGCCGGCGACAGGCCCGAGATGTACTCGACGTCCGGCTTGTCCATCTGGCCGAGGAACTGGCGGGCGTAGGAAGAGAGCGACTCGACGTAGCGGCGCTGGCCCTCGGCGTAGATGGTGTCGAACGCGAGCGAGGACTTGCCGCTGCCCGAGAGCCCGGTGATGACCACGAGCCGGTCGCGCGGGATCGTCAGGTCGATGCTCTTCAGGTTGTGCTGGCGGGCGCCGCGGATCTCAATCTTGTCGAGCGGCATGGGGCGGGCGTGTGTGATGTGATGGGACGGGAGCGGGAGCATGGGGCCAGGCGTATTATGTCGCTCAGCGGTGCGCCGCCGACCTGCTGACGCGTGACATTCGCGTCACCGTCCGCGACTGCGCACGAACTCGCGCGGCACCACCGTCTCGCCGTCCGCCGTGGCCAGCGTGCGCTTCAGCTCGACCATCTGGTCGCGGAGCAGGGCGGCGCGCTCGAACTCCAGCGCTTTCGCCGCCTCCTTCATCTGCGTCTGGAGGTCGGCGATGATGCGGCGCGCCTCGTCTGGCGGGAGAGCGGCTGGCGCGCCGTCGGCGGCGGCTAGATACTCGCCCTTGGTCTCGGCCACCGCGCGGACGCGGGCCGTGATGTCCCGGATCGCTTTGCGGATGCCGACCGGTGTGATGCTGTGGGCCTCGTTGTAGGCGACCTGGCGCTCGCGGCGCCGGTCGGTCTCGTCGATCGCCCGCCGCATGCTCTCGGTCATGGTGTCGGCGTACATGATGACGCGACCGTCGATGTGGCGGGCCGACCGGCCGATGGTCTGGATGAGCGAGCTCTGCGAACGCAGGTAGCCCTCCTTGTCGGCGTCGAGGATGGCGACCAGGGACACTTCGGGCAGGTCCAGCCCCTCGCGTAGAAGGTTGATGCCGACGACCACGTCGTAGACGCCGAGGCGCAGGTCGCGCAGGATCTCGACCCGCTCGATCGTGTCCACCTCCGAGTGCAGGTAGTGCACTTTGACGCCCGCTTCCCGGAGGAAGTCGGCCAGATCCTCGGCCATGCGCTTGGTGAGCGTCGTCACCAACACCCGCTCCCCGCGTCCGACGCGCTGGCCGATCTGGTCCATGAGGTCGTCGATCTGGCGACGGGTCGGCTTGACCACGATGACCGGGTCGAGCAGACCGGTGGGGCGGACCAGCTGCTCCGCGCCGAAGATGCGCACGAGCGCGGCGTCCGCGCCAGCGGCGGCGGGGTGGCTCCGGTCCCAGTCTGGAATCTCGAACGTGCTGGCGAGCTGGTCGGCGTCCACGCCGAGCGCCGACACGCGGCTCACGGTGAGCTCGTACGGACCTGGCGTGGCGGACACGTACACCACCTGGTTCAGCCGCTGCTCGAACTCGTGGAACATGAGCGGCCGGTTGTCGAGCGCGCTCGGCAGGCGGAAGCCGAACTCGACCAGCACGTCCTTGCGCGACCGGTCGCCGTGGTACATCCCGCGCACCTGCGGGATGGTCATGTGCGACTCGTCGATGAAGGCGACGAAGTCCGCGGGGAAGTAGTCCAGCAGCGTCCAGGGCGTGCTGCCCGGCTCGCGCCGCGACAGGTGGCGCGAGTAGTTCTCCACGCCACTGCAGAAGCCCGTCTGCTCGAGCATCTCGAGGTCGTACTGAGTGCGCTGGCGCAGGCGCTGCGCTTCGAGCAGCTTGTCTTGCTCCTCGAAGCGGCGCAGCTGCTCGCCCAGCTCGGCCTGGATGTCGACGAGCGCCGCCCGCAGCTTCTCCTGGGTGGTGACGAAGTAGCGCGCCGGGTAGATCTCGACGCTGGTCCGGTCCGCCAGGATCTCGCCCGTCAACGGGTCGATCTCGGTGATGCGCTCGACCTCGTTGCCCCAGAAAGAGACGCGGACGACGATCTGCTGGGACGATGGGTGGACCTCGAGCGTGTCGCCGCGCACGCGAAACTTGCCAGCGGACAGCTCGTAGTCGTTCCGCTCGTAGTAGATGTCGGTCAGACGGCGCAGGATGGTGTCGCGGCGGTGCTGCTCGCCAACTCGCAAGCGGACCACGTTCTGCCCGTAGTCCTGGGGATCGCCGAGGCCGTAGATGCAGGAGACGGACGCCACCACGAGCACGTCGCGGCGCGTCAACAGGGACTGCATGGTGGAGTGGCGCAGGCGCTCGATGTCCTCGTTGACGAGCGTGTCCTTCTCGATGTACGTGTCAGTCCGCGGCATGTAGGCCTCGGGCTGGTAGTAGTCGTAGTACGAGACGAAGTACTCGACGGCGTTGTTCGGGAAGAACTCCTTGAACTCGGACGCCAGCTGAGCCGCCAGGGTCTTGTTGTGCGCCATGACCAGGGTGGGGCGCTGGATCTCCTGGATCACGTTGGCCATGGTGAAAGTCTTGCCGCTGCCGGTGACCCCGAGCAGCGTCTGGTGTGGCAAGCCGTCGCCCAGGCCGCGAGTGAGCTTGGCCACGGCCTGCGGCTGGTCGCCGGTCGGCTGGAAGTCTGAGACGAGCTGAAAATCGGGCATGGTTTCCCAGAACGGACGTTCGGCAAAGTATACCATCCGGTCCACTCGTGCCGGCCGCTTGGCGGCCCGAGCGTCGGGGCGCTACGTTGGTAGTTGATAGTGGAGAGTGGAGAGTGGAGCCAGGAGCGAGCGGCCGGCGCCCCCACCGGGCCAATCGGCCAAGACGCGTCATAAGACAGACGAGCTTGCGCGGGAGCGGGGAGGTGCCGGGATGGGCGAGAGGTGTGCGCGCTGCGGCCACGAGAATGGAGACGGAGCGCGGTTCTGCGCCCAGTGCGGCGGGTCGCTCGGCGCCCCGGCGCCGGCTGCGCCGATTGCCCCGCCGGCCGGCGTGCTGCCGGGGAACGTGCAGCAGTTCCGCACCGCTTTCACCCGCCGCGAGGCGAGCGGCAATACGTTCGTCGACTTCCTGCTGTTCCGGCGCATGATCATCCCGGTCCTGATCCGGGTGCTGTTCATCCTGATCCTGGTAGGAGCCGTGATCACAGCGCTGGTGCTGCTGCTCCAGGGCAACGTCGGCGGTGCGCTGGGCGCGCTCATCCTGCTGCCCCTGGTGGCGCGGCTGTACGGCGAGCTGCTCATCCTGCTGTTCGTGATGAACGACTCGATGGCTGACATGCGGGTGATGATGGCCGAGATGCGGGACCGCACCCGCGAGCTGGGCTGATCGCTGTTCCACGAACCGGGGACCGCCATCCGCTGGCGGCGGAGAGAGGCGAGGCGTACGCTAGGGACATGGCCATTCTGTCCCCTCCGAATCTCGGCGCCGCCGTCGGCCTCCAGTTCCCGACCATGTACCCGGGGCGGCGGGTGTACTCCGCCGACGAGGTGCCGCGGCTGCCGGAGGCCGACATCCCGGCCCGCGTGCGCGCCGAGCTCGCGGCCCTGCGTCTGGCGCCCGGTAGCCGGGTCGCCATCACGGCCGGCAGCCGGGGCATCGCCAACATCGCGGCGATCGTGCGCGCCTGCGGCGAGGCGGTCCGCGCCGCCGGCGGCGACCCGTTCGTCACGCCGGCCATGGGCAGCCACGGCGGCGCCACCGCGGACGGCCAGACCGACGTCCTCGCCGGCTACGGCGTCACCGAGGCCACCGTCGGTATGCCTGTCGTCTCCAGCATGGAGGTCCGGCAGATCGGCACCCTCGACGGCGAGATGCCCGTCTACATGAGCGCGGTGGCCCTCGACGCCGACCGCATCCTCCTGGTCAACCGCGTCAAGGCCCACACGGACTTCCGCGGCCCGGTCGAGAGTGGGCTGGCGAAGATCGCGGCTATCGGCCTGGGCAAGCAGCGGGGCGCGCAGACGATCCACAGCTACGGGACGCGCGGGCTGGCCGAGCTCATGCCGCGGGCGGCGCGGTGCATGATCGAGTCCACCGGCAAGTTCCTCGGGGGCCTGGCCATCCTCGAGAACGCTCTCGACGAGACGGCATCGGTCCACTGGGTCGAGGCCGACGGGGTGGCCGGGCCGCCAGAAAAGGAGCTGCTGCGCCGCGGCAAGGCGCTCATGGCCGGCCTCCCGTTCGACCAGATCGACGTCCTGGTCGTGGACGAGATGGGCAAGAACATCTCGGGCTGCGGCATGGACACCAACGTCATCGGCCGGATGTTCGTGCCGGGCGTCCCCGAGTTCGAGCGGCCGCGCATCACCGCCATCGTGGTGCTCGACCTGACCGAGCCGAGCCACGGCAACGCCTGCGGCGTCGGTCTGGCCGACTTCACCACCGAACGGCTGGTGTCGTCAATCGACTGGCAGGCCACGTATATGAACGGCTACACCAGCGGGCTCGGCGGCCTGCTGCGGAATCGCCTGCCGAACGTGCTGGCCGACGACCGCGAGGCGATTGCCGCCGCGATCCGCATGTGCGGCAAGCCGGACCCGGCGACGGCCCGCGTCGTCCGGATCAAGAACACGCTCATGGCCTCGTACGTCGAGCTGAGCGCCAGCATGCGGGACGAGGCCGAGTCGGCGAAGGTCGAGGTCACCGGCCAGCCCCAGCGCATGGCTTTCGACGCCCAAGGTCGGCTGGTCTAGCCGCCGATGGCCCAAACCTCGGAGGTGCGCGCGCTCGTCTTCGACGTCTTCGGGACCTGCGTCGACTGGCGCGGCGCTGTCATTCGCGACGGCCAGGCGCTGGCGCGGGCCAGGGGTCTGACGATCGACTGGCCAACCTTCGCCGACCAGTGGCGACGCGAGGGCTACATCGACGCCATCGCCCGCATCCGCGGCGGCGAGGCGCCGTACGCCACCAGCGACGTGCTGTTCCGGCGCATGCTCGACGACCTGCTCGCCCGCCACGGCGTTTCCGGTTTGACCGAACGGGAGGTGGCCGACTTTGCCCACACCTGGCGTCGCCTCGACCCCTGGCCCGACGTGGTCGAGGGTCTGCGGGGGCTGAAGCAGCGCTACATCATCGGCCCGCTGTCGAACGGGACATTCGCCACGCTGACCGAGATGGCCCGCTACGGCGGCTTGCCCTGGGATTGCATCCTGGCCACCGAGCTGCGGCACACGTACAAGCCACTGCGCGAGGCCTACCTGATGGCCCCCGAGCTTCTCGACCTGCGGCCGGACCAGGTCATGCTGGTCGCCGCCCATGCCAGCGACCTGCGCCATGCCAGCCTGTGCGGCCTGCTGACAGCGCACGTGCCACGCCCACTGGAGTGGGGACCCGACGGGCCGGCACCCGAGCCCTCCGAGCCAGCGTTCGACTACGTCGCTCACGACTTCCTCGAGCTGGCCCGCCAGCTCGGCGCGTAGGGCGCTGCCGATCAGTCGGGTACAGCCGAGCCGGGCGTGGTCAGAACCCGAACAGGTGCGGTAGGACCGAGCCCAGCAGGTAGCCGCCGCCCGCCGACAGCGCGCCGACCACGACAATCTCCACGACGCTCCTGACTAGGTCCATGCTGGCCAGCTTTCCTTTGATGATCCCCACCAGCACCAGCGCGACGCACGTCAGGACCAGCGACACCGGCAATGCGACCGGGACCGCGAAGAAGAAGTAGGGCACAAGCGGGACGATGGAGCCGACCAGGTAGGACGCCGAGATCGTCAGCGCCTCGGGGACCTTGACAGTCTCGGGCTCGAGAGTCGCGATGCCAAGCTCCTTGCCGACCATCGCCTGCTGGTAGGCCTTCGGATACCGGCTGAGGGTCGACACCAGAAGGCGGGCGTCGTCGTACTCGACCCCGTCCGCCTGGTAGATCTGCACCAGCTCCTCGAACTCGTAGTCGGGCGCGGTCCGCATCTCGTCGAGCTCCCTGAGGATTTCTCGCTGCTGCACCTGGGCCTCGGCACGCCCCGAGATGAACTCGCCGGCACCCATGGATAGCGCGCCCGCGAACGCCTCCGCGATACCGGCCACGATGACCACACGCGAGTCGCCCACACCGCCCGCCACGCCGCTGACCACCCCGAGGGGGACGATCAGCCCGTCCAGCGAGCCGAACACGAGCTGACGTACGCGGCTCAGTCGGCCGATGCGTTCGCGCTCGGCCAGGATGTCGTGGCCTTCCTGCGGGCGCGTTGCCGACCCCGTCTGCTCCATCGTCAGCTGCTCATACGCCGGTCAGGATGAGCCGGCTGTGGGTGGTTGGAGAGATTCTCGATCGTCACGGGCTCCACCGGGTCGGCCAGCGGGAAGCCGAAGACGCGCCCGTAGAAGTAGAGCTCAGCCTCCAACGTGCGCTGGATCGTGCTGGCTCGGCGGAAGCCGTGCTGCTCGCCCGCGAACGCCAGGTAGGCGTAGGGCAAGCCCCGGTCGCGCAGCGCGCGCACCATCTCTTCGGCCTGCGACGGCGGTACGACACGGTCCTCCAGCCCCTGGAACAGTATCACGGGACACGACAGCCGGTCGGCAAAGTGGATCGGCGAGCGCGCGTAGTAGACGTCTCTGGCAGCCGGATACGGGCCGATGAGGCCGTCCAGGTAGCGCGACTCGAACTTGTGGGTATCGGTCGCCAGGGTCTCGCAGTCGGCCACGCCGTAGTAGCTGGCGCCGGCGCGGAAGCTGTCGCGGAAGACGAGAGCGCACAGGGTGGTGTACCCGCCGGCGCTGCCGCCGCGGATGGCCAGACGCCCTCCGTCCGCGTCCCCGCGCTCGACGAGGTACCTGGCCGCGTTGACGCAGTCGTCCACGTCGACGATGCCCCACTGCCCGTTGAGGCGGGCGCGGTAGGCGCGGCCGTAGCCGGTGCTGCCGCCGTAGTTCACGTCGGCCACGGCGAAGCCCCGCGTCGTCCAGTACTGGATCGCCACGCTCAGCTGGGCGCGGGTCATCGAGGTCGGGCCGCCGTGGCTCAGCACGAGCAGAGGCGGGCGGTCGCCCGGCGGCGGCTGGTAGTCGGCGTTGGCAGGTGGGTAGTAGATGGCGTGAGCGGCGAGCCCGTGCTCCGTCGGATACTCGATGGCCCGCGGGGCGGAGATGTAGCGCCGGTCGAGCGGCTGGGCGACGGAGCGCCGCAGCACGGTGACGGCCCCCGAGGCGACGTCCAGGACCACGGCGGAGGTCGCCTCGGTGGGGCTGCTGGCGATAAATCCCAGGCGCCCGTTGCTAGTGGACAGCCCGGGGGCGATTGCCGTGAACGGTAGGTCCAGTGGCTGCAGCCGGCCAGAACCGGGCGCCAGCAGACCGAGGTGGCTGAAGCCGCCCTGCACGTACGTCGTGGCGATCCGGCCGTCGCCGAGGAAGGCGTACGTCGACGTCCCGAACACCCATTGCGGCACGCCGAACTCGGCCTCCATGGGCGCCAGGGCGTGCGCCGAGCCGTCGTCCCCCAGCCGGTACAGGTTCCACCAGCCGGTCCGGTCCGAGACCATGTGGAGCCGGCCGGCCGGGTCGAACGCTGGCTGATAGACGGACTCCTCGGGCCCACCGGCTATGCGCCGCGGGTTGCTGACGCCCTCGGGGGAGAAGTCGGCCAGCCACAGCTCCGTCCCGTCCCACGGCATGCGCGGGTGGTCCCAGGCGAGCCACGCGAGCCGGCGCCCGTCCGGGCTGAGGGCGGGAGAGCTGAAGAAGTCGTGGCCGGCGACCAGAGTGCGCGGCGCCGCGGCGCCGTCCATGGGCAGGATGGCCAGCTCGTTGCGGGCCTCCGCCGCTTCGCTGTGCAGCTCCCGGACACAGACGAGCCAGGTCCCGTCGGGCGTGACGCAGCCATCGGCGTAGCGGGCGCCCGCGGGCAGCTCCGGTTCGGGCGTGATGGGGTAGGGCGCGCCGCCGCCGTCCTGGCGGTAGAGACGCTGGTCGTCGTAGTTCGCGAAGACTATGGTGGTGCCCGTGACGAGCCAGGCCCCGCCCCCGTACTCGTGCGCCCGGGTGCGGACGTTGAAGCCCGCCGGCGTGGCGTCTTCGGTGGCACCGTCGGGGGAGCGGCGCACGACGACGTACCGGCCGCCCTCGAGAGGGCGCCCCTCGAGCCAGAAGACGTCGTCGCCGACCAGAGCGAGGCCGGCCAGCGGCGTCTCGCCGCCGGCGACGGCCGCGGCGCTCAGCGGGGAGCGCCAGGAGCCGTAGGGAGCGACTGTGGGCGGCGGCATGGCGCTGCCCCCAATGGTACTCCGGGCACACTTGACAGCGGCCGGTACGGGGCGGCCATGATCTCTCGTGGCCACGACCCCTGCGCCCGGGACAGGTGCGCCAGCCGTCCTGGCTCTGGACGTGGGGACCTCCTCCTGTCGGGCCAGCCTGTACACGGTCCAGGGCGACCGCGTAGCCGACGTCAAGGCCGGCCAGGTCGGGTACGCGCCCCGGACCACGGCCGACGGTGGCGCGGAGCTCGACCCGGCCACCCTGTTCGACCAGCTGTGCGCCGCGATCGACCCCGTGGCGCTCGCCGCGGACGCCTACACAGTCGTCGCGGTTGCCACGTCGACGTTCTGGCACAGCCTCATGGGCATCGACGCGCGCGGCCGGCCGGTCACCCCCGTCTACCTGTGGATGGACGCGCGCAGTCGCGCCGACGCTGTCACCTTGCAAAGTCGGCTCGACCAGGACAGGGTCCACGGCCGCACCGGCTGTCTACTGCACTGGAGCTACTGGCCGGCCAAGCTGGTGTGGCTCAGGCGCGCTCGCCCGGAGCTGTTCGGCGCCGCCTACCGCTGGGTGTCGTTCGCGGAGTACGCCCAGCAGCGTCTCCTGGGCGGCGGCGGCGTGTCCGTCTCGATGGCGTCGGGCACGGGGCTGCTGGACCAGCACACCTGCGACTGGGATGACGAAGTCCTCGGCGCGGTCGGGGTCGCGCCCGAGCGGCTTGGCGCGCTCACCTCCCTGGAGCCTGTCGCATCCTCTCTGGCCGCCACGTTCAGCGAGCGCTGGCCGGCGCTGCGTGGCGTCCCGTGGCTGCCGGCCGTCGGCGACGGCGCTGCCAGCAATCTGGGGGCTGGCTGCGCGACCCGCGACCGCTTCGCCCTGATGATCGGCACCTCGGCGGCCGAGCGGGTCATCTGGCGCCCCGACACGGAGTTCACCATCCCCATGGAGACCTGGTGCTACCGCGTGGACCGGCAGCGGGTGGTCATGGGTGGCGCGATGAACGATGGCGGCAGCCTGGTCGAGTGGCTGGCGAGCAGCCTGCGCCTGCCCGCCCTGGACGAGGTCGAGAGCGCGGTGGCCAGGCTCGAGCCGGACGGGCACGGCCTGACCGTCCTGCCGCTGTGGGGCGGCGAGCGCAGCCCGGGCTGGGCGCCCGACGCCCGTGGCGCCATCGTCGGGCTCCGGCTGCACAGCGGGCCAGCCGACATCTTCCGAGCCGCCCTCGAGGCCGTGGCGCTGCGGTTCCGGATCGTCGACGCGGCGCTGCGCCAGGTCGTGCCGGAGGTCCGCGAGGTGGTCGCCACCGGCGGCGCTCTGCTGCATGCGCCGGTATGGCTCCAGATCATCGCCGACGTTCTGGGACGACCGGTGACCGCGTCTGGGGAGCTCCAGGCCTCGAGCCGTGGCGCCGCCCTGCTGGCCATGGAGTCGCTCGGGCGACTCGAGCAGCCGATAGAAGCCGTCGTCCCGAGCGCAACGCGGGTGTACACGCCCATCGCCGGGCACACCGAACGGTACGCGGCCGCCGCCGTGCGCCAGGCACACCTGTACGACCTGCTAATCGGGCAGGCACCGCCCGCCACGCGCACATAAGGTTCAAACAGAAAGAGAGCATCGGAAGGGAAGTGCCATGGCAAAAAACCTCGACGGACGTGCCGTCCTCATCACTGGAGCAGCCAGCGGCATTGGCGCCGCCAGCGCGCGGCGCCTGGCCGCGGACGGCGCTCACATCCTGCTCGCCGACCTCAATGGCGACGGCGCCGAGGCGCTGGCGCACGAGCTGGGGCAGAAAGCGATCCAGGTGGACGTGACCCGGAGCGAGGACATCGGCCGCATGATCAACGCCGCGTACCATGAGTGGGGACGGCTCGACGTCGTCTTCAACAACGCCGGCATCGGCCACGCCAAGCGGTTGCTTGACATCACGGAGGCTGATTGGGACCGCATGATGGAGGTCAATCTGCGGGCAGTGTTCTTCGTGCTGCAGGCCGCGGCCAAGCGCATGAGCCACCAGGAGCTCATGCCGGGCTCCGAGCTGCGCGGCAAGCTGATCCAGACGGCGTCGATCGCCGCCTACCGCGGGTCGTCACCGTTCCTCGGCCACTACGCGGCGTCGAAGGCCGCTGTCGTGAGCATCACCCGCACCGCCGCCCAGGCGTTGGCGCCGACCAAGATCACGTCGAACTGCGTCTGCCCCGGCGTCGTCGACACGCCGCTGTGGCAGAAGCTGGACGCCGACTGGGGCGAGATCGAGGGCTGGGAGCGAGGCGAAGCCTGGCGCCGCCGCGTCAGCGGTATCCCGCTGGGCCGGCCGCAGCACGTCGCCGACGTGGCCGGCGTGGTGGCGTTCCTGGCTGGCCCGGATGCCGACTACATGACCGGCCAGGCAATCAACGTCGACGGCGGCCTGGTCATGGGCAACTGAGCGCCTGAGCGAAGGAATCGCGAGCGCTGAAGCGCTGAAGCGCTGAAAGGAGCATGCATGCGCGTCACAAACGTGCGTCTCTTCGAGCTGACAGGTGTCATGCAGCACGACGGCCCCTTCTGGGAGGATCGGCTGGCTCGACCGGTGGACGTCTACCCCGAGCACTACGGCGAGACGTTCGCCGGCTGGGCGCACGACCAGCGCTCCGAGGGCTACCGCGTCGCCGCGTGGTTCCTCGAGATCGAGACCGACGCGGGGCTGACCGGCCTGGGCGGGCCGGCGACCCGCGACTGGGCCGAGGTGATAGCGCGCGAGCTGCGGCCGTTCATCGTCGGCCAGGACCCGCTCGCCAGCGAGCGGATCTGGGACTCCATGTACCGGTTCGCCATCCACGGCCGCAAGGGCGTCGTCATGCAAGCGATCAGCGTCGTCGACTGCGCCCTGTGGGACCTGAAGGGCAAGTGGGCCGGCGCCCCCGTGCACCAGCTGCTCGGCGGCCCGACGCGGACCGAGCTGCCGGTGTACGCCAGCATGCTGGGCTTCTCGGTCGACCCGGAGCGGGCCTACCAGCGCGCCCAGGACTTCCACCAGCAGGGGTACCGGGCCCAGAAGTGGTTCTTCCGCCACAGCCCGCCGGCCGGCCGCGACGGCATGCGCAAGAACGTGGACATGGTCCGCTCGGTGCGCGAGGCGGTCGGCGAGGACGACGACGTGATGCTCGACTGCTGGTCCAGCTGGAACGTCCCGTACACCATCGAGATGGCCGACCTGCTGGAGGATCTGCGGCCGCGCTGGCTCGAGGAGCCGGTCCTGGCGGACATGGTGGCCAGCTGCGCCGAGATCCGCCGCTCCATCCGCATCCCGGTGGCGACCGGCGAGCACGAGTACACCCGCTGGGGGATCAAGGGCCTGCTGGACGCCGAGGCGGCCGACGTCATCCAGGCCGACACCTACTGGGCCGGCGGCATCAGCGAGATGCTGAAGATCGGCGCGCTGTGCTCGGCCTACGACCGGGTGGTGATCCCGCACGGGCACTCGGTGCCGGCGAACGTCCAGCTGATCGCGTCCCAGCCGGCCTGGTCGTTCCCGCTGGTGGAGTACCTGGTGAAGTGGAACGCCATCCACCAGTTCTTCTTCAAGAACCCGGTGGTCCCGAAGAACGGCATGATCACCGTGCCCACGGCGCCGGGCATGGGCATGGAGATCGACGAGGCCAAAGTGACCGAGCGGCACGACATGGCGCTGCCCGACGAGCCGTCAGTCTCGGCCCGGTAAAGCCGAAGACGCGCCTCCCTGGTAGACGGAGGACGCGGGAGGAGAAGGGTGATGGCCACGAGCCGAGCGGTCGTGCTGGACAAGCCACTGGGGACGTTCACCATGGCGGAGTTCCGCCTGCCTGAGCCGGAGCCGGACACGGTGCTGCTGCGCATGGAGCTCTCCGGCTGCTGCGCCACGGACGCGCACACCTACCTGGGGCAGTGGCAAGAGACGTTCCCGATCATCCTCGGCCACGAGAACGTCGGGGTCGTCGAGGCCCTCGGTCCGGGCGGCCAGCAGGACTTCCTCGGCCGCGAGCTGAGAGTTGGCGACCGCGTGTTCGCGCGCCCGGTATGGTGCGGGCAGTGCTACGAATGCCGCGCGCTGCGGCTGACGCGGCGCTGCCGCAACCGCGCCGCTGGCTTCGGCGGTGCCCGGGTGGATGGGGTGCGGCCTTTCAGCGGCGGCTACGGCGAGCACCTGTACCTGAACGCCCCGATGACCACTTTCATGTTGAAGATGGACGTCCCGGCCTCGGTCGCGGTGCTGTCCGAGCCACTCGGTGTGGCCGCCACGGCAGTGCGCCGCGCCCAGCCGAAGCTGGGCGATACGGTGGTCGTCCAGGGCAGCGGCGCCATCGGCCTGCTCACCCTGGGCCTGGCCAAGCTGGCCGGCGCCACCCGGGCCATCGTGGTCGGCGCGCCACGCGAGCGCCTCGAGGTGGCCCGCGCCTTCGGCGCCGACGTGGCGATCAACATCGACGAGGTGCGCAGCCCCGAGGACCGCACCCGCGCCGTCCTGGCGGAGACGCCAGGCGGCATCGGCGCCGACGTGGTGTACGGCTGCGTCGGCCTGGCGCCCGCCTGGATCGAGGGCATCTCGTACCTCCGCGACGGTGGCGGCCGCTTCATCGAGGTTGGCCTGGCCAGCGATACCGGCGACGTCACCTTCAACCCGTGCACGCAGCTCGTCGCCAAGAACGCCACGTTCATCGGCGCCCTCGGCCTGGAAACGCTCCACGACGCGGTCGTCGCCGGTCGCGTCATGGAGAAGGGGGCGCTGCCTCTCGACCGGGTCGTCTCCCACCAGCTGCCGCTGGAGCGGGTGGGAGACGCGATCGCGGCGCTGAACTCGGACTACCGCGTCGACGGCCGGACCGCCCTGAAGATCTCGATCGCCGCGAACGGACCTGTCGACTAACTAACCTCCCGGAGGCCCGCGTGGCGGCGTCAGTGCTCCGGGTCGGTCGGCTCCGCCGGCGGCAGCAGGCCCAGGCGGCGCACGAGTCCAACCGGGTTCCAGCTGGTCCAGCTCTCGAGGATGTGGCCGTCGGCCAGCCTGATGAGCGTCGTCCCGCTGAGACTGCCTGGTCCCGTCGCGCGGGCGGTCCAGGCGAGCTCGACCAGGTTTCCGTCGCTCACCAGCTCGTCGACGCTGACCTGGAGATCGGGGAACGCGGAGCGGCACAGCGCGACGCCAAGCTTGATCGCCTCCGGGCCGCTGACGACGTCTGTGATGATGCCACCGTGGTTGGCGTAACAGGGGGCGAAGAGCTCGTCCGCCAGCTCGACGTTGGAACCGTTCCAGATCTCGTCGACCACGCGGCGGAGGAGGGCCGCATTACTCTTCTCCGCGGCGCTCGCGCTGGCGCCCACGGGGGACGCCGTCGGAGTGCGGTCGGCGTGTGCGCGCCGGCCGTCGCCGCACCACCGGGCCCGGATGCCCTGGCCCCATTGGCGACTGCTCAGTCTCGTCATATCGCGCCCGCCTCCTGCCACTCCCGGCTTAGTCGAGTCCCAGCGCTCCAGGACCAGCATGACAGATGGGCTCGTGGCCGTCATGAACTTCTGTCATGAGGACGCGTGGCGCCTACGCGCGTGGCACGCTGCCCAGCTCCGGCATGGCAGCCAGCTGGTCGTACAGGCTCTTGTTGATGACGACCTTGCGCTCGGGCAGGCCGCGGCGCGCCACCTGCAGCGCGATCTGAGCTACCCGCTTGCGGTGCAGCAGGTCGCCCTCCTCGGAGTAGCTCGACACGTGCGGGGCGAGCAGGACGTTGTCCATCGTCAGCAGCGGGCTGTCGGCCGGGAGCGGCTCTGTCTCGAAGACGTCGAGCGCCGCGCCCGCTATACGAGACTCCTGGAGCGCCGCGATGAGCGCCGGCTCGTCGACCACCGGGCCACGCGACGTGTTCACCAGCAAGGCGCCGGGCTTCATGGAGCGGATCCGCTCGGCGCTGATCAGCCCACGCGTCTCGGGCGCCAGGAACACGTGGAGCGACACGATGTCGGACTCCGCGAGCAGCGTCTCCAGGCTACAGAGGGCGACCCCCATGCGGATGGCGGCGTCGGGCGCGACGTAGGGGTCGTAGGCGAGCATGCGCAGCCCGAAGGGACGGGCGCGCTCGGCGACGAGGCGGGCGATCGTGCCGAAGCCAACCAGCCCGAGCGTCTGGGTCGAGATGCGGTGGATCGGGCGCGCGGCGAAGCGACCGAGGCGATCGGTCGCCCACGTTCCGCCGCGCACGTACCTGTCGTTGGCCAGGAGCTTGCGATTGCAGGCGAGAATGAAGGCCATGGTCTGGTTGGCAACCTCCTCGACGAACGTGTCGGGGATGTTGGCCACCAGGATGCCCTGCTCGGTGGCGGCAGCGACGTCGATGTCGTCGTAGCCGACGTATGGGCGCAGGACCAGACGGGTGCGGCGCAGCGCGGGGAAGACGTCAGCGGGTAGCGGCCCACTTCCCACCACGACATCGGCCTCGCCAACGGCGCCGGCAACGGCGCCGTCCTCGCCCCGCAGCGGGACGTACTCGGGGGTGAAGCCCGACTCGCTCAAGGCGCGCGCGGTCTCGTCGTTGGGGTCTGGCTTACGTCCCACGTAGACCACGCGGCCCACGCGACTCCACTGGTCTGGCTGCCACCGGCTCATATCCGCCACGGACGGTCCTCCACTTGCTGACGTTCGCGTTCGAGAGCAGAGGTAGGAAAGAAAGCGAGCGGGGTGCTCTCGAGCCTGAGTCCTGAGTCAGGATAGCGTGCTATGCTCGCCCCCGTTCAAGCGCTGGATGCTGAAGCTCGGAAGCCTGCTCCTGCTCCTGGTCAGCCTGGCCGTGGCGATGGCGGTGGTCGAGGGCGGCCTGCGGTTCTACGCCGAGCGGCGCGCCGCGACCTTCGTCGGCTCGCCTGTCCCGGCCGAGGACGTGGACCCCGACCCGCTGCTGGTGGCCTGGTTCAGACCGAGCTACCACGCCGCGAACGGCCACGTCTACGACAGGTACGGCTTCCGGCTCAACGGCGCGCCGCGGGCGGACCCGGGCCCCAGGCCGGTCGTCATGCTCGGCGGCTCCACGGCCTACAGCTGGGGCGCCGACGACGACCAGACCATCGAGGCCTACCTGGAGCAGAGCCTGCGCCGTGGGCCACGGCCTGGCCCGAGCGTCGTCAACGCCGGCTACCCTGGCTTCACCACGCTCGACACGCTGCTCGTGTACCAGTCCAAGGTGTCAGCGCTACGGCCCGGCACCGTGATCGTCCTGGCCGGCTTGAACGACCTCTACTACGCCGTCGATTGGAGCCCGAACCCCAGCCAGCGCCTGAACTGGGCCAACCACGTGTACGAGCTCGCGCTGCGGGCCCGCCATGACCCGTCGCTGCGCCCCGTGGTCGACGCTGTCGACCGCATCGCGCTGCGGGACTGCTTCACCTGCTACGCCCTCGGCTCAGCCTTCTCGCAGCTGTACGAACGCACCCAGCTCACCCCGGCCCTGGGGGCGGCGTTGGTCCTCGGGCTGCAGCCCATGGCCGCGCCGAACGACCGGGCGATGCAGCTCACCGCCTGGTCCATTGGCGACCTGGCCCGGCGGGTGCGGGCCGACGGCGGCTGCCTGGTGGTCGCCTGGCAGCCCATGGCCGGTGTGCCCGACGGCGCCCATTCCGAGGGTGAGCGGCGCGCCGTGGCCCAGGTCTCTCAGAAAGCGCCAAGCTGGGGCACGGTCGCGCCCCAGATGTTCGCGCGGCTGCGCGCCGACACCGCGCCCGTCTTCGCCAGCGGTTCGGCCGTCGAGGCGGACCTCACGCACCTGTTCGACGACGTCGAGGAGACGGTGTTCGTGGACGACGGCGCGCACTACTCCCCGCGAGGCAACCGCATGATCGCCGATGCCCTGTCGAAGGTGGCCGCTTCCCCCGGCTGCGCCCCCTGAGCCGGCGCGCCCCATGACCGTGCGGCTGAGCGCGCCGACCACCGCCCGGACCGTCGGCGGGACCGCCCGCGCCGCTACCGCCTCGTGGCTGCGCGCCGCCGCCGTCGCGCTGCCACTGCTGCTGGGCATCGCCGCCAAGGCGCCCGAGATCGTCCTGCCCCTCGGGCCGGACCAGGGGACCTACAGCTACGTCGCCGAGCGCCTCCTGGCCGGTGGCCAGCCGTACGTCGACGCCTTCGACAACAAGCCGCCGGGCACGTACGTCGCGCACGCCGCCGTCCTGGCCCTCGTACCAGCCGGCGCCCGCTGGCAGCGCTCCTGCCTCCCCGGCGGCCTGTTCCAGCCGTGCGGTTACCTGGCCCTCCAGGTGGTCGACGTCCTGGGGACGGCGGCGACCGTGCTGCTGCTGTTCGCCGTCGCCCGACGGCTGGCCGAGAGCGACCGGGTCGCCGTCGCCGCCGCCTCGGTCGCGGCCGTCTTCCTGAACCTCAGCCAGCTGTCGAAGGAAGGCAGCACGCCTGAGAAGCAGCTGCTGCTGCCGATGGTCCTGGCATACCTCGCCACGCTGCGCTGGCTGGACGGGCGCCGGCCTGGCTGGCTCATCCTGGCCGGTGTGGGCGCCGGCGTGGCGTTCCTGTTCAAGCAGACAGCGGTGTCCATTCCCCTGGCGCTGGCGGCCTGGGCGCTGTGGACGACAGGCGGCGGCGACCGTCGAGCGGCTGTCCTCCGGGCGCGCGGGGCGGCGCTGCTCTTCGCCGGTGGGGCCGCGCTGCCGATTGCCGTGGCGTGCGCCTACCTGGCCGCGCGTGGTGCGCTGGGCGCGTTCTGGGAAGCGGCCTTCGTCTACAACGTCGGACAAGCCGGGTCCAGCGTCGGCGCGATCCCGTACGCGTTCCTGCGCGGCGCCTGGCAGGTGTTCAACGAGTCGTCTGCCCTGCTCTGGCTGCTGGCGTGCGGCGGTGGGCTGCGCCTGCTGGGGGAGCGCAGCCCGCGCACCCGCCTCGCGCTCTGCTGGGCTGTCGCTGATCTGGCGAGCCTGTTCCTCGGGGGCACCAAGTTTGCGCAGGTGTCCTTCGTCCAGCTGGTGCCGTCGTTCGCCATCCTGGCTGCTCTGGCGCTCGAGACGGCCTGGGCGGCGACCCGTGGGGCGCCGCTGGCTCGGCTGTTCGTCGCCCTCACGCTGGCCACTGTGTTCGCCCTGTCGACGTCGCTCCAGGTACACGTCGCGCTCCGGGCGTGGAACGACCGCCTGCCGGGTCGGGCGGTGCCGCCGGCGGAGGAGGTAGTGGCCCAGCGCCTGGTGCCACTCAGCGGGCCCCTGTACGTGTGGGGTGACGCCTCGCAGCTGTACCTGCTGACCGGTGAGGGATCGCCAAGCCGCTTCTTCCAGGTGTACCCACTGAGTCAGTTCTTCACCCGCGGGACGGGCTACCTGGCCCGCCGGGCCGAGCTTGTCCGCGCGCTCGAGGGCGAGCCGCCCGCCGCCATCGCCATCGACCCTGCCACCGCCCGGGACGACCCCGATGGCACACGCGCTCTGGCCATCAGGACGTTTCCGGAGCTGGAGTCCCTGCTGGCAAGCGACTACCGTCCGCTCGATGGTTTGCCGGGCGGCTGGCGCGCGTACGTCCATCGCTGACGGCTGAGTGGCTGATTGGCTGATTGACGGCCCGTGGCGGCGGCCCGCATAGTTGGCCTGACGCCGGAGCGCCACGCCTCCGGCGTGAAGAGAACTGTGCTGCGAACCCAGGTATCGTCCCGAACCGGCCGGCTGCGCTCGCCGCTGCCGCTGCTTGTTGGCGGGGTCATGCTGGCGCTGGTGTTGATCCTGTTCGCCCAGTACGTGCGCGACAGCCGCGTCGAGCCTCCCCTGGCGACTACCTTGAGCGAGCGCGAAGCGCTGACCACTGTCGCCGAGAAGATGCGTACCGGCGAGGCTGGCCGGCGGGTGATGAACGAGGGCAGCGCCAGATTCGAAGACGGCGCCTGGCGCATCGTCGTGGGCGACGCCCAGTTCCACTTCAGCGCCCGCAACCGCATAGTGGTCGCCGACAACGACGCCGCGACGGTCCTGGAGTTCGGCGGCGGCTAAGCGCGTAGCGCGAACCAAGGCAAGGCCCTGAACAAGCAGGTGGAGCTCAGATGAGCAGAATGGAGCAAGATTTGAGCCCCATGACCACCTGCTCAGGGCGCGGCCTGAGCTTCGGGATGAGGAAACTTCATGACAGCCGGCGTTCGGGGCTGTCACGCTGACCGCGTATGGTGCAACAGACGGGCGTCGGGCGCGGCGGAGACCCGGATCCAGCGGGCGCTCTCGAGGGTGGGCCTCCGGAATCTCCTTCACCAGCGACCGACGCGCTGCTCGACCCGGCCGCGCTGAGCGAGATCCGGCGCCTCCAGCTGCCCGGTGAGCCGGATGTCGTGGCCACCGTGATCGCGATGTTCGCCGAGGAGTGCCCCCGTCAGCTGCAATGCCTGGGCGCGGCCATCGCCCGCCGGGACCCGGTGGCCCTGCGGGCGGCGGCCCACAACTTCAAGGGCAGCGCCGCGGCCGTTGGCGCCGGGCACGTCCGCGTCCTCTGCCAGCAGATGGAGGACATCGGCACGGCCGGCACCGTCGTCGGCGCGGCCGACCTGGCCGCGGCCCTGGCGGAGGCCACCGAGAGCACTTGCACGGCGTTGGCGACGCTCATCGCGCCAGGTGAGCTGACATGAGGGTGCTGATCGCGGAGGACAACGCCCTGGAACGCCAGACCCTGCAATGGGCCATCCAGCGTCTGGGGCACGAGTGCGTGGTGGCGGCCGACGGGGTGGAAGCCTGGCAGCTGTACCAGGCTCAGGAGGCGGACGTCGTCATCAGCGACTGGCTGATGCCCGGCATGGACGGACGTGAGCTGTGCGCGGCCATTCGTGAGCGCGGTGCGGCCACGCGCTACACGTACTTCCTGTTCCTCACCGGGCTGGCGGACAAGGCGAAGGTCATCCAGGCGATGCGCGGCGGTGCCGACGACTACCTGGTGAAGCCGTTGAACCTGGACGACCTGGCGGCGCGCCTGCTGGCTGCGGCGCGGGTGAAGTGGCTCGAGGAGCGCCACAAGCAGCCGCACCAGCCCGCCGGCCAAACGCCGCGCGGCTGAGCGGGCGGCGCGCGGCCGGGAGCGCGCTACAGCAACATCCGAGGCAGATCGGCGACGCTCGGCAGGACGTGCTCCGGCGGCTGCGGGCACTCGTCGGCGGCGGCGGCGACGCCGGTCAGGACCAGCAGCGCGTCCATCCCGGCAGCGTGGGCCCCGCCGACGTCGGCCTCCGGGTTGTCGCCCACGTACAGGCAATCGGCCACGTCCCGTCCGGTGCTGGCGGCCGCCTGGAGCAGCAGGGTCACCGACGGCTTGCCGACGACGACGTCCGGGCCGCGGGCCACCGCCCGCTCCAGGCCAGCCACCCACACGCCGGCGCCGGGGATCAGGCCGCCGTCGGGGCCGACGTACATGCGGTCGGCGTTGACCGCGACGAAGCGGGCGCCGCCGAGCAGGGCGCGCATCGCGGCGGTGAGCCAGTCGAACGTGGCGCCGCGATTGTTGCCGACGACGACGTAGTCGGCGGTGTCCCCTTCGACCGGGACCAGGCCGACGGCCTCGACCTCGGCTCGCAGCCCGGGGCTGCCGAAGACGTGCACTGTCGCGCCGGGCCGCTCGCGGGCGATGAGTCGGGCCGTCGCCGACAGGGCCGAGAAGACGTCCTCGTCGGCCAGCGGCAAGCCGAGGCTGCGGAAGCGGTCGGCGATCTCACGGCGGCCGAGCGAGGAGTTGTTGGTCACCGCCAGCACGGCGCGGCCGCGCTGCTTGAGCGTGCGCACGGCCTCGGCCGCCCCGGGCACCGCGCGCTCGGGGTACAGCAGGGTGCCGTCGACGTCGAACAGGTACGCCGGGTAGGCGCCGACCGCATGGCGAGGACGCATCAGCCGCCGACGGGCCCGGCGCGTGTGTTCGTGTTCACCAGGCGATGGTACCGAGACCCGCTCGGCGCACGTACGCGTCGCTCGTACCGGCTTAGAATGCCGCCGTGCCGGTCAAGGTGCTCACCGTGTTCGGGACCAGGCCCGAGGCGGTCAAGCTGGCGCCTGTCCTCCTCGATCTTGCCGGACGCTCGGACGCCATCGTCAGCCGCGTCTGCGTGACCGCCCAGCACCGCGACATGCTGGACCAGGTCCTGCGCGACTTCGCCATTCGGCCAGACTACGACCTGGACGTGATGGCCGAGAACCAGACGCCGACCGGGGTAGCCGCCGCCGTTCTGGCGCGCCTGGAGCCCATCCTGCTGTCCGAGAGGCCAGATTGGGTGCTGGTGCAGGGGGACACCACAACCGTCGCCGCGGCTGCCCTGGCCGCCTTCTACGCCCGCGTGCGGGTTGGGCACGTGGAGGCCGGACTCCGGACCGACGACAAGTGGCAGCCCTTCCCGGAGGAGATCAATCGCCGCGTGGCCGGCGTCATCGCCGACGCCCACTTCGCCCCGACCGAGCGCGCCCGGACAAACTTGCTCAGCGAGAACGTGCCCGCCGACCGCGTCATCGTCACTGGCAACACCGGCATCGACGCGCTCCGCTGGGTCGCGGCACAGCCGACGCCCGAGCCGGTGCGCCAGCTGTTCCATGCGCTGGGCCTTCCCGACGCCACTGACGGCAAGGCCGTCGTCCTCGTCACCGCCCACCGACGGGAGAACTTCGGCCAGCCGCTCGAACAGGTCTGCCTGGCGCTGCGCGACCTGGCGCTCCAGTACGCCGGGCGCATACAGCTGGTGTACCCCGTGCACCGGAATCCGAACGTCTGGGAGCCGGTGCACCGACTGCTCGGCGGGGTCCCGGGGATCAGCCTCGTGCCACCGCTGGACTACGTGCCCAACCTGCACCTGATGCGGCGAGCGCACCTGGTGTTGACCGACTCCGGTGGCATCCAGGAGGAGGCGGCCGGCCTGGGCATTCCGGCGCTCGTGCTCCGTGAGGTGACCGAGCGCCCAGAAGGCGTCGCGACCGGCGCGCTGCGTCTCGTGGGCACCGACCGCGCCCGCATCGTGGCCGAGGCGGCGCGGCTGCTCGACGACCCGGTGGAGCACCGCCGCATGGCGGCTGCCACGAACCCGTTCGGGGACGGACACGCCGCGGAGCGTATCGCCGCGGCGCTGCTGCGCGAGCCGGTCGTGCAGTTCCAGGCGGGTGGCACGTAGCATGCTGGGCGCCACCCACGTGAAAGGGCACCAATGAAAGGTATTCTCCGCTTCGCCCTCGTCTCGCTGCTGGCGATGCTGGTCGCGCCGCAGCTGAAGCGCGTCTTCGACCGGTTAGCCGAGCAGGTCCCCGCCGAGGGGTTCTGGCGCGACTTCCTGAACGAGCTGAGCGGCAAGCAGGCGAGCACCATCGTGAGGTCGCTGGGCAACGCCGTCGGCGACCTTGTCCTGGGCGGCTGAGGCGTCGCACCGCGTCGCCCCGGTCCGCAGCCCGTCGAGCAGGAGCTCGGCAAACGCGTCGGCGATCTCGCGCGGTCCGAGCCGCCCGTTTGGCCGGTACCACTGGCAGACCCAGCTGCACATGCCCAGGATGCCGAGCGTCGCGAGGCGCACGTCCGGCACGTGGAACTCGTCCAGGCGGACGCCGCGGCTCACGATCTCGCCGACCAGCGCCGCGCACCGCTCGCGCTGGGCGCGCACCGTGGCCAACGACTCGCCGCTGAGCGCCCGCCACTCGTGGAAGTACACCGTCAGGGCGTCCAGGTTGTCGGTGACGGCCGCGACGTGCGCCCGAATCACTGCGCGCAGCTGGGCCGAGGGACAAGCGCTGGTATCGGCGGCGATCCGTTCGAGGTCGGCAAGAAGCGACCCCAGGGCTCTTTCGAACACCCGCGCCAGCAGGTCCTCCTTGCCAGCGATGTAGTGGTACAGGCTGCCCTTGTAGAGGCCGACCGCCTCGGCGATGTCCTGCATCGACGTCGCGTGGTACCCCTGCTCGCGAAACAGGCGCAGGGCTGCCCGGTACACCTGCTCCTCGCGCGGGCGGGTCACGCGGCCGGCAGGCGCGCGGCGCGCCAGGCGCGGATCACCGCCAGCGACTCGCGGTCGCCGCGACGAATCTGGCGGCCGTTCGTGTCGCACACGTCGACGGTGCGGCGCACGAACCGCTCGGCCAGCGGTCGTCGCTCCGGCCAGCGCGCGGCCTGCGCCGCCAGCAGGCGAGCGATGTGCAGGTGCGCCAGCATCCGCACGAGGCGCTCCGCCGACAGCAGCAGGTACTCGCCGTCGGTGTCGGCCAGCTCGGCTTCGCCTCGGAGCACCGCGGCCGCCCGCTTCGGGCCAAGCTCGCGTGCCAGGTCCCAGAGCAGCCAGTTGACAGCCCGACTGCACTCGCGCACGGCGTGCCGGTAGCCGCTGCCGAGTGGGCCACCGATGCGCGCGCCAGCCAGGGCGGGGCTGAAGCCACCGGGGGTGAGCAGCACCTGCGGCCGGCGCATGACGGTCTTCAGTAGGTCTTTGACCGCCATCAGGGCCTGGATCTGGCTTGTGCCTTCGTAGATCGGCAGGATGAGGCTGTCCCGCAGAAAACGCTCGGCCTCGTACTCCCTGACGACCCCGTAGCCACCGAAGACCTGCATCCCGGTGCGGGCGACCCGAATCGCCTCCTCGGCGCCGTAGTACTTCACCAGCGGGGTGAGGTCGCGCAGGTAGCGGCCCAGCCGTCGGACCCGCGTCTCGAGCGCGACACGGCCCGGGTCGACCTCGGGCAGCGTGCGCAGGCGGCCGCGCAGGCCCTGGACGAGGTCGTAGGCGACAGCGGCCTCCGTCCAGAGCGCCCGGAGACCGGCCACCGTGGTGTCCATGTCGAGCAGCATGTCCGCCACCAGCGGGTGCTCGCGGATCGGCTTGCCCATCTGGACCCGCTGGGCGGCGTAGTCGCTGGCCGCCGCCAGCGCTGCTTGGGCCACGCCGCACGCCTGGATGCCCACCGCCAGGCGCGCCTCGTTCATGAAGCTGGTGATCTGGCTCCAGCCCTGGCCGGGCGAGCCGAGGATCTCGGCGTGGCTGTCGGCGAACGACAGGGCGCACGTCGGCGAGCCGGTGATACAGACCTTGTCCTCGGCGCGCTCGACGGCGTAGTTGTCCCGCTCGCCGCCGGCCGCGTCAGGCAGGCAGCGCGGCACGATGAACAGGCCGAGGCCGTTCAGACCGCGCGAGCCAGGCACGGCGCGGGCCAGGACCAGGCCGACGGCGCCGTTGCCACTCGAGATGAACTGCTTGCGACCCGAAATGCGCCAGGTCCCGTCCGGCCGGCACGTCGCGGTGGTCGACAGGTTGCCCACGTCAGAGCCGGCCTCGGGCTCCGTCATGGCGACCCAGCCGATGATTTCGCCACGGGCGAGTCGCGGGACCCACTGGCGCCGCTGCTGGTCCGAGCCGAAGCGGGCGATCATCGCCGCCGGGCTGGTGTAGAAGGCGTACTGCACCATCGCGGCCGAGTCGGCGCGGGCCAGGGCTTCGAACACGGCGGCGTGCACCACGAACGGCAGGCCCTCGCCGCCGTACTCGCGGGGCAGGCCGAGGCCAACCAGGCCAAGCGCGGCGAGGCCGGCCATGTTGGCAGCCATCGGTGGCGAGACGGTGATGTCGCCCGTGTGCGGGGTGCCCAGGCGGTCCACCTCGGCGGCGCGGCCGGCCACCTCCTTGCCCACGTACTCCCCGGCCAGGGCCAGAACCTCGCGCCACGTGCTCGCCGTCTCGCCTGGCGCTGCGCTGTCGGCCGGGTCGGCAAAGAGTGGCACGAGGCGGTCCCAGTCGATCGCCTTTTCGTAGTAGAAGGCGAGATCCCGGTTGGCGCTGTAGTAGTTCTCAGTCCTCACCGCGGGCTTCCTCCCGGCGCCGGAATTGACGGCGTGCTGGTGCCGTAAAAGGCGCCACGCTCGGCCAGGAGCGCGGGCGGCTGGTACCGCCGACCGTGCTCGGCGGCCAGGCGGTCCAGCCGATCCGCGAGGCGCTCCACCCCCACCGCGTCGGCGTAGTGGAACGGCCCACCGTGGAATGGCGGGAAGCCGACGCCGAGGACCGCGCCGAGATCGCCGTCGGTCGGGGAGCGCAGCACGCCCTCTTCCAGGCACCGCACCGCTTCCACCACGAACAGGAGCACCAGGCGCTCCTGGATTGCCTCGTCGGAGAACGAGCGGGGCGCCGGATGCCCCAGCAGCCGCTCGACGTCAGGATTGGGGACCCGGGCGGGTCGACGCGAAAACGGGGCCAGCGGCCCCGGCAGCGACGCCAGCGGCCCACCGCGGGGCCACAGGTAGAAACCGCGGCCGCTGCGCCGCCCCGTCGCGCCAGTGCCCACCAGATCGGCGACCACCGTGGCGGCCGGCAGCCGCTCACCGAAGGCCCGACCCAGCGTCTCGCCGGCGTGCCGCGCCACCTCCAGGCCGACCTCGTCGTACAGGACGAACGGACCAACCGGGAAACCGAACGCCGTGAGCGCCCGGTCGACCGCCCGCATGTCGGCTCCCTCGCCGAGCACAAGGGCTGCCTCGTTCATCATCACGCCGAGCACCCGCGAGGTGTAGAAGCCCGGCCCGTCGCCGACCACTATCGGCGTCTTGCCGAGCCGCGTGCCGGTCGCCACGGCGGTGGCCACCGCCCAATCCGCCGACTCCTCGCCGCGAATGACTTCGAGCAGCGGCATGCGCTGGGCGGGCGAGAAGAAGTGCATGCCGACGACGCGCTCGGGGTGCCGGGCGGCCGACGCCAGGTCGCGTATAGGCAGGGCCGAGGTGTTGGAGGCGATGACGGCGTCGGGCCGCAGCACCGCTTCCAGCTCGCCGATGACGCCGCGCTTCGTGTCGCGATCCTCGAAGACGGCTTCGATGACGAGGTCGACGCTGCCAAAGCCGGCGTAGTCGGTCCCACCGGACACGCGCTGCATTAGCTCGCGCGCCTGGCGCGGGGTGAAGCGCCGCCGGGCCACACCCTCGTCGGCAAGCCGACGAACAGTCGCCAGACCACGGGCGACGGCCGCTGGCTCGACGTCGCGGATCCGGACCGGGAGCGTCGCGGTGGCGGCGACTTCGGCGATCGCGGCGCCCATGAAGCCGGCGCCGACCACGCCAACACGGGCGACCGGCTTGGCTTGGACGGCGCGGTCGGCGACGCCGGAGTCCCGCTTCTGGCGGGCGGTCGCCAGGAACAGCCAGATGAGGTTGCGCGCGGTTGCGCCCGCGGCCAGCTCGCCGAAGGCGCGGGCCTCCATTTCGAGACCCGCTGCCAGGCCCTGCTCCAGGCCGACCTCGATGGCGTCCAGGGCCCTCGCCGGCGCCGGGTAGTGGCCCCGGGTGCGGCGGAGCATCGCCTGGCGCGCCTGGCGGTACATGAGGCGACGCCCCGACGGCGTCTCTTCGGCAAGGTCGAGGGCCGTCTGGAGCGACGGGCGCAGAGTTAGTTGCCGATCCAACGGCCGCTTCCCTTTCGCCGCCCAGGCGCGGGCCGCCTGCTCCAGCACGAGCGGGTGGACAACCTCGTCGACGAGCCCGGCGCGCAGCGCCCGGCGTGCGTTCAAGCGCCGACCGGACAGGATCAGGCCCAGCGCTCGCGGCAGACCCACCAGGCGCGGCAGCCGCTGCGTGCCACCACCAGCCGGCAGCAGGCCGAGGCTCACCTCCGGCTGTCCCAGCGAGACGCTGGGCGCCTCGGCGGCCACCCGGTAGTCGCACCCCAGGGCAACCTCGAGGCCGCCGCCGAGAGCCGGCCCGCCGATGGCCGCGACCGTCGTCCAGGGCAGCCAGGCCAGCTCGTCGCACACCGCCTGGAAGCGGCGGCTGGTGGCCTCGAGCTCGGCGACACTGGGCGATTCCAGCACCAGCTTGAGATCGGCGCCCGCGATCCACTGGTCGGGCTTCGCGCTCACCAGGATGACGCCGCGCAGGTCGTCCTGCGACCGTGCGGCGCGCACCGCTTCGCCCAGCGCTTCGATCAGCTCGGGGTTCAGCGCGTTGATCGGGTCGTCCGGTCGAGCGATGACGATGCGCCCAACCCCGTCGCCGGCCGCCGGCGGCTCGAACCAGGCGCTGCTCACGGCCGCTCCAGCACGATGGCGCAGCCGACGCCACCAGCGGCGCAGACGGACACCAGGCCGAGGCCCGCCGACTGTCGCTCCATCTCGTTGGCGAGGCTGGTGACGCAGCGCGCCCCGGTCGCGCCAAACGGGTGGCCAAGGGCGATAGAGCCGCCGCGGCTGTTCATGGTCGCCGGGTCGATCGCCCCGACCGGCTCTGAGCGACCGAGCTCCTCGGCAGCGAAGGCTGGCGACTCCAGCTTCTGTAGCGTGGACAGCACCTGACTCGCGAAGGCCTCGTGCATCTCGACGAGGTCGACGTCCGCCAGGGTCAGCCCGGCGCGGTCCAGGGCAAGCGGGATAGCGTACGCCGGGCCGATGAGGAGCTGCTCTGAGGGGTCCACGGCCCAATAGGCGTAGGAACGCACCAACGCTTTGGGGGTGTACCCGAGCGCCTGCGCTTTGTCGCTGGACATGATCAGCACGCTGGCGGCGCCGTCGGTGAGCGGGCTGGCATTGCCGGCGGTCACCGTGCCGTAGCGGCGGTCGAAAACCGGCCTGAGGGCGGCCAGCTTCTCCAGGGTGGTGTCGCGCCGGATGTGGTTGTCGGTGAGGACGGCCCGGCCGCCGTCGTTCGCCAGGTAGACCGGCACGACCTCGTCCTTCAGCCGCCCGTCGTCCCAGGCGGCGGCCGCCTTCTGGTGGCTGCGCAGAGCCCAGGCGTCCTGGGCGCCGCGCTCGATCCCGTTCTCCTTCGCCATGAGCTCGGCGCTCTGGCCCATGGTCAAGCCGGTGGAGGTCTCGGCGATGGCCGGCGCCACGGGCGCCAGGTCGGCGAGCCCGAGCCCGGCGAAGCTGCCGACCCGGGCAGGTAGCGTCCGTGCCTGGCTGGCGCCGACGAGAGCCCGCGCCAGAGGCTGGCTCAGCGCGACCGGGACGTTGGACAGGGTCTCGACGCCACCGGCCAGGACCACGTCCGCGTAGCCGCGCTCGACGAGGTTGGTGGCGTCGGTGATGGCCTGGCAGGCCGAGGCGCACGCCAGGGTGACGGTGTCGGCCGGGACCGAACGCGGCAAGCCAGCGGCCAGCACCAGCTCGCGAGCCAGGTTGCTGTACCCCACGGGTCTGGTGACGTTGCCGTAGAGGAGATGGTCCACCTCGCCGGGGTCGAGGTCGGTCCGGTGGAGGAGCTCGACGGTGACGGCGCGGGCCAGATCGAGGGCGTCGAGGGAGGCGAAGTCGGTGCCCGCCCTGGCGAAAGGGGTGCGGAAGCCGGCGACGATGGCGGCGCGGCGACCGGCGGGGACGCGCCCGAGGGCCAGGGACCGCGGAAGACGGGTCATGGACCCTCCTGGTCAATCAAACGAACGTTTGGTGCGCCCAGTATGGTAGCGCTACGGTAGCGGGACGGAAAACGTTCGGCGCCTACCGCGTGTGGGCCAGGTGTGCGCGTGCCGTGCTACGAAAGCTTGTGCTCTGTGCCGCCGCCGCCGCCGCCCTTGCCGAGGTCGTCGATGTCGAGCGTCTCGATGAACTGCTTGAACACTGACAGCTTCTCTTCGTCCACCTCGACCACCTCCTCAGTCTCGGCGTCGCTCTCGGTCTCCTCGTTCTCGAAGACCAGGCCGGCCTGCTCGAACACCGACTCTTCCACGAAGATCGGGACTTTGGCGCGGATGGCGACCGCGATGGCATCGGACGGCCGGGCGTCGACCTCGACGTGGCGGCCATGCACGTCCACGACCAGCTTGGCGAAGAACGTCTCGTCGGCCAGCTCGCTGATCACGACCTGGGTCAGCTTGCCGTTCAGCTGCTCGATCACCCGCTTGAGCAGGTCGTGCGTGAGCGGGCGGGTCACGGGGACGTTCTGCATCGGGATGGCGATGGCGTCGGCCTCGAAGTGCCCGATCCAGATGGGCAGGTAGCGCGGGGACGTCTTCTCCTTGAGCATCACGACCCGCCGGTAGTTGGTCATGTTCACCCGGATGCTTTCGACGAAGACTTCAATCACCGGCCACTCCTTGTGGGCGTCGCGCTTCCGCTTTTCCGCTTTTCCGCTTTGGCCACGGCTGCCGCGCGCCAGAGACCTCGGGCGGTACTGCCGTCGGATGATGCTCCGAAGCATTGTAAGGGATGCTTGTCGCCGCCCCTGGCATGCGGCGCGGGCTCAGTACGGTGGGAGCAGGTCGTCGGTCGCCCCGGCAAGCGGTCGCGGCGCCGACTTCTGGTGGCTGCCGTCGGACGCGGTTGTTCCCGGCGACGTCTCCCAGGCCCAACTGGAAGAAGACGCTGGGGCGGTCTGCACGGCGGTGGCCGTCGCGCCATTCGTCGTGGCCGCGGGCGACACGGCGGTGACCGGGACGGGCGCCGACGCGGGCCTCGGGGTGGAGGTGGTCCGCAAGGTGGCGGTCGCGTCCTCGACAACGGCGCGGGTGCTGTCCACGACCGCCCGGGTCTGGTCGATCTCCGTCTGGATCGTTCGGTTGAACTCCGAGCTGAGCTCGCCCGTGATCTTGCGGAACTCGGCGACGGCGCGACCCACCTGCCCCATGATCTCGGGCAGCCTCTCGGGTCCGAAGACGATCATGGCGACAACGCCGATCAGCAGCAGCTCCGGGAGGCCAATGCCGAAGATGTTCATAGCCCAGCGATTATGCCCGTCGCACCTGCCCAGCGTCGATCTCGAACGTCTGGCTGCTGGCCAGCAGGTCGCCCGAGAAGCCCGCGGCGTCGGTCGTGGTGATCCACACCTGGCCGGCCAGGGGCGCGTGCTCGACGGCGACGCGGGCGACGCGATCCGCCACGTAGCCGCGGTTCCGCGGGTCCAGCTCCGACAGCACGTCGTCGAGCAGCAGCACAGGCGGCTCGCCGAGCGCGCCGCCCATCCAGTCGACCTCCGCCAGCTTCAGGGCCAGCACGGCCAGCCGCTGCTGGCCGCGGGAGCCATAGGTGTTCAGGTCCACGCCACCCAGCATGAACACGAAGTCGTCCCGGTGCGGGCCAACCAGGCTGGCCGCCTGGTCCACCTCGCGGGCCGCCACCGCCTCCTGCCGCGCTCGAAACGGGGCGGCGAGCTCGCCCTCTGGCCCGGCGGCCGCGTCGCCGGCGGTGCAGCGGTAGACGATGCGCAGCTCCTGGTCAGTGCCCGTCAGGTCGCGGAAGATGGCGCCGGCCCGCCCGTTTAGGCTGTCCACCATGGCGAGCCGCTGTCGCAGGATGGCCACCCCCGTCGTGATGAGCTCTTCGGTCCATGGCTCGAGCGCCGCCCGCGGCTGCCGCCGCTCCCGGATCTGGCGCAGCACCTGGTTGCGCTGGAGGAGCACGCGGTTGTAGCGCTGCAGCGCGCGCATGTAGCCAGGCGCCGTCTGCGAGTTGGCGATGTTGAGGTACTGGCGCCGGCCGGACGGCGGTCCACCCGCCAGCACCACGTCGCCGGGGGAGAAGTACACGACGGGCAGGTTGCCGATGAGCTCGGTCGCTCGGCGGGGCAGCCCGTCCACTGTGACCACGCGGGTCAGTGGCACCGCCACTTCGCCGGCCGTGCTCCACTCGTGGACGTCCTCGGCAACACCGGCGGACTCGCCCTTGAACAGGACTTCGAGGTGCACCTCGCCGTGGCGTCGCTGGACGCGCCCTTCGAGGCGCGTGAACGGCGCGACGAAGTCGGCAAGCTCACGGTCCGGCCCGGTGGACTGCCAGGTCACCAGCTCCCGCTCGGCGCTGGTGCGGGGCGAGCGGGTCGTGGCGAGCACGTACACGGATTCGAGCAGGTTTGTTTTGCCCTGCCCGTTGTGCCCGACGAAGAGCGCGATACCCGGCTGGAGCTCCAGCGCGAGGCGGTGGAGGTTGCGAAAGTTGACCAGCCGCAGCTGGCTCAGCCACATAGACCCAGTATCGCCGCGGCCGACGGCCCAGCAGCGGCGCGGCCGTCTACCGTTGATTGATGATTAATCCAAGCTAATCAGTCGCGCCGGCCGGGCGGGGGGATGGAGGGCGACATGCCGAACCCCGCCGTCTGCGGCCGCTCCGACGTCTCGAACGTGCGATCGACCACGTCGACCAGGCGCGTGATGGCGTCGTCCACTTTGTCGAGATTGGCGAGCTCGTCGTCCTTCACGTGGGACAGGTAGGCCACCACCACGTCGCGCGCGATCTCGGCCTTTTTCTCGCTGCTGTTCACTCGGATCGGCATGGTGTGAGCAGTGTATCAGCGGCGCTCCGACCGCCCTCGGCGAATTGCCCTTCGGCCGCGGCGCGCGTACACTGCCGGACTCTTGCCACGCTCGCCGCAACGCGTCTGGAGCGTCCGCCGCGCCGCCCTCGTGGGGCTGGCGGTCCTGGCCCTGTCCGGGTGTGCTGAATCCTGGCCTGGCGCGGCGCCGGCGTCGCGGGACGGCGCCGGCCAAACGGGCGCGACACAGGCCACCCCGGCGGTCGCCACCTCCGCCTCGGGCAGCGCCGCCCCCGTCGCGCTTGGACCACTTCCCCTGGCCCGGGCCGCGTACCAGCCCTTCGTCGAGGCGCACGCGGCCCGGGACTGCCAGGCGGTCCTCGCTACGCTCGACGCCCTGGAGGCTGCCGGCGGCCTGGCGACGCTCGGGCCGTACCCAGCGCTCCAGCGGGCAGCCTGCGACAGCCGCCTGGGCGACCGGACCGCTGAGCTGGCCGCGGCGCGGGCCGCGCTCGCCGCCAACGGCGGCGGCCCGCGCCTGGCTCGCATCGAGGCGTACGAGCGCGTGGCCGAGGCGAGCCACGCGCTCGGGGACGACTCCGCCGCCCTGGACGCCTACAGCCAGGCGTTGGACCTGGCCGGCACGCGCGCCTACCGGGCCGAGATGCTGCTGACCACAGGGCGGCTCGCCCACCAGGTAGGTCGCGACGACCTGGCCGTGCAGCGGCTGCGCACGCTGGTGGTCGACTTTGGCGACCAGCCGGGCGCGGCCGCGGGACTGGACGCGCTGGCCGCCATGGGCGCCGAGGACGCCGTGAGCCCCTACCAGGCCGGCGTCGCGCTCTCCCATGCTGGCGCCTACGTGGCGGCGGTGGCGCAGCTGGACAACGTGCCCGAGGACAGTCCGGACGCGGGCGCGGCGCACCTGGCGCACGCGGGCGCGCTGGCCAAGCTCGACCGCGGCGACGACGCGCTCGCCGAGCTCGCGGCCACGGCGCAAGCCTTTCCGTCCCAGGCGGGGGCGGCGCTGCTGCGGGCCGGCCAGCTGCTCGAACGGAACGGCCGGTACGCGGACGCCGATGCCGCGTACTCGCAAGTAGCGCAGGTGGCGACCACGAGCGCCGCGGCGCCCGAGGCGGCGCTGCGCGCCGGGATCGTTCGCTACGCGCAGGACGACTGGAGCGGCGCCCTGGCAGCCTGGCGGACGGCCCTCGACCTGGATCGCGCTGGACGGCTGACCCCCGCCATGCGCGTCGAGACGCTGTTCTGGCGCGGCAAAGCGCTGGCGAGGACTGGCGGCGCCGCGTCGGCTGACGCCCGAGACGCCTGGCTCCAGGCCGCGGCGGCGGCGCCGGAGAGCTACTACGGCCTGCGGGCGACCGACATGCTGCGCGGCGAGCTGACACCGCTGTACCGATCCGGCTCCGGATTGGCAGCGCCGACGCTCGACCTGCCCATCGACCAGCGGGTGGAGCGGGCGCAGTGGCTCGCGGCGCTGTCGCCGACGCTGGATAAGCTGACGCCGGAGCGTGTGGCGGCCGAGGTGGCCGCGGGCCCGGGCCTGGGTCGCGCCGCGGCCCTGCTCGACCTGGGCCTGCGTGACGAGGCCGGCTGGGAGGTCGACGGTCTGGCCCGGCGCTACGCCGAGGCGCGCGACCTGCCACGCCTCGGCGCGCTCGGCGACTGGGCCATGAGCCACGGCCTGCCCGCCCAGACGCTGCTGGTGGGGCGCCAGATGGACCAGGCGGCCGCCGGGGCCAGCCTGCCGCGGGCCCTGGTGCGGAGCCTCTACCCGGCCGGCTTTGGCCAGCTGGCCAGCGACGCGGCGCACCAGCACGGGGCCGACCCACTGCTACTGCTGGCGCTCGTGCGCCAGGAGAGCGGGTTCGACCCGAACGCCCACTCCCGAGCCGGGGCGCTGGGCCTGACGCAGGTGCTTCCCAGCACGGCGCGCGGCATCGCGCAGGAGACCGGACGTGCCGAGGCGCTTAACTCGGGCGACCTGTACGACCCGGCGGTCTCGCTCGACTACGGCGCCTGGTACCTGGCGGCGATGGCCCAGCGGTACGGCGGCCGTCTGCTGCCGACGGTCGCCGCCTACAACGCCGGCGGCGGCAACGTGGACCGGTGGCTGCAACGATCTGGCGCCGACCCCGATTTGTTCTACGAGACAGTCCCGTTCGAGGAGACCGCCAGCTACATCGAGCGGGTGTACGTCGGCTACCGCCTCTACCAGCGGCTGTACGGCGGCTGAGGCTTTTGCAGCTGTTCGCGGTACCCTCAAGTGGCGGGAGCAGCCGCCACGCTTTCGCCCCAGGGCTTCGCCCGGCCTCTCCCAGAGAGGGTTGGGGTGAGGGTGCGCGGCACGTACTGACTTTCTCACGGCTGATAGCTGAAAACTGAAAGCTGATAGCGTCCCTCCCATGCGTCTGTCCACCACGTTGGGCTACGCCGGCAACATCCTCGACGACGTGCAGCGAGTCGTGGCGCTGGAGAAGGCTGGCCTGGACATCGTCTGGGTGCCCGAGACGTGGGGCTTCGACGCCGCCACCCAGCTCGGCTTCCTGGCGGCCCGTACCAGCACCGTGCACATCGGCGCCGGAATCCTGCCCATCTATTCGCGTACGCCGACCCTGATCGCCCAGACGGCCGCCGGGCTCGACCTCCTGTCGGGCGGGCGCGCCATCCTGGGCCTCGGCTCGTCCGGCCCGCAGGTCGTCGAGGGCTGGCACGGCGTCCCGTTCGACCGGCCGCTCCAGCGTACCCGCGAGATCGTCGCCATCTGCCGCCAGGTGTGGCGGCGCGAGCTGGTGGTCCACGACGGCGCCTGCTACCGGCTGCCATTGCCGCCGCCGGACGAGGGGCTGGGGCAGGGGCTGGGGCTGGGGCTGGGGCTGGGAAAGCCACTCAAGCTGTTGACCCACCCGGTCCGCGCCGACATACCCATCTACCTGGCTTCGCTGGCGCCCCGGAGCGTCGAGCTGACCGCGGAAGTAGCCGATGGCTGGCTGCCGATCTTCTACCTGCCCGAGAAGGCGCGGGCCGTGTGGGGCGATGCCCTGGCGCGGGGCGCGCCGCGCCGCGCCCCGCGCCTCGGCCCCCTGGAGGTGGTGGCCGGCGGCCTGTGCGCCATCGGCGACGCCGTCGTCGGCCTACGCGAGCAGGCGCGGCCCCAGCTGGCCCTGTACGTAGGCGGGATGGGCGCCCCGGGAAAGAACTTCTACAACACCCTGATGGCCCGCTACGGCTACCAGCGGGAGGCGGAGCAGATCCAGGCCTTGTACCTGGCTGGCGAGCGGAGCGCCGCCGCGGCGGCCGTGCCCGAGGAGCTGCTCGCAGCCACGACGCTGATCGGCCCCGCGGGCTACGTGCGGGAGCGCATCGCCGCCTACCGGGAGTCGGGCGTGACGGTGCTGAACGTCGTGCCCATCGGGCGTACCGACCCGCGCCGGACGGTCGAGCAGGTGAAGCAGCTGCTGGCCTAATGCGACAGCCTCACTTCCGTTTCGCGGCGGCCAGCCCGATCTCAGACCGTCCCGCGCCGGCGCGGATGGCTGGACCCGACTTGATCTCGCGCCACAGGAGACGGTTGCCAAGTGAGGCTGTCGTACTAGAAGATCTTCGTCATCCGTACTAGTCGCCGCAGAGGCAGGAGTGATTCGAGGTCCGCCATCTTCGTCAGCTCAGGCAGTGTCTTCAGGGCGTTCTTGACGGGGGCGTGCCAACTCAATCGACCTGGCTCAGCGTTGTGAGCCTACGGTGCCGCGACTGTTCAAGATCGATGCCCAGGCGGTCGAGGATGCCTGCGGCGACGCCTTGTCCCTCGCGCGCCAGCCCCTTGCAGGAGGTGCTCAGTGCCGCCTCGCCCATGGCCGAGGCGGTCGCCGAGTACGCTGCGCCGCACGACTGCCGCCGTACGTGCGTTGGCTGAAGGCGAGCAGCGACTTGATTGCGGCGAGGGTCCGCACCCGTGAGCTCGGTGCCAGCTCCTGCTGCGCGAGCGCATCGGCGAAGGCCTGGAGATCGCCGAGGGTGACGGTGGGCAGCGGCGTGGCCACGAACGCCGAGAAGCGGTCGACGTCGGTGCGGTAGGCGCGCCGGGTGTGGGTGAGCGGCCGTGCAACCAGAGCTCGACGAGGTGCTGGTCCGTGGCGGCCGGGGGTGCCAGGCTAGCATGCCCGCCGGTGGGGGCCAGGGCCAGTGGTTGGCTCATCGGTTCGCGTGCCGCTGCGCGTACGCGGCCACGGCTGCCTGCTGCGCGGCCGTCTCGATGGAGCCAGGGCGAGCAGCGCGCACCTGGGCGATGGCGGCGTCGGGTGCCAGGCCGTGCCGCACGAGGTAGCAAGCGAGCAGCGTCCCGGTCCGACCCAGCCCGGCGCCGCAATGCACCGCCACCCGTTGGTCGGCGGCCAGGGCCTGCTCTATGGCTGCCACGCCCCGGTCCAGCTGCTCCGGGGTGGGTGGCGTGAAATCCCTCACGGGCAGGTGGAGCTCGGACAGACCGTAGCGGGCGAGCACGCCGGGATCGTGCGGCCGCTCATGGAGGTTGATCACCACGGCCACCTGCTGGCGCGCCAGATGGTCCAGTTCCCCCGTGGCCCGCGGGTAGCTACAGCCGGCCACACGGTTTTCGTGCAGCCAGGTGAAGGCCTCCGGGTGGCCTGGCGTCAGCCCGGCAGGCCGCGCGTCGGGCGTGAGCACCGCGTCGCCGTCGGGGGCGTGGTCCGTCATCAGCCGTCCTCCTTGGCTGCAGGATAGTGCAGCCTGTTGAAAAAGGCGCTTCGCGGGGCCCAGCTGGCGCGCGAGCGCTCTGAAAACCCCCGTTGCTGAGATTGATCCACCGCTCGGCCGGGGCTCGCCAAGAGAGGACGGGGAGTTTTTCAACAGGCTGAGTGCTTATCGTGCGTTCGCCAAATCCGCACTCGGGCTGGTTCAGCCCCTCGCCGCATAAGGAGGCTAGTCTTCTTATCAGGCGTTCGCAGACGTCCGCGCTCAGTCACGGTCGGCTGTCTCCCGCGTCGCCCTCCAGGTCCGCGAAGAGCGTCGCCAGGTCCACGACGACACCGTCCACCTCGAGGGGATCATCGCGCAGGTACACGCGGGGGCCGCGGCCCTCGGCTCGGTACACCTCGACCTGCCGGTCGGGCACGTTGACAATCCAGACTGTCGGTACCCCGCCGCGGAGGTAGGCGGGCACTTTGCGCTGGCGATCAAAGGCCAGCGTGCTGTCGGACACCTCGATGGCCAGCACACACTCCGCGGCGGTTGGCCTGTGGCGGCCGAGCGGCGCCCGCAGGACCGCCAGATCCGGCTCAGGCTCGTCGAAGTCGGGCACCTGCACGGGTATCTGAACCAGGAGCCGCCGCTCGGCGTTCAGCGGGGCGAGCATCTGCTGGAGCCGCACGAGCACGAGCACGTGCGGTGTACGCATCGGGGGCATCTCGTAGAGGGTTCCCTCCACCAGCTCGACGCGGCGGCCATCGAACAGGCCCGCGCTGGTCATCCGGTCAAACTCGTCGGTCCGAATGTGGACCGGCTGCACGGTCGTCATGGGGGGCCCCCTCGCTGGGCGCGCTGGTCGGCGGCCGCGGCGATCGCGCCGGCGGGCAGCCCGTCGACCAGCTGGTGGAGGCGGTCCTT